>Ga0206905_10026_pt1 | contig 41015 bp, 40 predicted proteins | sample Alteio_BWOrgHeat_43_FD_152940 | JGI IMG/M metagenome (GOLD analysis project Ga0206905, IMG submission 152940) | Enriched cells from forest soil in Barre Woods Harvard Forest LTER site, Petersham, Massachusetts, United States -... | ecosystem: Environmental > Terrestrial > Soil > Temperate forest >...
TTCGGTGATTCCGGTTCTCACTTATTCAGGACCTTTGATTGCCGGAATTTTGTCGGGAACTTTTGTTGTCGAAATTCTTTTTGCAATTCCTGGCATGGGTCGCCACTTTGTTCAGAGCGTGACAAACCGTGACTATCCTTTGGTTTTAGCACTGACTTTACTAAAACAGAAAATAATAATTAAAATCGGTGCGGTTAAAAAGCTAGGAACTGCCACGCCACTCATGGCCGCAATCATGGCTGTTGTGTCAATCCAAGTATTGTGTTTAGCCGCCGCCATCACTCCAAGTGGAATCCCAATCAAATAACTCAAAATCAAAGCGTAAACACCGAGTTGAAACGAAACTGGAAAAGCCTCTTTAATAATATCAGCAACGGACCGGCCAATATATTTGTAGCTCTCTCCAAAATCTCCATGAACGAGCTTCACCATATAATTCACATACTGAGTTGGAAGCGGATCATTGAGTCCGTACTTCGCCTCAATGTTGGCTTTCACGTCAGCAGGCAAAGCTTTCTCATTGTCAAAAGGCCCGCCAGGAATATATCTCAACATCAAGAAGGTAAGAGTCGCAATAATAAAAAGAGTCACCAGTGCTTCACCCGTTCGTCTCAAAACATAGGTGAGCATCTGCTGAGCAATGATCATCCAAATCATACCCACCGTGCTGAGAACGAGAAAACTGATGTGAAGTCCGGTCACGATCGGACTCTGCCAATTCATAAAACTAGTAATGAGCGAGGCTGTTAGGTTTATACCCAGCAGCCATCCAAAGATTTTACTTCTCATTGTTTCAGCGAAGTCCCTTTCAATTCAATGCGGTCCAAAGGATTGAGCGGATAATTCAGAACTCGAGTGCTGACAAGCTTCTGAAGAGCGGCCAAATAAAGTGGAATCGCAGGAATATCTTCATCCACCAAAATAGTTTGAGCTTTGGAGTACAGGCTCTTTCTCTTTTCAGAGTCCCCTTCGCTCACAGCGTTCTCGATCAATTTATCGTAGGATTTATTTTTCCATTTCGTACGATTTTGTTCCGAGTAACTTGTCATCAAATTCATAAAGTTATCTGGATCTGGGTAATCCGCCTGCCATCCAAGGCGAAAGAGCGATGGAGGATCGACTTTGAGACGATCCAAATAGACCTTCCACTCTTCGTTTTGAACTTCAATGTCGACATCGAGATTTCGCTTCAACTGAGCTTGAACGTTCTCAGCGATGCGTTTGTGATCGTCATTGGTGTTGAGCATAAGTGTGACTTTAGGAAGTTTCTTTCCCGGACCAAAACCAGCTTTGACCAATAACTCTTTGGCTTTCACGACGTCAAATTTAACTCCACGAGCGGCCTCATATCCCATCATTCCAGCTGGAATCCAACTTGTGGTCGGAGTTTGTCCACCTTTTAAGATATGAACAATTTCAGATTTATCGATGGCCTGAGCAAAAGCTTTTCGAACCAGCGGATTATCAAAAGGTTTTTTCGTTACGTTAAAGCCATAATACTGAAGCGTCAGACCATTGATGGAATGAAACTCAGGTTTTTTAGACCATTTGTCCATCTCAGCTGAAGTGGTGAAATTATTTTGAACGTCAATTTTACCGGTCTCAAACATATTCAGAGCCGTTGCTCCTTCGATCACCATATAACAGAGAACATTTTTGATTTTAGCTTTTTCGCCGTAATAACTCTCGTTTCTTTCAAGCACGAGACTCTTGTCATGTTCCCAAGCTTTAAGTTTGTAGGCACCGAGAGTTACAATTTTACCTGGTGAAGTCCAAGCGTCTTCTCCATACTTCTCAATAATATCTTTACGAATAGGATAAGTGGATTGGTGAGCCACAAGTTCTGGAAAGAAAGACGCCGGCTGTTCCAAAGTCACAACCAAAGTGTAAGGGTCCGTCGCCTTTACGCCAACTTCTGAAAAGTCTTTGATCTTTTTTTCGTTATAGGCTTTTCCATTTTTCAAACCAAAAAGAAAATAGGAATATTCTGAGGCCGTTTTTGGATTGAGGAGACGTTCCCAACTATCAATAAAGTGCTGCGCTGTTAGCTCAACATTGTCTGTCCAGTGCACACCTTTTCGAATGTGAAAGGTCCAAACTTTTGATTTTTCAGAGGACTCCCATTTTTCGGCAAGGGCCGGAATAATTTTGAGTTCTGGATCGGTGAGATTGTAGTCCGTGAGACCATCCATTAAATTAACAGTGATCGTCGATGAAGTGGTGTCGGTCCCTTTTGTCCAATCAAGAGTCGGAGGCTCGGTGTCCACGTTGACGCGAAGAGTTTCGCGAATATCAAGACCTCCATCGTTGCCCTTTTTTGTGCAGGCACCCATCGCAACGACCGCGACAGCCACAGATAGATATTTAAAGAATAATTGATTACGCCTCTGGTGCCCTTTTGCCATGATTCCCCCTCGCGGCTAAGCTGATTGCATCCTACGTGCAAACCGAAAGGAACTTTTGCAATTATTACGCCAGTAAGTCAAATTGGATTTTTTTATCGGAGCCATAACTTAACGAGTCTCCTTTTAAAACGAACTTTTGATTACGAAGTAATCAAAAGTATCGCCCGAAGAATTGAAATTCGAATGAAAAACAATGTTCATCGAGGGCGAATCTGGAATAAAGTTACTACTTTGCTGAACTAGTTGTCGTCCCAGCGCTCGCGTAGTTCCACGTCCCCTGTGACAAGCACTCCCACGGGTTTTGCCAAAAAGCTTGTGAGCTCATCTTTCTTAGAACTCTTAGAATAGAGCTGCTGGTAGATATTGTAGTTGTGAACCACTTTCTTCACGTAGTTGCGGGTTTCAAGGTAAGGAATATGTTCGATGAACTCGTCCATATCTAGGCGGTTTCCAAAAGATTTTATCCAGCTCCGCACGCGATGAGGGCCTGCGTTGTAAGCCGCAGCAGTCAAAGGAACGCTCGCGTTAAAAACTTTTAAGAGCTTTTGAAGGTACCGAGTTCCCAGGCGTATATTGACACCGGGGTCAAAAAGTTGCTGAACCTGGAAGGCATTGAGATCTAAAATTTTTGATACCTTTAAAGCCGTGTAAGGCATCATCTGCATCAGCCCAAGAGCTCCGACGGGAGACCTGATGTTGGGTTTGAACTGACTCTCAGCCCTCATAATTCCCCAAACAAATTCTTCTGGAACATTGAAAGCTCTTGCGAAGGTTGTCACCGATCGCTCAAAAGCCCGCGGATAAGCATTTTGCCAAAGTGTTTTGCCCTCGGCTTTCATTCCGAGAGCCCCTCGCTGATGGCCAAAATAAATTTGCGCAATGTAGCTTGAGCGATTGAAAGCCTGAATCGCTTCATATTTTGAGATGAGGGTTTTCAGATAATCGAGTTTCGAAGTTTTCTTTTCGATCTCGTAGAGTTCCCAAGTTGCCCAATCATTGAGTCCTATATTAATGAGATCGTTGGCTCTACTGAGTCTCCTGGCAAGAGTCGCATTTTGAAATGGTCTGTCGATAGGATCGGCCACAGGAACATCATCGGCCTTGTCGCCATCGGTGGCATCGGCACTGTCTTCATCATCTCCAGTTTCTAAATTCTTGAGAGTGTCTTCGCTTTCATTTTCTTCGGTCACTGAACTGTCTTGAGCTGCCTCAGCCAAAGCTGGAAGAGTCGCCGCTGATGTCGCAATCTTCCCACCTTTTAGATCGGTCAGTGGCTCTCCTTTTGGATTGGTCGCAAGCCCCCGTGGATCAGGTGTTACTTTTAAACCTTGAAGTCTGGCACCTGCGGCCATTGCGTAGTATCCCAAAAGTTTATCTCGAGAAATTTTCTCAAATAAAGGAATCGCCTCTTCTGTTCGCCCCATTTTTAAAAGACACATGGCCGCCCAATAAATATTCTTTTCTTGATTCGAAATTTTTCTTCTTCGAGTTTTGACACCGGAGAGTTCACGAAACCCAGTGTAGGCGCCCTCGAAATCTCCTTTGAGATAGCGAATCCACGCGAGATGCCACTTGGCATCGTGACTCAAACCCGATCTTGGAAATTTATGTATAAAGTCCTCAAATTTTCGGGACGACCCATCGTAATCTTGAAATTGATAGCTTAAAAACGCGGCTTGAAAGAGCGCAGCTCTCCCCGTCTTAGAATTTCGGCTGAGCGCATAAGCACGGTTGTAGGCCCCAACAGCCATCTGGAACTCACTATTTTGTGCCGCGATTTTAGCAAGAAGCATAAAGAAATTAACATCGCCACTTTCTTTCTTGTAGTACGGAAGAATCGTCGCAAGCGCTTCGGTCACTCTCCCTTCACTCAGATAAAAGCTCGCAGTGAGACTGTCGATGTGAATCATGGTGAGAGGAGTGGCTCGACTCTTTAGAATTTGAATTTCCTTGAGCGCTTGATCCGAAAGACCAAGAAGTTGAAGACTTTTAATTCTTGTTCGCTGATCTTTCAATGATGCAAAACATCCGAGAGTTTTACCCTCGACCACAACACTTTGAAGATCGATCCCCCAATCCTTGGTGATCATGTCTCCAGGGAATTTTGTGTAAAGCTTAAGGGCCCATTTGCAAGCGACCCATTTTTTATTGCGCTCAATTTCGGCGACCATCAGATGAGACAGAAGTGAAGGGTATTTGTCATCTCCACGCATCTTTTTTTCGATACGAGCAAAATGATTTTGGGCCGCCGACCATTTTTTATCGCTCATCTCAACTTCACCCAATTCAAATTCCGATTCGAGATAGGTCCGTGCGCCTCTCGAAGAGGAACTTTCGGCTCTCTGAAACTCAAGCCTTGCCTCCTTGAATTCACTGAGTGCCCGAAGACTTTGGCCTTTGTGAATCCGGATGAGATCTTCGACTTCGTTTTTCAGAGCGAGAGCTTGATCATACTGATCGATGGCTTTTTGATGACTTTTTAGCGCCTGGTAGGTGTTACCGAGTCCAAAGTATTCGAGACTTTTTTGAGCTGGGTCCTTTTCTTTTTCGATCAGTGTTGTCATCACTCGAGTGGCTTCTTCAAATTGCCCGGCTTTCAAAAGCGATTGAAAAACATCAAAGTTTCCAGACGCAGTGGCTACGGAAACCCCGAGGATAAGCAGAGAAAACTGGCACAGAATGCGCATAAGCATAAAGTTTCGAATTACCTTTAAAGAAAGTAGAAAGTTATGATACCGGGAAGAGTGGGGAAATCGAAGAGTAAAACAACTTTTGTTTGTCAAAACTGCGGGGCACAGCGTCCAAGATGGGAAGGCCGCTGCAGTGAGTGCGGCAGTTGGAACACCATTGTCGAAGAAGTGACGGCAGCACCTGCTGATTCCAGATCCAAAAATACTTTGAGCAACAAACCCGTCTCTCTCGAAGTGGCGCCTCTGCAAACTGAAAATGCTCCGAGACTGAGTTGCACCATCAAAGAACTTGACCGAGTTTTAGGTGGAGGGCTTGTGCAAGGGAGCTTCTGTCTCCTGGGCGGAGAACCGGGAATCGGAAAAAGCACTCTCATTTTACAAATGGCAGCCGGTCTTGCGAAATCCGGAAGCGATGTTCTCTACATTTCAGCGGAAGAAAGTGTTCCGCAAACCGGACAAAGAGCAAAACGCCTTGGTATCAATCATCCAAAAATTAAAATCGGAACCGAAAATAATTTGGAATCTATTTGCGAACTCGCAAAACTTCAGAGGCCGGCGGTGCTAGTAGTAGATTCGATCCAAACAGTTTATTTACCAGATCTTTCGTCGGCGCCGGGCTCAGTCTCCCAGGTTCGGGAATGTGCTGGCCAACTGATGAATCTGGCAAAGAGTTACAACATCAGCGTGATCGTGATCGGACACGTGACAAAAGATGGAAACATTGCGGGACCAAAAGTTTTAGAACATTTGGTGGACACCGTTTTGTCTTTTGAAGGTGATCAAAACCATCACTTCAGACTTCTCCGAGCTTTGAAAAATCGTTTCGGAGCAACTCACGAGCTTGGAATTTTTCAAATGGGCTCAGAAGGTCTACGTGAAGTAGCAAATCCTTCAGAAATGTTTTTAGAAGAACGAACTACCGATGCGGTTGGCTCCGTTGTTTTCTGTTCAATGGAAGGAACGCGTCCACTTTTGTGCGAAGTGCAGGCTCTGACCGTGAAAAGCCCGCTTCCGAATCCTCGTCGAACGGCGATAGGTTTTGATCTCAACCGCGTTCATCTTTTGATTGCGGTGCTCGATCGCCACGCGAATCTCAATCTCAGCTTCAGCGATATTTTTGTAAACGTGGTCGGAGGACTCAAACTGATCGAACCAGCCGCTGATCTCGCGGTGGCTGCCGCGCTGATTTCGACAGAGTCGGGTCACCCAGTGGATTCAACTTCGGTTTATTTTGGTGAAATTGGACTCACTGGTGAAATTAGAGCAGTACCATTTATTGAACTTCGAATTCGAGAGGCCGACAAACTTGGTTTCTCAAAGTTCTATGTGGCAGCCTCTAACAAGAAACATATTTTTGATTTGCCGAAAGATCTCGTTTCAAAAATCATTTGGGTAAAGCACATCCGCGATCTTATCGACGGAACGAGAAGACCAATGAAAGCTGCTCCTCGAGCTACTCCCCTGACAATTTAATACACTTCTGGACAAATTTTACTCCCCCTCAGCTCTGTTCTTGTCCCTCTGCATAAAGGATGGCATTTCTCTTCTGAAACTTAACTTTTGAGAGAGGCTTTATGAAAATCACTTTTGGTCTATTGTTGTCTTTATCCCTCCTATTAGTTGGATGTGCCAAAGGACGTGATCTGGGATCACCAAACCCCGCAGCTAAAGTGGACCCTCTGATGGTTGCAGCAACCCTTCCATCCTGCGATCAGGCCAATGCGACCGCTCAATCTAAAAAAGATACCAGTGCTCTCATTGATAAAGAAACCACCAGAATCAACGGTCAAATGACTAAGATTCAAGCTGAGTCTGATCAAATCGACGCCGATTTTAATAATGGAAAGATCACTCAAGACGCTGCCGACGCAAAACGAACAGCCCTTAAAGCTCGACTCAAAGTATTACTTGATCAACAAACAGCAATTGCATATCTCTCGAATTGCCTGCAAAAGCACTAGCCGACACCGAACCAAGGTTTGAAAGAAACCTAGAATGAAAAACAGGAATCCACCGAGATTCCCGTTTTTAAGGTGCCGCAGCCCTGGAGACACCATCCATGTTCAAATGGTCGCCAAACAATTTGCTCCTTCCCATGAATTAACGCTATAGATTTATCAATGTACACGCCCCAGCACTTCGAGCAAAATGACAAAAAAGTCATCGAAGACTTTATTCGAAAGCATAGTTTCGCCACTTTGTTCTGCAACGAGACCGCCACTCATTTACCGACTATAAATCGGTGGTTTCCGAATTTGAAAAACTTGGTGACGACAACAGTCGGGAACTGGTCGAACTGATGAAACATCCATTTAAAGCTTAAACACACACCCGTGAAGCCACGATGACTATTTAGGGCAAAAAATCAGGATTACGACACTTTTTTGAGCCTCACTCTAAGTAAAAAGTGGCTAAACCGGCATGCATTTGGCATTGTAAGCCCATTGAACCAGGAGGAGAGTTTATGAGAATCTTGCTGACACTTAGTTTTGTTTTTCTCGCTAACAATGCATTGGCTGACGTTACAATCGTGTGCTCTCAGTACGCACCGCCAAATCAAACTTGGACTTACACGTTTAAGTTAAAAGATCCAAATTCAGCTGAAATTGCAGTTGATGGCTTTCAGACCGCAGATCGTTTGGGAGCAACCTATGAATATTCGAAAGGCAATGTGATTCAAATCTTCGCCCGTTCCACTGATAAAAATCTTCCATCGATTGTCAACCTCGCCAAGCTCAAATGGCAGGGCAAACAAAATCCCAAAGCCTGGAGTATGACTTTCCAAGGTCTACCCTCGAATCTAGTGGCCAATGACACCGCCGATTGCAAAGAGGAATAGTCTTATTTTTTCTTTTTGTTCCACATGTCGACAAAAAGTGCTCGGGTGAATCCAACCGCGGATTTAAAACCCATGGCTTGAATAAGGACTTCGCTCGTTTTCACTGCGTGAAGTGTCCTGACCTCTTTGATTTGAGGAACAAAGACAAGCATCGCGATCAGCCTGAGAATCGCACTCACTAAAAACACAAGGGCAAAAGGATGAAGGAGAACAGGCCCGTAAAGCACGATGAGAGATCCCACAAGCCCACCTAGAAAAGCCGCGGCACTCACAATAATGCTCGAATATCCCACCACTCGCGCCCGTTCTGAAGGACTGACGGCATTGAGAAGAAATGTGAAAGTCGCAAGCTCATAACCCGCCCATAAAAAACCCGAAAAACATTGAGCCGCAAAAAGCCAAAAGGCGCTGCCCGTAAATGCCCATGGAACAGTCGAGAGTGGAACGAGCAAACCCGTCACATAAATCACTTTTCGTTCACCCATGCGATCACAAATCTCACCCCAAAAGGAGCTTGTGAAAAACTTGGTAAGGGCAATTCCACCGACAATGAGGGTGTAGGTCATATAAGAAAAATTGAGAGTTCGAAGTAGGTAGGGCGTAAAGTAGGCTGCGGCCATATAGACTGCAAAGTTGATCGCGGCCATGTAGAGAATAAGGCGGCCTTCGTTACGAGTTAAAATACTTTTAAAGAAAACTAAGAAGTCTCCAAAGTGAGTTGGAACCAAGGAATAACTTGGCTCCATTTTTTTTGAGAGAAAATAGGTGCTCCAAACTCTTGCAAGAAGTGCGAGAGTGAAAATACTTAGGAATCCCGTGAGCTCAAGATTCATCTCTTTGTAACTTCGAAGAATAAAACCGGCCACGAGCATACTTAAAAAAGTACCGATCGTGATCGCACGGTTTCGTTTTCCAAAATAAACTCCCCGCTTGCTTGATGGCACAATATCACCGATCCAACTGTTCCAGATGGGCCCAATAAACATTCCTGCCGCGGTGTAAAGAATGACAAGCAAAATATAAGCTTCAAAACGAAGGGCCTCTATTTTGTAAGAGAAAAAAAGAGGGATTAGCATGCACCCTTGCAAAAACGCAAAGGCACAGACCATTTTTTTACGAGATTTAAATTTTTCTAAAACCTGAAGTGAAAAAAATTGTGTCAACCCTGCCACAAGAGGCGGAAGACTGGTGAGCACACCAAGTTGAAAATTATTAGCTCCCAAGAAAACGGCAAAGGCCGCAAAATAGTTTTCGCCAAAACCCACCATGAGGCTATAGGAAAATCCATCTCGAATGGAAAGCCCCATACTTCGCTGAGGCTCGCCGTCAGACGCAGGAACCGAATCAACAAGCTTCGGCCGCGGTCGATCATCACCACTTTCCCGAAAAACCTGCTCTGTAAGTTCCGCCATAGTTTAATTTTCTTTTTTCTTTGTTTTTATCTCTAAGTAAGCTTCCTGAGCCCGGGTGTTTACATTCAAAAGTTTCACTGCCAAAAAGCCGTTCTTCTCGCTGATCTCATAAGCGTAAGATTTATCGATCGAAATCCCAGCGTCGGAATAGGTAACATCTGTGACGGGCACATCCATGATGAGTTCAGGTTCGTCGGCCCTACCGTCAAAGAAAAGAAGAGAGGTTTCTTCTTGAGAAATAGAACCACCCTTTGCACCTTTTTTAAATTCCATAACGACAAATCTTGAGTTCTCATAACCCTTCATGTAATTGCACTTGTAACCTACCCCTTCGGACGGGAGCTCCCAGCATCTCTTCTCTTTTTCAATTTCATAGCAAATTTTAGGAAGTAAATTCTTTTCTTCAAAAGTTATTTTAAGTTTAGTTTGAATGATCGGCGAGCAAGGCGAAGCAAAGGCAGGATCTGCGTACACGAAAAAAAGAAAGATAAATATATTTTTCATTTAGTCCACCCAACGTCTGATTTTTCACCATCCGGATTCAACTTTTTATTAATACTCTTATCTTTATAAAACTGCATGCACTTACCTTTGTCCAAAGTAACGCCATCGACAACCGGCATTTGTTTCGGGTCTACGATAAGTTCCATTCCATTCCATTCCGGCTTTTTCGGATCCTCGAACTTATGGTCCGAAGTGTAGGAGGCATGTTCAAACCGTTGAATCGGGTGATTAAACTGGTCTGGCCGAAAAATCATATCAAAACATGACTTGGCACAGGTTTCATAGATACTAACTTCGTTGGGTGATGGATATTTTGAAAGGTCCGATCCCGGAATCTTTCCATTCCTGTTGGACGGTTCAACTCCATCACTTTGAACTTTAAGGATTTTTTTGCCGATCCCTGGAAATGCTTTCTCGGTCGTACTTCTCGGTGGGCACATGCTGGTCATAAAATTCGACTGCCACTTTCTCTCTATATCGTTGTTGACTTCCGGTTTATTGGATTTATTTACAAGCGCGCTTTCATTCCAGTTGGAATATTGTGAGGGCGCAAAAATGGTGTAGAGGTAGGGATTTTTCAGAAGAGGATTCTCAGTATCAACGATATTTCCAAAATATTTATTTGCGACATAACGATTGTCACTCAATCTACTATCATAAGTCCCACTGTTGCCAAACATCAGAAATCTTCGATATCCAAGACTCGCGACCGCCGCTTTTCTATAGGGCGCCGGACAAATATTCATCTCAGCGTAACAAGTTCTTGAGCAAGCGTCGACTGCCACGATATTTTGTTTATCCAAATACGGAGACGCTGACCCTTTGTTTGGATTTGGAATATTTGGTAAATCCTTCTGAAGTTTCTCAAGAGCTGGCAAAATATTTTTCTTAACGGCCATATTTTCAAGTGCTCTATCGTCTCTTCCGCGCTTTGCATTTTTATACCAGCTGTCTTCCACATCAATATCGCAATTATTGATCGGTTTTCCGATATAATTTTTTAGTAGATCTTGAAAAACTGAATCCCAATCTTTCTGTGGGTACGCTGGAAGTTCTGCTGATCCGATCACTGATTTGATGCCTTCGAGATTTTTTTCCGAAGGAGTCTGACATTCAGGCTTTTGAGTAGATTTGTCTTTTGGTTTTTCTGGCAAAACCGGAGTTTGAGCACCGATCGCTATCTCGATCGGGACGACTGGTTTTTCAGGGGGCTTCTGAAATGTAATGGTCTTTCCATTCATCTCGAGTCCCGCAACGGAAAGGGTACTTCCTTTTTTTCTCCAGTGATTTTGAGCTTCGGGAATCACCTCGTAGAGTACACCGCTGGGATTTTTAGTGTTGTTGTTCTGATAACCATCTTTTTCATAGTCAAATTTCATTAAGGCAACAAGGTCGTACCTTCCGTTTTCGACGTTCTCCATGATCTTGGTCGATTCCATTTCAAGATTGTTCCGTCTTGGCCAAGCGGAAATCGCGGAGTGACCTTTTTGATAAGCATGAAGAACTGGAGGCCCCTTAAAATCAGTTTCGCCCGAAAGGTTTATACCCGAGTCATCTACCAATTCTTCGATTACATGAACTTCCCTACCATGTTCGATAACCACCTTGTCAGCATCGACTGGAATCACAAAAGGTGCATTGTCTTTTCCGTTGGCGGTCACCACGGGTATCGTGTAGTCGTCGCCAGACTTGTTGACGATAAGTAGTTTTTCTTTAGGTAACATCACACGTCTTCCGTTGACCATGACCGAGATACTTTGATGTAGGATCACGTGAACTTGTTCGTCATCCGCGAAAGCGAAGGCACACGAGCACAAAATGGCGAGGAATAAGAAAAATTTCACCAAATTTAATTTTATCGAAATCGGTGAATGGAGGCACTAACTCTAGGCCATTCTCAACCTTAGGCTAGCGCTTATTGAAACCCGTCTAACGCAGGTCCGACGCCTCTTTGATCTCAATGGGTTTCCAGGGGTCTAGTTGTGATAAAACTTCTTTCTTGTTGGCGTAAACCAAGATTTTAAGATGGCCCGGATGAAAATAAGTTTTGATAGTTCGATTCACATCGGCCACCGAAATGTCTTCGAGACTATCCTGATAATGGGAGAGATAATCATCGGAAATTCCAAAGTAGCGGAGCAAAAGTAAATTGAATGCGACTCGCTCCGAAGTTTCAAGAGACCTTCCAAAATTTCCGAGCATTTGTCCCTTGGCACTTGCGACTTCAGCAGGAGTCACACCATCTGCTACAAACTTATCAAAAATATTAAGAATCTGCGTGAGCGCCTCCCCCACTTTATTGTTTCTCGTAAAGGTGCTGATGGTGATATCACCCGTTGCAAGCTTTGCATCCATATCCGATGAGATGTGGTAGGTAAGACCAAGATTGTCTCTCACTTGATCCACAAGTCTGCTCGAAAAGCCCTGACCCAAAATCGTATTTGCAATTCGAAGAGTTAAAAAGGCCTTATCGGTTCTCGGAATTCCTTCTTGGCCCACTCGAATTTGAGCCTGAGTTAAATCAGACTTATCAAGAAAGCGAACTTCATTCTTTTCAATTTTTGGAACGGGTTCATAGCTCACCGCTTTCACCGGCCTTGGCTTCCAATCTTTGAGCCTAATTTCTAACTGCTGCAAAATATCGTCGCTGTAATTGCCGGTCACGGCCATAATCGAATTGTTCGGGCGATAGTACTGCAAAAAATGTCGGATGATGGCGCTTCGATGAATATTTCGAACTGTTTCTTTGGTACCAAAAGAGGTTTTTGAATAGGGATGACTGCCATATAAAAAACGATCAAAGGCAATATCCGCGAGGCTATTGGGTTCATCGACGAGTTGTGTGATGTGATCTAAAATCCGGCGTTTTATTTTATCGATTTCACCGACAGCAAAAGAGGGCTTCGTCACAATTTCAATAAACTGATCGAGGAGTGGCTCGCGATTGAAAGAAAGCCCCGAACCTAAAAGATAAGTGTAGTCGGCATCAACTGTCGCTTCAAAATCAGCGCCAATCAAAGCCAGTTCATCAGAAATTTGATTGGCGTTTCGCTTTTGAGTTCCTTTTTCAAGCATCGAAGCCACAATCTGATTCAGCCCCGAAAGTTCAGCCGGATCACTGGAGTAACCCGTTTTGACCATCAATTGATAGGTCACAAAGGGCAAGCTTTGATCCTTCACCAAAAGCACGTGAAGTCCATTGCTAAGAGTGTGTTCCGAAAATTTTCGAAGTCTTGCATCATTTGAAGTTTTCACCTCTTTGATGCCGGCAGGAATAGACTCCGCCGGTTTTCCAATTTCTTCTCTTTTTTCGCCGCTCATCGCGCACGCCGACAAGAGAAAAGTAACAATCGTCAATTTCATCGCGACATTGGCCTTCATTGTTTCTTTCCCGTTGGAATGATCACGATAAGATTTCGGAGACTGTTATCGAGATATTTGGCAGCCACCCTTTTCACATCGGCCGAGGTGACTTGATTGTACTTTTCAAGATCTTTGAATAAATAATCGTAACTGCCAAGGGCCACTTCGTTAAAGGCCAACGAAAAAGCTCGGCCGCTCACGGTTTTCAAACCTTCAACATAGGACTTCATCAACTGATTTTTTGCCTTGAGCAATTCTTTATCAGAGTAAAGACGATTTCGACTGTCCCAGATCTCACCGAATAAAGCCTGAAGAGTGTCATCATGACTAGCTCCTGGTTTTAGAGATACGATCGCTTGAAAAACTCCGGGCCCTTCGGCTCCGTGATTTGAAACTCCCACCCCTGTTGCCAGCTGTTTTTGGTCCACCAGTTTTCTATAAAGACGAGACGAAGTTCCGTCTCCCAGCAAACCCGCAAGCACCTCAAGTGCATAAGAATCTTCATGCCCATCAGGAACGGTTCGAAACGCGAGCGAGACATACTCGTTTTGAATGTTCTTTTCTATTCTCGCCTGCCGTCCCGATGTTTGAGGCGGCTCTTCGGGGTAGTGATGCTCCGGAAGGACCTGAGATTTGATTCCGCCATAATATTTTTGAAGTAGATATTTGGCATCCGATACACTGAAATCTCCAGAAATCACAATGACCGCATTGTTCGGAGCGTAGAAAGTTCTATAAAATTTTTGGCAATTGGTAAGATTCATGTGATCGAGATCTTGAGCGTATCCAATCACCGGCCAACGATAGGGGTAAACTTTAAAGACCGTCGAATTCACGAGCTCTGAAAGCCGACCCGTGGGTTGATTCTCAACTCGGTACCGACGCTCTTCTTTGACCACTTCAAGTTCGCTTTTTAAATTTTCTTCGGTGAGCTTTAAATTCTCCATCCGGTCGGATTCAAGATCCATCACGAGTTCCAACTTTGAAGAGGGAATATTGGCATAAAAAGCGGTGTAGTCAGGAGTGGTGAAAGCATTGTGACTCGCACCGTTTGCGCTTAGCAATTTATCAAAGGTTTTTCCGTCATATCTTTTTGCCCCTTTGAACATGAGATGTTCAAAAAGATGGGCAATCCCAGTTGAACCCGGCGTCTCATCACGGGAGCCAACCCTAAACCAAGTGTGATAACTGATAAGTGGAACTGTGGGATCAGGATTTAAAATAACTGTGAGCCCGTTGGGAAGTTTAAACTTTTCAATATTGAGATTGATCTTCAAAGCTTGAGGCGCGACTTCATTTGCGGGCACTGATACAGCCGCGTGAGTTTGAACCACGAATAGGAAAGCCAACCAAAAAGACATACAAATATCTTCGGGTCGGAAATTCGGCAAGTCAATTACTGAACAACAAATTCATTGAAGTAGATGTCTTTGATCACGCCACTTTTCATTTGTTTGTTCACGATCGACGCGATTTCGTCTTTCAAAATCAGCTTGCCTTGGATGCCTTCGACGTCCGTGAAGGTCTTTCCATTGAGAAGTCGAACAATGGCATCTCGAGGCTCCGCACCAAGTTGCACAACTTCTTCAAAGCCTTTTTCATCTAGGAGTTCAAGGCTAATCACGGTTCGCAAAATCCTACGAGGTTGGCCGTCAAGGTTGACGGTAAAAGGCTCGAGAGTGAAAACAACAGGGTCCATTTCTTCGCCCTCACGTTGCTCTTTCAGCTCGGCTCCGGCCGTTTCTTCGGTGATCGCTTTTCGATGAAACCCAATGGTCGAAGAATAGACCAAATAGCCTCCACCGATCATCACTCCAAAATTGAGTAAAACGAAGGTCACAAGCATGATCAACTGCATGGGCAAAGGTTTTCGGGGTGGCTTTGCAGCTTCTTCTTTTTTCTCTTCTTTTTGTTCTTCAGCCATAAACACATATCGGCAATAAGACCAAAGACCATAAGCCTTTTGTCTCGACCAATTTTCAAAATTTTGCCTAAATAGTAGCCAGATTTTATCAGACTGAAACGGGACAGCATTTGAGAAAGTCCCCTTGACGCGAGTCAGTTATTTCCATGTAATGGAGTCATGACTTCTATGACTAAATGGATGGCGGCGACGCTATTTTTGGGTGTTCTTGTTCCTCAAATCAGAACATTTGGCGACGAACATGCTCAGGATCCGAAAGCTGTTCCTGCGGGCCTTATCCAGCTCGGTACAGGCTCTTACTATTCGCCCTATGCCATTGTGGTGGACAAAAAAGCCCGCACTTTGACACTCTGGAAGCAATCCGACAAAACCCTCGAAAAAGTGGTCGAGTTTCCCTCAGATATTGGCAAACAGGCCGGAAATAAAAGTAAGCTCAACGACCATCGAACACCTGAGGGCATCTATTTTACTTTGAAAATGATCGAAGGCCCTGGACTTAACTTCGACCTTTACGGAAAACGCGCCTACACCCTCGACTACCCCAACTTATTTGACCAACGAGAAGGCAAAACCGGTTCTGGAATTTGGCTCCACGCGATTCCTGAAAATCAAACACTGGCCCGAGGCTCTCGCGGTTGCGTGGTTGTCCGAAACGAATCGATTTTAGCTCTTGGAAAATACATTTCTCCAGAAAGAACGCCTGTTCTCATTTATGAATCTGTTCCTTATCAATCGGCAGAAGAAAAGTTGGTTAAAGATAAAGAGATCGAGACTTGGCTTGCAAAATGGATTGATGCTTGGAAGAAAAAAGATATTGAGTCTTACATCGGTTTTTATTCTCCCACTTTTCACTCTATGAAAATGAACCGCGAAAAATGGAAGATCTATAAAGACGCTCTCAATAAAAAGTACGAAAAAATCGATATCAATCTCTACTCACCTATTATTTTTGAACATAACAATGGCTATGTCGTTCGTGGCCTTCAAGCCTATCACTCCGACGGCCTCGAAGATTTCGGCGAAAAGACCATCTATATTCAAAAAGAGACCGATGGCTTAAAAATTATCGGTGAACAATGGGACGCCGTCGACAACCCGGGCGTCGCTCGTGGCCTCGCCCGATGTTGTCTCGCAGAATCTGCTGCCTCTAAGAATTAATGCCTCTTTTATTCCTGATTTTTTTATCTCTAACGGCGCCTTCTGCTTTTGCCATCGACTATGATTGTCTGGCAAAAATCCAAGATGCCATCAAACAGATTCATCATGGAGAAACAGCCTCCCCTTTGTCTTACCAATGGGCAGATCAGCTGTTTAAGGACCAGCCAAGCTCTCACACGGGAATTAAAATATGGGATTTGACGAAGTCCCTGGAACATCCAAACAGCCTGCAAAAACCCCAAGACGGCTCAGCTCTGACGATCAAAATAAAAAAAGAAGAGGGCAATTATGACGTGATTCTTCATTTAGAAAGCGCCAAGGAGGAGACCGGAGAATGTGCCGCCGAAACCATAGTCATAAAGACTGCGACTCCCGAGCCCCTTAGCCCGACCCACCACGCCAGAAAAACTTCTGTCTCACATTGAGATCTGTCTAAAAGTTGAGCCCCTGCTAAGCCGTTTTTAGGTCCATCAAATTTTTATTCGAAGATAAAGCCTAAGGAACAGGCACATCTCTTGCTCCTCTAAAGCTCAACAAGGGGACTCTATGAAAATTCTTGTAATGATACTGGTGGCACTGAGCTTCAAACCCATTTTTGCCCAGAGCCAAGGTTTAACGCCAGCCCAAATGTACCAAAAATGCGGGTTCGACCTGATGGGGCTGAATATTGATCGGGCAACTGAGTGCTACACAAATAACAGAAAAAATGCTTCGGCAATCGCAGAAGGCGCTTACATCCTGTGTGACACCATCATCAACTCCCTGAGTAAAGACTATAGCCAATGCGTCGACAACCTTATGTACGAGCTTAGAAAGGATCCTGTGGATTTGAATGCCGCGAGCGCAAGTAAGCTTGGAACATTATCTATCGCGGTCTGTAAGGCCAGCCCGACAATGGCTTGCAGACAGTTAGCCTTACGAAATATCCAAGAAAAGCACCCAGAACTTTTAACGAAGACAATGCCCGAAGAACACCCTGAAAGTTATAAATTTTTTTACAGAGAAAAAAAGGATTTGACCCGAGAGCGTAGTGTGCCGACATTCAGACGCGACGACATCATGGCGGACGGACCGAGTCCTGATGAAATTGCATATGATGAAGTCGGGGATTTGCTATTAAAAATAAGTAAGGGGCAACTAGCTACCAAAGCAGAAGTCGAAAATGCTACGAATGGGGCTAGGAAGAGTTACACGGCGAATGCCGTCGTTAACAAACAGGGCGGGAATTAAAACTTGAATTTTCTAAATAATTTATTATTTATTTTTTTATTATTTATTTCAATGGGAGTCAAAGCCGACACCACAACCGAGATCTATAACAAATGTCACCGAAGCCGCATGAGCCTTATCACCTACAAAGCTCGGGTCGAGAGAAGCACTTGTTACGGCGATGAATCCGCTCCACCACATCCTGATTCTGAAGCTCAGAATATTTATCAATACTGTTACTATCTCACTCTAGGAATGGAACAGTATTTAGCCGGATGCGAAGACGCAGCCTTTGGTTACGTAAAATCTCACGGAAGTTTCAATCCCAAAGATAGTACCTATTTCGCAGGACTTTCTGAGGACGCTTGCTTTGGGGTCCCGGAAGAATGTTTCGACCGCGCTATTGAGAGAATCGTCGATGAAAACCCGACACTTTTAATTCGAAAAGTTGTTGAACCTTCAGGTCACAAAATATTTATATACACCCCGGTAGATGGAGAAGATCCAGTTGATGGCGGAAATAGCGACTGGGTTAAAAAACAACAACTGCTTTCGGCCATTCAAACCAGTGAAGTCAAAAGCTCAGAGAGCCGAACCGCCTCCAAAGCCACCCCAAAAACTTGGGTCAATAGACCCGGCGGCGAAAACTAAGTTTTCAGGTAACAGTTCCCTTTTTCGGATGCGATGTGCCGTTCGTTGATCTGTTTCTACTTCTTTCGCACCTCCAAAGGAACTTACGATAGCGAAGCTATCGTAAGTTGAACAAACGACCACTGACGTTCTTATGAAAACAGAATTAACTTTCGTGGGTTAGCTACTAAGAAGGGAGAGAAAAGAGATCAGTATCGAATCACCTGACGGCGCCTTGCATCCGAAAAAGGGAACTGTTACCTGGACACTAGTTTTCTTGGTGCTCGCCGTTGGCCGCGGATGTGTCCGTAAAAGTGGCGGATTCATCAAGTTGAACTGTGCCCACTCGGCTCGTTAAGTCATCAAGACCCGCAATGTGCTCTTTAAGTTCTTTTTCGGTCAAAACATTTTGCTTGATGTTCCAATTGACCATGCGTTTGTCGAATTTGAGCTTTGCGATAGCATCATTGAATTTCATGATTTGTACTCCTGAAGTGAAACTTCTAGCACAGGGTATTCCAGCAAGCAAGCAGGCCATCAATTCCAGTATTTTGGAGTCGATTTGTCGTTGTTATCGACCACCAGCCTAAGTTTGCCTTTTCCGGCACCGCGGGTGGATTGCCGCCTTTGCCAGCGGGTCCAAAACATGAGGAATAGAAAGCCCGAGATAAGGCCGCCGATGTGAGCAAGGTTCGCTACATGGGCTCCTCCGATACCTGAATTGAGCACCATAACCACTTCGATTCCGCCCAAGATCATGACGAAATATTTGGCACGCATGGGGAAGATAAAAAAGAAATAGACAACTCTCTCACCAAAAACCATTCCATAAGCGAGCATCAAACCAAATATCGCGCCCGAAGCCCCCACCACTGGAATCATCATGGGCTGAATTTTTCCAGTCACTAGCCCATAAATAAGAACGAAGAGAGTGTAGAGAATCCCGGCACCGACGCCGCAAACCGCATAATAAACGGCAAAAAATTTCGGCCCCCAACGCATTTCAAGCTCGGCCCCCAACCACCAAAGAAGCAGCATATTGAATACGATATGCATCACTCCATCTGTCGAATGCAGAAACATATAAGTGAAGGGCTGCCAAATAAAAAAGTTTTCGATGATAAGAGCCGGAACAAGTCCGAAGGTCGTCGTGATCTGTTGATTGGGCAAAAAATATTGCTCGATGATAACTTGAAACAAAAGCCAGATACTCACGTTGGCAATGATCAAAATTTTAACCACTTTGGTCAGCGGGAGCATGGACTGAATATAGGGATTGTTGCTTCCCCTCTGACCCATCAGCTCTCCCTCTCTTGGCTCAATTCAATCAAGACACCGTTAGCGCTGGAGGGATGAACAAAGGCCACCCAGCAATTCTTGGCGCCCTCTTTCGGAGTTTCATTCACGAGCCTGTGACCCTTGGATTTTAATTTTTGAAGATCCTCTTTGACATCCTCAGTGCGAATGCAGATGTGATGAATTCCTTCGCCCCGTTTGCTGATAAACTTTGCGATGGGGCTATCGGGCTCAGTCGCTTCTAGAAGTTCGATATGGACATTGTTTCCAAAAGAAATAAAACCAACCCGAACTTTTTCGCTTTTGACGATTTCAGTTTTTAAATCTTTCCAACCAAGAGACTTATAAAATTCAAAGGCCTTCTCGATGTTATTTACTGCAATTCCAATATGATCTATTTCTTTCGGGTTCATTCTAAATAGGGTAGCAAACGCTTGTATGTTTGCTCAAGCGTTTCAGAGATGACCTTCGTCTGGGCCACGAGCGGGAAAAAATTCGAATCCCCTAGCCACCTTGGAATGACATGGTAGTGGAGATGGGATGGAATTCCAGCCCCTGCCACCGAACCAAGGTTGAGTCCGAGGTTGAAACCAGCGGGCGGCGACGAATAACACTTTCGCAAAGCGGCAACCGTTTTACGAAGAAGCCTGTTGATGTCGAGGTATTCCTCCTCGGTCACATCAAGGACGTCGGCCACATGTCGCTTGGGCAAAACCAAGAGGTGCCCGTTGTTGTAAGGATATTTATTCATGATGATCATCGAAAGATCCGTCATTCCGACCACCAGTGATTCCACCGAAAGGCCCTTTTTCAAAGCATCACAGAAAACACATTCTGGTTTTTTCTTATCTGAAAGATAACTGAAGCGATCGGGTCTCCACAAAATTTCGCGGGCTCCGGCAGATTTGGGCCAATCTTGAGGTAATTTTTTTTTGGAAGGTGACTTTTTACTTATTTTTTTTTTAGAAGTTTTGCTCATTTTGCAATCACTCTAAATAGGCCTGAACGGCGCCAGGATAGACAGAGAGAAGCTTTCCCACCAAGGACAATCCTAAAATATTTTTAATTGATTTTTTAAGTTCCGAAGAGTCATCGTCGGCGTCGCCCTTTAAATAACTCCAAAACTCCGGTCGATCTTTTGGAACTTCAAAGGTTTCAGGATTTTTACCGAGACCCGAGAGCTCCCCTGCCTTATCAACAGCATCCTGAAGTCCACCAACGGCATCGGCAAATCCGATCTTAACAGCGGTTTCCCCAGAAAAAATACGTCCATCAGCATATTTTGAAACCTCGCTGATCGGTATTTTTCGACCTTCGGCAATTGCTTTTTTAAATTGCATGTAGACTTCATCGATCACGTTTTGCAGAAGCTTTCGCTCTTCATCGGTCATTGCCCGATATTCCGCTCCAATATCTTTGTAAGGACCAGTTTTGATAGAGTATCTCTGCACTTTGGCCCAACTATAAAGATCTTTAAGATTGGCAAATTCCATAATGACGCCGATGGAACCGATCAAAGCTCCCGGTTCCACAATAATTTTAGAAGCGCCCGCCGACACATAATAAGCGCCACTGGCGTCAAGACTCTCAGCCGAAACAACCACTGGTTTTTTAAAGGTAGAAATTGTTTTCTTAACTTCGTTGTAAATCTCTTGGCTTGGACCCACAACTCCACCCGGAGAATTGATTCGAAGAACAATGGCTTTTACCTTATCCATTTCGCGATATTTCTTCAGAGTCTTCACAAATTTTTTGCTATCGAAAATCACGCCAGAAAGATCCATGATCAGAACGGAAGACTTCCCGACACTGGCTTCATGGTGAAACGCTTGAAAACAGGAGCCGACCATCAAAAAGAAGCTTCCGGCCACAAACAAAAGAAACACAACTATAATTTTAGACCAAGGTGTTTTGATGAGAATCTCCTAACAGGTAACAGTTCCCTTTTTCGGATGCAACGTGACGAAAAGGAAGATAGACGGAGCTTAAAACAACAGTCCCATTTTTCGTCACGTTGCATCCGAAAAAGGGAACTGTTACCTGTTAGTTTTCTTCGGGTTTTTCTGTGGCGCTTTTGAGAGCTTCACCGAAAAGATCTCCGAAGCTTGTTTTCGATGTGGATTTTGCTTTGATCACATAATCCTCAACGTCAGCTCGCTCGTGTCTTAAGGTTACAAGTTTCGCACTGAGTGCGATTTTCTTAGCATCCTTGTCGATGGTCAAAACTTCAGCTTTGAGAATATCGCCCTCTTTGACGACATCAGATGGTTTCTCGATTCTTTGCGTGCTGAGCTCAGACACGTGGATCAGACCTTCAATGTTCTCTTCGAGTTCGACGAACACACCGAAGTCAGCAAGCTTTAAGACTTTCACATCGTGTTGGCTTCCGATTTTGTACTTCATATCGACATTTTGCCATGGATCGCTCTCAAGCTGTTTCACACCGAGGCTGAATCGTTCGTTTTCAGTGTCCACACCGAGAACAACGGCTCTGATTTTTTGACCTTTCGTGAAGATTTCAGAAGGATGATTCACGCGTTTTGTCCAAGAGAAGTCCGAGATGTGAACAAGTCCGTCAATTCCTTCTTCCACACCAACGAAAACTCCGAAATCAGTCACAGACTTGATCTCTCCTTCGATGATGGTTCCTGGAGAATAGCTTTCTTTCAATTGAACCCAAGGGTTGGCTTCAAGTTGTTTCATTCCAAGGCTGATACGGCGATTGGAGACATCGATATCAAGAACAATAACGTTCACGACATCATCGGCTTTTACGATTTGAGACGGATGCTTCACACGTTTCGTCCAGCTCATCTCACTGACGTGAATGAGTCCTTCGATGCCGTCATCAAGTTCAATGAAGGCTCCGTAATCGGCAAGGCTCACCACTTTACCAGAGCACTTGGTGCCCACGGGATATTTGGTCGTAACCGATTCCCAAGGATCAGCTTGAAGCTGTTTGAGCCCAAGGCTGACACGTTCTCTTTCGTTGTCATATTTCAAAACCTTAACTTGGATTTCACTGCCCACAGTTAAAAGTTCGCTTGGGTGTTTCACACGGCCCCAGCTCATATCTGTGATATGGAGGAGACCATCCATTCCACCCAAATCAATAAAGGCTCCGTAATCGGTGATGTTTTTCACAAGACCTTTTACGATCTGACCTTCGCGGAGATTATCAAGAATCTGAGATTTTAAATTTTCGCGTTCCTCTTCAAGAAGAGCCCGGCGGGATAGAACAATGTTTCCACGTTTTTTATTGAACTTGATAACCTTGAACTTAAATTTCTTACCGATATAAGTGTCGAGATTTCGAACGGCCCGAAGATCGATCTGACTTCCAGGAAGGAAGGCCTTCACTCCAATATCAACAGAGAGACCACCTTTAACTTTGGCGATGACTGTACCTTCAACAAGCTCTTCGTTCTCCGCAGCCCTGGAAATATCGTTCCAAGCTCTCATCATGTCGGCCTTATCCTTCGATAGAACAACCATGCCGTTTTCGTTTTCAATTTTATCAATAAAAACTTCGACAACGTCACCCGGCTTTACATTGGGCTTGCCATCCACGGTTCGAAACTCTTCGATGGGGATGAGACCTTCCGATTTATATTTAATATCGACAAGAACATAGTCCGTCTGAACTTCGATCACGCTTCCAGTGACAACGTCACCTGGATTGAAATCGTTTTCTTTAAGAGATGCCTCAAAAATATCGGCGAAGGACTCTTTGCCTTTCGCAATTTGCATAGAATGGGGATTAGGTCTGACTTCCTTATCGCCTTCTTCCAGCGCTGCGAGTACCGCTTCATTTAATCTTTGAGCTTTAGCCATCTGTTTAGGTCCTTTACCATTAGACTGGTTTTTAAACTGTGGGTTTGATTGATTCAACATTATACCTCCGGATCAATAGTTCATACTGATCCTAACGAACGCTCCTCTCGTGGAGAGTGCCCCTATCGAGATGGAAGGTTACGTTATAGAGGCTAACGATCTAAAGTCAAAAGGAAAAAGGCTCCGGGTTAAGGGCTTAAGGCTTTTTTCACCCAGGCTTCGATCGTCGATACAACGTCGTCGAGAGCCATGTCGCTGGTGTCTAAAACTCGAGACTCATCAGCTATTTGCAGAGGGGCGACAGTCCTTTGAACGTCCCGTGCATCTCTCTTTTGTTGATCGGCTTCAATAGAAACCACCGATTGCCCGTGCTCTGTAGCCCTTCGCTGGGCCCGATCTCCGCTTCTCGCGGTCAAAAAGACCTTAAGTATGGCATCTGGAAAAACCACAGATCCGCAGTCCCGGCCCTCGGCGATGAGCCCAACCTGTCCATCGAGGCAGGCCCGTTGAAGTGGGAGCAACTCCTGTCTGACACTAGGAAACTGGCTGATATGACTTGCTGCCCCACCCACCTGTTCGCTGGCTACAAATTCGGTCACGTCTTTTCCACGAAAGATCACGTGGGTGCGGTCTTCAGCCATAACGACGGACCAATCGGAACTCCTCGCCAGCTTCACTAAACTTTCTTCAGATTTCAAATCCAAATTTAATTCTTGGGCGGCAAAAGCAAGGCCGCGATAAAAAGAACCGGTCGAAACCCACTTCCACTTGAGTTTTTTTGCAAGATAGCGACTCACGGAAGTTTTTCCGCTCGCGGCAGGTCCATCAATTGTCACAACATGTGGCTGATTATTTACTGTCATAAATAATAGATTATTTATCCTCGCTATAGATGAGAGATTTGTGCATTAAATTGGCCGACCTTCAAGTTTAATTTTTGATCTATGAGACAAAGCCGGAATATTTATAGAGAAAGCCTAATACTTTGACGAACGAAGTCGGATCCATTAACAAATAAAAGAATTGGGAAGCAACATGTCTTGGTCTATTGGATTGTGCACCGGTGAATCTTTCGCAGAGTTTTCTGCGATTTCAGATTCTTCCGTTAAAAACCCACCGGTTCATCATCGGTGGTATTTGCCAAAACAAAATCTTGTCGAAGGACTCAAGAAAATTCTGTCCGAAAATAATATGGCTGGCTCCACAATCCATCTTGCTTCAGGACTGGCTCAACTGATCATGAAACGGCGGGCCGGAGCCAGTATCGCTCTTCTCGTCACTTCAGGTTTTGAAAACTGGCCCAAACTCCGACAACCTCTCCGCGAATCCAGATTGTCGTTGTCTCCCAGACGCACGACTCCGCTTCTTTCCGATGACTTGATTTTTGGAATCAATGAAAGGGTCGCTGCGGACGGCGAGGTTTTATCTGTGACGCCCGACGAGGAACTCGAATTTCTATCTCAGAAATTAGAGCTTATGGAAATTAAAAATGTTGTTATCGGATTTTTAAATTCACAAAAAAACTCGGCCAATGAAAAAAAAGCTGCCGATTTCTTTAGACTTAAAAACTTTGAAGTGAGCTGCAGCCATGAATTGGAAAATTCCAACAATGAAGTCGCCAGGTGGTGGCGAGCCGTTCTCACCTCTTATGTCGGACCTGCCTTTAAAGAACTCGAAGAAACTCTAAAACCCCTTGAAGAGCAATTTCAGGTGAAATTTAAATTTGTCTCTGCGGAGGGTGATTCTTTTTCTGACGAGCCAAGAAAATATTTTACCAGCGCTCTCGCTCAGCTCACTTGCCTTGCCAATGCTTCAGGCAAGAAAGTCCTGTGGGACGGAATTCTTCATTTTGGTCTTGAATCCTTTCAGTTTATTGAACCCGATCGAGTCAATAAAATTTGGAACTCGGATTTTGGACCCGTGGCCCTCACCACGCCAGAGTTTTCAAAACTTCGCATTCAACCAACTCAGATCGTCGACCCTCAATCCGTCGCAAGCCTCTTTGCCAGATCTCAAGAGTCGGGCTTTGAGCCGGGCCCTATGCTCCTCGGCCGAGGACTTCGAGCTACATTTCTGGACCTCGTTTATCTTGAAAACTCCCTTCTGCCGATTCAGGGACTTAGCGAATGGATCCATCCTGACAGCCAAAATAAAATCCGGCAAAGTCTGAGCACATTGTTCAAAGGTCATTTTTCGAGAGATCATTCTCCTTCTGAAATATTGCAAGACAACTGCGTTTCTATTTTGGCTCAAGACATTTCTCAAAAGTTGAGCACCAAGGATAAATCTAGGATTTTGTGCCTTGGGCCCTTGGCGCCGACCATGGTTCCCCTCCTCCAAGCTAAAACTCCTTGGCTTGAGTTGGCCATAGAAAAAATCTCTCCTTTCGCTGAATCGACAGGTTGCAAATGAGTCCCACAAGCCAAAAACTTTTATTTTTATTTAAAGATTTATTTTTATTTCGCGAAAGCGGCGCCGTCTTGCTCCCCGATGGAACGGCTCTTCATGTGAAGTATTCCAATCTCGCCGACATTGGAACTTTCGAGCTCGCAGGCCGCACCACCCAACAATACTTGCAATTGAAACCCGGTCAGATTGCCATGACCAATGACCCTTACTCTGGTGGAACTATTCTTTCGACCGTGACCCTTCTGATGGGTGTTTCACTGAACGATGCATCGGATAAAACCGACCTCATTTTGTGCTATCGCTTTCTTCTTCGACCCTCTATTCATTTTGCCGCCACGATCGATGAAGAGGGTTTAAGAATTCCTCCGACTCCCATCGTTGAAAACGGTGTCATCAATCAAGAAATGCTCAAAGCGATGGCCGCTCATCCTCTTTGCCCCGACGAAATTTTGCCAAAAACTTTGCAGGCCGTCGATCGACTCAAAACAATCGAGAGAGACCTTACCAAAGCACTTCAAATTTTTAAAGTTGGAATCAACAAGTCGACAGTTCAAGACTACTTTAGCGATAGCCGAGAAATTATGCACACTGTGCTCACCGAGCTTCCTTTTGGAGATATGGATGCGACTCACCCACTTTCCGACGGCGGAAAAATTAAAATGAATTTAGAAATCAAATCCAATTCCATCACCTTTGATTTTAAAGATACGACTTCTTCTAAACTTTTCGCAATCACCGAAGCTGGAACTTTCGGAGCCTGTTTCGGAGCGCTTATCGCCTTTTGTGATGACCGAAGTATACCGGTCAATGCTGGATCCTTCGGCCTTGTTCAAGTCGTGAGTCCTTCTCGCTCTCTACTTTCCGCAAAATATCCCATGTCCACTCATGTCGGAATGACAGAAGGTTTGAGTCTCACCGCGAATTTGGTTCTTAAGACCCTTTTGAAAATGGTTCCCTCAAAAAAAATATCACTGTCATCAAGCTCACAGTGTTCGATCGATATTCAATTTGAAAACGGTCTTCATTTTTTCGACACCGTTCCAGGAGGAACGGGAGCTTCTTCCAAAAGGAGAGGCGAAGATGGAATTTATTTTTGGGGAAGAAGTCCTCTTCAGTCCTCGATTGAAGATATTGAAAATCGCTTTCCCCTTCGCATTTCATCGATCAAAGCCCGAGCGAACTCGGGCGGACGTGGCCAAAACAAGGGTGGCGATGGGCTGATCAAAACCTTTGAAATTTTAAGCCCTGCGACCGTGCAGTGGCTTTTGGGGGTCGATTTAAAGTCCGAAGTTTCAGAACACTCTTTTGAAGGAGAAAATCCAGAAATTAATTTTGTTTTGAAGTCAGGCAAAAAAACTGTCGGCGCATCGAGTGGAACAATGAAATTGAATCCAGGCGATCGCATCGTTGTGCTATCCGCCGGCGGAAATGGATTTGGAATCGCGAAGGCGGCAGAGAAAGAGGGCTAACCGCGATTGGTAGATCCCATCTCTCAGAACGGTCACAGTGACACCCGGATGGGAAGAAGGCTTGCCGAGAAATATTGTGACAAGGATTTGTTTTGATGCAATTCTTGCCTCGATGGAGAAAATCATTTTTTTTATTTTTTTGTACCTGCCGTTTGCGCTGAACGCCCATCCAAAATGTGACCTGCCTGCAAGAACACCCACCAAAATCGTAACAATGCCCGTCGAACATATTGTCGTGATCATGCAAGAGAATCACTCCTTCGATAATTATTTTGGAAAACTGAATGCCCCAGAGTTTTATGGAAAGGCGATCGACGGACTTAAACCGGAAATGAAAAGTAAAAGTCTCGATAGCAAAGCCGTGCACCCTTACCACGAAACTGATTTTTGTGTGCACGATGCGGCCCACGACTGGAACGCCGAGCATATCGGCTGGAATTTTGGTCAGAACGACAATTTTATCGAAATGAACGGCGAAACTCAGGCCATGGGGTATTACACCGACAAAGAACTACCTTACTACTATGCTCTGGCAAATCAATTTGCTGTGGCCGATCGATATTTCAGCCCAAGCCTTGCTCCAACTTATCCCAATCGTTTTTTTCTGTATACCGGTACTGCTTTTGGTCACATCAAAAATGATTCGGCTCCGCAGGAAAAAAAGTACTCTCAAAAAACAATTTTCGACGAACTCAATGAAAAAAACATTTCTTGGAAGTACTACTCCGAAGAAAAAGGCGCATACATCAAACATTTCAAATCTCTTTGGGAAAACAGCAAAGCCAAGATGGTACCAATGACCGAGTACGCGGCGGACCTCAAGCTCGGAACCCTACCTCAAGTGGTCTTTCTAGAGTCGAGAGAAGACCAGGGCGATGAGCACCCTCCCGCCGACATTCGAATCGGACAAGAGTGGGTATCCGGGCAAATTCAACTTCTAACGGATAGCACGGCCTGGAAAACCTCAGCCCTATTTTTCACTTACGATGAAAACGGTGGATTCTTTGACCACGTCCCGCCACCCGAAGCCTGTATCCCCGACCAAATCAAGCCCGCAAGATCATCAAAAGATGTGCCAGGAAAATTCGACCGATACGGCCTGCGCGTCCCATTCGTCGCCATTTCACCTTTTGCAAAACATCACTATGTTTCCCACAAAGTTTACGATCACACTTCTATCTTGAAATTTATCGAACAAAAATTTGGCTTACCTGCCCTCAGCGCACGAGACGCCAACGCCGATGGCCTTCTCGACATGTTCGATTTCAAACATCCAGAATTCAAGGTCGCTACCCTACCCAAAACAAGTCGTTCTCCCGCCTCCGCCTCCTGCAAAAAGAAGTAGTCTAAAAAGGTGCCAGTATCTTTTAGATCATCTTTACGCCTAGGGCCGCAACGGCTGCGCGGATTTTTTCGACGTGTTCAAAGCTGCTTGTCTCAATAGTAAAATCGATTCTAGTTTCCATGAGGGCAACGTCTTTTCCGATACGGTCATGACTCACTTCCAATACATTGCCACGAAGATTGGCGATGCAATCCGTGAGGCGGCTAAGGGCGCCCGGAACATCTCCCACGATAACAGAAATCTGTACAATACGGCCATGACGACTCAGTCCACGATCAATGATTTTCTCGATGAGATTAAGATCGATATTGCCGCCACTGAGAACAGCACACGAGTTTTTGCCAAGGTTCAACTTGTGTTTTAACATGGCGGCGATTGAAGCCGCACCCGATCCTTCAACCACGGCCTTTGTTCTTTCAAGTAAAGTCACAATAGCTTCGGCGATGTCATCTTCACTCACTGTCACGACATCATCCACAAGCTTTGAAATATAATTTTCATACATGTATTTGGAGGGAGTCTTCACCGAAATACCGTCGGCGATGGTCGGTGAGACTCGAAGCGTTTTAGGAATCGCCTTTTCATGAAAAGCAACGGCCATGTTATTTACGTTTTCGGCCTGAACACCAATGACTCTACACTTTGGTTTTTTTGCTTTGATAACGGTGGCAATTCCCGCAATAAGTCCGCCCCCACCAATCGGCACAACAATCGAATCAAGATCAGACATAGCTTCTAGAATTTCGAGAGCGATGGTGCCTTGCCCTGCAATGATGTAAGGGTCCTCAAAAGCGTGAATTCTCACGTAGCCCTTCTCTTTTGCAAGTTGGGTTGCTTTCTCAGAAGCCTCATCGTAGTAACTGCCGTGAAAAATCACTTCTGCGCCGTAATCCTTGGTGGCCTTTACTTTCACAATGGGCGCGTTTTCAGGCATGACGATCACGCACTTGACACCAGCAAGACTTGCGCTCAAAGCAACGCCTTGAGCGTGATTGCCGGCCGAAGACGCTATGACTCCCCTTTGTTTTTCTTCTGCGGAGAGAGAATGCATTTTATTAGTTGCACCTCTCATTTTGAAAGAACCAGTTCTTTGTTCGTTTTCTCTTTTTAAATAAAGCTCACAGCTAAGATGTTTTGAAAAATAGGAAGAATGATCGAGAGTCGTGTTCTTAACAACATCCGACACAACCTTTCGGGCTTCTTCCACATCTTGAAGTCCGATTGTTTTCACTTAAATATTTCTCCAGAGTTATAAAGACGGATCAGTCCGGCCCCGGCCAGTAGGCTGTAAGCCCTATTAAAGGAGCAAATCCACCCGAGGGCGGCGGCCTTAGTCCGTTCTCACTAATAACAATGGTTTTATCATTAAAATAAAAGAAGGGCGAGATATGCTTCCCGCACTCTGTGCATTTCTCTATGGTCGCCTCTTGCTCGCCAACCCACCCGCAGACGTGGCACCTGCGAAAATGTCTCAAGCCATCACCCATAATCGGGCCCCAATTTCTCCCACAGAGCTTTTCTACAGTTCTGCTTTCACAGACCTAGTGATATCAGTCTATCACCTAAGACCTAAGGCCAGCAATGAACTTTGTGAAATAACTCTCTGGATTAACAGGGGAATCTGCTCAATGACATGACACGAGACAGATTTTTAGTGAGTAGGTTTGGGAATTCCAGACTTGAACCGCGTCTCAAATTGAATCAGGCCGCAACAGCGTCTGGAATTGACTCGAAAGTTAGGTCTTCGAAGTCGGCACTATTCACAATGAGACTGGCAATTCGGGCCATGGACTGCGCGAATTGCACTTCAACGTCTTCGAATATCTTCACCTTGGAATCCATCCGGGTCGACATGATCCCGTAAATTTCGCCGTGAAGAAAGATCGGGCAGACGACGATGGAGTTAAAAGAAATGGTCTTCACAATCTTTTTCAATTTTGCCAGTTCCGGATTGTAGTCAATATTTTCCATGGCCACGTATTTACCAGTGTTGATCGTGTACAAAATCTCTGGATACTTATTGAGATCAAGTTTAATCCCCTTCACTCTCAAATCGTCACTCGATGCCACCACAAGACCGCGCAAAGTTCCAACGTCGCATTTCACCACCGAACATCGAACTCCCTTTAAGACCATTCCAAGCATTTGAGTGATATTGAACAATTTCTCTCTGGGATCTCGAAATGACGTGGCTTCTTTAAGCACGACGTCGGTCATTGTCAGAAATCTTTCATTGGGAGCTGAGGCTCTCTCTCCGGGTTTTCGAGCGAACATTTCGTGCTTTTTCTGAAGATGGAAGACAAGGCGATTAAGAATATCTTCATCACGGTACGGCTTAATAATATAATCCGCAGCTCCTTCGCTAAAAGCCTTTCTCACGTTGTGAATATTGTTGTGACTCGAAGTCACAAATACTTTTGTTCCTCGAGCGATAAGGGCCGGATGCGACTTCACAATTTTCAGAAGTTCCGAGGCCGTGCACTCAGGGAGAAGCAAATCGGACATCACAAAGTCAGGTTGAAAGGTCGCCAAAGCCTCTTTCAGCTGCTTGCCTCCATTGACAAATTCACAGGAAAATCCCTTGTCGAGAAGATAATCTGACATGCGCCGCGCGAGGAGGGTCTCACGATCGGCGATCAATAATTTAAATACACCCGTCATATTGAGAATTTCGGCTGTTTCTCATGAGTTATTGAGTCTAGACCTTTTGACAAAAATCATAAGGCGAGGCAAAACAGTTCATGGCTTTTATCGTATTTGAAGGACTGGACGGTTCGGGCAAAACCAGCCTTATCCAAAAACTGAAAGATTATGTTACCCACCTAGGTATAGTCTGCACAGTTACGAGGGAGCCAGGTGGAACTTCTCTGGGAGACGAAATTCGAAAAATTCTACTTCGGACCAACGCCGAAGTTCCCGTCCCTGAATGCGAAATTTTACTCTACGAAGCCATTCGGGCTCAGCATGTGGCAACGGTGCTAAAACCGGCCCTTAAGAAGCAAAGCTGGGTCCTCTGTGATCGTTTCACCGGCAGCACTATCGCCTTTCAAGCGGCGGGGCGGAGTCTCAGTCTCACTGAAGCCGTTTGGCTCAATGAATTTGCAACTCGGGGACTCAAACCTGACCTCAACATTCTTCTCGATCTCAGTCCTGAGCTCTCGCTTGGCCGGCAGAAAATCCGAATCCAAACGACGGGTCTTGCGGCAGATCGCTTTGAGCTGGAAAAACAAGAGTTCCACGAAAAAGTTCGGCAGGGCTATTTGCATCAGGCCTCTCTGGATCCAAAAAATTGGTTTGTTCTTGATGCTTCAAAAAGTTTAGAAGAATTATTTACTCTTGTTTTGCAGGAATTAAAAAATAGAAAATGGCTGAATTAATAAAATCCATTGTGGGTCATAAAAATATAAAGAGTCGATTGATGAGATCGATCTCGGAGGAGCGCTTTGCCTCTTGCCTACTTTTCAATGGACCTTCGGGAGTTGGAAAAAAGAAATTGGCGCTCGCCTGCATTCAAGCTCTCTTCTGTGAAACTTCTCGGACCGGCGCCTGCGGCCTTTGCCCTTCCTGCATTCGAGTTGAAAAAGGTCAGCACGAAAATTTGTTGATGGTCGAACCTGATTCTTCGCAAATCAAAGTTGACGAGGTCGCGCCCATTCAAGACTTTGTTAGGCTTCGCCTGCTCGGACGCGCGAGAGCCATACTGATCAACGACGCCCATTTGCTCAACCTTCAGGCTGCAAACAGTTTGCTTAAAACCCTTGAAGAACCTCCACCTTCCACTTATTTTTTTCTCATCACAGCTCAAGAAAATTTACTTCCGACCACAATCAGGTCTCGAGCTCAGACAGTTCGAGTAGGCCCTTTGACTCCCACAGAGCTCAGCCAGATTGTGGTCGATGCCAAGCCCTGGATGATTGCATCCAGCCAGGGCCGAGTTGATTTTCTCGAACAGTTGCAGTCGGCCGACACTGAGAGTTTGAGACAGGACATTTTAAATCTTCTCGAAGCTTTTTTGAGTGGAGAAAGAATTGATGCCTTTGGAAAAATCGCTGCCTTAGTCAAAGAAAAACCGACGGCGTCTTTTTTGATTTCGACTTGGCAACAAATTCTTCGGGATTCTTGGCTTATGAAAAACTCTCTCAATCAATTTTTGCATCTTGATCAGACCCGGCTCATTCAAAAGGTTTCACAGTTGAGTCTCGATCAACTCGAAAAATTTTATTTGAGCCTTGTTGAAATTGAAAAGGGCTTAAATATCAATATGGACCGGGTGCTCTCTTTCGAAAATCTTTGGTTTGAGCTACGCGCATGAGTGATTTGAAATGGATCGATGTTCACGCTCATCTTGAAATGCTCGAAGCTTCCCCAGAGGAGATCGTGAGCGCGGCTTTGGATGTTGGAGTGGAGCAGATGATCACCATCGGCACTCATCCCATCGACAATCTCAAGATTCTAGAGATTTCAAAAAGATTATTTCCAAAAGTTTGTTGCACGGTGGGAATTCATCCACACGAGACGAAGCTTTACAACGACAAAGTTCACGCCGACATTCTCGAACAAATCAAACAACTTTGGGTTGTGGGCATCGGCGAGATCGGTCTCGATTACTTCTATGAACATTCGGATCGTGAAATTCAAAAAAACGCATTCGAAAGGCAGCTTGAAATTGCAGCCGCAACTGGTTTACCCGTTGAGATTCACACAAGGGACGCAGAGGCCGACACTGTCACTATTTTAGAAAAATATCGAGGTCGGGTGAAGGGTCTTATCCACTGCTTCACCGGCACTCAATGGCTCGCCGACCATGCTCTCGACCTTGGCTTCGATATTTCTTTTAGCGGAATCGTAACTTTTAAAAAAGCACAAGACCTCAGAGACGTCCTTAAAACCGTTCCACTGGACCGAATTCACGTCGAGACCGACTCACCTTTTCTCACGCCGATTCCCTTTCGCGGAAAGAAAAATTCTCCGGCCATGATGGTTCACACTGCAAAGCTCGTCGCCGAAACCAAGGGCATCACAGAAGAAGCCTTGAGCAATCAAACCCGAAAAAACGCTCACACCCTGTTTGCCCGACTCCCAGTGCTCTAATCTCTGCCCGCTTCCCCCGGCTTCACGGCCAAGTTGAACAGCTGAAGATTGAGTTGGTAGATGGCATCGCCTCCGTCGGATGAGAACTCCCGGTTCAGAGAGACCAGAAATTCATCTAGCCTTTTCTGAATAATCGGAACCATCGATTCTTTCACTGCCATGGTCGCGGCTAAAAGATGACGTTTGTTTTCTGGCATTCCATAAATCGATTCAAGAGATCTCTCGATCATCATCTTGTGAAAGTGTTTAACTAGTGGCCTCGGAATATGATCAAGAATCGAAATATCCGAGTGCACTTTTCTTAAATCGCCTGACCCATTTTTTTCTAAGAGGTCAATCTCTAAAAGGATCTGAATTGCGGTCTCTACCTCAGACTCCGAAATCTTTCCCTTAAATGCTCGAACAATCACCGCACTGGGCCTTTGAAGGCCAAAACTTCCTCAAAAGAAAGCGCGTCAGTACTCTGTGAATCGAGCTATACAAATCGGTTTTGCTTTTCGTCATCCTGTTTCTCTGAGTAATACAAATTTTACTCACCAATCATTGATTTTTCATCCTCACGGGAATAAGGTCGAGGCCTCAATCAATTGGAAGGAAAGCTATGGCACTTAAAGTTGGAATCAACGGGTTTGGTCGAATTGGTCGTATTCTCTTTCGCGCGGGTTTTGAAAAAGTTGAGATTGTGGGGATCAACGATCTTACCGATGCGAAAACTTTAGCTCACCTCCTAAAATATGACAGCACTCATGGCGTTTTAGATGCTTCGGTCGAGCACGGCGATAAAGAAATTGTCGTCAACGGAAAACGTATTCCAGTCAGTGCCTGCAAAAATCCGGCTGAAATTCCATGGAAAGCTTGGGGCGCAGACATTGTTCTCGAGTGCACCGGCGCCTTTAAGAAAAAAGAAGACTTTTTAAAACACATTCAAGGCGGAGCAAAAAAAGTTTTGGTTTCTGCCCCTGCTGACGGCGCGGACATCACTCTTGTTTTTGGAGTGAATCATGAGTCCTACTCGCCTTCGCAACACGCTGTTGTGAGCAACGCTTCGTGCACCACCAACTGCCTGGCTCCTCTCGCCAAAGTTCTTCACGAAAATTTTGGAATCGAACAAGGAATGATGACCACCGTTCACAGTTACACCAACGACCAAAGAATTTTAGACGCCCCTCACAGCGATCTTAGACGTGCGAGGTCCGCCGCTCTATCAATGATTCCCACCACAACGGGTGCTGCTAAAGCCGTTGGACTCGTACTTCCCGAACTCAAAGGAAAGATCGACGGATTTTCTGTTCGGGTTCCCACACCCGATGTGAGCCTCGTCGACTTTGTCGTTCTCACTAAAAAACCGGTCACCGTTCAATCGGTCAACGAAGTTCTCACTGGCGCCGCCAACGGCCCACTCAAGGGGATTCTCGCTGTCGAGAAAAAACCCCTCGTCAGTCAAGACTTCAAAGGAAATCCCGCAAGCTCCATCGTCGACCTTGATTGCACAATGGTGAGCGGTACCAATATGTTGAAAGTGTATTCTTGGTATGACAACGAAGTTGGATTCTCCGAACGAATGATCGATATGTGCCTCTTTATGAATAAAAAGGGGCTTTCGTGAGTCTTGCAGGAATCAAGTCCATCGAAGATTTTGAGTTGAAGGACCAGCGGGTGTTTATTCGCCTGGACTTGAATGTTCCGATTAAAAATGGAGTGATCACCGACGACACAAGAATTCGCGCAGCCCTACCAACCGTTAAATACGCCCTCGATCACAAGGCTAAAATCATTCTTTGTAGCCACTTAGGCCGACCTAAAAATTCCGAAGACCGAAAAGATTTTTCTTTGGAACCTGTGGCAGACCGCCTCTCCGAACTGCTTGATGCCGAAGTTCAACTGGTCGAGGAACCTGGCAGCGACACTCCAAAGGCGCTTCTTTCTGGAATTCACCGAAGGCAACTGATCCTCCTCGAAAACATTCGATTCGATCCAGGCGAAGAAAAAAATTCGATGGAGCTTGCCAATAAAATAGCTTCCTACGTGGATATTTATATCAATGATGCCTTTGGTGCGAGTCACCGAGCTCACGCAACCATTGTGGCTCTTCCTTCGATCATCAAGAAAAAAGGTCTCGGCTTTTTGATGAAAAAAGAAATCGAAATGCTGGATAAAGTTCTGATCGAACCCGCTAAGCCTTTCTGTGCTCTGATGGGTGGATCTAAAGTGAGTGACAAGATCGGTGTTATCGAACATCTCCTTGAAAAAATTGATACTTTTGTGATCGGCGGAGCCATGGCCTACACCTTTCTCGCCGCTCAAAATATTTCGGTGGGCAGTTCTAAGATCGAAAAAGATAAAATCTCATTGGCAAAAGAACTTTTAGGCCGCCTCGATGCCAGAAAGAAAAAGATCTTGTTGCCAGTCGATCATGTGATTGTGGAACGTCTCGAGAAAGATGCTCCCTCAAAAATTTGCGATGTCGCGATTCCGGCCGGTTTTATGGGAGTCGATATTGGCCCGAAAACAATCGAGCTGTTCTCTCAAGAACTGAAAAAAGCTGGAACGGTTTTTTGGAACGGTCCTATGGGAGTCTTTGAAATGCCTCCTTTTTCAAAGGGATCCTTCAAAATCGCTGAAGTTCTTGCTGACTCCACCGCGGTGACAGTGGTCGGCGGAGGAGATTCTGCAGCTGCGGTGAATGCTTCAGGCTTCGCAAATAAAATGACTCACATCTCAACCGGCGGTGGAGCAAGCCTTGAATATCTGCAAGGCGATAAACTTCCTGGCATCGAGGCTCTCCGACCTCCACAGCGAGGACCGCAAAAGTGAGAAAAAATATTTTTGCCGCCAATTGGAAAATGAATAAAAATCCAAGTGAAGCCGCTAAGTTTTTCGAAGCCTTTCTTCCTTCAATTCCTGATCAAAATAAAAGCACTATCGTATTTTTTCCGCCAACCCTTGATATTCCCGCGGTCGCAAATGCTCTTTCGAAAAAAGCAGTTCTGTGGGGAGCACAAAACTGTCACTTTGAAAGCAGCGGAGCGTTCACAGGCGAAAATTCTCCTTTGGTTCTTTCTCAGATGGGAGCCCGCTATGTCTTAGTGGGCCACTCTGAGCGACGAAGTTTATTTTTTGAAAATGACGAGCTTCTCTCGAAAAAAGTCCCTGCGATTCAGAGAGAGGGAATGACTCCCATGCTTTGCGTTGGTGAAACCCTTTCGCAGAGAGAAAAAGGCGAAACCGCCAAAGTGATCACGGATCAACTTGTTCTGGGCCTTAAAAATACGATCGAGGCCGCACCTTTTGTCATCGCCTACGAACCTGTATGGGCCATTGGAACAGGCAAAGTCGCCGAACCTGAGCAGGCTGAAGAAGCCCACCGGATTCTCCGAGAAAGAATTGCTCAATTATTTGGAGACAAAACCGCTGCAACGACCCCCATTCTTTATGGAGGGAGCGTCAGTGTTAAAAACGCCTCGAATCTTATCGCACTCCCCAATATTGACGGGTTTTTAGTGGGAGGAGCTTCGCTTGAACCCTCTTCTTTTGCGACTATTTGCAACTGCTGTTGACTTAAAAGAATGCCCCCCACTATACTTCCCGTTTTGACGGAGGTCTTATGTTCACCTTGGTAGCCACATTGCATGTTTGCGTTGCTCTCGTCCTTATCCTTCTTGTCCTCGTACAAGATTCCAAAGGTGGAGCTGGTGGCGGACTTTTCTCGGGTGGAACTTCCAACTCTATTTTAGGTGCCACCGGAGCGACCAACTTACTTGTCAAAGCCACGAGAGTTTGTGCCGTACTTTTTGCCGCAACTTGCATCGGCCTTACGGTTATGACCGCTCAACAATCCAAAAGCGTGCTCGAAGGTGTTGTGATTCCAAACCAACCGAAACTTCCGGCTCCTCTTGATACTCCTGCTCAAGCCACCCCTGTAAAACCAGCCGACACAAAAACTGAAACGAAATAAGTTGTGAATTCGCTTGCGAAACAGCTGAGCATTGGCCTTTTGGTCGTTGTTGGAATTGCGCTCATCGCCTACCAAACTTCTCTGGTGAAATGGACAAAATCGTCGGCAGATTTGCAACGCCCCGTGATTGCTACAGTCCTAAATTTATCTGGCGAAGTTAGAACAAAACCCAATCAAGTTACCGAATCCTCAGCCGTCAGTGAGGGCGGTAAAATATTTGATCTCGATACTCTCGAGGTCTCAGCTCTTTCTACTGCTAAAATTCGATTCTCCTCAGGCTTAGTGATCGATGTGCTCGCCGACTCCACTCTATTTTTCGAAAGTGGCGAGTCCATTTTTGTGACCTTTCGAAAAGGAGACTACCGAGTGGCCTCCAAGGGCCAAGGCGGTGAAAAAGTTCTTTTCGTAAAGGACGGAGCGGTGGTTGATCCTTTGGGGCGAACTCCTCAAAAGCCGATTGTCGTGACGACTGAACCCAAAGCGACTCCTGAAAAGCCCTTACCGCAATTCCCGGAAGCGCCTGCCCCTGCCGATTCACTATCTGACGAATACATATCAAGCATCATGGTTAGCCAAAAGAACTTTCTTAACAAATGCTACGCAAGCTTTCTAAAAGAAAATCCAAACAACACGGGCGAACTTTTTCTCTCTTTTACAATCACTCAGACCGGAAACGTCCGCCAAGTTCGCGTGCTTAAAAGTTCCATCAATGACACACGCTTGCAAAAATGTGCCTCGGATGTGGTCGAACGTACGACCTTTAAAAACTTCGCTGGGGACCCCATCGTCGTCAACTACCCTATTTTTTTCGAGTAATAAGAATTATAAAAAGTACTTTTTCCCAGCTAACGCCGAAAAGTTACTTCTGTTTTCATGCGAACTTAGGTGGTTCCTTGTTTACTTTACGATGGCTTCGCCATCGTAAAGTCCTTTAAAAGAAGAAGAGAAAACAGCTGGTTTTATTTTCCCTCCGACGGGACTTTACGATGGCGAAGCCATCGTAAAGTAACAAGCGAACACAGGAGGGCCGAATGGAACTTGACGGCCAAAAAAAATGGGAGTTGAATGGCGCGATCAAGGGGGTTCTATGAATTTGTTCAAATCAGTATTTGTGTGTTTTGGCCTATCTTTGCTCGGCACTTTTGCTATGGCCGGCTCGGCGAATTTGGATATTGGCCAATGGGGTTTAAGTTACAATGTTTCCACAATGCCCAATATGGTGATGGGGTTTGAAACAGGATTTGGCATCAGTAACGGAAAAATAAATCTCAATAAAGCTAACGGTGCATGGAGTGGAACTTTTGGAATGACCAGAGTTTCAGCAAGTAGCCCCAAAGTTAATGGCGACAAAACAGAAATCACCGTCACTTCTTTTCCAGGCGATACGTCGGTTTTCACAATCGACACATCCAAATCTTTTAAAGTCACAGCACTTATGAGATCAGTTCAGTATTTTTCAGACCTTAAGGATGCCGGAAAATCCTTGGAAGTTAGCACTGAATATGGAACCGTGGCTCTGACAAGAAAGACAGACACTGAATATGATGGACAAGCTATTTCTGGTATCGATACAGCCTTAGCGACCCTGAAGGTGTCAGGAGATTTGACTCCAACAGTTCTTGCCTCGCAAGATCCTGGTCTGTTTATTTTGCTTTATATTCTTCCGTATAGTCTTCCGAATCAGTAACTTATAATTCTTTGACTCGGATTTTCCGGTCGCCGTCGTCGGATTGGATTTTAATCAGCCAAATCCGACGATCGATGGGGAGATCGTCGGCGTCGAGTTTCTCGGCCCATTCGACAAAGGTGATGGAAGATTCGTCGTTGAGAATTTCCCAAAAGCCGGTGGACTCCAAATCTTTTTGATTTTTGATTCGGTAAAGATCCAAGTGATCGATGGGCAAAAAATTAGTTTTGTAGCGCTGATGAATGGCAAAAGTTGGAGACTGGACAAACTTTCCACCAAAGCCTTCAACGATCGCCCGCACCGCTTGAGTTTTACCGACGCCAACTTCGCCGTAGAGAAGAATAATATCTCCCGCGAGCAGTTTTTTTGACCACTCCGCGAATTTTTTATTGAACACTTCAACTTCTCTCATAATTTGTTACCTCAGCTTACCAAATGTGGTCGGAATCTCCTCAATGAGGTCCGACGCGGTCAGAGTACTTTGATCCTTCTGCAAAATCCAATTATCGGCGATCTTTCCGTGAAGATAGGCCGCAGCTTTGCCAGCCTCTACCGCCTGAAGTCCCTGAGCCATAAATCCTGCGATCATTCCCGTAAGAACATCGCCAGAGCCGGCCTTTGCCAATGCTGAATTTCCGGCATTTATAATAGTTCGTTTTTCGTCCCTGGCAATGATTGTCTTACTGCCTTTAAGCAAGATGGTGGAACCCAGCTCTTTAGTGGCAATTCCTGCAAAATGAACAGGGTCTTTTTCAAGCTCCTCATTTGAAACTTTGAGAGCTCGACTGAGTTCTCCCGAATGAGGGGTCAAAATCCATGAAGTGGGAAGGGGAAATAAATCAAATTGAGTCGCAGCCGTAATGGCGTCGGCATCAAGAACAACATTTTGAACTTTTTCTTTCACAAGGATCTGGATCAGATCCGCCGTCGACCGAGAAACTCCAAGCCCAGGTCCCACTGCTACTGAAAGACCTTTATCTCGAAAATCTTTGATCATTTTCGCTAAATTTTCGGGTTTCTCGGTCATCACTTCGGGAACAGCTGATAGCAATGACGATGAATTATTGTCGAAACTCATGTGAACCACATAGCCCGCACCGACTCGAAAGGCTGCACGACAGGCGAGGACGGAGGCCCCCCACTTTCCTTCAGAACCCGCAATGATCAAAGCTCTTCCAAAATTGGATTTGTTGGCCACACTTTTTCGCTCGGGAAGACTGGATTTAAAATCCTCGGCGTTAAAAAGGTCATGGGTCGTCGCAATTTCTTTTATAATTTCAGGTGGAAAAGAAATGGGTAAGACTTTGATAGAGCCCGCACAATCCACGCCCTCGCGAATGTAAAACCCAGGTTTTGAAATACCAATGGCGTAGGTCATGGATGCCCGAACAGCGACGCCCAAGATTTTTCCACTGTTGCAGTCAAGCCCCGAGGGGCAGTCGATACTCAGAATCTTTTGACCACTGCTATTTATTTTTTTGATAAGAGTTTTTAATGGCTCTTCGATATTTCGAGAAAGTCCGATTCCAAAAATCGCGTCGATAAGTAAACCCTGATTGGGAACTGAGAACTCTGTTTTTTTAGCCACTTCGACAACTTCCACATTTTTTAAACCCTGCTCTAAAAGTTTTCGAGCAATGACCTTGCCGTCACCCCCGTTGTTTCCGGGGCCGCAAAAGACAGTCACCGAATTTTTGACCTCGTGAGGAAAATCTTTGAGAAGTTGCTTTGTACAGGCTACGCCGGCTTCTTCCATAAGCGAAGTGGCAGAAACACCCGGTATTTCTTGGGACTT
>Ga0206905_10028_pt1 | contig 40823 bp, 32 predicted proteins | sample Alteio_BWOrgHeat_43_FD_152940 | JGI IMG/M metagenome (GOLD analysis project Ga0206905, IMG submission 152940) | Enriched cells from forest soil in Barre Woods Harvard Forest LTER site, Petersham, Massachusetts, United States -... | ecosystem: Environmental > Terrestrial > Soil > Temperate forest >...
AGGCAGACGAATACACCATCAACCTCCACGGCACTATCTCGCCCGAACAACTAGGCAAACACGAGCTCTTCGAGTTCACCGTCCCCCCAGGCATCGAGCGCATGGACATCGAGCTCATCTCCCCCGGCTTCCAGAAAGGCATGTACCTCACCGCCGGCCTCTTCGATCCCCAACGCTACCGCGGCGAAGGCCGCAGTAGCTTCACCATATCCACCGTCGACGCCACCGGCCCGTATCTCCCCGGTCCCATCATCCCCGGCACATGGCACCTCGCCATCGGCTACAACTACATAGCCCCGCAGGCCCACGGCGACTTCACCGTTCGCATCCACCTCTCGAGCCAACTCGATCCCAAACACTACGCTGTGATCAACCCGAAACCCGGCTGGTACAAAGGCGACCTCCACTCCCACACTGGCCTCACGGACGGCATGTGCAAGAGCCAGTCCGGCGCCAACGTCCCCTGCCCACCATCCAGACTCTTCGCCGCCGCAGCCTCACAAGGCCTCGACTTCCTCGCCGTCACCGACCACAACACCCAGGCCCACTTCAACCAGATGATGCAGGATCAGCTCTACTACGACAAGATGCTCCTCATCCCCGGCGAAGAGGTCACTACAGTCAAAGGCCACGCCAACGTCTGGGGCACCGAAGCCTTCCTCGACTACCGCGTCGCCGACACCGGCTACACCGTCAACAACCTCTTCGACGAGGCCCATCGCCTCCACGCACTCGTCAGCATCAATCACGCCTACTGGCCCACAGACGTCCACTGCCCCGGCTGCGGTTGGGGTTGGGCTCCCATCACCGACTTCAGCAAAGTCGATGCCATCGAAGTCATCAACGGTTATCACGAGCACGGCTCCTGGTTCACTCCACCATCCGGCAACGGCATTCCCTTCTGGGAGGCACAACTTGCCAAGGGACTCCGCCTCACCGGCGTAGGCGGTGGCGACGAGCATCGCGCCGGAGAGCAGCTTCCCCTCCACGACGGCGTAGGCATCCCCACCACAGTTGTCTATGCCAGTAGCCTCTCCCAACCCGCCATCCTCGAAGGCGTCAAAGCCGGACACGTCTACATCAAAGTCACCGGCCCACAAGCCCCCGACCTCTACCTCAAGTCCGGCAAAGCCATCATGGGCGATGAAATCAAAGCGCCCTCAGGCCAAGCCATCGTCTTCACTCTCGACACTCGCAACGCCGCCACCGCAACTCCCCGCCTCTACATCGACGGCAAACCCATCACCACCACTCCACCCTTACGTCTCGAAAAAACCACCGGCAGTTGCGCCTATCAATGGCAATCTGACGGCAAACGCCACTGGATTCGCGCAGAATTAATCGATCCACGCGGTGACCTCCTTACATTGACTAACCCAATCTATATCAACTGGAAATAGCGTAAATCTAAACTAAAACTTCAGCTCTCACCATCTTTGACATCCACCTATTCGCTCTCTACGATTTGAAGAAAAGATCCATACCCATCTGCTAGCGACACTTTTTGATCCGTAAAGGAAGACAGTGAACCGACTTCGCTCGATTACTCTTCTCCTCCTCGCGCTCTTTTACGTTCCTGCGAACGTCTTCGCCCAAACCGCAAGACAAGTCATCGTCATCTCCATCGACGGCATGACCCCAGACGAGTACGTCCATCCCGACGAACACCACCTCTCCATCCCTAACCTCCGCGCTATGTCCGCCGCAGGATGCGCCTCTCCCGGAATGCTTGGAGTCTTCCCCGCCAACACCTACCCAAGCCACACCTCCATGATCACCGGCATGCCGCCTGCCATCCACGGTATCGTCAGCAACACTCCCATCGATCCCCTCAATCTCGAATTCGGCGGCTGGTACTACTATGCCGAGCAAATCAAAGTTCCCACCGTCTACCAGATCGCCCGCAACGCAGGCATCCGAACCGCCGCCATCTCCTGGCCCGTCACAGTTGGCGCCGACATCGACTACCTCATCCCCGAATACCGCCCCATCCGCACTCCCGAAGACCTCGCCATCACCCACGCTCTCTCTACCCGCGGCCTCATGCAGGAGTTCGAGCAAGCCAGCAAAACCACCGATCCTCCCCTCAGCGATGCCTGGCGCACCGAAGCCGCCGCATACATCCTCCGCACCCGCAAACCCGGCCTCCTCCTGCTCCACCTAAGCAGCCTCGACGAAGCTCAGCACAAATACGGCCCCCACACACCCGAGACCCACGCCGTCCTCGAGACCCTCGACGCCATGATCGGCAAACTCCGCCAGCAGGTCGACCAATCCGGCAATGCCGCCAACACCTCATGGATCATCGTCTCCGACCACGGTTTCTTGCCTTACTCCAAACAATTCAATCCCCTCGCAGCATTACACGACGCAGGTCTCATCGATGTAGACGACACAGGCAAAGTCCGCTCGTGGAAGGTCTTCAGCCGCAACTCCACCGGCTCCTTCGCCTTGGAAGCCAAAGACCCAACCGACCAGGCAAGCATCGCTAAAGCCACAGCCCTCATGCAGCAACTAGCCGCCGATCCCGCCAACGGTATCGCTAAGCTCTACACCGTCGAAGATCTCCGCGCCCTCGGCGCATCCCCCAACGCCTTTCTCGCAGTCGAAGCAGCCCGAGGCTTCGGCTTCGGAAACAACCTCACCGGTCCACTCCTCACCACTCCAACAAATAAAGGCACCCACGGCTATAATCCCGCCATACGTGAGATGCACCCGTCATTCATCCTCTACGGCGCAGGCATCACGCCATGCAAGTCTCTACCCGACGTCAAAATCTTCGACGTCGGCCTCACAGCCGCAGCTTTGCTCGGCATCACAATGCCTGGCACACGAGGGAACGTAGTCGATCACATCCAAGCCATCAGCCCAAAGCAATAGCGAGGCTCTCATGTCCACAGCCGTCATCCCCGATCTCACAACATCCTCCCCGACTTCCCTCCGCACCATCCAGCACTGGATCAACGGCACAGCAATCCCCGGAACCTCAGGCCGCACCAGCAGCGTCTACAACCCCGCCACCGGCCAAGTCCAGGCCGAGGTCCCCCTGGCCAACCAAACCGAACTCAACGCCGCCGTCGAAGCCGCGCAAGCCGCCTTCCCCGACTGGTCCTCGCAACCCCCGCTCCGCCGGGCCCGCATCCTCTTCCGCTTCCGAGAGCTTCTCGACCAGCACACCGACGACCTGGCCGCCATCCTCACCTCCGAGCACGGCAAAGTCCTCTCCGACGCCAAAGGCGAAGTCACCCGTGGACTCGAAGTCGTAGAGTTCGCCACCGCCATCCCCCAACTCCTCAAAGGCGAATACACCGAACAGGTCGGCCCCGGCATCGATAGCTGGTCGCTCCGCCAGCCCCTGGGCGTAGTCGCGGGCATCACCCCCTTCAACTTCCCCGCGATGGTCCCCCTCTGGATGTTCCCCATCGCCCTCGCCTGCGGCAACACCTTTATCCTCAAGCCCAGCGAACGTGACCCCAGCGCCTCCATCTTCTTAGCCGAGCTCCTCAAAAAATCCGGACTCCCCGACGGCGTCTTCAACGTCATCCACGGCGACAAAGAAGCCGTCGACGGCATCCTCGAGCACCCCTCCCTCAAAGCCGTCAGCTTCGTCGGTTCCACCCCCATAGCCGAGTACGTCTACGCCCACGGCACCGCGCACGGCAAGCGCGTTCAGGCTCTCGGCGGAGCTAAAAACCACATGATCGTCATGCCCGACGCCGATCTCGACCAGGCAGCCGACGCCCTCGTAGGCGCAGCCTACGGATCAGCCGGCGAGCGCTGCATGTCCATCTCCGTCGCCGTGGCCGTTACCAACGCCACCGCCGACGCCCTCATCGAAAAGCTCCGCCCCCGCATCGCTGCCCTCCAAATCTCCCCCGGCACCGAACCCAAGGCAGACCTCGGCCCCCTCGTCACCGGCCAGCACCTCAACCGAGTCTGCTGCTACCTCGACCTCGGCCGCACCGAAGGCGCAACCCTCCTCATCGACGGCCGCCAAGCCGCCCTCCCACGCGGCGAAGGCTTCTTCCTCGGCGCCTGCCTCTTCGACCACGTAAAGCCCCACATGCGCATCTACCGCGAAGAGATCTTCGGCCCCGTCCTGGGCATCGTTCGTGCTAACACCTTCGAAACTGCACTCAAGCTCATCGACGACCACGAGTTCGGCAACGGCACCGCCATCTTCACCCGCGACGGCGACACCGCCAGCACCTTCGCCCACCGCGTCCAGGCCGGCATGGTCGGCATCAACGTGCCTATCCCCGTCCCCATGGCCTTCCACAGCTTCGGCGGCTGGAAGCGTTCCCTCTTCGGCGACCACTCCATCTACGGCCCCGAGGGCGTCCGCTTCTACACCCGCCTCAAAACCATCACGGCCCGCTGGCCCACCGGCATCCGCACCGGCGTAGACACCACCATGCCCACTCTCGGCTAATCACCCTTGCAACTCGTCTCAGCCTTGCTTCTGTCGTTGCCTTTCTTGCTTGTCATCCCCGAAGGGGATCTGCTTTTGCTGTTCCAACCCCAAAATCCCGCCCAGCCTCCCTTTTCGCAAAACCCTGCATCTAACATTTTTGTTCTCTTTGCCACGACTATCTCAAGACCTTTGCGTACTTAGGGCCCCCGAAGTCTGTTCACAAAAAAGCGAAGATGCACAAAATATTACTTGTGGTCCTTTTACTTTTATCCTTGAGTCGTACCTTCGCTCAGGATTCTGGCCCCACCGATCAATACCCCAACGCGCCTAGCGCCGATCGTCTCCGTGCCCGTTCCTTCTCCTTCGACACTCCCTCACCCCAAACCATCATCCCCAAACGGCAGGAACTCTTTCTCGCCCAGTCACGCATCCCTGTCGGACTCTCAGCCGCATTGGAGCCTTATCACTGGAAGGGCCTAATCCTCCAGTCCTTCGCTTTCATGTCTCTCGAAGACGGCGTTCGCATCATGACTGCCAATCAGCACGACCGCCAGCTCCTTCTCAACAAGCCCTTCTGGTCCGATTACTGGGCCTCCCTCGGCCAGTTCAATATGCGCCGATGGAACGACGGCGACTCCTTCCCCGTCAACTACGTCGGTCATCCCTTTCAAGGCGCCATCTCCGGATACATCGAAATCCAGAACGACCCCCGAGGCCGCGACCTCGAACTATCTATGGATCACGACTACTGGAAGAGCCGCTTCCGCTCCTTCATCTGGTCCACCGTCTACTCCACGCAATCCGAGATCGGCCCCATGGGCGAAGCCGCTATCTTCAACGAAGGCGGCTTCACCTACCCAATCAACTGCAAACACGACAACCCCGTCTGCTACTCCACCGCCAAGTACACCAACAACACCGGCTGGGTCGACTTCATCATCACCCCCGTCGTCGGTACCCTCCTCCTCGTCGGCGAAGACGCAGTCGACCACTTCATCACCGATCCTCTCGTCGAGCACCACCACCATGCTCTCCCCTACGAGTTCCTCCGCGCCGGAGCCAATCCCAACCGGTCTCTCGCGAACATCCTCCGCGGCCACATGCCCTACTATCGCGACTACGAACACCCCGGGTCCAACGAGTCCCCCCTACTCGGCCCGTTCGAACACGCCATGGAAGTCGAATCCACTGAGCGCGCAGACATCAACTTCTTCTACTCCTCGCTCGGTCTCGGCACCAATCACGTCGGTTGCATCGACTGCCGCACCTACACCCGTGGCGCCGGTATCGAACTCGGCATTGCCCTTCGCCGCTACCTCGATTTCGTCGTCATCTCACGCTATCAGCCAGACGCCAGCCCCGTATCCACGGCCAACGTCGGAGGCTCTTTCTTCGCAACCAACTTCGGCCTCCGTTCCGGCTACTCAGGCCGGTATTTTGCCCTCAGACTCTCCATCGCACCCGGCTTCGCCAGTTGGGAACGCACCGCCTCCACCCCGACGGCAACCGACCCCGACCCACCGCCCACGCGTGAGTTCACCTTCTCCGCCACAGCCACCATCTCTGGCGACCTCCGCTTCACCGACCATTTCGCCTTCCGCACCTCCGTCGACCAGATGCTCATCCGCTACAAGAGTCCCTATCGCGACCCACCCGGCATCGGCGAACCCCCTCGCCTCTCCTTCCTCTCCCACGACAACTACATCAACACCACCAACTGGGGCGTGCGCCTTGGCCCCGTCTTCCGCTTCTAAAACACCTTCCCACTCGTAGCTCCTATGTAGATACTGTCTGCATGAGTTCCACCACAGCGGCCACTCTCGGCGAGATAGGCTTGCCAGCGCCAATCCACGAATTAGCCTCGCGCAAATGGGATGCGATCATCATCGGAGCAGGTCACAACGGCCTTGCCTGTGCAACCTATCTCGCCCGAGCGGGCAAACGAGTCCTCGTCCTCGAAAGCCGCAGCCGCGTAGGGGGAGCCTGCACAATCGAAGAACCCTTCCCAGGCGTACGCATGTCTCCCTGCGCCTACCTGGCTGGCCTGCTCCACCCACTCGTTATCGCAGAACTAGACCTACCCAGCCGCGGCTTCCAATGGACACCAGCCGTCAATGGACTCTTCGTTCCCTTCCTCGACGACTCCAGCATTCAACTTTGGGACGACGACCAGCGCTGCGAAGACGAGATTCGCAACTTCGCTCCCCACGACGTACAAGGTTGGCGCGCAATGAACGACGTCCTTCGCAGACTACGCGACGCCCTGCGACCACCAGACAAAACAGATCTCTGGATCGGCGAACCTCCCTCACGCGAACAAATCGAAGACCGCCTCCATGCCGACGAAGAAGCAAAGCACCTCCTATTCGACTGGTCGATGGCCGAATTCGTCGAACGCTATCTCGCAGACGAACGCCTGCAAACCGCATACCTCGGACAAGGCGTCATCGGAACCAACGCCAGCCCATTCACCCCCGGAACCGCCTCTATCCGGTTTCACCACTCCTCAGGCCGCATCGGCGGAATGCCCGGCATGTGGGGCTACGTCAAAGGCGGCATGGGCATGGTCTCCTTCTACTTCTGCGACGCCGCACGAGAAGCCGGTGCCGTCATCGCCACCGGCGTTCCCGTCTCCCAAATCATCCCTGGAGAAGGCATCATCCTCGAAGGCGGCGAACGCATCTTCGCACCCATCGTCATCTCAAACGCCGATCCCCGGCGAACACAAACAATGCTCGGCTCAGCCGCAGACCCCACATGGAGCAAGCGCGTCGAAGAAATACCAATCGAAGGCTGCACCGTAAAAGCGAACGTCCTCCTCCATCAACTACCCGATTTCACAGCCCGCCCAGGCCACAACCAGCCGCATCACTACGGCCAAATCAACACACCACTCACCAAGACCGAGTGGAAGAACGCATTCGCCGCAGCAAAGCAAGGCGAACTCCCAGAACATCTCTGGTGCGAGCTGTACTTCCAAAGCGCCCACGATTCAACCGTCGCCCCAACCGGCCAGCACACCATGAGCGTCTTCGCACAATACGTCCCCTACACCTTCTCCCACGGCACATGGGACGACCGACGAGACGAAGTCCGCCAACTCGTCATCAAATCCCTCGCTCGCTTCTGTTCCAACATGCAAGATGCGGTCATCGACATGCAGGTATTAGGCCCTCCCGACATCGAGCGCAAAGTAGGCCTCACCGGCGGCCACATCTTCCAGGGCGAGTGTCTCCCGCAATATATGTGGGCCAATCGCCTCTCCGCCCGCACCCCGATGCAAGGCGTCTATCTCTGCGGAGCCTGCACTCACCCCGGCGGCAGCGTCATCGGCATCAACGGACGCAACGCCGCAATGCTCGTACTCGACAGCCTCGAAAAGAACCGTTTTACATCGGCGAACCTTTTTACGTCTCCATCCTGAGGTTACATCGCCATCATGAGTTTTACGTCGTCATCCTGACCCTGAGCGAAGCCGAAGGGGAAGGATCTCTGTATTTCGTCTTTGCTCTTGCTTTTGCCTGTTCTTAAATCCGTTTCATCCGCGCCAATCCGTAGTAAGCCTTAAGTTTTTGGCAGATTCTCAGGTATGCTGCGCACATGCCTGCGAAACCGGCACTCAAGCGCGCACTGGGCTTCCGCGACCTCACGCTCTTTTATGTCGTAAGCGGCCTGAGCGTTCGCTGGGTCGCCACCGCCGCCGCAGCCGGTCCCAGCACGCTTGTCGTCTGGATCATCGCCCTCCTCGCATTCTTCCTCCCTCTTGCAGCCAGCGTCCTCCAACTCTCAGCAGAGTATCCACAAGAGGGTGGCCTCTACGTCTGGACACAAGAAGCCTTCGGCGACTTCTTCGGCTTCATCGCTGCCTGGACATACTGGATGAGCAACCTGCCCTACTTTCCCGCAGTGCTCTACTTCGGAGCCGCCTCCGTCCTCTTCGCCTTCGCACACGGGCAATCTCTCGCAGGCAATGGCATCTACTACGCCACCTTCGCCGTCATCTGGCTCGCAATCATCACGACACTTAACGTCATCGGCGTCAATGTAGGCAAGTGGCTCAACAACATCGGTTCCATCGGCGGCATCGTCCCCCTGATCATCCTCTTCGTACTCGCAGCAATCTCGGCATCGCACTTCGGCTCAGCCACACACTTCTCTCACTCCAACATCGTCCCTCACATCACCCTTCAAAATGCCATCTTCTACTCCACGATCTTCTTCGCATTCGGCGGATGCGAGGCTGGCTCTTTCATGGGCGAAGAGATCAAGAACCCAAGACGCACCATACCCCGCGCTCTCTTATTCGGAGGCGCGATTCTCGCAATCGGCTACATCGCTGGAACGATAGCAATGCTCATCGCTCTGCCCGGTGACGCCGTTGGCGGCCCCGACGGCTTTGTCCTCGGCCTGCAAGCTTTATGTTCCCGTCTCGGAGTAGGCTGGTTGTTAATCCCGCTCGCTCTACTCGTCGGCCTAAACGCCGTCGCCGGTGCAGCGGCATTCCTCTCCTCCACCTCACGTCTACCCTTCGTCGCTGGTATCGATAACTACCTTCCCCCATCCTTCGGCAGCATCCACCCACGCTTCCTCACCCCTTGGGTCGCGATCATCGGCTACGGCGCCGCAGGCATGGTCGTAGCCCTTCTAAGCCAGGCCGGAACTACAGTACGCGGCGCCTACAACGTGCTTGTCAGCATGTCCATCATCGCGTACTTCCTCCCGTACCTTCTTCTCTTCGCCACCACCCTTAAACTCCAAAGCCGCCCGGCTGTTAGAAACGCCTTCCGCATCCCCGGAGGCCGATTTACAGCCTCTGTCCTCGCCGCAATCGGATTCGCGAGCACCGGGCTTACAATTGTCCTCTCCGTAATTCCTCCAGAAGAGGAGCCTCACAAAGTGCTCGCGATCAGCAAAGTCCTTGTCTTGACCTTGGCACTTATAGGAGCGGGCATCGCCGTCTTTGTCACTGCCAAACGAAAACAACGAGCCGTTTTAGAAAGGATCTAGATATGCCAAAATCCTTTGTGGACACTCAGGACATCCCTACAATGAGAGAAATGATCACTCCACAAGACCGCCTGGCCGTAGCCTTGGACTTCCCTGACTCCAAACAGGCACTCGAACTTATAGCCCGTCTGGATGGCACCTGCCGCTGGTTCAAGGTCGGTATGGAGCTTTACTACGCTGCCGGTAACGCCTTCATCGAGACCCTCCGCAAGCAGGACTTTCAGGTCTTCCTCGACCTCAAGCTCCACGACATCCCCAACACCGTCGCCGGTGCCGTCCGTTCCGTCACCGCAGCCGGAGCCTCTCTGCTCACAGTGCACGCCAGCGGAGGCCCAACCATGATGGCAGCCGCCGCCGACGCCGCATCTTACCCGGACTCGCCCCGCCTTCTTGCCGTCACGGTCCTCACCAGCATGGACCCCGCCGAGCTCTCAGCCGTCGGTATCCCGGAATCCCCCATCGATCAGGTCATCCTTCTGGCCCGCCTCGCTCGCTCCGTGGGAATCAACGGACTGGTCTGCTCACCCGAAGAAGTCGCCACGCTAAAAAACGAATCCGACCCCGACACGTTATTGGTCATCCCTGGCATCCGCCCAACAGGAAGCGATACAGGCGACCAGAAGCGCATCGCTACGCCCGGCGACGCCATCGCTCTAGGAGCCTCCATGCTCGTCGTAGGCCGCCCCATTACCCGAGCTGCCGACCCGGCCGCCGCAGCCAAATCAATCCTCGAAGAGATCGCCCAGGCAGCCTCTCATGTCTAAAATCGCGGCATCTCTTCTCCACCTTTGCCACGCTTAAAACCACATCCTGTCCACAAAAACACCATCACGGAACACCAAAAATCCCAATAAAAAGGCCCTTGCACCACGCGAAAAAAAATCGCGGTACAAGGGCCTTTCAACCTCGATAAATCTAAATCGAAACCGAGTTCGTCACCGTGGAATCGCTAAGCCGAAGCACCAAAGCCTTAGCCGAGCCACCCCCTCGCATAAACTCCGTAAGTTCAAGCTCAGTAACCACATAGCCCAACCCAGTGAGCCGTGAAGCAAGACCCGTACCCACCGGACTAGTCAAAATATTCTTCCCAACATTGATCACGTTGCAGGCAAACCGTGTAGCCTCTAACTCGCTGACAGCAATACGCTTATCCTCCGGATACGCAGCCTCGATCTTAGCCAGCGAAGCAGTATCGAACGCCCCCGGAAAATAAATCAGATGCCCCCCGCTAAGCGGAGCAAAACAAGTATCCAGGTGATAAAACCTAGGATCCACAAGGTGTAGCGAAGTCACCTTAGTATGCCACGCATCCGCCACATGCTTATGACTATGCTTACAAGTCCTAACTCCATGCGCTGCCCACAGATGCGTGCCTTCCGCATTGAAAAGCGCATCACCCTCACCCTCAAAAGCAGTCTCCCGAGGCGTCTCCCAAACCAGGAAACCCTCATCCTGGAACCACTTACGCAGATGTTGCTCCTCCGCCTGCCGCTGCGGATGAGCAAAGCTCGAAACCGCCGCAACACCATGCTGAACCAGCGCTGAATGCGCCACAAACACCATATCCGGCGACCCCGAACGAGCATGAAGCAGCCTGACATCAGCGATGCGCTGCAGATGAAGATGAAGGTTTTTCCATTGCGTAAAGGCCCTATCCCGCGATGGACGATGAAGATTCCCTGCCATCCACGGGTTGATGACGTAATCCACGTCATACCACTCCGGCGGACACATTAGGTAAGTTGGTCTATCTAAATGGGGGAGCGATGCGAAGGTTGAAGCTGCTGAAGCTACCGGCGAAGCGATAATCATAAAAGCTGGTTTCCTACTTTCCGCTGTAGAGTCTGACGCTCCGGAAGCACAATCGTCAAGCGGAGTAATCGTATTTTTTTGTACAACTTTGGTTCAACTCAAACGCATGCGAAAGGTGTTGACAACTCTTATTCAAAAGGCGCAAAGAGGCAAACCTACACACAAACGCGCACAAGACAAAAGCCCGTCACCGGGCCTTATCCTGTGCTTTTGATGTTCGGTTTTAAAGGACTTAGAGCTTCTCGAAAAAGTCGCAAGCCGAGCAGGAGATATAGACTCCGCCAGGGGTTCCGCGCTCACGATCCTTAACGCGCTTGACGATACGAGTAGGTTTGGAACACTTGGGGCAATCGGTGCTCTTGTTAGTATCCATGACCTTCTTACGGTCGCCGGTCTTGGCAATCTTTGCCATAATGCTTGTTCTCCCTGGTACGAATGTTTCGGCTCGCGCGCTGGATATCTGATCGCTACGCAGTATCGAAGATATCCGGGAACTTCTCGTAAGGATCGCCGGGACAAGCCACGGCGGAGATCGAAGGAGAAGAACTGCGGTTGTGGCTCTCTAAAGAGTTTACACGAGTGGGCGCTTCATTGGAGATGCGGCGCCGAAGGGTCTGTCGACGGCGCTCCGCCAGTTGAAACAGTCGGTTGGCTGGACGTCGGAAACTGAACCTTATTCATACCCGTCTGCGGAGCTGCTTCTCCGGGCTGGCGCAATGTCGGTGGCGCTGCGGGAGCACCATCTTCGCCAGTCGGCTTGCGGTCTCCCAGGGCAATCTCGCGCGTAAGACCCGGATCCTGATAGCCGCCCATCTCGTCTTTATCGTGAATCTCAACCGGCTTACCCATCGCAGCTATCTCAACGACCGTCACTCGATCTCCAACAAATCGAATAAAACGAACGGTCTGCGGCACATGACCATAGATCCACTCCTCATAGCGCGAGCCGTTTGCATCGCCACTTTCCTGCTCTCGGATCTTGCTCTCCGGAGCGCCGAGCGCGGCAAGAACCATGCGATGATTCATGCCCACCAGCACTTCATGAGCTGCAATGGCGCTCTTGAGCGGCGCTGGAAGTGTATCTGCATAGGCTTGTTCGGAGGATTTAACTCCAAAATCAATCACCGGCTCAAGTAGAGCCTTCACCTCTGGCGCCGATATTTCCGGAACGGCACCTTTAAAAACCAAAGTAACCCGGGCCCCCGTCGCCTGTTCCCCAGGTTGAGCTACAGGGTTGTCATTGAGCTCGATGTGGCTGAGAAAACGATGTTTTGCGTAGGGGCCGCCATTGAGATCAAAGACAATTCGATCGCCCTTAATTGTCATTGCCGTGATGATGACGCGGTCACCCGGTCCGGCTGACTGGCCCTTCTGATAGATCATTTGTCGGTACTCTGCTGGACCGGGGCTGATCGCGCCGTTTGCATGTAACGTAAGGCCAGCTCCCATAGGCAGAGCACGATGCGCAAAACCTTGCTCGGCTTCGAGATTCCTGACAAGCTCACGACGCCCGCGCTCACTCAGTGTAGCTTCAGGAAGGGGTACGTCCGTAGGAGTGAAATCCGTAGCTAACCCATCCGTTGCGGACTTTTCCCCGACAACGAAGACTTGGCTCCGAAGTGGAGCGATAGAAAGAGCCAGAAAGCCGGCAACGAGAGCCCATCTGTGCGTGCGCGACACCATGGAAGCACCTCAGATACACACCAGCTTGCGCCTTATGTTCACATTTTGACAAGTGGGACTATCGTCCAATTGCCCTTGATTGCAATAATTTCGCAAAATTCAGGTTAATTTGTGACAAATGACAGAACGTCGCTGTTTAGGGCTTCGGATCATCCGTGGCTGAACGGTTCTGAGGAGTCGTCGGAAGTATCTGAATCAACGCTGCTGGTCCGGCCTGCTGTTCCATGGCGGTATGTGCCGCAGGTGGCGGAGCATCCATGGGATACCCACCCGCAGTCGCAGGCGTGTAAGTGTAGTGCCACGCATAATCGCGAGTTAGCCGGACGAGAAATATGATGCCGACAGTAATTGCCACCATGGTGAAAAGTGCGGCTTCTGGCCCATAATATCCACCCGTTAGCCAAAGCGGACCTCTTGCCTGTGTCCGAACGACGCTCGAGAAGTCAGTTATTCCACTGACTGGAAGACCAAAGATGATCCCCATGCTTGCATTCCAGGCAAAGTGCAAACCCCACGGCAGCCAGAGTCCGTGTGTACGCAGCCAGCCCACAGAGAGGAGCACTCCAGCGAGCATCGTGATCAAAACACTGGTCCACGTCGCGTCATTATTGAGCATATGTACCATTCCAAACAGCATGGCCATAATGACGGTTGCTCCAGTCGGCCCTACCGCCTCAATCAGACTTCGGAACGGATAACCTCGGAACGCGATCTCCTCAGCGAGGGCTGCGACTAAAAACGTGGCAAGGTTCAACAAAAGGAGTCCGAAAGCGCGTGGAGCTGTCCATAGATGAACGTACAGCGTTCCGGCCAGTCCCATCGGTAGAACCGCAAGAACCACAATTCCCCAGCCAATAGCAGCACCGATGACCCACTCCTCACGAGCTGTCGGGCGTTTTGGCAAGCCCAATACACTACGCAGGGAGCCATAGTGATGGCTGATCGTATTGAGCAGCGAAAAGCCAATTGCCAGCAGGAAAAGAAGAAAGATCGAACTGAGTAGCTGACGCCAGGCGTCGAAGTCGAAGCGGTTTGTCAGACCCCGCGCCGCTCGTCCCGCAAGTATTTCAGCGGAGACGAACCAAGCCGCGCAGGTCCCAAAGATCGCAAGCTGTAATGTCTTGCTGGTACGGTCTGTAGAGGTCGAATCGAACGCCGGCAACGGTAATTGCTCCATAGTATGCAGACCGTTAAGCGGTGGTATAGAACTGCGCGATATTGCGGAACTTTTGGTAGCGCTGTTCAAGCATCTCATCCAATGGAAGAGAACGAAGACTGGCGAGATGGAAGCGCAACTTCTCGTCCACTGCGGCTACGGCGGCGGCTGGATCATTCTGTGATCCGCCCTCGGGCTCAGGCAGAACATCATCGACACAACCCAGAAGCCGGACATCAGAGGCTGTATACCTGAGAGCAGCAGCAGCCTGCTGTTTCTTGCCAGCGTCCTTCCACATAATCGAGGCGCAGCCCTCAGGAGAGATGACCGAGTAGATCGCATTTTCGAGCATAAGCACGCGGTCTGCAACTGCTAGCGCGAGCGCTCCACCCGAGCCGCCTTCGCCTGTAATTGTGGCGATAGTTGGAACACGCAGGCGGGACATCTCAATCAGGTTACGGGCAATCGCTTCTCCTTGTCCGCGCTCTTCTGCTCCAATGCCGGGGTTTGCACCGGCCAGATCAATGAAGGTAAAGATAGGTCTGCCGAATTTCTCAGCGATCCTCATGGCGCGAAGAGCCTTCCGATATCCCTCCGGATCGGGCGACCCGAATTTACGCGCAACCCGCTCCTTCAGCGTCCTCCCTTTCAGATTGCCAACCACCATGACAGGTTCCCCATGGAAGAAAGCCATTCCGCAACTCATCGCTGCGTCGTCGCCAAAGGCGCGATCGCCGTGAATCTCGCTGAAATCGGTGAAGATTGCTTCGATGAAATCCATCGGATAGGGGCGTTGCGGGTGTCGAGCCAGTTCTGTCTTCTGCCAAGCCTCCGGTACGGTGGCCGCAGCGGATTGATTCTGGCTTACTCTGCTGGATTGTTGTTCTACCATGTGTATTCGATGAAGCCCAGAGATGATTGTATACGTCTGAAGGCCCCAAGATGCGCGGAACTAGTTTCTAATCATCGGCCAGCGGCACTTCCCCTCTTCCAGAGATAGCCGAGCGAAAGATTGCTTCAATTACCGCCATATTTTTTACGGCGTCATCCATCGGCACCGGAACGTCTATATCTTCCAATATCGCGCGGGAAAAAGCGTCTCCCTGAAGCGTGTATTGATCGCAGATGGGTAGAGCTTCGATAGTGACACCGCCCCCAAAGACATCGCGGCCATCGTCGATCATAATGCGGCACGGCCGGTCAGGGGGAGCGTTGAATGGCACCTCAACCTCAATGCGTCCCTTTGTCCCAAAGATATTGACTCGCTGATACGGCACCAATTGCGTGCTGCACGTAAAAATTGATTGTCCAGAAGGAAAATCAAGAATGCCCGAGGTAAGGCGATCGATCTTCATCGCAGGATCTCTTTCGGCAACTCCAAAGACTCTCGCTGGCTCTTCGCCAAATAGAAATCGCGAAATATTGATCAGATAGCAGCCAATATCCATTAGAGCACCGCCACCATTCTCTGGAATGTTTCGAATATTTTTAGAATCGGTATTGAAATAACTGAAGAATCCCTGAATCGAACGCAATTTCCCAATTCTTCCAGAGCCTACGATCTCACGAACCCGTAACCACTGCGAATGCGTCCGCACCATGAAAGCCTCGCCGATCTTCACACCGGTACGACGTTGTGCCTCCCGCAATGCTCTGGCTTCAGCAACAGTCAGGCTAACCGGCTTTTCGCATAACACGTGCTTTCCTGCCTCTGCTGCCCTTATCGACCACGGAACGTGCATCTGATTCGGAAGTGGATTGTAGATGGCATCAATCTGCGGATCAGCCAACAGCTCTTCATACGATCCATAAGCCTTGGGAAGGCCTAGCTGTTGTGCAGCAACTTCGGCTTTGCGAAGATCACGCGACGCAATGGCGGCAACGTCACATAATTCGCCTTTTTGCATTCCCGGAATTACTTTTTGGATACCGATCGCAGCGGTACTCAGTACTCCCCAGCGGACTCTATTTGGCATAGACAAACATCATAATCTGCGGAAATATCCAGTGAAATTAAACGGAGAAGATCCAAGGCAGGGGCATTTCGATTGATCTAACGAGACTAGTCAATAATCCGAACGCCCCCACGACCTACAAGTTCCTCGATGCGATCGATAAATAAGCGATCCGCAGCAACCAGAACATTATGCGGCTCAAGCACGGCACAGAACTCTCCGGGCTCTTCTAGATCAAGTAGCAGCTTTCCTTTACCCGGCGCACCCAACAGAATCGAGTGAAGCTTCTCAAGCAACGTCGTGTCAGGATTATGCAGCGGAACCTTAATCCTCAACGCATCAGGAAGTTTAAGCTTCACATCCTCAAGTGCCTGAATGCTGGAAATTGCAAGCTTCGGAGCCGAATCCTCCTCACCGCGCAATACTCCTTTGACCAACACAGGAACATCGATCTTCAGCTTCTCTGCAAGCTTCTCGTACGACTGTGGAAACGCGATCAGCTCAATCTTCCCGGTTGTGTCTTCCAGAGCAGCCTGTGCATACAACTCACCCGAGCGCTTTGACTTCGCAACCTTCAATCCTGTAATCACACCCGCAATCTGGATTTCGTTCTGTGGCTCTTCATTACGACCACGGCGAAAGACCTGAGGTTCGGGCTTCATCTCAATAGCAGTTGCCGTATCCACCACCTTCAAATTGCGCAGCTTCTCGCGATACTTATCCATCGGATGACCCGAGACGAAGAAGCCAAGAACTTCCTTTTCGTTTTGCAACCTCGTATGTTCATCCCACTCAGCCATGCTGGGCAGTTTGTCTTCTGCGCTCGACGCGCTACCCATATCAGAATCAAAGATTCCAAACAATCCGTGCTGTCCGGACGCCTCATCGCGTTGAGCCTTCTGCGCTCTCTCCATCGCTTTGTCTAGCGCAGCCGTCACCTGGGCACGATGCCCAAAGCTATCCATAGCACCGGCTTTGATGAGCGACTCCAGAACTCGTTTATTCAGCCGCGACAGATCAACCTTTTCGCAAAACTCCCAAAGGCTCGCAAATCCAGGTTTTCCAGATGATCTAAGCGCAGCACGTGCATCAATAATCGACTCAATCGCATTGTGCCCAACATTCTTGATCGCAGCCAGACCAAACCCGATCGCGTTTCCTTTATCCGTGCTAATCGGAGTAAAGTTTGCATCCGAAACTTGAACATCAGGTGGAACCACGGGGATATTCATCTCGCGGCACTCCGAGATGTACTTCACAACGTTCTCTGGCTTCGATGTTTCGCTGGTCAGCAACGCCGCCATGAACTCCACCGGATAGTGAGTCTTGAGCCACGCTGTGTGGTACGCAAGCAATGCATAAGCCGCGGAGTGCGATTTATTAAAGCCGTATCCCGCGAACTGGGCCATTAGATCGAAGATTTTTCCTGCCGTGTCCTTCGGATGTTTATTCGCCGCAGCACCGGACATGAAGCGCTCACGTTGCTTGTCCATTTCGGCGGCATCTTTCTTACCCATCGCTCGACGCAACAGGTCTGCATCGCCAAGCGAGTACCCTGCCAACACGTTCGAAATCTGCATCACCTGTTCCTGATAGACGATGACACCCAACGTCTCACGCAGGATCATCTCCAACTCAGGCAGCTCATAAGCGACGGCGCGACGCCCCCACTTTCGCTCAATGAAGTCATCGATCATTCCGCCCTGAATCGGGCCCGGACGATAGAGCGCATTGAGTGCCGTCAGATCCTCAACAGTATTCGGCTTATACCGCCGAAGAACATCCCTCATACCACCCGATTCAAATTGAAACACTCCAGACGTAAGTGCGCGATGAAAGACCTGCTCATACGTCGTCACATCATCCAGCGGTACCAGTGCCATATCGACATCAATACCCGTTGTGGACTTAATCAAGTTGAGACAATCGTCGATGACGGTCAGTGTCGTCAGGCCAAGAAAGTCCATCTTCAGCAGGCCCATCTTCTCGACGGCCTTCATGTCATACGAAGTAACAATAGCCGCGTCTTTCGTACGTGTCACCGGAACCAGCTCAGTCAAGGGCTTAGGCGCAATCACCACACCAGCGGCATGCACGCCAGCCCCACGTACCAGCCCTTCCAATCGCATGGCCGTGTCGATCAACTCTTTGATCTTCGGATCAGCATCGTAAGCTGCAGCGAGCGGCCCGTTGTCCTTTAGTGCCTCATCAATCGTGATCCCAATGGTTGCAGGAATCATCTTCGCGATGCGATCTACCTCACCATAAGGCATCTCAAGCGCGCGTCCGACGTCCTTGATCGCAGCCTTCGCAGCCATGGTGTTGAAGGTAATAATCTGTGCGACCTGATCGCTGCCATACTTGCGCTTGACGTACTCGATAACCTCTCCACGGCGATTCATGCAGAAGTCGATATCGATATCAGGCATGGAGATACGTTCCGGATTCAGAAAGCGCTCAAACAGTAGCTCATTCTGCAACGGATCGACATCAGTAATCTCCATTACATAAGCGACAAGCGACCCGGCAGCCGATCCGCGCCCCGGACCCACCGGGATACCCTGCTCTCGCGCATATCGGATAAAGTCCCACACGATCATGAAGTAGCCGGGAAACTTCATCTGTTTGATGATGTTCAGTTCGCGATCGAGCCTTGCGTGGTAGTCCGGAATAGTCTTCTTTAACAGGCCGCGTTCGCGCAGATGGGCCACCGCAGTATCGAGCCGCTTACGCAACCCCTCGTGGCACACTTCCTCAAAGTAACTTTCGAGAGTATGCCCTTCAGGTACAGGGAATTCCGGAAACGGATTATCGACTTTACTCAACTTCAGATTGCACCGATCGACAAACTGCATCGTGCGCGAGCAGACCTCAGGATGCTCCGAGAAAGTCCGATGCATCTCCTCAGCAGACTTGATGTAGAACTCCTGCGTGTCGAACTTGAACCTGTTCGGATCGTTCATGCTTCCCGCAGTCTGAACGCAAAGCAGAATCTCATGCGCGCGGGAATCATCAGCAGCCACGTAGTGACTATCGTTGGTCGCAATCAGGGGAATATTGAGATCGCGCTCCATCCTGTAGAGCGCCTCACACACACCTTTGTCCGGCTCTAAGCCGTGGTCCTGAACCTCGAGAAAAAAATTTCCTTTCCCAAACATCTCTTCAAACTGCCCAGCCGTATGTTTCGCCTCGTCATACTTGCCAGCCATCAAATGCTGGTTTACTTCACCCGCCAGGCAGCCGGAGAAAGCGATCAGCCCCTCGGTATGCCGAGCGAGAAAGTCCTTCGACACGCGCGGCTTGCGGTAGAAACCATGCAGTGCAGCTTCGCTCGTTAGACGAACAAGGTTGCGATAACCTGCCTCGTTCTCGGCAAGCACCAGAAAGTGCTTATACCCCCCGCTCATCTCGCGATGGTCGGAAGTCTCAGAGAGATAAAGTTCGCACCCAAGAATGGGTTTGATGTCCTTCTTCTTCATGGCATCGAAGAAGTGGACCGCGCCATAGATATTGCCATGGTCTGTCATGGCAGCGGCAGTCTGCCCAATGCTCTTTAAATGAGCAGCCAATTTATCTACGTCGCAAGCGCCATCGAGAAGGGAGTAATCGGTATGAAGATGAAGGTGGGTAAACTCTGCTGCCATTCCACCATTTTAGGCTTTCAAAAACCTGCCTGCTGTTGAGGAAAAGTAGTACGAAATAGAGTGTATAAAATCGGAAAGCGAGGGGCGAAATGTTTCCTTTCGACTCAATTCGTTCGAAGCTGCATCACAAGAACCAGCAGGAAAGAGTGCGTCTGGCGCAGCAATGGCCAACCGTCTCAGCAGAGATCAATCACTGGTCCATCGTTACTGCCGACCAGGAATTAGCCTCATCTGCCACTCCCCATCAGATTGAGGCAAGCTTCCACTTCACCGTCAACGGCGAGTACTTCGGCGGATACCTTCGCAGCGTTGCCCTCACCCATCACGCCGCTGAAGTAGCAGCCAAGGGATCACCCACCGTAATCATTCGCTACGATCCGGCAAATCCAGACTCGGTAGCTGTCCTCGCCGAAGACAACTCAGACAATCTTCCGTTCCAAATCATCTCCGGCTAGAATATCTTCAGGATCGAACGAGCTCCTCGGCAAGCTGAACATACAGATTCACAGCCTCCAGCAGTTCAGCCTTCGCGATCTTTTCATTCGGGGTATGCGCCACATGGATCGACCCCGGCCCCAGCAAAAACGGCTCTCCCCATGCCGTAAGCGACGGTATATCCGTAGTGAACTTCGCAACCATCGTTGGCAAATTCCCAACCTTCCTCATCCGTACGAATGGCAGCTCCAGGCTGAATTGCACTTCCGCACGGTCACCAACAGTCTTCACAATTCCATGCTTGATTTCGTCAGCGGGTCCTACCAAGCGGATCAGTATGTGCGCCTCAGCTTTATCCGCAATCACATTCGGCGCACGTCCACCTTCGATCAATCCAATATTCAAAGTCGATGGCCCAATCTCCGGCTCCATAGGCAGCGGCATCGTCAGCACATCGTTCAATGCTCCTACCAGCTTATCGATAGCAGACTCCCCCAACTCCGGATAAGCCGAATGCGCCATTCGTCCCTTAGCGCGAAGCTCCACACGCAGAGCACCTTTCGACGCAAGCGCGAGCCGATTGTCCGTGGGCTCGCCGTTAATAAGAAACCGCGACCCCTTCGAGGCTAGATTCGCAACCGCCGCACCTGCAGAATCACGCTCTTCCCCCACAACAAACAGCAAGCCCACCTTTACCCCAGCCTCGCGAAGCTGATCAGCAGCCGCCACCTGGGCCGCAATAATTCCCTTTGCATCACACGTCCCGCGACCATATAGAAACTCATCATCTTCCGAGCACCCGAAGAATGGTGGAACGGTATCCATGTGCGTTGAAAGCACAACATCGGGAGTCACACCCGGCAACGCCGCATATACGTTGAAGCGTTCCCCTTTGCCAGCGCCGGGAGTGAATGCATGATCCGGCTGGTCGACAGCCATCCGTTCTACCTCGTAGCGCTGTCCAACCAGGTATTCATGCAGAAATTCTCCAGCCAGCCCCTCGTGATACGTGGTGGACTCAATATCTACAAGTTGCTTCGTGAGCTGAATTGGATCGATGGCCATATGATTCAGAATACGACACGTTTGATCGACATCCGCTCGTGTAGCAGATTCTCAAAACGATAAACTATCAGGGATGACGCACACTCCTACCACTCATCTCAGATCCGTCGAAGATCTTTACAGCCCCGTAGGCAAGCTCGAAGCCTTTCTGAATACAGGCCGCGACGATGCCCCTTACGCCGCCCTCATTTGCCACCCACATCCACTCGGCGGCGGCACGATGCACAATAAGGTCGTCTACCATGCCATGAAGGTCTTTACCTCGATCGGACTTCCAGTACTCCGCTTTAACTTCCGCGGTGTAGGACTCAGCGAGGGCGCGTTCGATCAAGGCAAGGGTGAGCAGGACGACGTTCGCGCCGCGCTCAACTGGCTCGAAGCCAATCTGAACAAGCCTATCCTTCTAGCGGGCTTCTCTTTCGGTTCCTACGTCGGCCTTCGTTCCTGCTGCGGCGACCTGCGCGTCAAAGCGCTGATCTGCCTTGGCCTGCCCGTCCACGCCGAAGGCAGAGATTACACTTACAGCTTTCTCCCGCAATGTCCCCAGCCAAAGCTTTTTATCAGCGGAGACCACGATCTCTACGGTCCACGCGCTCAGGTAGAAAAGGTCGTCGAGACCGCAGCTGAACCGAAGCGACTCGTCTGGATCGAAGGAGCCGAACACTTCTTCCAGGGAATCCCCTCATCACCCAACCCCAAATTAAGCAAGATGCAGGACGCAATCCGCATCTGGTTGCAGGAGCACTTCGGTCTAACCCCAAGTTGATTTCAGGCTGCAGGCGGAGTGCTCGCCAGCCAATCCCGCATCGCTTTATTACAGATATCCGGTTGCTCCTCAAAAGGAATATGGCCCACCCCCGGGATGACGATCAGCCTCGACAGCGGAAGGATTCGCTGCAACTGACGTCCTGAAGAAAGTCCCACGGCCCGGTCGCGGTCACCCCATATCAACAGCGTCGGCTTCCCTGTCAGCTTCGCAAGCGAGAACTGCAGAAGCCCCATATCGACAGACCAGCGCCGAACAATCTGTAACACATGGTCGATTGTGCCGGGCACGTGCAGGCCGGCGATATACCCATCCAGTGCAACTTCCGTCACACGACTAGGGTCCCCATACATGCGGCTCAGCGCCGTTGCTTTCAGCATCCTCGGAAAAAACGGAATCTGCCTCGCAAACCAGACACCAAATCGCGTCTGATAAAACCGGATGAGCTGATGCCCAAGATCACAAAAAGGATTGGCCGGAGCGAAGAGGATCAGCCTGCGCACTCTGTCAGCATGACGAGCCGCCAGCATCATAGCCACAGCACCGCCGTGGGAGTGCCCCGCAACATCAACCTCGTCCAGTCCCAACGCATCCATGCACTCGACTACGCGGTCCGCAGTCGCCTCCAAACCAGCATCTAGTCCCGGAACGCGCTCCGATTCTCCCATGTTGAAGAGATCGATCGCGTACACCCTTGAATCACCCGCGAGAAAGGCGATGTTCTGCCTCCAGTTCTTCGCCGAACCAACCAACCCATGCAGCAATAGCAGCGGCCGCCCGGTGCCGGCGGATTCATAGTGAATCTTGACGCCCCCCACCAGGACAAATCCTTCTTCGATCTTGCAATGCGTCATACCCACCGCCACTAATTCATAGGCTGTAAATCGCAAGCCACTAATCCTAATGTTACAAGAAGATTAAAAAATTCCGAACCAATCGACAGCCTATTTCTCCTAAACCACTGTCCTCCATAGCTATGAAAGATCAGAAACACCAGATCCTATATTCACGATTGAGTTATGATTTTCTGTAGGCCGTGGAACACTCTTATGAAGATTCAGCGCTTTAAGCCTTATAAATGTTTGGCAATCGATGTGCTCTTATAGATGTAGGGTGCAATGAAGAACTCTGCCCAAACGCGTATTTTGGCAACCGCGCTCGCATTAGCGACTGTGATCGCTTGCGTCCTCGCAGCTATGAACTTCCAGCGCGAGAGTGGCTTCGAAGTTCCGACCGACGGCATCTGGTGGATCGAGGCGCAGGGAGGCCTCCGCGCGGAGCATGTTCCGCTCAACTCCCCTGGCCAGCGCGCCGGTGTCCGAGAAGGCGACATCCTCGTCAGCATCAATGACCGGCCGACGAACCGTCTTGCCCCATTTGTTCGCGAAACCTTCCGTCGTGGTACCTTTGCCCAGGTTACCTATTCCATCCTTCGACCATCCGCGCACTCCTCCGACCTCAAAAACGCGGCGAAGTTTGACGTACAGGTCATCCTCGAGCCCAAAGATCGATCCATCAATCTGGGACTCCGCTTTATCGCTCTGGTCTACCTCAGTATCGGAATCTACGTCCTCTTCCGTCGGTGGACCGCTCCCAAATCGACCCATTTTTACGTCTTCTGTCTGGTCTCTTTTGTCCTCTACTCCTTCAATTACACGACCGAGTTCGACACCTTCGACTGGATCATCTACTGGGGAAGAATAGCCGCGGCGGCCCTCCAGCCTGCCCTCTTCCTGCACTTTGCTGTCAGTTTCTCCAACGACACCAGAGCAGAACGGCGAACAAGGCTCGGGAGACGGTTCCTGATCGCTGGGCTCTACCTACCTGGAATCTTCCTCATGGGCCTGCAGATTGCTGCGATTCAACTCTGGTCCGCGACTGAGGTCCTGCGTCACCGGCTCGACCAGATATCAGTCGGCTATCTTGCTCTTTACTACGTCATCGCAGCAATCGTCTTCCTCTTCCGTTATCGCCGCGCTGAATCCGCGTTAGAGCGTCAACAGTTGAAGTGGCTCACGCGTGGCACACTGCTCGCGATCACACCCTTCACCCTGCTTTACGTCATTCCTTATCTGTCCGACATCCCCACTCCGGACACTCTCCGCAAGCTCGCCGGCCTTTCACTCGTCTTCGTACCCCTCACCTTCAGTTGGGCGATCGTCCGCTACCGCCTGATGGACGTCGATCTCATCTTCAAGCGCGGAGTTACCTACACGCTTGCCACGGCCTCACTTGTTGGCCTCTACTTCGGCATCATCGCAATCACCGGCGAGATGGTCCATACTCGTCTGCACAGCCTGGGCATATGGGGATTGTTGGCGGCTATCATCATCGCCGGTATCGTATTCGATCCACTCAAACGAGCCATCCAGGCCCGTGTAGACCGTGTCTTCGATCAGAAGCGTTTCGACTACCGCGAAACCCTCGTTGAATTCGGCCGCGGCCTGAATTCGCAAACCGACCTACGCGCCCTGCTTGACTCCATCGTTGAACGCCTCCCGCAGACCTTGCTTGTTACGCGCGTCGCCGTCTTCCTCGCGGCCGAAAGCGACGGTACATCTCCCGCCCGGCAGTTCGATCTGGCAGCGTCGCACGGCCTCACCGATCTGCAGGCCGCAGACCTCCGTTCCCTCGACGTAAACTTCCTCGACTTCGACCGCACAGGCGCGAACAACCACCTCTTCCTCGAGAATCCGCAGCAGGTTCTCCGTCTGCCCGAGGCGCAACGTCGCACCGCAGGCCGGCTCGACCTCAACTACTACCTTCCCTGCCGCGTCGGCAATCACGAGGGCGGTGGCACCCGCACCGTAGCTGTTATTGGCCTGGGCCGTACCGACGATGGCGACTTCCTCTCCAGCGAAGACATGGAGCTGCTCGAGTCTCTCGCCGGCTACATAGGAATCGCTATTCAGAACGCCCAGCTTTACCAGCGTCTCGAACAGAAGATCACTGACTTCGAGCGTCTCAAAGAATTCCACGAGAACATAGTCGAATCAATCAACATCGGCATCTTCGCTGTCGATCTCGACGACAAGATCGAGAGCTGGAACGCGCAAATGGAGGTCATGTACGCCAAGCCGCGTATCGACGCGCTGCGCCAACCACTCTCCGCCGTCTTCCCAGCCGATTTCGTCACCCGTTTCAACAGTGTTCGCGACGAACATGGCACCCACACGCTCTATAAATTCCGCCTCACGCTTCCTACCGGCGAGGTACGCATTGCCAACGTGGCTATCGCTCCTCTGGTCACTCGTCACTTCGTCACCGTGGGCCGCATCATTCTCGTCGACGACATCACAGACCGTATCCAACTCGAAACCCAACTGGCGCAATCCGAGAAGCTCTCTTCCATCGGCCTTCTCGCAGCCGGTGTGGCCCACGAAGTTAATACCCCGCTTGCCGTCATCTCCAGCTATGCCCAGATGCTGACCAAGCACATGCGCGATGACGAGCGACTTGCTCCAGTCCTCGAAAAGATCACGCAACAGACCTTTCGCGCCTCCGAGATCGTCAACGGCCTGCTCAATTTCTCCCGAACCAGCGGGACCGAGTTCACCAGCGTTGATCTCAACGAGCTACTCCACGATACCGTCGCACTCATGGAGCACCAGTTCAAGACAGCGCAGATTAACGTCGAAACCAATCTAGACCCACAGCTTCCACGCATTCACGGTAATCGCGGCAAATTACAGCAGGTCATCCTCAACTTGATGCTCAACGCCAAGGATGCAATGCTGGGTACTCCAAACGCCTCACTTCGTATCGCAACCTTCTCCGGCGCTGGCCGCGTTCTCGTCCGCATTCAGGACTCAGGTGCAGGTATCGAACGTGAACATCTCCACCGCATCTACGATCCATTCTTTACCACCAAAACGAAACCGAAAGAAGGTGCTCATAAGGGCACTGGCCTCGGTCTCGCCGTTAGCTACGGCATCATGCAGGAGCACGCTGGAAAGATCCACGTCGAGAGTGAACTCGGCGTTGGTACTGCTTTCCAGCTTGAGTTCCCTGCATCCGGTGCCCGCACCGCCATCGCAGCCGATGCGACGGAGTTTGAGAGGAAGACGATCCATGCCTGAGACAACCGAGATAGCCGCTGAATCTCAATCGCCGAAGGCCCCCGACCACATCGCCGGTAGTCCTCGAATCCTTATCATCGATGACGAAGCCGCAATCCGCGAGTCACTCGAAACTCTACTTACCCTCGAAGGCTTCTCCGTCAGCATGGCTTTAGATGGCCCCTCCGGAATGGAGCGCATCTCAAAAAACGAGTATGACCTCCTCTTGCTCGACCTGGCTCTGCCAGGCGAAAGCGGCATCGATCTCCTCCCTCGCATCGTCGAGACCCAGCCGAATCTCCCGGTCATCATGATCACGGCCTTCGGCACTGTCGGCAACGTCGTCGATGCTATCCGTGCCGGTGCCGAAAACTTCGTCCAGAAGCCGTGGGACAACGAAAAACTCCTCGCTGACATCCGCACCGCCATCGCAAAACATCGCGCCGAAGAAGAGGTCATTCAACTCAAGCGCACCCTCAAGTTGCGCTATAACTTCGAGAACATCGTAGGCAAAAGCGAGCCGATGCTTCGACTCTTCGACCTCGTTGCCCAGGTCGCACCAAGCCGTTCCACCGTCCTCATCCAGGGCGAAAGCGGCACCGGCAAAGAGCTCATCGCCAAGGCCCTCCACGCTAATTCGCCGCGCCGCGACCGCCCCTTCGTACCCGTCAACACAGGCGCAGTTCCGTCCGATTTGTTGGAATCCACGCTCTTCGGCCACGTAAAAGGCGCCTTCACCTCTGCAGTCACAGCAAAAAAGGGTCTTTTCGAAGTCGCCAACGGCGGCACTCTCTTCCTCGACGAGATCGGCACCATGAGCATGGACATGCAGGCCAAAATTCTGCGCGTCCTGCAGGACCGCCGCTTCATGCATCTCGGAGGCACCCAGGAGATCCAGGTCGACGTCCGCATAATAGCCGCCACCAACGTCAAGCTGCAGGACGCAGTTCGCGAGGGTCGGTTCCGCGAAGACCTCTTCTACCGACTCAATGTCATCACCCTCGAACTACCACCTCTTCGCTCCCGACGTGAAGACATTCCCTTGCTGGCCGCGCACTTTCTCAAGTTCTACGCTGATGAGAACGGCACAGGCGAGCGCGTCCTCTCTCCTGAAGCCCTAAGAATCCTCATGGACTATGAGTGGCCCGGAAACGTTCGCGAGCTCGAGAACGCTATGGAGCGCGGCGTCGTCCTCTCCACCTCAAAGGTCATCACGCCAGAGCTTCTTCCCGCCCAGCTCACCGGCAACACCTACTCCGCGAATCTGCTGGAACACGAACCCAACGCCTCTCTCTTCGACCTCATGGAAGAGATTGAACGTCGCATCATAGCCGACCGTCTCGAGCGTTGCCACTGGAACCAGACCGAAGCCGCCGAATACTTCCGCATCCCACTCTCCACACTTAATCAGAAGATCAAACGTCTCAATGTAGAGATCAGGAAGCGAAATAAGGATTAGGCACTCTGATCGTTATTCCCTTTCCCTTTTTGTTATCCCATAGGATCTGCCGTAGAGAGCTGCTCACACACTAGGCTGAATAACAATCTTCAACGAATCCGCCTGCGGATGCGAAGCCAGATCAATCGCAGCCACCGCATCCTCCAACGAAAACCGGTGCGAGATCAGATTAGTAAGATCGAAACCACTGCGATATCCCGCAAAAACCATCTTCGTCACATCATCTTGAATCGCAACCGAAGCGCTATAAGACCCCATCAAGGTTTTCTCATCCACACAAACAGCCGCCGGATCAAACGGAGCTTCTCCATGCTGCGTCTGCGCGAACAACACCACACGCCCACCTGGCCGAACCGCATCCATCGCTACTTTGATCAGAGCATTGCCGCCAACAGCCAGCAGCACAACATCCGCACCTCGGCCCTCCGTCGCAACCTTTGCAGCCGCGCTCACATCACCTCTCGCATCCAAGGGGTGTTTCAGGCCGAACTTTGCTGCGACAGCATGACGCTCGGGATATAAATCGCTAGTTAGCACCGTAGCGCCCGTCCGCTGCGAAAGCGCAGCAAGAAGAATCCCAATCGGGCCTTGACCAATCACCAACACGGTCTCGTCGGGCTGCAGCCCAAGCAACTGAACCGCCTTGTAGCAAGTATTCACCGGCTCAAGAAACGCCGCCTGCTCAAACGGAATCTCATCGGGAATCTTCACCAGCCCGCGCTTTACGATCCAGTCCATCACGCGAATATATTCTGCAAATCCACCACCCGAAGGCGCAAATCCAGCCGTACACCCAACCTTCTTATAGACCTCACACTGCGCAAACGTCTGCTTCCTGCAGTAATAGCACTCACCACAAGGAATATGGTGATATGCCATCACACGGTCACCCACCGCAAAGCCATTAACGCCGTCACCCACGCTAACAATCGTGCCCGACATCTCATGCCCGAAGACCCGCGGGGCGTCATGCGAACCCGTATGAATCTTCTTCAAGTCCGTTCCGCAGATCCCGCAGGTGTGGATCTTCACCAGCACCTCGCCCGGACCAATCTCCGGCACAGGAACAGTCTCAACACGAACATCGTTCACGCCGCGATAAACTGCGGCACGCATAGTAGCTGGAATCACCTGACCTGACTGCTGTTCTTCGCTCAAAGTTCCCTCAAACTCTCTGTCGATACCAGTTTAACTGCGACTCCAACTCAGATGTAAGCGCATCAACCGCCCGTTTGCTATTACCCGCAAGTTGAAACAGCTTCGCCCACATCTGAGGCCGAACCGCTGAATACGCTGCAAACCCAGCCTCACGAAACTGGCCATCATGCGTAGCGAACCGCGCCAACTCCTGCAGCTCGAACGAAGCCTCATCGGAGATCGCTTTGATCGCACGAAAGCCAAGACCATGCGCCCGCGCCATTCGCGCCACCGTTGCCGCTTCCATATCCACTGCACTTGCGCCATACGAAGCGAATAAACGCGTCTTCTCTCGAACACTCGCGATGCTCGGCGTACTAACTAGAACCTGCTGAAACTCCGGATCGCTAAATCTTTCGCCAGACTGAGTATCAACAACAACCCCACCCCGAATAATCTCTCCCACCCGCAGAGCCGGGTCACAAGCCCCAGCCAATCCAACCGACAACAAGGCAGTGACCGGCCTAATAGACATAGCCGCCTGTACCGCCAAGGTAGCCCGGGCCGCGCCCATCCCCGCACAAGCAACCACACCCACATCATTGCTATAGACAACCATCTTCCCCGGCAGGCGATGCTCCTGCCATCCACGAACCAGATGCTTCACCTCACGAGGCAAAGCGGCAATGATAGCTGGGCACTCCTTCATGACGACACTTTGTCGTATGCGGGCGCATAGCCATTGGCGACAAACCAATCAATAGCCGAGCGCATAGCGTTGTAAATCGGAATCACTTGAAACCCCAACTCACGTTCCGCCTTCTTCGAAGAAGCAAACATCATCTTCTTGCCCATCCGAACGGCTTCCACGGTAGCTCGTGGCTCCTTGCCCCGCAGCTTCCCCGTAACATTTTCATCGAAAAAAGCAAACGCCATAGCAACCGAGTGCGGAACCTTCATCGTAGGCGAAGGCAACCCAGTAATCGCGGACATCCGATCCAGAATCTGCTTCAACGTAAGATTCTCGCCACCTAGAATGTATCGTCCGCCAGGCGTTCCATGATCAAGCGCGACCACATGCATACGCGCCACCTCAGCTACATCGACGAGATTTAGTCCTGTATCAACGTACGCCGGAAACTTCTTGTTCAAAAAATCCACGACAATTCTGCCCGTAGGAGTCGGCTTCACATCACCCGGACCAATCGGCGTCGTTGGATTGAGAATCATCACATGCTGCCCAGCTATCGCGGCCTTGATAGCCTCTTGTTCCCCCAGAAACTTTGACCGCTTGTAATGCCCGATCATATCCGCCAGCGAAACCGGAGTATCTTCATCCACGATGGATCCGTCGGTCTTGAAGCCCATCGTCGCCACGCTCGACGTATAGACCACACGCCGCACCCCCGTCTCACGTGCCAGGCTCAGCAACTCCCGCGTCCCATCCACATTGGCCGCGTACATCTCCTGCGGATCACGAACCCACAATCGATAGTCCGCCGCCACGTGCACCAACGCATCACAACCAACAAGCGCCGAACGTAATCCCTCAGGCTCTCGCAGATCGCCAGTCACTATCTCCGCATCGATCCCCGCAAGCGTATCCAATCGGCTCGTCTGCCGCGTAAGCAGCCGAAGCGTAGCGCCTTCAGCCGCGTATCTCCGGGCCACATGGCCCCCCACAAAGCCCGTCGCTCCCGTTACAAATACGCGCACGCTCTCTAACCTTATGCTGCGAACGCAGCGAATGAACCGCTACATGAATTAGCGTGATAAACCTATGCCGTCAAAACGCCTTAGTCCAGCTTTTCCGGTTCTATCTGGATATTCTTTTCGCCCGCCGCCTTCTTCTCCCAGTACTTCTTCACCCAGGCATCAAAGGTCTTGCCTGCAGCGGTGTCCCGGCCAGTAAACGCAAGCGCAGCGATATCCGCATAGGCAACGTTCACCTTGGTCCGTTCCTTGGAAGGAATAATGCGAACGAACGAATCGCTCAACGAAGAACCCGAACGCCGATCGAAGAGATACCCCTCAACCTGTGACCCATCCTTGCGAGTAATAGTCACGTCGCCGCGATAGTCGAACGCCTTCTCCAGAGCCTCGCGAATCTCAGTATCGCTCGCCATGGAAGGAATCCAGCCTTCAAGGTTTTCCTTCTCACGTCCCGCGATGTGCTCCAGTTCGTCAGCGCTTTGATGACGCAACTGTTCGATCTTTTGCTGTTCCTGTTGTTCAGTCGCCATACCTAATCTCCCGAAACCGGCTGCAGTTCATCGTTCGCCGTCGTTGCCTGAATCTGAACCAACGGGCCGGCATGCTCCGGCTTCCACTCATTCAGCAACTTCTGTGCATCCGCATCGGGATACAGCGAGGGAAACATATACTTCTTCGCCGTGACCAAAAAGCCTTTCAGCGAGCCGAAGTTGTAATCAACCGCGGAAGCTTCATGTCCCGAGTGCACCATGCAATTCGCGCACTGCGGATTGCCACTCTTAGCCCCGTAGTTCTCCCATTTCGTCGTCTCCATCAACTCCTGGAAGGTATCGGCATAGCCATCCTGCAACAGATAGCAAGGCTTCTGCCAGCCAAAGATCGAGAACGTAGGCATACCCCACGGTGTGCACTCGAAGTTCTGTTTACCCATCAAAAACTCAGAGAAGAGCGGATGAGTATTGAACTGCCAATTCTTCTTACGGTTCGAAAGAATCGCGCGAAACATCCGGCGAGACTTCGCTTTACCAAGGAAGTGGTTCTGGTCCGGCGCCTTGTCGTACGTATAGCCCGGAGACACCATCATGCTCTCAACACCCGCCGCCATCAGGTCATCAAAGTGCGCACGCACCGAGTTCGGATCAGCTCCATCAAAGAGCGTCGTATTCGTCGTCACGCGAAAACCAGCAGCCACAGCAGCATGAATCCCTTCCATCGCGATATCGTATCCACCCTCACGGCAGACCGAAAAATCATGATGTTCCCGCTGCCCATCCACGTGTACGGAGAACGAAAGATACTTGCTCGGCTTGAACAGGTGAAGCTTCTCCTTCAGAAGAAGCGCATTAGTGCACATGTAGACGTACTTCTTCCGCGCCACCAGGCCGGCAACGATCTCCGGCATCTTCGGATGCAGCAGCGGCTCGCCCCCAGGAATCGACACCATCGGAGCGCCGCACTCCTCGACAGCCTTGAAGCACTCCTCCGGCGAGAGTTCCGCCTTCAAAATATGCGCCGGATACTGGATCTTTCCACACCCTGCACACGCAAGGTTGCAGCGGAACAGCGGCTCCAGCATCAGCACCAGCGGATACCTCTTCCGTCCTTTGATCTTCTGCTTCAAAACATATGTTGCAACCGTCCAGGCTTGCGAGACTGGCACTGCCATCCGATGTCTCCTCCGTCAAAATTCGTCGTTTAAGCTGCTTCTTCTGCTTCGTGTTCCATGGCGCGCTTGTATGTCGTTAACGCCAGCAGCGGGAAATACTGCTTATACAGGTGATACCCAAGATAGAACACTCGCGGGAAGCCCGTACCCGTGTAATAGCTCTCGCCATTACGCCCAGGCATCAACTCATCCCAGCTTCCATCTTCATGCTGCCGCTCCACAAGCCAGCGAATACCCTTAGCCACCGAGTCGGAACGCGTATCGCCCGCCGCCAGTAATCCCAAAACGGCCCACGCCGTCTGAGAAGGCGTACTCGGTCCTATACCACGCTGATTAGGATCGTCGTACGTCCCGCAGGTCTCACCCCATCCACCATCGGTATTCTGCACCATGCGAATCCACTCGGCCGCTTGCTGCACCGCGGGCTCGTGATTCCACATTCCCATGGCCTCAAGCCCACGCAGCACAAGGAAAGTCCCGTACAGATAATTCACACCCCAGCGCCCGAACCAGCTTCCATCTGGCTCCTGCTCTTTCAGGATGAACTGGACAGCCTTCTCCACACGCGGATCCTTACGCGAAAATCCATACTGCGCCAGCATTTCGAGCATGCGCCCGGTAATGTCTACCGTCGGTGGATCGAGCATCGCATTGTGGTCTGCAAACGGAATGTACTGGAAGATGCTCTTCGTATTGTCCTTATCGAATGCCGCCCATCCGCCATTCTTGCACTGCATCGCCCAAATCCAATTCAGAGCACGCTGGCAAACCTCGTACTGATACCGCTCTCGAGGATTATCAACGCAATTCAACGCCAACAGCACCTGCCCCGTATCATCCACATCCGGGTAAAACTCATTATTGAATTCGAAGTACCATCCGCCAGGCTCAACATTCTTGACCTTCTCAGCCCAATCTCCCTTCTGCCGCACTTCCTTCGACAGAATCCAGTCCGCGGCCTTCAGCAAGCGAGGATCGTCACGACGCACCCCAGCCTCGCCCAGCGCATACATCGCCTGACCCGTATCCCACACTGGCGGAAAGCATGGCTGCATCCTGAAGGTTGGCACAGGATAGTCCTCTGTCCCTTCGGGGCAATCGATACCGAGTTTCTCAAACTCATCCATCGCCCGGATCATATGCGGATCGTCCAGCGAATAATCGAGGCAGCGCAACGCCACAATCGAGTTCAACATCGCGGGATAAATAGCGCCCAAGCCATCCGACTTTTCAAAGCGCTCCAGCATCCACTTCTTCGCCTTGCTGATCGCAACTTTGCGCAGCGGACGAATATGAACACGCTCAGCCCAATGCGCAATGCGATCGAGAAAGATAAAGAAATTCCGCCAGCTAATCGGACTCTTCTTATCCCAGCGCAAATGCATGTTGGCATTCTCGCGTCCGCCGACAAAAAGCTCCTCAATCCCCTGCTCCGGCGCAAGCTTCTTGAACGGCTTCTTCGCATAGATGATCGACAGCGGCACCAGAATCCCGCGCGACCACGAAGAAATCTCATAGATATTGAAGTAGAACCAGTTCGGAAACAGAACAATCTCGGGCGGAATCGCCGGCACAGCGTCATAGTCATACTGACCCAACGCACAGAGATAAATCTTCGTAAAGGTATTGCACTCTACGATGCCGCCGTGGGCGAGCACCCACTCTCGGGCCTTTACCAGAACCGGATCTTCCTGCGACCATCCCATTAGCTTCAGCGCAAGATACGCCTTCACTCCATAGTTGATATTCGATGGTCCACCAGGATACAAACTCCATCCGCCATCTTCATTCTGATGCCGCAGAATCTCATTCAGCGCACGCTCCATCTTGCCAGGGTCGCCTGTCCCCAGCAGTGTGTGCATAAAGATGTAATCAGCCTCAAGCATCACATCGGCTTCGAGCTCACCGCACCAGTAGCCTTCAGAATGTTGCTGGCCCAGCAACCAATCCTTGGCCCGCTCGATTCCATCGACTATGTGTTGCAGCCCAAGATCCATGCGCCCAAAGCGCGGTTGCGCGGCGGGCTGCGTGGCTGTCTGCGGATTACTTGAAGATTTACCCATGTACAACAAACTCTCTGACTGGTATCTCGTACCTTTACTGGGCTGCCGGCGGAGCCGGTGGAGCCGACGCAATGGCCTGAACGATCTCTGGCGGCAAACCGAAACGTACGTTCTCTGGCATTACTTCTACTTCGTCAACCGAACCATATCCCTTCGACTGCAGATACTCGACAACGTCCTTCACCAAAACCTCTGGAGCGGATGCACCAGCGGTGACAGCAACTGTATCCACACCATCAAGCCACTCCGGCTCAATCGCGTCAGCCCTATCGATCAGATAAGAATTCGTATCCAGGTTCTTCGAAACCTCGACCAGGCGATTCGAGTTCGAGCTATTGCGCGAACCGACCACAAGCACCAGATCCGCACTATGCGCAACGTTCTTCACCGCCGTCTGGCGATTCTCCGTCGCATAGCAGATGTCCTGCGCATGCGGCCCAACGATGTTGGGAAATTTCTTCTTCAGCGCCTCGATCATGTACCGCGCCTCATCCAGAGACAGCGTGGTCTGCGTCAGATAAGCCACCTTGTTCGGGTCAGGAACCACGAGTGCCGCAACCTCTTCCACAGTCGAAACCACCTGCGTTACATCCGGAGCCTCGCCCTGCGTTCCTTCCACCTCTTCGTGATCGCGGTGTCCAACCAGCACAAGCGAATATCCCTGCTTGGCGAACTTGATCGCCTCAACGTGGACCTTCGTCACCAGCGGACAGGTCGCATCAATCACCTTCAAACCCCGCTCTTTGGCGCGCTCGCGGACTGCAGGCGAAACACCGTGGGCCGAATAAATCACCCGCGCACCCTCCGGGACCTCGTCCAACTCATTGACAAAGATAGCGCCCTTTTTGGCCAAGTCATTGACGACATAGCTGTTATGCACAATCTCTTTGCGGACATAGATGGGAGCACCAAATGTTTCCAGAGCAATCCGAACAATGTCGATTGCTCTCACAACACCGGCGCAGAAGCCGCGGGGTTTGAGAAGGAGAACGCGTTTGGTCTTCGAGGAATTGCCATTTTCACGAATGGCTGCGTGGTCAAGGACGGTTGTGGTCACGCCTTCCAGTATACCGCGTTAAGGGGTGGAATGTCGGCATTATTGAACCATACTTGGTGCAAATAAAAGGCCTTCTGTCCATTGCTCCAACCCCTCAAAGCTTACTTCCAGTGCATCCTGAATGACCACAGTTGCACTTGAGCGTCGTAACACCCTTAGCATCTTGGCAATACGTCGAACAGTATTTCTTTCCGTCAGCCGGAATACAGCTACAACCTTCCATCGCACATTTTTCGCTTCATTCGCCATTTGGAATCTCCCGGGTACAACACACTTCCCTTCGGATGCTATCGGTCCTAAGATGTTTGCCCTAGCGACTACTCCCCAACAGATGTTCCGCGTGCTTCAAACTGGTCTCCGTCAGCGTCGCCCCGCTCAACATCCGCGCTATCTCCTGTGTCCGCTCTGCCTCTTCCATCAATCGGACATCGGTCTGCGTTCGCCCGCGCTTCTCCGTCTTTTCAATCAAAAAGTGCTGATCCCCAAACGCTGCAATCTGAGGCAAATGCGTAATACAAAGCACCTGCTGCCCTTTCGACAACGTCTTCAGTTTCCGCCCCACCGCCTCTGCGGCTCTCCCGCCAATGCCAATATCAATCTCATCGAACACCAGCGTTCGCGGCAGCACAGTCTTCTTTTTTCTCCCCGAAACTCCCTCCTCAACTGTCACCTTCAACGCCAGCATCACTCGAGACATCTCGCCACCCGAAGCAATCTCATGCAGCGGCTTCAATGGCTCACCCGCATTAGTCGCAATCAGACACTCCACCTGGTCCCACCCATGCGCCGTCCAACTCGACTGCGCCTGCTCCATCGTCACTTGAATCTTGAACTTCGTACTCATCGCGAGATCATTAATCTGTGCCTCAGCCAGCTTCTCCAGCTTCTTAGCCGCTTCTGTTCTCGCCGCTGTCAGCTTAGTCGCCGCAGCCCTATAGGCCCCAGCATCCTGTGCCTCCTTCGCCTTCAGTTCCACCAGCAAAGCGTCGCGATTCTCAACCTCCGAAAGCTTCCTAGCAGACTCCGCACCAAAAGCAATAACCTCAGCCAAAGTCTGCCCATACTTCCGCTTCAGCCGATCCAGCGCTGCCAGCCGATCCTCAATCTCCTCCAACCGCCCCGGAGCAGCATTGATGTTGTCCGCAAAGTCCCTCACCTCAGCATCCACATCTTCAACAATCGCCTTCGCCGCAGCCAACTGCTGCGCCGGCTCCTGAAACCGTACATCGTACCGTGCCAGCTCTTCCAGATTCTTCAACGCCGCCCCCAGCGTGCTCTCAGCCGAGATCTCCGCCTCGTATAACGCATCATGCGCATTCATCGCAGCCGTATAAAGCTTCTCGGCGTTCGCCAGTACGCGCTTCTCCGCCTCAAGCTGAAGGTCTTCATCCTCTGCCACTAGCGCTGCCTGCTCAATCTCTTTGCTCTGAAATCGCCAAAGATCCGCCATCCGCAGACGATCCTGCTCATCGGCCTGCAACTCTTCAAGCTTTCCCGTAGTCGCCTTCCACGCCGCAAACGCCTCAGCCATGGCATCGCTCGATATCTCACCAAACCGATCCAGCAAAATTCGCTGCTGCGTCTGATCGAACGAACCCATCGTCTCGTTCTGCGCATGAACCAGTGCAAGCTCCGGTGCAAGCTGTCGCAGCACCCCGACCGTAGCCGGCTGGTTATTTACAAACACCCGCCCTTTACCATTCGCCAAAATCTCGCGCCGCAACAAAATATGATCCGACTCCGAATCGATCCCATTTTCCTCAAGAATCTTTTCCGCCCCGGGAGTCAGCTCAAATACGCAGCCCACCACAGCTTTCTCAGCCCCATGCCGCACCACATCGCTCGAAGCCTTCCCACCCAGCAGCAGCGCAAGCGCATCAATCAAAATAGATTTCCCCGCACCCGTCTCCCCGGTCAGCAGGTTCAGTCCCGTTCCAAACGTAGCGACCGCTCGATCGATCACAGCATAGTTTTCCGCGCGCAACTCCAGCAGCATCTCAGGGCCTCAGGCAACAACGTACCGCGAGAATAGCAAACCTCGTTGTGAACCATCATTTCTGCAACAAACCGCACCAAGGCAGATGCCTCTGCCTCATTCCGTTCGCTCCCGATTTACACTGAAATCCAGGTAGAAAAATAATTATGGTCTGGACTCTCGCCTTCGCTCTGCACTTCCTTCAGGAAGACGCCACCTCCGCACCGCCCGCGGCTGCCAACTCAAGCGCCCTCGCGGAGATGATTCACAACAGCGGCCCGGTAGCCTTCACCGTGCTCATCCTTCTGCTCTTTTTCAGCGTTATCTCTTGGGCCATCATGTTCTCCAAGTGGCGCAGTTTCAGCAAAGCCCACATTCAGAACCAGCGCTTCATCCGCGCCTTCCGCAAATCCAGCCGCCTAAGCGAAATAGCCTCCGTTGCTGAGCAGTTCAAGCCCAGCCCCCTCGTCGCCGTCTTCAACGAGATATACGACGAGTACCAGCGTCAGAACGGTGGCCGCGGCCTCCCCCGCAATCCAGTAGGCCTCGAACGCGCCGCCCAGACCGCATCCTCCGAAGCCCTTACCGCCATGGAGAGCCGCATGACATGGCTCGCCACCATCGCGGCCATCGCTCCCTTCATCGGCCTCTTCGGCACCGTCATGGGCATCATCGACGCATTCCACGGCCTCGGCACCGCTGGCGCCGCAACCCTGCGCGCCGTAGCCCCCGGCATCTCCGAAGCCCTCATCACCACGGCTGCCGGCCTCGTTGTCGCCATACCCGCCGTCATCGGCTACAACCAGCTCACCGCTCGCCTGCGCGAGTTCGGCGCACGCATGGACGACTTTGGCCGCGAGCTCCTCAATGCCATCGAAAACGCCGCCATGCTAACCCCGCCCCAACAACCCACCACCCACGTCCAGCAGCCTGTAGTCGAAGAACCCCGTCGGAGGGCCTTCTAGCAATGGCTTTCTCCTCCAAAGGACGCACCCAGACCGCACTGGCCGAGATCAACATCACGCCATTGGTCGACGTCGTCCTCGTGCTTCTTCTCATCTTCATGCTCACCGCGCCCGTCCTCCAATCCGGCGTCGAAGTAGCCATCCCGAAGACCCGCACCGTCAATCAGCTCACCGAAGAGCGCATGGTCGTCACCATCGACAAGGAGCAAAACGTCTTCCTGCAGGACAAGCCCGTCAACGTCAACGCGCTCCCATCCATGCTCCGCAGCACTGGCAAAGGCGACCCCTCGAAGCGCATCATTTACCTCCGCGCCGACGAGCGTGTTCCCTTCGGAGCCTTTGCCTCCGTCATGGATGCCGTCAAGCAAGCCGGCATCACCAACATCAGCATCGTCACCCAGCCGTTGCAAAAGTAGGTAAGTCGCAATGGCCACTCACATCACCTACACCCGCAACAGCGACATCACCGGCGAAAACTTCGGTTCCAACTTCGCTGGCTCCATCTTCCTGCATCTCCTCGTAGCAGCCCTTATCTTCGGCTCCGCCTTTCTCTTTCACAAACGCGGCACAAGCTGGGGCGAAAGCGCAAGCACCGCCGGAGCCATCCAGGCCACTATGGTCGCCTCAATCCCCCTCCCACCCAAGCAGCGCGAGCTCGACACAGGCGTCCTCACCTCCGAGTCTCCCAGCCCCGCACCCGTCACCGCCAAAGAGCGCACCGAGTCCCCGCCAACTCCAAACGAAGTAGCCATCCCCGAAAAAACCAAGCCCATCAAGCAGGCTGAGAAACCAACACCAGCCCCACCGAAACACCCACAGCCCGCACCTGAGCAGCCCAACAAGGCCGCCACTGGCGAAACTGCAGGCATCCGCATCCCGCAAGCCACCATGGAGCTAAAGAACGGCACCGCCAGCATAGCCGTCGAAGACCGCACCTTCGGAGCTCGCTTCGCCTACTACGTCAACATCGTCAACCGCACCGTAGCCCAGAACTGGTACACCCAGGAAGCCGACCCTCGCGCCTCCCTTGGCAAAAGCGTCACCCTCACCTTCGATATCAGTCGCGACGGCGTACCCTCCAACGCCCGCGTAGAAACCCGCAGCGGTTCACCCTCGCTTGATCTCTCTGCCATGCGCGCCGTACAACGCGTCGAAGGCTTCGGCCCTCTACCCGCCGGTGACCACATTACCGTCGAGTACACCTTCCACTATCAGCCCAAGTAACTCCCAAAATGGTTCCCAAGTATCTCGTTTGATTACTTCAATTCACATTCACGGGCACCCTATCCCACGTTGTTTGCGTCTACGATAGAAGAGATGATTTTCAGCACGGTTCGATACCCCATCGCACACTCCGCGCGGCACTTCAAATTCTGGCTCGCAGCGTTGACTCTCCTTTTCGTCTCCGCGTCTACCCTGCACGCGCAGGACTGGTTCAAGACCGAGACCTCTACTGGAGCCGCCAACATCCGCATCGCCGTCGCCGACTTCAAATCCACATCGAGCGACGCCCAAACCACGCCCCTCAAGAGCACCTTCGACGCGACCCTCTACAGCGATCTCGCCAACGCTGGCATCTTCGATATCGTCTCCAAAAGCCTCCTCCCCCAAGCCACCCCGGGAGGTCCATCCGAGATCGTTCTTGCCCAATGGGCCAACGCACCCACCTCCGCAGCCATGATCGCCTTCGGAAACTTTGGCGTGCAGAACGGTAGGGCCATCGTCAACGGCTTTCTCTTCGACGCCAAAAACGCGCAATATCCGCAAGTCCTCGCCAAGCAATACAATGAGGAAGCATCAGAAGACTCCGCCCGCCAGATAGCTCATCGATTCGCCGATGAGATCATCTTCCGTCTCGGGGGAGGCACTCCCGGTATCGCCGAATCGAAGATCTTCTACGTCAGAGTCGCAAACGGAAACAAAGAGATCTGGCAGATGGACTACGACGGAGCCAACCAGCATGCCATCACGCATCTGGGCACCATCTCCATCTCGCCCCGCATCTCGCCCGACAATACCCGCATCGCCTTCTCCTCCCTCGGACACGACGGCTTTCAGATCCGCATGTTCTCTCTGCTCCTCGGACGGCCCGTCAACTTCCCCTCTGCTGGCGGCGGCACCAATCTCTCCCCGGCCTGGTCGCCTAACGGCAAAGAGATCGCCTACTCGTCCTCGCGCACCGGAGACCCCGAGATCTGGATCTCAGACGCCAACGGCAACCTATCTCGCCGAATTACCAGCTTCCGTGGCCCCGATGTCTCGCCCGTCTTCAATCCCAAGACCGGCGCACAGATCGCATGGATCAGCGGTCGCACCGGCCTGCCCCAGCTCTACATCATGGACTCCGACGGCTCTGCCGTCACCCGCATGACCGACGGCGGCTATGCCACTTCGCCATCATGGTCCCCCAACGGCCAATTCCTCGCCTTTGCCTGGGATCGAAAATACGGTCCCGGCGCTCCCGGCGGCCAGGACATCTACGTCATGGAGATCGCCACTAAGCGCTGGATTCAGCTCACCCACGACGGCGGACGTTGCGACTTTCCCTCATGGTCCCCCGATGGCCGCCACATTGTTTACGCCAACTCCGCCGACGGTGTAGCCAGTCACATGAAGGTTTGGTCCATGCTTGCAGACGGTACTCAGCGAAGAGCATTAACCGGTCCGGGCGCGGACATGCCAAACTGGAGTTGGAAGTAAACGAATACAAATCTTCCCCTGCGGTTTTTTCGCAGTCAACCTTGTTTTTCTGATCCACTAAAGCTTGAGTAGGAGAAAACGATGAGCACGACA
>Ga0206905_10030_pt1 | contig 39315 bp, 36 predicted proteins | sample Alteio_BWOrgHeat_43_FD_152940 | JGI IMG/M metagenome (GOLD analysis project Ga0206905, IMG submission 152940) | Enriched cells from forest soil in Barre Woods Harvard Forest LTER site, Petersham, Massachusetts, United States -... | ecosystem: Environmental > Terrestrial > Soil > Temperate forest >...
TCTTCCTCTCCACAACGGCCAGGACGCGAGTTGCGCGGGCCTCTGCGTCAGAGAGTCCGGCGAGGCGGAACATGGCGGCGATGTGGGTCTGGTACTTGGCGCGGATCTCCTTCATGTGTTCTGAATCGGAGAGATAGTAGTCGCGGTTGGGGAGTTGAAGGCCGCCTTGCAGGAGGTAAGGCGCGTAGTGGTCGGGGTCGTTGAAGTCGGGTGCGACCCAGAGGCCGAAGATGTTCGGGGTGTGGAAGTTGGTGTTGTTGAGGGCGTCGACGTCGGAACGGAGGGAGAGGCCGAGGGCGTGGGCGAGTTGCTGTGGGGAGTTGATCGCGGCGATTTCGGCGAGGTGGGGCTTGAGGGTGGCGAGACCGTGGGTCTCGATGGCGGCCTCGTCCATGTAGGAGTGGTAGAGGTCGGCGACCTTGCGCTGGTCGGTGCCGGGAGCGGCGTTGGCTTTGGCGGCGTCCTGAATGATGTTGGCGGTGCGTTCGAAGCTGAGGTCGGAGAGGACGGTGAAGACACCGATGGTGCTGCGGTCGGCGGGGAGCTTGGTGCGGGCGACGAAGCCGCCATTGGCGAAGGTGTAGAAGTCATCGCCGGGGCGGACGGAGGTGTCCATATTGGCGATGTTGATGCCGTGGGCGAGGGGCGCTGTGGTGGTTTGGGCTGAAGCGGAGGCGGTGAGGAAAAGGCTGGCAGCGAGGTGCAGAAAGCGGCGGGCGATCAGAGTCATCTTGGTTTTGCTCCGGTCGGCAGGGTTGGATCTGCTGTGTCTGCCGACCGGAACATTATCGCCTACGGTTGATTGCTCAGGCTTTGGCGAAGGGATCTTCGAGCGAAGGGCTTTGCGGAGTGAACATTTCGCCGCCGTTGGGGGTGACAACCCAGTCGTCTTCGAGACGGACGCCGAACTCACCGGTGATGTAGATGCCCGGCTCGTCGGAGAAGGTCATGCCGGCAGCGAGTGGCGTGGTGTTGCCTCGGACGAGATAGGGCCACTCGTGGCCGTCCATGCCGATGCCGTGGCCGAGGCGGTGGGTGAAGTGCTTGTAGTCCGGACCGTAGCCTGCGTCGGTGATGACTTTGCGGGCTGCATCGTCGATGGCGTGACAGGGGACGCCGGGACGCGCTGCGGCTAGAGCTGCGGCCTGGGCCTTGTGGACGATGTCGAAGACTTGCTTCTGCTTGTCGGTGGCTTTGCCGAGGACGAAGGTGCGGGACATGTCGGACTGGTAGCCCTCGACGGTGCAGCCGTCGTCGATGAGGATGATCTCGTTTTCGCGGATAACCTGCGGCTGGAGTGAGCCATGGGGGAGCGCGGAGTATTCGGCTACCTGACAGCTGGCATCGCCAGGGAAGCCGCAGCGAAGGTATGCGGCGCTGATGAGTTCGCTGAACTGACGGTTAGTCATGCCGGGTTGCGCGGATTTGTAGACGGCTTCGTAGACTTGCAGGGTTATGTTGTTTGCGAGACGCATGAGAGCGAGCTCTGCCGGAGATTTGACGGCGCGGCAGCCGAAGGTGATGGGGGTTCCGCTGACGGCGGTGAGGCTGGGACTGGCGTGAGCGATGCCGTCGGAGAAGGCGAATTGGGTGCGTTCTTCGACGCCGATTTTTCCGGTGGTGATACCTGCGTCTTTGAGTGCCTTGGCGAGGAGTGCGTAGGGGTTTTCGTCTTCGTTCCAGGTGTAGATCTTGGTAATGGACGCGGCGGGCAGCGTTGCAGGCTTGGCTTCCATGCGCTCGCGGACGCGGCCTTCTTCAAAGACGGGGCAGACGACGAAAGGGCTTCCCTTGACGGGGAGAACCCAGGCGAAGAAGCGTTCGGATTGGCCCCAGCGCAGGCCAGTGAAGTAGTTGAGCGAGGTGCCGGTGGCGATGACGAGGGCGTCGATCTTGTGCTCGGCGAGGAGGGTGCGGGCGCGTTCGAGGCGCTGTTCGCGCTCGGCCAGGGTGATGGGTGTGGCCTCGGAACGGCGGTTGGTGAGAGCAGCAATAGGGGCGGGAAGTTTGAGATCGGAGGGTGGTGCGGAGAGTTGGGCCTGGAGCACTATGGGTGGAGTTGCCGCTGCAGCCGTGGCGGCGAGGAGAAAACTTCTTCTTGTAGGCATGTGCGGATTGTAAATTGTGTGGCTTGAGAAGAAGGCGGTAATCGGTGCCGTGGATCGAATTTCGTATGAATGCAGGCTTCGATTCTGGAATACCCTTATAGAAGACTAAATAAGACAGGAAGCAATGCATGGCGATGATTACGACGGTGCAGCAGCATATTTTGCAGCAACAGCAGGAGATGCTGAAGTCTACGGGGCGCGAGGCGTCGGGGACGTTCAGTTGGCTGCTGAGTGGAATTACGCTGGCGTCGAAGATGATAGAGGCAAAGATTCGCTCGGCTGGGTTGAGCGATGTGTTGGGGGCGTTTGGCGCGGAGAATGTGCAGGGTGAGCAGCAGCAGAAGCTCGATGTGTATGCAAACCAGGCGCTGCTGCATTGCCTTGGGTTGCGCGATAGCGTGGCCGCGCTGGTGAGTGAAGAGGATGAGGAACCGGTGACTTTCAACCGCGATCCGGAGCGGGGAAAATACATCATTGTTTTTGATCCGTTGGATGGGTCGAGCAACATTGATGTGAATGTGAATGTGGGAACGATCTTCAGCGTGCTGCGGAGGCTGCCGCCAGAGCATGGGACGCTGGAGGAGTCGATTCTGCAGCAGGGGTTTCGGCAGGTGGCGGCGGGCTATGTGGTGTATGGGCCGTCCACGGTTTTGGTTTATACGACGGGCAATGGGGTGCATGGGTTCACGCTCGATCCTGCGATTGGCGCGTTCGTGCTGAGCAATGAGCGGATGATGATGCCGGAGCAGGGAAGCTATTACAGTGCGAATGAGGCGAATGCGGCTGTGTGGCCTGAGGAGTATCGCGCGTACCTTGAAATGCTTCGTTCGGGTGGGTTGGGCAAGGAATATAGCTCTCGCTACATCGGTAGTTTGGTGGCGGATTTTCACCGGACGCTGTTGAAGGGTGGAGTGTTTCTTTATCCGCCTACGTTGAAACAGCCTAAGGGCAAATTGCGGCTGTTGTATGAAGCGAATCCGTTGGCATTTATTGCTGAGCAGGCTGGCGGGATGGCGACAAATGGCGCTGGTCGGATTTTGGATATTCGGCCTGAAGGTATTCATCAGCGGACTCCTTTTTGCGTGGGAAGTAAACGCGAGATGGAGGCTCTTGCGGCGGCGGTGACGAAGTGAATGAGTTTGCCGCAGTGGTAATGGATATTCGCGAGCAGTCTCGGCTGGCGGGACGGCAGCGCTGGCAGATGGCATTGGATCGAACAGAGTTTGCGGTGGGCGATAGGGGAGTGATCGAAGCGATTGCGCGGAGCGGAGCGCGGTTGGAGGTTCCTGTGCTGGACGTCGAAGTCGATGATGCGGGAGAGGTGTGGCATCTAGTGGAGAAACCGTTGGCTGCGGGAACCGCCGTGATGGGGCGGGTCGGCGAATCTGGAGTTTGAGCCTAGAGGCGCTTACTGGTACACTCAATAGAGTTGTTTCGACGGCGTAGTGCCCGCGAAGGCGGTGTGCAGCGTTCGTCTTGGTGGGGGGCTGTAGCTCAGCTGGGAGAGCGCCTCGTTCGCAACGAGGAGGTCAGCGGTTCGATCCCGCTCAGCTCCACCAATAAAAACCAAACAACGCATCTTCGAAAATCTGTGAGCGAAGGAACTGACACGCTGCGTGGGCCCAGGTAAGGGATCCAATGAGCAACTGGTCTCACTTCCACATCATGAGTAGCAACCTTCCATTTTGCCTCTCAAACTGAATTTTCAGTGGCTGCCTACTGGCACAGCGTGTACGGGTGCTTTTTGTCCCAGCTTTAAGAGCGTGAAACTTATGGGAATGAGCAAAAAGTAGCAGGTTGCTGCGAGGAGCATGGTTACGTTAATGCCAAGAGCCATGCTGAACATCACACCGAGTACAGATGCCAGAACGCCAGTCGCACCATTGATTCCCCAGAACCACGGGGTGGGGCGTGGATCGATTGCGTTTACGAGGCGCATTCCGGTTGGGAAGGCGAAGCCGAGCAGAAAACCGAGGGGCATGATTGCTGCGATTGAAATTCCGATACGTACGATGCGATCTTGTCCGGTAGTGTGCTGGAAAATTGTGGGGAGGATTTGTTCCATTGTCACAAGGTAGATGACGACAACTCCAGCCCATACGAGGAGTTTGCTGCGTGCATCGAGTTTGAGCCGGTCTGACGATAGGCTTCCGAGACCAGAGGCGAGGATAAGACTGAAAAGGCAGATGCTCAAGGAATAGATTGGGTGACCCAGATACACGCTGAATCGCTGTAATAGAGCAATCTCCGCAAGCATGAAGCCCATGCCGATGAACGAGAAATAGAGGCTTCCAGTTACAGCTAAGGGAAATGAGCACTCTCTGGCGGCGCTTCTGAGGGGTATGAGGACTGTTGCGATGACTGCAACAACAGAGATGAACAGGATGAGGACAAGAACACCGGATGCAATCAGATTGCCGTGTACGACGCCGGCTGATGTTCTTGAGAGGGACCGGCGCACCTCGGCGGGGATTCGGCTGAATCGGAGCTGGTTGAAGAAGAATGGCCGGTTGTCAGTAGAGACGCTGAGGTCGAGATACGAACCTTCCACTGCATGATTCAGCGTGTCGCGTGATTGGCTTTCGGTGATAGCGCGCAACTGCGGGGACTGTGGTGGCTGGCCTGGAGCGAGCAACACACTGAAGCCCAAGTTATGCACGGTGTCATTTAGTATTTGCAACTGCTCTGGACTGAAGGGCTTTTTCGACAGCACGAGAGTGGCGATTTGTCCGTTGCTTGCAATGAAGAGGTGTGGACGAACATCCTTCACACCTGAATCCAACAGGGCGGCGGTTGCTAGTCCGATCATTCTCCCCGTTTCATTGACGTCATCTGAGCTGTACCAACGGCTTACAGTAAAAATGCCATCGTCGTTTATCGGTCTAAGAAAAGCTCGCCAACCTTCTAATGTATAGAGTCCGTTTTCACTCAAGCTGAAGGCCCCGGCACCGGTTGCAGCCCAGGTGTCTATCATGCTCATCTGCACGAGGTCGAATTTTTGGTCTGTGCTGGCGAACCAACTGCGAGCGTCATCGACATGAAGCTTCAAATTGGGGATGGCTGTAAGGTTGCTGAAGTTTTTATAGAAGGGAACTTTCGTGTGCAGATTAATGAAGATGGGATTGAGTTCGACTCCTGTAATATCAGGCACTCCGAAAAGGTGAGCCGTCATGATATCTCGACCACCTCCAACGCCTACGATGGCCGCTTTGCGAATGCCGGGGAGGCGATATGCCAGACCGACCAGATCGTATTGTAGAAATGAGACAGAGTCAGGCGTCCCGTCGTACTTGAACATGGTGGTGCCTGCTGTGCCATCGATGTTGAGTTCGGATTGCAAGACCCGCGTTTGAATGGGGACCATAGGGGAACGTCCCCAAAAAGATGGAAAACTCATTGCTGGATATGTAGCGAAGATCCGCGAATAAGAGTTCCATTTCTCATAAGTCTTTAGGCCCGTGTACTCAAGTCCGTTTTTTACGAGAATGGGACGGACGCCGATGGGCATCAATGAGTTGAGAGCCGCGAACCCGAACAGAGCTGCTGTCATCGGTGCCGGTCGACGCCACCAAGGATATGAATTCAGTCTTTCTTGATCTTCAGTACTCGCGCTGGAGGCGAACGCCAAAGCGGATAGACCGCAGACGGCGCCCATTACGATAACGGCTGTCGGTCCATCCAGGATGTTTAAGATGAAAACGACTGCCAAGCAACCAAGGGCAGCGCCCATCAAATCAACACCGTAAACCTGGCCAGTCGGGAATGGGCTACGAGTTAACGCCAGACTTACAACGATCCCAGAGAATACGTAAGGTATCGCCATGACAACTAGTAGCAAGCTCCACGAAATAACAGTTGTGAGACAGAGTGAAACGGAAGTGACCAAACAGAACTGCACCATGATCGATGCCGGCATAGCGATTGCTGTCGCGAGGGCAAAGTTGGTCAAAGTGATGGGGAGCGATATGGACTCGAGCTGATCTCGGTGGAGATATACCCATACGGCGCCTACCGTCATTCCAAGCATTGCCACACTGATTGCAAAGAACGCCATGTAATACCATGCGATGACCGATAGTATTCGCGTTTGCAAAATCTGGAATGTCAGCAGGGAAAAGGTTAGAAGAAATACACCTGAAAGAAATGGCGCTTTGCGTATGGTCTGAGAAGTAGCCAGGGTTACCTCCAGCGAACTCTAGATATAAAGGCGATTTCTGAGAGAAGTGTAGCAGCGAGACTCTATCTAAGCAGGTGTTCTGCAAAAGTAAGTAGCGGTCGTAATGAGTAGAGATGCGTTCGATCCCGCTCAGTTCAGTCAAAATCTCTTCTTCTTATTCGGCCTATTTCGGGGCGTTCCTGCGTTTTTTGGGGTTTCGGCAGAAATTTTATCTTCTTGAAAATACGTCCTGAATAGATGCGTGGATAAGGTTTTTTGCGATCTACGAAAGTTTTCGTTGACATCTACGAACTTCTTCGTATAGATTTCTCGGCATGAAAGAGAATCTTCAATTACCGAAGCCTACCGAGGTTGAACTTGAACTTCTCACGGTTCTTTGGGACAAGGACTCCGCTACTGTGCGTGAGTTGTATGAAGTAGTTAGTCAGCGACGGGCTTTGGGTTATACATCGGTGCTGAAGATGCTGCAGATCATGACTGAAAAGGGCCTGGTCGAGCGCACAGAGGTGGGGAAGGCACATGTGTATCGTGCCGCTGCAAGCCAGGAAGAGACACAGAACCAACTGCTTCGCGATCTTAGTGAGCGATTGTTTTCGGGGTCGGCGGCGCAGTTGGCCATGCACGCACTTTCTATGCAGCCGGCGAGCCAGGAAGAGTTGCAGGAGATTCGCAGGATCATCAAGCAAAAGAGGGAGAAGCAATGACCGACTCGATGGAAGTACTCGGATGGACGCTCTTGCATTTCTGCTGGCAGGCTGCAGCGATTGCGCTGATCTATCGCATCGTTGATCTTGCGCTGCCTGCGAAGACGCGAAGCAATGCGCGTTATGGTCTGGCGTTGGTCGCGCTGCTCAGCATGTTTGTGATTTCGCTTGCAACGTTTGCGTATGAAGAGGTTCACTGTGCGAAAGATAGCGTTGCACTGCAGGCGTCGACCCCAGGAGTTGTGCAACAACTACGTCATGAAGTTTTGGCGTTGCCGACGATTGGAGGAGGCCTTGCGCCACGCACTGGCCAACGAACTGATTTAGTTGAGTATGCTGTGCGATGGATGCCCTGGATCGATGCCATATGGCTCACTGGGGTGCTGGCGCTCTCGATACGAACTGTGGGTGGGTGGTGGCTGATCCAGAGGCTGCGTCGTAGTGGACTGGCGCAGGTTCCGGAGAGCGTTCTCGATAGCTTCACACGCTTATCGCAGCGTATGGGTATAAGACGACAGATCGAATTGCGCGTGTCGGGAATGATTTCGGGGCCGCTTGCGATGGGCGTCTTTCGCTCGCTGATTCTGTTGCCTGTGTCTACTCTGACAGCGCTCAATGAAGAACAGCTTGAGGTGGTGCTGGCTCATGAATTGGCGCATATTCGGCGTGCTGACTATCTATGGAACATGCTGCAAAGCATGATTGAGACGCTGTTTTTCTTTCACCCTGCAGTGTGGTGGGTAAGCAATAAGCTTCGTCAACAGCGGGAGCTTTGCTGCGATGATGCGGCATTGGCCTGCTGCTCCGATCCGGTGGTCTATGCCACGGCGCTGTTGCGTCTGGAGGAACAGCGCAGCACGCGACTGCACCTCGCGATGGCGCTTGATGGCCATGAGGGCTCGGGTCTGCGGGCACGGATCGTTCGTATACTCGGCGAGGCTCCACAGGGCAGACGAGAGATCGCTCCGCTCTCTTTGTTTGGCGTATGCGTGATGCTTGGCTTATTTCTCTTTCCGCTGCAACAGCTCTTCGCGAGCCTTCCCGCAGAGGCGAAACAAGCGGCGAAGGTATTAGGTGCAGCGGTAGTTGTTCCTTCTCCTTCGACGAAGATCTTTGCTAGTTCCGTGCCCGCCGAACTGCCCGTTTCCAAGCATCTGTCGGCTGTGTGTGCTGCCGCGGTCGCTCCCTCGGCTCCTGTTATCGCGACCGCGCATCTGCATCGAGCTGTCGCGATTGCAGCGGCAAGCCCGATGATTGCACAGAGTGCGGCGCCGGCAGCCGCGGCGAATACTGCGGCGAAGAGTGACTATATCTCACAGATGCGCGCTGCTGGTTACAACGTGGATCTGGACAAATACATCGCGATGAAGATTCAGGGTGTTACGCCGGAGTTTGCTCAGAGTATGAGCACGGTGGGATTTGGCAAACCTACTGCGGAGGAGTTGATTTCTCTGAAGATCTTCGGAGTGACACCGGAGACGGTGAAAGAATTGCGGGCATCGGGGCTGGATGCGACGAGCTTTCAGGACCTGGTTTCCTATCGCATTTTCAAAGTGACTCCGGAGTTCGTTGCTGGAATGAAGAATGCTGGCTTCAGCGGGATTCCTGCAAAAAAACTAGTGGAGTTGCGCGTTCAGGGAGTTACTCCGGAGTTTGCGCGCGCGACGAAACAGCAATTTCCTGATGTGACCGTAGATCAGTTGGCGCAGCTTCGCATCTTCCACATCGACGAGGCGTTCATAGCGTCGGCCAGAAGCCATGGTTTTGATCACCTGACGATCGATAAGTTGGTGAAACTGCGTATCTCGGGTCTGTTGGATGACAGCAATCAGAGATCGGAGAAGTGATGATGAGATTCCGTGATCTGTTCTTTGGAGCGTTGTTAGTTGGGCTGGGCATCGTTTCGCTGCATGCGGATGAGATTCTCAGCTCATTGAAAGGAACATGCGCGATCACAGTTTCGACCAAGGCGAATCGGTTCGATCTGCGGTTAGAGCATGGTGCCTGTGTGGATCATAACGACTGCGGCGAGAACAATACGCAGGAACCGCTGGATGCCTTTGCTGGGTTTTCGATTGAAGACCTACAGCGAGAGGGTGCTCACGTCGATGCTGTGCTGACAGCGGAGGCGGGAAGGCTGACGTGCTCTGGTAATATCCACGACTCGAAGCTTACGGGGGAGTTTCTCTTTGAGCCAAATCGGGCCTTTGTCGAGCGGATGAAGCAGTTAGGAATTACAGGACTGGACTCGCAGAAACTCGAGGCCTACACCTTGTTTCATATCGAAGCTTCGTGGCTTCAGGCACTGCAACAGGCTGGAGTCACGGGCATCGATGCCAATAATCTTCTCGCGCTGAAGATATTTAAGGTCGAGCCTGGTTATGTGCACGACCTCGCTAGCATTGGCTATCCGAATCTACCGGCGGACAAACTTGTAGCTCTTAGCATTCAGGGAGTCAATACGTCCGACATTAAAGAAGTTCGATCGATGGGTTACAGGCCCAATGTCGAGGAACTGATCCAGATGCGCATCTTTAAGGTCACGCCGGATTTTATTCGCCAGATGCAGGCGAGAGGATTTAATGATCTGACGATTAGCAAGCTTGTTCAGATTCGTATCTTCAAGCTGGATGAGTAGTAAGCATCTCTCTCCTGAATTTCCCCCTGAAAATGATTGCTAGAGACTCTGCGGCAAGGTCTCCTTCTGCGCAGCGCCTTCGAAGTATTTCTCGATCTCTTCGAGAGTCTTGCCTTTTGTTTCGGGAAGGAAGAAGGCAGCAGTGATGAAGTAGACTACGGTGCACAAAGCCCAGAATGTGAACATGGCGTAGAAGCCGTAGTTACCCACTACAGGCAAAAAGACCGCGGCGATGAGAGTAGATACACCTTGATTGAGAAGAAGTGCGATGCCCATGCCGGTAGAACGAATGCGTGTTGGCATTAGTTCGGAGAGGGTGATCCAGACGACGACGCCGGGACCGACAGAGAAGGACGCGATGAAGAGTCCGAGGCATGCCATGATGAGCCAGCCAGTTGTCTCGGTGGGAACGGGACCGTAGAAGGCACGCCTGATGACCAGAGGTGCGTTTGGTGCTGCTGGGTCGGGGGCGATGTTGAGCACCGGATTCGCGTCGGTGCTAACGATGGTCGCTACTTTGTCGCCGGAGCCGAAGGAATAAAGGACGGTGAGAGCCATTGGGCGTCCGCCTACTGCAGGACCGAATGTCGTCTCATTGACAGGCATGCTGAGTGCATTGCCGTTGGTGGCGCTCTGCAGCGTTGCTTTCACGTCGATGCGCTTCGACTCGAAGCTGTAAAAGAGAAAAGCTCCGGCAAGCAGAGCTACGATAATGCCGCTGGTCCCGATCTTGAGCAAGAACTTGCGGCCTCGCTTGTCGACGAAGGCGATAGCGACCAATGTCATTACGCAATTGAGCAGTTTAACCGCAACATCGCCCTGGGTTGCGTGGCTCGCACTCATGCCTGCCTGTTTAAGAATGACGACGAGAAAGCCGAGGATGGAATTGATGCCGGTCGTCTGGTTGCAAGCCAGAACAATGCAGGCCAGGATGAAGGGGATGACATACTTTCGTTGAAGTAGGGAACCAGCCGTTCCCTGGTCTGTGCTCTGCTTGTTTTCGGCGGCGAGAGCTTCCATCTCCTGCAGTTGGCGTTGTGCTTCCGACTCTGATGAGGAGCGTCGTAATGCTTCCAGTGCCTCTTCTTTTCTGCCGCGACGGAAGAGCCAACGCGGAGTTTCGCTTAAGAAGAATGTGCCGAACAGAAAGATCAGACCTGGGTAAACGACGGAAAGAAACATGCCGCGCCAAGCGTGATCCTGGGCTGCTCTGATTAATACGGGATTGCCCGCAGCTGCGGTGATGGCGGCTTCAGTGAGCCTTGTGTAGTACCAGCCGGTGAGCGCAGCGATGACGATGCCGAAGGTCAGCATGAATTGGAAGACGACGGTGCCTTTGCCGCGGTGCTTTGCGTTCAGGCACTCTGCCAGGTAAAGGGGAACGACAACTGCGATTACGCCGCCGCTGGCTCCCTGGAGCAGACGGCCGAGGAGCAACGGCACAAACCCTTGCGAGATGACGATAAGTCCTACGCTGGCGATGAACATCAGGCCGCTTACGATCATCATTTTTTTGCGGCCGAACCAGTCTGCAAGCACACCGGCGACCAGCGACGAGCACATGCCGCCGCCCAACACGGCTGCCACGATAATTGACGTTTGTTCTACGGTCAGATTGACGGTCTTGCTGAGGTACAACAGGGCAGCAGCGATGATGCCTACGTCGATGCCATAGAGAAGCCCTCCGAAGCCTGCGATGAAGATCAGGAACCTGCCATACCGAACCGTGTTGTACGTCTTTACCGTCATAGAAACGTTTGCTCCAAATGGGCCGTTGTAATGTCCGAAGGCCCAATGCTATCAAGCCAAACGGGCGAAGTCTCTGTCAAAGTTACGTCGAGGTCTTGCGGCGGCTGTCGCACTATTCCTGTACGACAGCCTTGGTCAGATTGCGTGGATGATCGACGTCGATACCGTTGTTGATCGCCATGAAGTAGGAGAGCATCTGCAGCGGGATTACTTCGACGATGGGAAGGATCGACTCTGGCAGCTCCGGGACCGTGATCGTCGCGTTCGCCAGTGCGACGACGTCAGCGTCACCATCATTAGCGATCGCAATGATGTTTGCGCCTTGCGCCTTCATGTCGCGCATTAACTGTGTCATTTTTTCGTAGCGAAGCCGTGCATCCGGATCGCTGCGATCGACTGTGGCCACCATTACCAGGGGCGTCCCGTCGCTGACCAGTGCGTTTGGTCCATGCTTCAGTTCGCCGCCGGGATATCCTTCGGCGTGCAGGTACGAGGATTCCTTGAGTTTGAGTGCTCCTTCGCGCGCGATAGCGTAGTGGACACCTCGACCAAGGAATAGGAAGTTTTTGAAGGATTGATACTGCTCAGCCAATTGGGCGACTTGCGACTCCCACGCGGTCATCTGGCTGTCCAACGCAGTGGGGAGATTCGCTAACTGTTGAAGGTATGTCGAAATAGCCGGTGCATCGAGGGCATTCCGGCTCTCGGCGGCGAGAAGGGCGATTAGATGGAGCACGAGAAGCTGTGCGGTGAAGCTTTTGGTTGCCGGGATTGCGCGTTCCACACCGGCAAGGGTGGGGAACGACACTGAGGCTTCACGCGCCATGCTCGAACCTGGCACGTTGGTAACGGCCAATGTCTGATGTCCTGCGGCCTGCGCCTTTCGCAAGGCGGCAAGTGTGTCCGCGGTTTCCCCTGATTGTGAGATCACAACGACCGCAGCATTCTTAAGCGACTTTTCGGAGCGGTAGCAGTACTCACTGGCGTATTCGACATCGACTGCGATGCCACTGAGATCTTCAATGAGAAGCTCTGCGACAAGGCCTGCATGACGGCTCGAACCGCTGGCCGCGATGACGATTTCCCCTTTAGCCGCAGCAAACCACTCTCGAATGGCTGTGCAGGTTTCTGGACGGAATTGACCATTTTGAACATAATTGGCGAGCGTGGCAGCGAGAGTCGAAGGCTGCTCATGAATCTCACGAAGCATCCAGTGAGAGAAGGGCGCGGGGGAGGCTATAGGCAATTAGTCGCTCCTAAAATTGATCGTTTAGCTTTGATTTAATCAGAATAGATGACTATTTTAGAGCTATGCAAGCATTTTATGAGATAAACTCATTTCAAAATTGAAGATATTGATGACCTATGTCCGAGAAGACTGATACACGCAGCGACCACATTATGAAGGCGTTGCTTTTGCAGGGGGATATCTCCGTTGAGGAGCTGGTTGCGCAGATCGGCACTTCGGCGCCGAGTGTGAGGCGTGACCTGGCCCGGCTCGAAAAGCGAGGGTTGATTCGTCGCACGCACGGCGGGGCGACCTTAGTCGAACCTCTTCTGTATGAACCGTTTCGTCATGACACATCGTTTCAAGCGCGAGAGCTCCGCTTTGCAGATCAGAAACGTCGCATCGGTCTGGCTGCCGCTGAGTTGATCCACGAGAACGAGACGGTTGGCCTTACTGCGGGCACTACTACGACACAGGTTGGTCGGTCGTTGCGTCACCGTCGCGATATTCACGTCATTACAAATGCTCTCAATATCGGAATGGAGCTATGTAACCAGACTTCGATTCGGACGACACTGACTGGTGGTGTACTGGCATGGAAGTGGACCTTCGCTATGGCGGGTCAAACCGCGCTGAACTTTTTGAATGATGTCTATCTCGACAAGGTCTTTCTTGCGGTGACGGGCTTCGATCTAAAACGCGGAGCGACGACCCTAGAGGTTGAAGAGGCAGCCGTGGCACGTGCGATGGCCCGGCAGGGAAAGCAGGTCATCGTAGTCGCGGACTCATCCAAGATCAACGTCGTGAGTCCGGCTCTTATCTGTCCACTCACTGAGGTCAACGTCCTGGTGACGGATTCGGGGCTGCCGCTGGATGCTGAAGAAGCATTGCAGGCCGATGGCATTACGGTTCTCAAGGTCTAATCGATGCAGATTTCCAATCGAAGTCAAAGGTATAATTGCGATGAGAGCGGGAGTAGCTCAATGGTAGAGTAGCGGCTTCCCAAGCCGTTGGTTGCGGGTTCGATCCCCGTCTCCCGCTCCAGATGCAGTTGATCGATGGCACGTGGTTCCCTCTGAGCCTCTTTTACATTCCTTAATAGTGACATCCGTACCCAGTACGTTGGTTACCGGACCAGTTGCCATAAATTGTCGGATAGTTGCTGGCCATTCGCATGCTATACATAGAATCGGCATTTGGGAATGGAGTGTTCCTTTATGGAGTTGAAGCTGAAACACGTTGTAATAACGTCGTTTTTTCTGGCAGCCATCTCCTTGCCGCTGCTTCCATCCGACGTTTATGGCCAGGATCCTGTTGTTCAACCCACCGTGCCGTCAGGTCCCATGGTGGAGCTCAAAAAAAATCCAATCGAGATACTGAAGGAGCTTGAACCTCCGGCTGACGCTCCTTACGAACTCGGACGTGGAGACGAGATCACCGTTGAGGTCATTGGCAGACCTGAACTCACAAATAAACATGTGATCGGCCCGGACGGTAAGATTACGCTGCCGGTCGCCGGCTCAGTGGAGATTGCCAACAAAACCCGCGAGGATGCGGCAAAGGCGATTCAAACCGCACTCAGTAATTTCTATGAAAGCGTAGATGTATCGGTAGGTGTCGAGCATTACAGCTCCAACCGCGTTCTTCTTCTGGGTGCGGTTGAGCATCCTGGCGTAATGACATTTGATGGAACTCCGCTGTTGCTTGAGGTCATCTCCCGAGGGGGTATGTTGACTCATTCATCGACGGACCCTCCCGGATCGGCTACGACCGCAGCCTCTGCCTATCCTGAAGAGTGCGTTGTTTATCGCGGCAGCAACATTGTTTTCACGGTGCAACTGAGGCAGTTAATCGAAGAAAATAACAACCTCGCGGACTATCGCCTTAAACGTGACGATATTGTTTATGTTCCTGGGCTAAGCAAATACGTTTCTGTATTTGGGCAAGTGCTTCGTCCTGGGACGCTCCAACTCGACAGTAAGTCAACCTTGCCTCAGTTGCTGGCCGAAGCCGGAGGGCCTACCGAAAAAGCCGGACGCTCTCCAGTAATTCAGATTATTCATCGCGGCACCGATCAATCCCCCGGCAAGATTCAGTTGGTCGCTTATAAAGACATTATGCAGCCAAAGGCTCTGGACTTGACCCTGCATACAGGCGACGTCATCTTCGTTCCGGAAAGCGGATTTAACGGGGTTGCTTATACCTTCGAAAAAATTGCCCCATTAGTGAGTCTCTTTACGGTTGGGGCACTGTTGCGGCAACCATAATTCCTTGTTCAGGAAGGCGATGGTTTTGGAAGACTGTAAGTGGTTGGCAACCGAACCCCTTCTTTCGAAGGAATCCGGTGGTCATTAGACATAGGAGCAATCGTGTTCGAAAATGTCCGCGAGGATTGGGGTGCACACGATCGACAGTGGAGTCGTCATGGTTTCTGGGTGCTACTCGTCTATCGCTTCGGGCGTTGGCGGTATGGTATTCAATCTCGCGCATTCCGCATGCCTTTTTCATTTTGCTATAAGATCCTCAAATTCTTCTCTGAGATGCTACTGGGGACAGAGTTGCCTTGTGAGGCGGTAATTGGCCGACGTTTCGTCATAGAGCACATAGGCGGAATCGTTATAAGCGGAGATGCCATTTTTGGCGATGATTGCATCATCAGAAATGGAGTAACCGTAGGTCTTCGCAATAGAGGCGTACGCGGATCTCCGCGTATTGGCAATCGTGTCGATATCGGCGCTGGAGCCAAGCTTCTCGGCCCCATTCACATTGGCGACGATACGGCGATTGGCGCTAATGCAGTGGTGCTTTGCGATGTCCCTTCGAATTCGATCGCCGTGGGTATTCCTGCTCGCATCCTGATGCGCAAATCAAGCGTTGCACCTCTAGAAGAGATTGAGCAACAGCTATGAATGTCGAGTCCAGCGTGTCGACGGCTTCTGGGCAGTTATTGATCTCTGTCGTCGTGATTGGAAGAAACGAGGGGGAGCGCCTGCGCCGTTGTCTGCAATCGGTCCTCTCAATGGCGCACGATAATTTTCAGGTTGAGGTTATTTACGTCGACTCCGGTTCAACAGATGACAGTGTCTCGTTAGCAGAAGCGATGGGTGCGAAAGCTATTGCACTACAACCGGAACGGCCGACTGCTGCGCTCGGGCGCAATGCAGGTTGGCGCTTGGCGACAGGGTCTATTGTTTTATTTCTTGACGGCGATACGATTTTGCATCCACGTTTCGTGATGGATGCTCTGCATGAATTCGACTCAGCTGAGGTCGCTGTCGTTTGGGGTCATCGTCGTGAACTTTACCCAGAAAGGTCGCTGTATAACCGAGTCCTCGATCTCGACTGGATCTATCTTCCTGGGCTTACTCCATTCTGTGGAGGAGACGCATTATTTCGTCGCACCGCACTCGAGGAGACTGGCGGGTTTGAAGAGACGCTTATCGCCGGCGAAGAGCCCGAGCTGTGTCGGCGCATTAGCGGGTTTGGCTATACGATTCTGCACGTCGATCGGCCCATGACTAGGCACGACCTCGCGATCACCCGCTGGCAACAATATTGGAAGCGGGCTGTTCGTTCGGGATACGCGTTTGCTGAGGTTTCGGAGCGGCTCAGAGCCTCTGGCCAGTCTTTCTGGATCGAAGAGTCTAAAAAAAATCGCAATCGAGCCTTGGCATTGCTTGGTCTCTTTTCTGCGGCTGTGGTTATCTCGATTGCCGTCGCCAGTGCTCTACCTGCTCTCGCAGTTTTGCTCCCTTTCATTGCACTCGCACTGCGATCTTCATGGAAAGCGCGCTGGAAGTCGAACGATGTTGTTGCTTTAGCGCTGTACGGTGTGCACTCTCATCTGCAGCAAATCCCTATCTATTTTGGGCAACTGCAGTACAAGTGGAATCAGCGTAAAGGAAGGCGCGCTGTGTTGTTTGAATATAAGCGACCGTAAGTGATAGCCGTCTCCTGATCGCAGCTTTTAGCTCCGGCCAGTGGCCGTCGGGTCCTCGGTGGTTTGCGCTTCTGCGTTTCGCTTTGTCCGAACCCACGTATTGCCAGATCGCGCATTCCGCAACAACGCCGGGATTTGTGTCAGCTTCCACAAAATATAAAAAGGTGCGATTGCAAGCGTACCAACATCACGCCAGCTACTGCCTCCAACCACCAGCGCTGCAGCAAGATGCAGCAACACTATCCCAAAGCCAGCCAAGCCGATGCCGCGCACTATAGTTTGAGGCGTAGAGATAGCTATTGCTAATAGCGTCACATGTAACGCCAAGGGTAGCAGTAGGAGTTCGACTAGAGGCTCAAGGAAAATCAGCTTTCCGTTGAGTACGCCGCGTAGAAGTTGCGGACCTCTCTCGCGTAGCATTCTCAATCGCCCACCTTCCCAGCGAGAACGTTGAGTCTTTACCCCCTCGCCACGAACTGGCATCTCACCAAAGACCGTTGTGTCATTCACGAACTTGACCCGGTATCCTGCCTGTACAAGCTCCAGGTGATACTCGAGATCCTCAACGACGGAGGATGCCAGGTAGGGAACTGTCCTCAGGGTATTGCTTCGCAAACCGAAACCATTTCCAAGTATGCCTACCGAGAGCCCGAGATGTTCGCGTCCCAGAGGTCGAACCACATTAAATGCACGTAGCGACAGTCCCATTATGCGAGTACGTGTTCCCTCCTCCAGATTGTGTACCAGATAGCGCGCCTGAACTGCGTCTGCACCCTCTCGCAAGGAGCCTGCTGCCGCCACTATAAAGTTCGAGGCCACTGCTGTATCCGCATCCACTATGAGCAGGGCATCGTAGCGCAGGAGATCTAAGTTAGTGAACGCAAAATGCAGCGCATAACCCTTACCGCGCTCTACTTCGTTCGTGCGAATCAACACGTTGGCGCCTGCATCTTCAGCCCGTCGCGCAGTGTCGTCCGTGCAGTTGTCCGCGATTACGTGCACGCTCACCGCCATGTCCCCGCGCTCAGCACCTAGCAGGCTCTGAACACAGGACACGATGTTCGCCGCCTCATTGTGTGCCGGAACAACCACGGCCACACGCCAAACAGCGGTGGGGGGATGAATCGTCTTCTTGCGTTTCGGAAACAGTGCCGCTGTGCTCAACACCAACAATTCGACGGATCCGGGTAATGTAGCGCAAACAGCCAATGCGCCGAGAATCTTCCAAGTGCCAAGCAGCACATGGGCGATCAATTTACCGGCTCCAGTCTGTGGCGCAAGAGAGCCGCGATTCGGTCGGCGCTCTTCGAGAGCTCGTAGTTCTGTTGAACACGCAGGCGGCCTGCCTTCCCAAGATTCTCGCGCAGGGTAGTTTCATCCATCAGGCGAGTCAGTGCTATGGCCAAACCCTGCACATCCGAGGGCGCCACTAACAGACCATCGATACCATCCCGAATCAGCTCTGGAATGCCGTTGATGCTCGTTGCGACGCAGGGAATTCCCATCGCCATCGCCTCCATCAGAACTACTGGGATGCCTTCTGCAAAACTCGCCATGGCAAAGATGTCCGTGGCCATATAGAACTCTTGAATCCGATCCTGATTAATTGAACCTTCAAAACGTATCTGGCTCACCAGGCCCTTCTGTTTTACCAAGTCCTCGAGTTGTTTTCTGTCTGGACCATCCCCGACGAATCGCAGCCGGATTTGCCGACCATCCCGGATTAGCTGCGCCGCAGCTTCGATAAGAACACGCTGCCCCTTCGCAGGTACCAGACGGCCTACCGATAGAATCTCGAAGCAGTCGGGTGATGATGGGCGAGATAGTCGTGGCGAGAAATGATTGCAGTCAACTCCTAGCCGAGCTATATCAAACTTGTGCCACTGGGTTCCGGGGGTAAGCTTCATCAACTGGCTCTGAGCAAAAAAACTGATGCAAGTAATAAACCGTGCTGCTGCAATCTTCTCGACGAGATAGAAACCTGGGACATCAAAAAATTCATCCGGACCATGTACCGTGATGGAGAGATTGACTGGAGCGATGTGGGTAAGTATAAGCGCCACAGTCGCAGCCTGTGATGCAAAGTGAACGTGGAGATGATCGAGAGATTGGCGCTGAAGCCAGCGCGAGAGGATCAGAGCTTCAGCGTAATAGAAAAAGCACAGAAGGGTGCGAGCAGGGCCTCCGCGGCCCAGGCTAAGCGCGAATCGCAAACCTCGCAGCAGTCCTACCGGATGACGTATGAGCATCGGGCAGGCGGCCCTCATCACTCCAAGAGCACCGGCCTGTTTTACATAAAAGGTCCGGTCCGCCTCGTCTTTTTCGACCTGCGTCATGTCACCGCGGACGGTTGGATCATTAATAGAAGCGACCTCGATATGAACGCCCCGTTCTCGCAAAGCCAATATCTCGCGCAGGATGAATGTGTGAGATACCGCAGGATATTTGCTTACCAGATATCCCATTCGGAGTTGCTTTGGACTCTTCATTGGGATATCCAGATCCTCAACGGCAAGGGAAGGTAGTCTTTCATAAATTCAAAGGAGGTCTTGATGCCGATGATTCTTGCAGCAAGCGCCTATCTCAAGCAAGTGCGAGAGTTACTTATAAATCGTAGGAAAGGACCGCTTCATCCGGGCTATTGAATATCTCGAACACCCGATGAATGCGAAGGAGTTCAAAGAGCGCACGCGTGGGCTTTCTCAAGCTTGAGAGCTTGATCTCGCCTCCAATGGCATGTGCCTGTCGAAGACACGACACCAATGCTCCTAATCCACTGCTGTCGATGAACTCGACTTTGGACATATCGAGTACAAGCCTTACATCCTGAGTCAATAGAGGTCTGATCTCTTCCTTGAAAGCACGAGCCGAGCTTGCATCAAGAACTCTTGAATCAACCTGACAGACGAGGATGCCGTCTTTTTCAGAACTAAGAACATTCATCTTGCAACACTCCACATTGGCCTAGTTGAAGTTACATCATAGCGCGAGGTCTGACGCCACGAAATAACACGATTGCATTGTTTTAACTCCTTATCTGCAGAAGGCTCTTTGCTTATGGGCATTTCGGCATTCGGTAGCACATGACAATTCACCGCTCCGTCATGCAACTACTTGCGACCATAATAGGAAGCCTCTTTCTCATCCCGCGATAGGATCACTGCTCAAGTCGTTGAATCGTTCGGTTTTTTATTTTGGCAATCGGATTGCTAATGAGATGGCAACCCGTTTCAAAGTTAAAAATGTCGATTGATTGCTTTTGCTGATTTTTCGTTAGAAAAGTCTGAATGCCTCACTTAGGAGGATTCTATGGCCCGCGGAAAAACGGAGACAGTAGCGCTCTTCGGACTGCCGATTACCAACGTTACTGCCACAGAGGCTGTAGCTGAAATCGAACGGCTTATCCTCTCCGGTTCTACTCATCAGGTTGCGACTGCAAATCTCGATTTCGTCCGGAACGCGCTCAAAGATGCTTATCTTCAGCGGATTATCTGCGAGTGCAGTCTCGTTGTTCCCGACGGAGCTCCCATTGTCTGGGCCTCGAAGCTCTTTGGGAAACCGCTGGCGCAGAGAGTTACTGGTGTAGATCTCGTGCCAAGACTAGCTGAGCTTTCTGCTGATCGAGGATATGGCATTTTTTTTCTTGGTTCTACTGATGAAAATTCCGGCAGAGCGATCGATGTACTTCGCGCGATCTATCCCGGGATGAATATCGTTGGGCGGTACTCTCCTGAGATTAGGTCTCTCGATGAGATGGATGACGACGAAATTCTGAGAAGAATCGAAGATGCCAATCCAGATGTGCTGCTCGTGGGATTTGGAAATCCTAAACAGGAAAAATGGATTCACCGTAATCGCGGACGGTTGAGAGTTCCGGTTTCTATTGGTATAGGTGGGTCTTTGGACATCATTGCAGGTAGCTTGCAGCGTGCGCCTCTTTGGATGCAAAAGGCAGATCTCGAATGGGTTTTCCGTATGATTCAGGAGCCAGGAAGACTATTTCCTCGATATGCAAAGGACGCAGTCGCACTTTTGCGCTACCTTCCGATGGGCTTACTGGCTGACGCGCTGCAACCACGGAGGTCCATTGCTGGGGAGACTATTACCGCCGTGCATGGGGCCACGCGTATAGTCACTCTGCCAGCTAGCCTGTACGAAGATCGTTGTAAGGAGTTGGAACGAGAGGTCGAAACTACGGTCAGGTTGCAACAGAGCTTGGTAGTAGATCTAAGTCGGACAACACGTGTAGAGGCGGATGGATTAGGTTCCCTACTTGAGGCCCGCAGAGTCGTGCGAATGGCAGGTAAGACGATGTGGGTAACCGGGATGAACAGATCAGTCAGTCGGCTGTTCGAATATGCAGCAATCAAAGAAATGATTCCAGTCGCCACGACTCCTTTGGAAGCGGCTCGATTTGTAGCTTTGAGTGAACGAAAATTAGCGCCTAGCAAAGGTTTTAGCTCTATAGGTGCTTATGATTTTGAAAATATGCTGACGGATTCTGGCCGCTGGTCTTTGGTCGATCAACTCTATCGAGGTTATGGTGAGAGCGGTTATGTGAAAGGTCACTTCCGCACATTCCGAGTTGGCCTAAAGAGATACAACTGGTTTATGGCTTTCAATGGAGCCAAGTTCTTTAAGCGAAGCATGGATATAGTTCTATCGTTTTTGGCGCTCGTAGCACTTTTCCCAATGTTTCTTCTCATCGCACTTATTATTTACCTAGAAGACGGAGGCCCAGCGCTGTTTTGGCAGACGCGTGTCGGACTTTGGGGCCAGGAGTTTCGATTTCCCAAGTTTCGCTCCATGGTCCTTGACGCTGAAGAACGTAAGACAGAGTTGCTTTCGGAAAATCATCATGGATCTGGTATCACCTTCAAGATGAAAGAGGATCCACGTGTTACGAGAATTGGAGCGATCATCCGAAAACTCAGCATTGATGAGTTTCCACAGCTATGGTGTGTGCTGCGAGGGGAGATGTCGCTGGTGGGTCCAAGGCCGCCTATGCCCTATGAAGTAGCGCGGTATACATTACAGGATCGACGACGTCTCGATGTGAAACCAGGACTGACTTGTATCTGGCAGGTAAGTGGGCGTGGGGAACTCGCATTTGATAAACAGGTAATGCTAGATATGCAGTACATCGAGAACCACAGTATTCTTCTTGACATCACCTTGCTCTTCAAAACCATTCCCGTAATTATTACCGGACACGGAGCGTACTAGTAAAAATGATGAGTTCTTTATTGAATTTGAGTTATTCATATAAACAATTAGTGCAGCTTTATCGCTATGGCTAAACTAGCCTCAAAAATTTATATGCTTAGGCAAAAAACGACAAGTCGTTGTATGTTGTTTTATCGTCTCGGGAGAAACGCGATCAGGTTGCGCGCTGGATTTCACGAATGTTTGTCTGTGACGAACTTCTCGAGCGGGGAATGAATTACGAAGAGAGCACTTCATCATGATTGCCGTTATCGTTCTGCCTGGATATTCGACGCAAGAGATACGTGGGTTATATGCTCAACGGTTATTGCCGTTGCTGCCTCTTGGTGATCGCTCGACGCTTCAGCACATCGTCGAGTCTTTAGTGGCACAAGGCATTACGGCGATCGAATTAATTGTGGGATACGCGCCCGAGCAGGTAGAGGCGCTGCTCGGGAACGGTGACCGCTGGGGTTGCAAGATCCGATACCATGTTGCGGTACAACCCGAACATCCCTACCGTTCGCTCAGGTTTATTCCGCAGACGAAAACGGAACAATGGGTACTAATCCACTCCGAACATTATCCGTGCCTTGCTCTTCCAAATAAGCCAGTCGAGAAGCCGATTCTTTACTGCGACATGACTCAAAGCCTTTCTGGCCATTGCTGTGAGCAAATCCCCAATAATCTGGCCACGATCTGGAAAGGCGCCGCCCTCTTCCCACCGAACTATGTGAACGAGGTATTTACGAACCAGACTCCAGAGGAGTTTCTTGCTTATCTGGAGAAAATGGTATCTAACGAGGAAGCAACCGTTGTCTCGACCGCGGACTGGCTGGATTCTTGTACGCCAGCGGCTTTGCTCGAGAGCCAAGGCAGACTATTAGAAAAAAAACTGAATGGATTGATGAGCAGTGGAACGGAACGTCAACCGGGCGTCTGGATTTCGCGCGGTGTCGTAATTCATCCAACGGTCGAGCTGGTAGGACCCCTTTATATTGGACCTAACAGTCGCCTCAATCGTGGAGTCAAGCTGGGGCCGAATGTAGTGGTCAGTGGCGAATGCATAGTAGATAGCAACACCGTGATCGAGCAGTCTCTGGTCACAGCAGGCAGTTATATTGGGGAAGGATTAGAACTGAATAATGTAATAGTCGATCATAGCCTTCTTATCAATGTCCGCCTGGGAACAAGCATCAATATTCATGAAAGCTTTCTTCTTAGCGATTTAAAGCAGAAACATCCGAATAGGTGGTTTGGAAGCGCTATACAATCCATTCTTGCGCTCATTCTGATTTTTCTTTTCCTGCCAATTTCGATTCTCTCTTTTTTTTATTTCGCTCTTGTGCGGCGTTTTTTTTACACTTCGATACGGGTGGTACAACTTCCTGCCCAAGAAAGTCTTCTAGTGTCACATACCTATTCTTTGCCGTGCCTGGGAGCGGATGCCTGGAGTATGCGTAGACCTGCAGGTTGGGATGCATTCCTCCGTCAAATGTTACCGGGCTTATTAGCCGTTGTTACAGGGCGCTTAGCCTTTGTAGGGTTACCCCCAAGACCAGCTGAGGAGATTAGGAGACTGCCTCTGGAGTGGCGCTCAATGTATCTGAAGAGCAAGGCTGGCCTAATTACTGAGGCAAGTATTGCTTTGACTGACTCCGAGGACGAAACCCAGCTTTACTTCGCGGATGCGTACTATACAGCGCGGCGAAATTGGTTGCACGATTTAAGGCTTGCATCACAGTATATTTTTCGTTTGATAGTGCCTGTGCGCAGAGGAGAATTATAGCGGTGCGTAGGCAACAGGCCATTTACAAGCCCAATATCTCTAATGTAGGAAAGAATTATCTGCTTTCGATAATAAGCATTGAGATGTCATCTGGGAAACTGCGTCCTTGACTCCATTCTTCAAGCTCAGTCCGAACGGTATGCAACACCTCTTTCACGGGCGATTTGGCATTGTCGGTGAGTAGCTGTTGCAATTTATCTACAGAGTAAGGCACACCGTCGGGATTAACACATTCCAGAAGTCCATCCGAGTAAAGAACGAGACGTTCACCCGGCGATAGAATCGTAGTTGTTTCTTCATAGGTCATGTCGGGCCATAGGCCGACTGGAAACCCTCCATCGCCAACCGTTGTAATGGTCTTGTCTTTGGCAATCTGTAACGGACTGGGGTGGCCTGCTTGGCAAAACCTGATTTCGCGTGTTCTAGTATCAAGAACACCATAGATCATGGTAAAGTAACCATCTCCTTGGGGCAGGAAACGACGATTCAACTCACTAACCACGTCAACCGGAGGCACAATGCGCTTCATTTCTAGTTTGGGGTCGAAGCGGACCATGGGGCTGCCAGGTTGTGGAGAAAGCAATTGATTGAGAGTAACCGATAACAACGCGGATGGTATCCCGTGACCAGCAACGTCTAGATGGTAGAAGATCAGATAACGCTCTTGCACCATAAAGTAGTTAAGATTGTCACCGGCTAGAAAGTTGCTTGGCAGAACCAACCAATCGAGGCAAAACGAAGGGTGAACATTGGATGTTGTCGGTAATAAACTGAACTGTATCGCCGATGCTGCTTGTAAGTCTGACTCGATAGTCCTAAACGCGGCGTTCAATTTTTCTAGCAGGCCATGAAGGTTCGCGTTCTGTTCAGTAAGCACTCTCCTCAGCTCCAAAATGCGTTCCGCTGCACGGACTCTTACCCTAAGTGTGGCTTCGTCTAATGGTGTACAGAGAAAATCATCCGCACCCATATCCATGCCGACCACGAAGTCCAATTCCGCGACCGCTGATGTGTAAAGGATGACATAACGATATACAGGATCTGAGGCTTCACGTATGAGACGGCAAAGTGATAGGCCATCAAGTTCAGGTGCTTTCCAGTTGCTCAAGATAAGATCAAAATCAATTTCATTTAGCAATTGCCAAGCCAGATTCCCATTCTCAGCAGTGGTAACAAGATGACCCCAGCTCTGCAGCCAGTTCTGCAACAAATTTTGTAATATCCGATCATCTTCAACGACAAGTATGTTCACGTAGAATCCTTGCGGCCGACCAGAAGCGTGGTCGTGCTATTTGTGGTCCAGCAAAAAGCCCATGGGAGCCGTTTGCCCTGAGCTCAATGTCGAGTAGAAATAGATTTACTGTAAACGGCGCTTAGTTGTGACTCAAGAAAACTCCAGTAACATTGGTGGGATTTATACGGCGCGAAGATGACTTTTTCGGAGCGGGAATCTGCCGGATGATCGATAGTCACTACCGCTGACGCTGCCTCCGGACCGTCCAAAATACTGCATTCTGGTTATTGGAGCTAAGGATATCGCTTACGCCTCTTAGACAAGAGAATAGCCAAAAATTAGATTAGCTGCTTCGTTGAACCTGTCGGTGTACCCTAAACTTCGTTTTGCGAATACGTATGACGGAAGGAATCCCAGGAATGTATCAGATTGGAAAGTTCATGCACGTTGCTAGCCATTCTGGACACTGCCTAAGTAGTTATTTTTCAAAGTTGTGAGGCATGAGGTTTATACCGTTATCGGCAAATAAATGCACAAAAAGGGAAACAGGAGTTCCTTTACGGAGTCAGATGCGATTTTCTGAAAAGCGAAGGTTGGGGGATAGCGCAAGCGGATAACTTTAAAAATAAAATTATTCACTCTATAAGAATTGTGTACTTATTAAATAGCTCCTCGAAGCTGCAATATAGTCTGAATAAATTATTTCGTAATTACTTATCAATTTCTATTGACTTCGCCAAAGTGTGCGATAACATCTGTCATACATTGCAGACGGGTACCTCTTCCATTGCGCACGTTGAGCACCGAATCCGGTATTTAACCGCCTAACCGCGAAGAAAGGTAAAACATGAACACCACATTTCTTACTCCGCAAGAGCGAGAAGTTGAAAGCTCAATTCAACCGAAGATCGCTAATATGATTGAGGAGCTGTTCGCTTCCCTCCCTGATCCCAAAAAACTAACCAGCAGCGAGAGGCGCGGAATCATTGCGAGATATACCGCAGTTCTCGAAGGAAATTTCATCTACTGGATGACTGCTGCTTTGCTTTCCGTCCAGTCTGATGAATCGCGCCCGATCCTTCTAGATAATCTGAACGAGGAGATTCGAGATTGTCATCCGGCGATGCTGCGCAGGTTCGCGATTGCAGCTAATGCATTTCCAACAGACTCAGACGCACTTGCAGTTCATGACGATTTGACGCGCATGCGTTTGTTCTTGGGACGAATGTCGAGCGTGCACACGGTACTCACAATGGCGTTCTTTGAGGGATTCATCCAAAGATTTATGGTTTACCTTGCGGAACTCGCTGCGGCTCAAGGTTCGGTTGAGATGGAGTACACGGATGTGCATGGTGTTTGTGACATCGCGCACTCGGAAGGGCTTTTTCGCGCATTCGCGGTCGAGATGGAGCACAGCCCGATCGAGCCAGGAACGGACCTTTTTGAAGGTGTTGATCTTCTGCGTACTTTGATTCAGACAATCGTCCACCCTCAAGCAGACAAGATCGCAGCCTGATTAGTCGGTCGAGGATTCGCAAGTGCAAACTGAGCACATGCCGAAGGAAAATCTGTTAGAGCAGGCCGGATACTTTGCGGTTCCTGGTGGATACCTTTATACGGTGCTTCATCAGGTGGAAGATCCAGTCGCACGTGCTCTGCTGGTAGGACCGTTTGCATCGGAACGACATAATTCTTATCACCCTTGGGTTCGTTGGGCTCGTTATTTGGCGGCAAGACGAATTGAGGTTCTTCGATATGATTATCGGGCTATTGGGGAAAGCACCGGTGTGTTTGAGGAAATGACTTTTGACCACTGGAGCGAAGATGTCCGGCTCCTTGCTAACTGGTTTAAAAGTCGGTCGCCGGATTGTCCGTTCATGCTGAATGGCTTGGAACTTGGTTCTCTGCTTGCGAGTAAAACATTCCAAGCTGGCATCGGTGACGCACTGTTATTGTGGGCGCCACCTGCTAATGCAAACCACGCGCTTCGCTCAACGCTCATGCGTTGGGTCAACTTAGAACAGCTATTCAAATATGGTGATGAGCGAAAACCAGTAGCGCATTATATCCGGCAACTGGAAGAAGGCTCTTCACTCGAAGTGGACGGGTACCAGTGGTCTAGTAGGCTATGGCGCGATTCTTTTGATCTTTACTTGCCATTAGAAATGGGCGATGAAGATCGCGCTATCTTGGAATATAAAAGGCCTGTGAGGGTTGTCAAGCTCGGCAAAGATGCCGCGCCTCTGACTAAGGGATTTATCGGGTACGACGAAATCAGGGATCTTAGTTGGGTCTATTCTTGTAATTTTAATTGGATCGCAACTGCTTTAGACATACCCACGTGGAGGGCATGTTGAAGAACGCGATAGAAACGCGAGAATTAATTACTTTGGATGGTCTCGGGATTGTTCTTCGGGGGACGTATCACAAGACTCCGCAGGTGGACTTGAACAAGAGGAAATGCATCGGAGTTTTGTTTCTAAATTCTTTGTCTCCGACAAGAGCTGCGACGGGCGATTCGGCAGTCTATTGGGCCGATTCGTTTGCTGAATACGGCTATCCCTCTTTCCGCATTGATTTGCCTGGATTCGGTGATTCTGACGGAGATACACCCACAGATCTGGTTAATTTTATTAATACGGGGGGATATACCTCTGTAGTTGCCTTAAAAATCAAAGAGCTCGTTGAGAGATTTAATCTTCTCGGAGTGGTAATGGTGGGCCATTGCTCTGGTGCAGTATCTGCGCTCTATGCGGCGGCGGCTGCCAGCAAAGAGTGCAAAGGGTTGGTGTTGGCAGATCCATATTTCTATGTGCCACAAGCCGTGAAATCTAAGATTTTACAGAAGCTGGATAGATGGGCTTCGCGTAGCAGTCTTGGCAGACTGTTCAGTGACACTTATGATCGCTTGAAAGATATTCGCCTGTTTCTCCGCAAGAGAGTGCTGCCGGAAAATGCGAATTTGCCTCTTCTCAAATGTTGGAGGGAACTGGCGTCGGCAGGTTTGCCGATCCTGATTTTGAGAGCTCCAAGTCAAAAGACTCCTAGTACAAAAGCGAGAGTAGGAGAATTTGATTATTTTAGCTATTTAAAAAAAATAGCGGGTTATAGGGGACAAGTTGTTGTTCAGTTGATCCAAGGAACTGATCATTCTTTCGCAAATCGTCAGGGTCGAGCGACTGTGCGACAGTATGCAGAGGATTGGTTAAGTACTTATTTCCCGTTAGAGAGTTTGAAACGACCTATCATGGCCACCTTGCATCCATGGACCGGTGACAGTAACGATTATGTGAGAACAAGAAATGGTTTGGATGCATAACTAGATTGTGATCTCGGGAGTTAAAAAACAACATATATGAACATTCGATCAGAGATATTAGCCCAATTCAGGCAAGTCGCTAGAGAACAAGATAAGCGATTGGCACCGCTGACTGACCAACTGGAACTAGTGGATTCAGGACTAGATTCATTGTGCTTTGCGATTGTCGTAACTCGACTTGAAGGTGCGGTTGGAATAGACCCGTTCAGTGTCTCAGAAGATGCTCCATTTCCGGTGACCTTTGGTGACTTCATCAGTTTTTACGAGAATGCCGCAAAGTAGTCAGGCGTCGCTCTGGAACGCCCTGAGCGCCACAGAAGACCTGTCTGCGCGTTTTGTCTATGGCGCGGAGGCGAGTATTGCCTTGGGCGATCTGGTGGCAGGATCAACTCTGTACGGCCGCGGCGATGAGTTGCGCGGGCTGTCCGTTCTTGTCACAACAACGAATCAGCTCACTACCGCATCGGCTTTGATCGAACTCGATGGTATCGTGCGCAGAATTGTTCTGTGTCCGCCGGATTTACCGCTCGAGCTTCTCCCCTATGTCATCGATTCGGCTGATGTGGACGCAATTGTTTCGGATCGTCCAATGCTTGATCTGGAGATTCCGCGTGCAGTATGTCTGGTTCCTTGCAGCCATGAGATCGTTCCGGAAAAGTGCGAACGGAGTGCACAGCACCAGACGGAATGGATTCTTCTCACATCAGGCACGACGGGATTGCCGAAGCTCGTTGTTCATACTTTGACGAGTCTGGCGGGCGCAATCGAAACCAATAGCACTTCAGCCGACGGCGTGATCTGGAGCACGTTCTACGATATCCGCCGTTACGGCGGACTCCAGATATTTCTTCGTGCCCTACTCACTGGTACCTCGCTGGTGCTACCGGGGGCGCATGAATCGCCAGCGGATTTTCTATCTCGTGCAGGCCATCACGGGATCACACATATTTCTGGAACACCTTCCCATTGGCGCCGCGCTCTGATGAGTTCATCGGCTCATCTGATCGCACCTCGGTATGTCCGTTTATCGGGAGAGATTTCTGACCAGGCAATCTTAAACAATCTTCGGTCTCAGTATCCGCAAGCTAGGATCGCCCACGCTTTTGCTTCGACCGAAGCGGGTGTGGCATTTGATGTGAACGATGGTTTCGCGGGCTTTCCTGCCAGCGTAATCAATGACACTCCTCATGTTGAGATGAAAGTTGAGGATCGTTCGCTCAAGATTCGCTCAGATCGCAATGCAATCCGCTATATAGGTGACAGTCACATCCTTAAGGATACAGAAGGCTTCGTCGACACCGGTGACATAGTTGAATTGCGAGATGATCGATACTACTTCGTCGGGCGACGGGATGGAGTCATCAATGTTGGAGGCTGGAAGGTTTACCCGGAGGAAGTCGAGGCAGTCATTAATCGTCACGGTGAGGTCCAGGTGTCGCTTGTACGCACGAAGAAGAATCCCATTACCGGTGCGCTGGTTGTAGCCGATGTCGTTCTAAAAGCTCCGTCACAGGCTGTCGATCACGATGGCTGTGAACTTAAGCACGATATTCTTCTACTATGCCGGGAGGCGCTTTCTCCGTATAAAGTCCCGGCGGTAATTAACTTTGTCCCAGCATTGCCGGTTGATGAAACAGGGAAACTTGCGCGGCGCCATGCGTAATGTGATTGTGACTGGTGGTAGTCGGGGCTTAGGGCTAGGTATCTGCCGCAGACTTGCTGCAGCAGGGTATCGTGCTATAGCGGTTGCACGCAGAGAGAACACCGAATTGTCGGCTGCAATGCAGGAGGCTGAGCTTGCGAATTCGGGATCGTTTCATTTCGTTCCATGTGATCTTGCCGAGATTGAAGGCATTTCAAATTTAGTCAAGAAGGTGCGGAAGGATTTCGGCCCTATCTACGGACTTGTAAATAATGCGGGCATAAGTTTCGACGGAGTTCTCGCTCTTATGCCCAACTCCCAGATAGAGCAACTTGTACGCGTTAATACGATCTCGCCAATTGTGCTCACTAAATATGTGGTGCGCACGATGATGGCTGATGGAGGCGGACGGATTGTCAACCTGTCATCCATTACAGCCTTTACAGGCTATAGTGGCCTCTCTGTTTATGGCGCGACAAAAGCATCGCTCATTGGCTTCTCCAAGTCTTTGGCACGAGAGGCGGGCCGAATGGGGGTGAATGTGAATTCTGTTGCTCCTGGCTTTGTGAATACCGATATGACACGTGATCTCAAAGACGAGCAACGTCAACAAATCGAGCGCCGAAGTGCTTTGAAGCGCCTAGCAGATATCGATGATGTGGTGAATGCAGTCGAGTTTCTTCTCAGCGATAAAGCAAAGAACATCACAGGGACTGTACTTACCGTTGATGCGGGTAATACGGCATGAACGAAGTTCAAAAAGAGACGCCAAATGCTAACAGCTCTGCTGCCAAAGCCTGGTTGCGTGCCTTAGAGCTGACCGCGCCGATCCCCCGCAATCGTAACCGTGTTATGTCCACTGTAATTGAGGAACTGGCAGTGAAATCGGGCGAGCTGCCCGCGTTGCTTTCTGATCGTGAGTGCCTGACATACCGAGAGCTCGCTGAACGATCCAATCAATATGCCCGTTGGGCCCTTGAGCAGAAGCTTGCTAAAGGCGAGGTGGTCTGCCTATTGATGACGAATCGCCCCGAATACTTTGCCGTATGGCTTGGTATCACAAGCATCGGTGGCGTGGTAGCGCTGCTTAATACCAATCTTGTCGGACCCTCGCTATCCCATTGCATCAACATCGTCTCGCCTAAACATCTTATCGTTGCTAGTGAACTCGCGTATGCTTTGACAGAAGCGTTGCCAGATCTCACAGTGTCACCGACTATATGGATCCACGGTGCATACCATGACTCATTTCAGCGTATTGATCTCGACATCAAACATCAGTCGAGCGAAGTACTGAGGGTAGACGAGCGTAGGCCGCTGACCATCGAAGATCGGGCACTCTATATTTTCACATCGGGCACAACAGGACTACCGAAAGCCGCAAACGTTAGCCACGCTCGGGTCATGCAATGGAGTCATTGGTTTGCAGGAATGATGAATGCGCAATCGACAGACAGGATGTACAACTGCTTACCGATGTATCACAGCATCGGTGGGGTGCTGGTGCCTGGCGCTACTCTTGTTGGTGGTGGTAGCGTCGTCATCCGCGAAAAATTTTCGGTCAGCCAATTTTGGAATGATGTTATCCGTTGGGACTGTACGATGTTCCAATATATCGGTGAGCTTTGCCGCTATTTGCTCCATGCTCCAGCATCTTCGAACGAGATGAGTCATCGGCTCAGGATGGCCTGTGGCAATGGACTAGCGCCCGAAGTATGGGATGGCTTCAAAGAGCGATTCCAAATTCCTCAGATTTTTGAATTTTATGCTGCCACAGAGGGAGGGGTCTCCTTATTCAACATAGAAGGGAAGCAAGGCGCAATCGGCCACATTCCAGTCTATTTGACACATCGATTTTCGCCGCCTTTGATCCTGTTTGATGTAGAAAAGGGTGAGCCCGTCCGAGATGATCATGGATTTTGTATTCGTTGTGCGTCGAATGAAATCGGCGAAGCAATCGGCAAAATAGTAGACGATCCATCGAGTGTAGGCAGTAGGTTCGAGGGCTACACAAACGATCAGGCTTCAAATGCGAAAATCCTTCGAAATGTTTTCGAGCCGGGAGATGCCTGGGTACGTACAGGCGATCTGATGCGAAAGGACGAGAAAGGTTTTTTCTATTTTGTCGACCGGATCGGAGATACGTTTCGATGGAAAGGGGAGAACGTCGCGACCTCCGAGGTGTCAGAGGCGATCTGTGCATTTCCAGGGATCAAACACGCCAATGTTTATGGAGTTGCAATTCCTGCTACGGAAGGTCGGGCCGGTATGGCTGCGCTAGTTATTGAAGATGAACTAAACCTACCTAAATTTCGGCAGCATTTGATGAGCCGCCTTCCCGCTTACGCGCGCCCGTTATTCCTGAGAATCCGCGACGACATCGAGACAACTGGAACTTTCAAATACTCGAAGACAGATTTAGTTCGTCAAGGTTACGATCCGCTTGCGACTACCGACACCATTTATTTTGACAATCCGGAATCGGGAGCATTTATCCAACTTGATAAGGCACTCTATGACCAAATCCAAGTGGGAAAGAGCCGTCTATGAGTTCCGACGGCAATTGGAAATGGCGAAAGTTCACGATGGCGTTCGCGGAGAAAGGTACGAATGGTTATTGATGGAATCCGAGATGATTTCGCAAGGCTAGAGTCCGAGATCGCGAAGGGTCCGATAGTCCCGAGTGTGACGCAGGAGGAGCTTCGAAGTTACCTTGTGTCTCGCTACGACTTCAAAAAGCCGATGATTTTGGATGACGTCGTTGCAGATGTAGAAAAGATGTTGCGAGCATGGCAGGTTCAGGTAACACACCCCCGTTACTTCGGTCTTTTCAACCCAAGCGTAACGCTTGCGTCCGTTGTTGCAGACACACTCGTAGCCATGTACAACCCTCAGTTGGCGAATTGGCGGACATCGCCGGTAGGAAATGAAATAGAAAAACACACTCTCGGCTGGTTGGCTGCGAAATTTGGTTTACCCGCAGACACCAGTACAAGCTTTACGAGCGGGGGATCGGAGGCGAATCTTTCCGCAGTCGTTGTCGCCTTAACGAAAGCTTTTCCGGAATACGGTGTAAATGGGCTGCGAGGCCTTATAACCGAGCCAACGATCTATGTGACTGAGGAGACTCATTATTCGTTCAACAAAATTGCGCACATGACAGGACTTGGCAGGAAAGCACTTCGCAAAGTAGCTACAGACCGCCATTTGAAGTTGGATCTCCGCGATTTGGAAAGACAGGTGGCAGAAGATCGGAAGAACGGATACGCTCCGTTCATGGTAGTGGGGGCAGCAGGAACAACGGCAGCGGGCGTAATCGATCCGCTACCTGAGATCGGGTGCTTTTGCAGGGAGACTGGTCTATGGTTTCATGTCGACGCTGCTTGGGGTGGCTCCGCCATTATCTCACCGAGCCTGGGGCAGCATCTCGCCGGAATCGAAGGAGCAGATTCGATTACGTGCGATGCACACAAGTGGCTTTCCGTGCCGATGGGCGCTGGAATGTTCTTCTGCCGTCATCCTGAAACTGTAGGCGAAGCATTTCGCGCAGAAGTTTCCTACATGCCCAAGAAAACCGACGGGGCTGTTCAGGATCCTTATACAACATCGGCGCAGTGGTCCCGTCGATTTATCGGTCTAAAACTATTTGTTGCTCTCGCGCAGTACGGCGAATCGGGATACGTAGAGATGATCGAGCATCAGGCTCGAATGGGACACGTATTGCGCGATGCTCTAGAGTGTTCGGGATGGCGCATTGTCAATAACACGCCATTTCCGCTCGTGTGCTTCACGCGAGAGAGGCTCGACATAACGAATTTTCTCGCGGTTCTTCGTGAGCAGCAAATCGTATGGATGTCGGAAGCGCAACTCCGCGGCACTCCTGTCTTACGCGCGTGCATTACCAGCTTTAGAACGACTGAAGCCGAAATTCACTGGATAGTGAACGAGATGAATCGTATTTTTCATCAAGATACTGAGCAATCTAAATTGAAGCAGGAAGCGGTTGAACTGCATAGTTTACAAACGGACCCCCTATGAAACTGGAAACGATCGCTATTCACGGCGGCTATGAAGTCGACCCCACGACTAAAGCTGTCGCTGTGCCAATTTATCAAACGGTCTCCTACGCGTTTGACAGCGCTGACCACGCGGCAGCGTTATTCAATCTTGAAGCCGAAGGGTATCGCTATACCCGTATAGGAAATCCAACTACAGCAGTGCTTGAACGCCGTGTCGCGGCGCTAGAGGGTGGACTAGAGGCTCAGTGCGTTAGCAGCGGTCAAGCAGCTGTTAACTATGGCGTTCTCAATGTCACTCAAATGGGAAGCAACATCGTCTCGGTTCCCCAGCTTTATGGAACCACGCACACATTATTCGCTTACATCCTGCCTAGCCAAGGGGTCTGTGTGCGATTCGCGGAATCGGATCATCCTGAGGCGATGGAAAAGCTGATCGACGACAAAACTTCTGCGGTCTTCTGTGAAAGTGTAGGGAACCCCGCAGGAAATATATGCGATATAGAGGGGTTAGCGCGAATAGCTCACAAACACGGGGTGCCTCTTATTGTCGACAATACGGTCGCTACACCTATTCTGCTACGACCGATCGAATACGGAGCCGATATCGTTTTGCACTCGCTTACGAAGTTTCTGGGTGGTCACGGCACGACGCTCGGAGGAGCCATTATTGACAGCGGCAATTTTCCTTGGAAAGAACATGCATCACGCTTCCCGATGTTCAGCCAGCCAGATCCCTCGTATCATGGCCTGGTTTATACCGATCATTTTGGGAAAGGCGCTTATCTCGGAAGATGCCGCAGCTTCTACCAACGCACCACAGGTTCTGTTTTATCACCGCTGAGTGCCTTTCTTTTGCTGCAAGGGATCGAGACGGTTACGCTGCGAGTTGAACGACATATAGAAAATGGCAGAAAGGTCGCCGAATTTCTGCGGGATGATCCAAGGGTTAAATGGGTCAACTATGCTGGATTTCCCGACAGTCCTTATCATGCCTTAGCTCAAAAGTATCTGGGTGGCAACGCTTGTTCCCTGATGACTGTTGGGATTAAGGGAGGCTTCGAGGCCGCGGTCAAATTCCATGATGCGCTGAAGTTGGTGACGCGGCTCGTAAATCTAGGAGATGCCAAATCGCTGGCCTGTCATCCTGCCTCAACGACCCATCGACAGATGTCAGCCGAAGAGCAACACCATGCCGGCGTCAAGCCGGAGATGATTCGGCTCAGTATTGGGATTGAACACATTGACGATATCATTGCGGATTTGGATCAGGCGCTGAACGCAGCGATATAGGAGAACTTCCCTTGCAGTAGTTCATTTCTGATGTCTTGGAGAACGCCAATGCCTGTCTATTTGGAATCAAATCATTCCGATCATCATCAGCAGGCTGTCTCGAACGGGCTCTTGAGGAAGCCGCCTGTAGAGTTTGAAGAACAATCGAGCAGATGTATCAGGATCGGCTTAATCAATAACATGTCAGATGGGGCACTCACGGCAACGGAACAGCAGTTTCTATCGCTGCTCGATGCTGCTTCTGACGACATTCTTATCTATCTGTCTCTCTATGAATTGCCTGGTGTTCCGCGAAAGGAGCAGGCTAAATGCCATATAAGAAACTTTTATTCGAGCGTGGAGAATCTGTGGGATACACGTCTTGATGGGCTCATCGTAACGGGGAGAGAGCCTCTCATGCCGAATTTGAAGGATGAACCTTATTGGGAGAGTTTCACAAGAGTCCTGGAGTGGGCTCAAGATAACACCTACTCGACTGCTTGGTCCTGCCTAGCCGCACACGCTGCGATTCTTTATATGGATGGCATCAGCCGGATTAAGAGTGAAGAAAAACATTGTGGCGTCTTCGAGTGCGAGAGAGTGTCCGATCATCCGTTGATGGCAAATAGCCCATCGCGCATTAGGCTTCCGCATTCTCGTTGGAACGGGGTTTCGGAAGATACACTGAGGAGTTTTGGGTATGACGTGCTTACCCGGAGCATAGATGCCGGCGTCGATACATTCGTAAAACAGAAGACCAGCCTATTTCTTTTTTTTTCAAGGGCATCCAGAATACGAATCTAATACCTTATTGCTCGAATATCGTAGAGATGTTGGTCGTTATCTCAGAGGAGAGCGAGATACATATCCGTCGATGCCCCGGAGTTATTTCGACGAAGATACGGTAAATGCATTGGCGATGCTACGCGAGGAAATAATCGGATGCAGGCGAGAAGAGTTGCTCGCGGAGGTTTCGACAGCCTTAGAAAAGGTGTGCATCAAAAACACCTGGCACTCGACCGCTGCGTGCATCTACAGAAACTGGCTAGAGTATATATCTGGTCAGAAGCAGCTCAATTATGGTTTGAAGAGCAATACTGTTAGCGGAAGCATCTTGATTGGTGTTCCAACGGAATATAACGGCAGATTAGATTCAGATCGGCAGTGCGCCGTGGTGAGGTCGTTACGGTAAATTGTCTGGATTCGTTTACGCATGGATCAAATAAAGTCTTATGCAGGAGTTTCGTTCTATGGCCTCTGCCCTGTTAACCCCCACTGAATTAAAGGCTGCCCCGTCGGCGGCGAAACTTTTGATCAATAACCGCTGGATTGAGAGCGAATCAGGCAAAACTTTCGGAACTATTAACCCTTCAACTGGAGAGGAGATTTGCCAGGTTGCCGAAGCAGGTGTAGCCGATGTGGATAAAGCTGTTAGGGCAGCGCGGATGGCTTTCGAGCAAGGGCCGTGGAGGAAGACGAGTGCATCGGAGCGCGGACGACTGCTCTACCGCCTCGCCGACCTGATTGAGGCAAACACTGACGAACTGGCTAAACTGGAAACTCTCGATAACGGTAAGCCGGTTGCGCGAGCCAAGGCCGTAGATGTCGCTAAAGCAATCGCCTGTTACCGCTATTTCGGAGGCTGGGCTGACAAAGTTCAAGGCAAGACGATTCCCATCGACGGTGACTTCTTCTGCTATACACGCCACGAGCCGATAGGCGTCGTCGGACAGATTATCCCTTGGAACTATCCCATTCTGATGCAAGCGTGGAAGCTCGCTCCTGCGTTGGCAACCGGGAATACAATTGTGATGAAGCCGGCCGAACAAACTCCTCTCTCCGCGTTGCGAATTGGAGAGTTAATTGTAGAAGCTGGTTTTCCAGAGGGGGTCGTAAACATCCTTCCGGGGTTTGGACCGACAGCCGGTGCAGCCATCGCCAGTCATATGGACGTGGACAAAGTCGCATTTACAGGTTCTACAGAGATTGGGCGTTTAATTATGGAAGCCGCAGCGAAGTCCAATTTAAAAGGTGTGACTTTGGAACTGGGCGGAAAGAACCCGAATATCGTGTTTGCGGACGCGGATCTGGATGAAGCAGTGGAAGGAGCGCATGCAGGATTGTTTGTTAATCAAGGCCAATCCTGCTGTTCCGGATCAAGGGTGTTTGTCGAAAAAAAGATCTACGATGAGTTCGTTGAAAAAAGTGTAGCTCGTGCTAAGAAGCGTACAGTCGGGGACCCGTTTGATCCTGGGACAGAACAAGGACCCCAGGTAGATCAATCGCAGTTCGACAAAGTCATGGGCTATATCGAATCTGGACGAAGCGAGGGTGCCACGCTTGCCTGCGGCGGTGAGCGCGTTGGAGATCGTGGCTATTTCATCCAGCCTACCGTGTTCGCCGATGTGCAGGATCACATGAAGATTGCCAGAGAGGAAATCTTTGGACCCGTTATGAGCATCATTCCGTTTTCGGATGTCGACGAAGTTATCATGCGTGCAAATCGCACAAACTATGGCTTAGCGGCAGGTGTGTGGACTCGCGACATCAAAAAGGTGCACGCAGTCGCAAATGGAGTTCGGGCCGGTACTGTATGGATAAATTGCTACCATGTGCTCGATACCAGAGCTCCGTTTGGAGGCTTCAAACAATCCGGCATTGGTCGCGAGCTTGGCGAGTATGGTCTGCAGCAATATACCGAAGTGAAGACGGTCATCGTTAAACTCTAACCCTTATAGAGATGTATCCCGCTCGAAGTCTTTAACACCTTTCAATCTCGATCAGGTATATACGCGAATGAGGGCGGTCTCCGCTGTATGCTGTTGGATCATTACAGGTGCTTCTTCGTCGCGATCATTCTTATTAGAGAGACGGATTGCCTGGGACCAACCGACCAGTAGGAAAAATATCACGCGAGGCTGAAAGTCGAGGTAGACCGTGCCGAGCGTGACGGCCAGTCCAAGGAAGACTCCGAGGACGGAAAAGACAAAATATCGGTCAGGTTGCGATCTCGCTTTTATTCCTAATCTTATGAGTAGTATAGTCGTTTCGACGAAAATCAGAATAAGCGCCGTCAAGCCTACATATCCCTGAGTTACCCAGATAAACAAATACTCATTGTCGATAGAAGTTTGACCGGAGATTACGGGAAAACCATACGCCCATCCCCAGGCTCCGCCCAGTTTTGCAATCGGAACATAGTTATCGATAAGTAGTGCTCGGTACTGGGCGGTCTCTTGTTCGCTGCCGTAATCGGCTCTAGGGCCAGACACATAATTTTTGCCAGCCACATACGCCGGCAGCCCGATCAGAAGAGCTAGTGCAAATACGATGACCGCTCTCTTCTTGGGTCTCTTCGCTTTACCAATGGATGCAATGGACAAGGAGACGATTGCGCCTATCCACGGTCCTCTAGACAGAGTCATGTATAAGGCTGTCGCCAAAAGAACGACCATGGCCTTCCCTTTAGCGGGAGAAACTACCGGTATGATCTTCCCTCCGGGTTTTCGGTAACGTTGACTTAGAAGCCAGACCGCGAAAGTAAGACCTATAAAAAGTATATTGCCTGCATGTTCGGACTGGGCATAAGGGCCTTTTGCACGTCCGAATCCATTGCGAATCTGCAAAATTAGTACCCACCACTGTTCAGGGAAGAACTTGTTCCAGAGAACTCTAAAGACATTTATTTTTGTGAAGAATTCGAGCATCATGAAGATGGATACGAATGCAAGAAGCGTTACATAGCCTCTAATCGTTGCTATTCGGTTCCCGGGCCGCTCAACGAGTAATTTCCCTGCCATGTAGGGGACTATTACGCCTGTGAAGTGTGAGAAGAGGACGAAGATCGCGTCAATAGTTCGCCCTGCTTTGTAATCTACATATATTGCGGTAAAGATGAAAAGAGCTATCCAAATGTCAGTTCGCGATATTTTCCATCGAGAAAAGTCCCCAAAAAACATCGCGATTCCTAATGGCAGTGTCAGAGCAGTTAGGAAGTCCAGGGAAGGGAAATGGGGTATTTTTAGCACATAGGAGAGGGGAAACAGCATCATGACAGGGATGAACAAGTCCAAGAAAACTCGTTGTGTGTTTCCACGTATCAACGCAATGATGCATAGTATGCCCGGGATGAGGATGACGTAGGACATCTATTTGTGCGAGCAGTTTACTGGAACTGAGCTCTGATTTGAAGTAATAAAGTTGATATTCCGCCGCTGTAAATGCTCGTTCTAGTCCAAGGATCCCATCGTCGCTTCTGGGGGAACTCGTCGGCATCGATTTTTCTCGTTGTACC
>Ga0206905_10033_pt1 | contig 37775 bp, 29 predicted proteins | sample Alteio_BWOrgHeat_43_FD_152940 | JGI IMG/M metagenome (GOLD analysis project Ga0206905, IMG submission 152940) | Enriched cells from forest soil in Barre Woods Harvard Forest LTER site, Petersham, Massachusetts, United States -... | ecosystem: Environmental > Terrestrial > Soil > Temperate forest >...
GATGCGTTTGAGCATTTTCAAGGAAAACAGCCGCGGGCTTCTGCGATCCAACCCGAGGATGGCAGTTGTGTCAGATTGAATGAGGTGCCGAGCCCGACGGTTACCGCACCACAGCAGCTTGACACCGCCGAAATCGTGCGCGCGGCGCTGCAGTTTGCGGGGTTGAGCGCCAGCGAGGCGGCCAACTTTACGCAGACGATCGACTGGACATCGACCTTTGTGATGCCCATCCTGCACGGGCAATTGAGCTACGAAAAGGTCAGCGTGGGCGGCAATGACGGCGCATTGCTCAGGCCGAAGAACCAGCAATCCGGTCAATTCACTCTCCATTGGGTGGACAATGGAATTCTGTACAGCTTGATGGGTACCGGCGACAATACCGCAGCGTTAAATCTGGCTTCGCAGATCGAGTAGCACGCGAAGCAGCACGATGAGAGCGAGCATGGCCGCACTGACCATCGATGCAGCGGGACTGAGGAAGGACTTCGGCGCGCGGACAGCCGTTCGCGATCTCACGCTCCAGGTCGAGCGCGGAGAGGCCTTCGGGTTCCTCGGTCCCAACGGCGCGGGCAAGAGCACGTCGATCAAGATGCTGCTGGGACTGGTGAAGCCTACCAGCGGCCGGGCACTCCTGCTGGGGCAGCCGGTAGGGTCGCGCGATGTGCGCGCGCGCATCGGGTTTTTGCCGGAGCATTTCCGCTTCTATGACTGGCTTACCGCGCCGGAGTTGCTCATGCTGCACGGCAGGTTGTGCGGTATGGCTGATTCAGTTGTCCGGCAGCGGATTCCGAAACTGCTGGAACGGATAGGCCTGGCCGCGCAGAACACCAAACCCATCCGCAGCTATTCCACGGGCATGATGCAGCGCGTCGGGCTCGCGCAGGCGATGATCAACGAGCCCGACATTCTCTTCCTCGATGAACCGGCCTCCGGACTCGACCCGGCTGGCCGCAAACTGGTGCGCGAGATCGTGCGGGAACAGCGCGACCGCGGAGCGACCGTCTTTCTCAATTCTCATCTCCTCGGAGAAGTCGAGCAGAGTTGCGACCGGGTTGCGTTCATTCGCAATGGCGAGGTCGTCGGCAAGTACGAGATGGGCGGGTGGCAGACGGAACGAACCGTGGCGGAAGTGGATGCTGCGGGCGTGAGCACCGCAGTCTTGACGCGGTTGACGCTCGTTGAAGGGCTTACTATCGAGTGGCATGCGGGCCGCAAGTTCCGCATGCGTTTGCCGAACGAAGACAGTTTGCCGGAGGTGGTGCGCATACTGGTGGAGAGCGGAGCCAGCGTTTATTCCGTAGTTCCGCAGCGCGTGACGCTGGAAGATCTTTTTCTTGAAATGATGGGACCGGACGCTGGCCTATGAGCGATAAAGTCTTCGACCCGGCAGAGGCGGTTGTGCCGCCAGAGATAGTTGATGGCTCGAGCCGCGCCTCAGTGGTTGCTGTTGTTCGCGGACCAGGAGCGGCGCGAACCGTGATTCTCATGGCGCGCATGACGTTTCTTGAAGCCGCGCGCCGCAAGATTCTATGGATCGCCGCGATAGCGGGGGCAGCGTTTGTGGGCCTTTTCTGGGCGGGGCTTCACTCATTGCTTCAGGGAATGTCGCCCAATGTGCCACCGGTGAATCGGCAGGAAGGCATTGGCATGATGACCATGATGGCGCTCTATGCCGGCACCATGATGACCTCGCTGATGTCGGCCCTGATTTCGTGCGACACAATTTCGGGCGAGATTGCCTCCGGAACCATCCATGCAATCGCCACCAAGCCGGTGAATCGCTGGTGCCTTGTGCTCGGCAAATGGATTGGATTCGTGGGTATGCTTACGATGTACGTTCTGTTCATCGAGGGCGGAACAATGTCGGTTGGCTGGATCGAGGCCCGGCACGTAACGCCGCACAGCGGAGCGGCGCTGAGCCTGATCTGGCTGCAGGCCGTCCTGCTGATAAGCGTGACCATCGCGTTCAGTACCCGGTTATCCGCGCTCACCAGCGGGGCTTGCACGCTGGGGCTTTACGGTCTTGCGTTTGTGGGGGGATGGATCGAGCAGTTTGGCGCCATCCGCCATGTCAGGGCCTGCGTGAACCTGGGCATCCTGGCCAGCCTGGTCATGCCAAGCGATGCGCTTTGGCGCCGGGCAGCCTTCAAGGTGCAGCCGCCGCTACTCGGGGCCTCCGGAGTCTCCCCGTTCAGCAGTTCCGTGGTTCCGAGCACAGCCATGGTGGTCTATGCGGCTCTCTATGCGACCTTCGTCCTTGTGGTGGCGCAAATACTTTTTGAGCGTCGGGATCTATAAATGTGCGTCGAAAGTACCCCGGCCCGCATCAATTTGTTGGTTAGCGTATATCCTTGTCCAGTAGATGGACTTGTGGTACTTTCTAAGGAATGGCGATTGCATCCAGCCCGATGATGGTCCTCTGTTGTGCCTCCGTGGCGCAAGTGGGCTGTTGTTGTCCGCGCTAGATTCCGCAATCAGCCCTTACTGAAGTTGCTCAGTAAGTTTCTTCCCTCTACAGATCAATGCCCGTTGAGATCTACCGAATGAGCTTCTCTATCTCAATCCAGATGCCTTCCGCGCCGGCCTGTCCTCCCAGGTTGCGGGCCTGTTGTTGTCGCTGAGAACTGGCCCTTCCCCCCCCCGCGCTTCTCGCAATCAATTTTGAACTAATCTCTGGAGCAAGTCATGCATCGATTTCGTGTCCCTGTCACTGTTTGGGCTCTTTTCTTCCTCATCACATCGATCGCGACTGCGCCATTGCTAAAAGCGCAGTTGGTCGGTGGAACGATCGAGGGCGAAGTGGTCGATCCTACTAATGCCGTACTCGACCATGCGACGGTCCTGATTCGGAACGACGAGACGGGGACCGAACGCAGTCTTGTCACGGGCACCGATGGCAAATTCTCCGCGCCATCGATTCCGGTGGGAGTCTACACGGTCTCAGCTTCGCACGATGGACTCTCCCCGCTCAACCGTACGGGAATCGCGCTCGCTGTGGGTCAAAGCCTTCATCTGCACCTGGTGCTCACACTGGGAAGTGTTGAGCAAACCGTGACGGTGGAAGATTCTCCGCCGACTGTGGATACCTCGACACTCCAGTCGCAGGGATTGGTCGATGAACGGCAGGTGAAGGAACTCCCGCTCAACGGCCGCAGTTTCGACCAGCTTGTCTTGCTCAATCCGGCCTCGGTGAGTTACACCACGCAGCGTTCCGGCGGCGTCGGAACTTCGAACTCGTCGGTCGGCAACATGTACTCGGTGTCGGGCCGGCGTCCGCAGGACAATCTCTTTCTGCTGAACGGAATCGAGTACACGGGAGCATCGCTCATTAACGTGACGCCGGGCGGCACCAGCGGGCAGTTGCTGGGCGTGGAGGCGGTACGCGAGTTCAACGTGGTGAGCGATACATACGGGGCAAACTATGGAAAGCGAACCGGTGCCCAGGTTTCGATCATCACGGCCTCTGGCGGCAACCAGGTCCACGGGTCGGTGTACGAGTTCTTTCGCAATAGCGCGCTCGATGCCCGCAACTACTTCGACCAGGCGCAAATTGCACCGTTTCAGCGCAATGATTTCGGAGCGGCGCTGGGAGGCCCGATCCGGCACGACAAGCTTTTTGCATTCGGCAATTACGAAGGATACCGCCAGCATCTTGGCCTGAGCGACGTCACGTTCGTTCCCGATGCCACCGTGCGCGCGGCCGCGGTCCCGAGCGTTCAACCGCTGCTGGCCCTCTGGCCGGTGGGCACAAAGGAACTGGGCAGCGGGGTCGCGTTGGCATTTTCCAACCCAGCGCAGCATATACGCGAGGACTTTGGAACCGCGCGTGTCGATACCAATCTCTCCGCAAAAGATCTGCTCTTTGGGGTATACACGATCGACGACAGCGACGCGACCACGCCGTCCGTGAACCCGGACTCGGCCATCTATGAGCGGCTTCGCGAGCAGGTGGTAAGCGCACAGGAGCAGCATGTTTTCTCGCCAAGCCTACTGAATACGATACGCGTTGGTTACTCGCGCGCGGACTTCTTCTTCGACAGCATTGTGACGGGGTCGGTGCCGAGTTGGGTAGCGAACGGGCCGGTCGGCGCGGTGGTGATTGCGGGAAGTACGGCGTCAAACGGCGTTTCGCAGATCTCGCTCGCCGGGGCAAATACCGGCAGCAATAATACGACCGCGCGCAACCTGTTCACTGCGGACGATCATGTCTACTGGACGCACGGCACGCACCAGATCGAGGCGGGCGTCTGGCTGCAGTGGCTGCAGTCCAACGACTTTCTGGCCCAAAACCAGTATGGACAGGCTTCGTTCTCGACCCTCACCGCATTTGAGCAGGGATCGGTGGCCAAGTACACGATCGTGGCCGCGCCGAGCGAATTAGGATGGCGATCCTTGTTTGGAGCCGGTTTCATCGAGGACGCATGGAAAGTGACGCCCCGATTCGAGCTCCGGGCGGGGTTTCGCTTCGAATCGACCAATGGATGGAATGAAGCTCACGGTCGCGCCTCGAATTACGACTTCACCGACGGCGTGATTAACACCAATCCCACCATTGGCAACTCGGCGCTGTCTGACAATCGCGCGAAGTTTCTGCCCGAGCCGCGCATCGGATTTGCCTACGATGTATTCGGCAAGGGCAAAACGGCGCTCAAAGGCAGCTTCGGCATTCATCGCGCTCTACTCGATACGCTCGATTACCGGCTCGACCAGACCGCGCCTTACAATACCACTCTTTCTTACAGCAACACGACCGTGACCAAGCTGCCGGAGTTGTCGACCACCACGGCAACCGGGGGCCTTGTCTCTCCCAGCAATGTGCAGCGTAACCTGGCTACGCCCACGGTGCTGGCTTGGACCTTGAAGTTGGAGCAGGAGATTGCCCCGCATACGACGCTCGCCCTGGGATACGTCGGCTCGCACGCCTATGACCAGATCCTGTCAGAAGATCAGAACACGCCGGGGACCGTGATCTGCCCCGCAACGGAATGCCCTGCCGACGTGCCAACGGGCTCTGTTTACTATCCGACCACGAAGCTGGCCAATCCCAACCTGGCCAACTCCACTTCATGGGTCTCAGGCGGAATCAGTAACTACAACGCCCTAGAAGTGGATGTGCGCCGCCAATACACAAACGGGCTGCAATTGCGCGGAGTGTATACCTGGTCAAAGAATCTCGATGACGGTTCGGCATGGAACACCAGCGTTTCATCGAATACGCCGGCCTTTGTTTCCTATCCGGGCAATCCCAAAGTGGATTATGGTCCGGCGGCTACCAACATTGCGCACGCCGGGGCCATTAACGGCACATGGGAACTTCCATTTGGAACCGGGCACAGGGTTTTCGCGAACGCATCCGCACTCCAGAACCACTTCGTTGCAGGATGGAGCCTGAGCGGAATCGCTTCACTGCAGAGCGGGTTCCCTTTCTCTCCGCAGTTGGGTTACAACCCGACAGGCAACGGCGACTCCCGCAACCCGGCCCGTCCACAGATCAATCCGGATTTTCACGGCCCGCTCTACCCGAAGACTGTCGGGCAATGGTTTGACCCGAACGCGTTTACTGCTCCCTATCCGGGGACATTCGGCAATGCAGGCCGCGACTCCCTCAACGGGCCCGGACTCGCCAACCTCGACTTCTCTGTGGTGAAGAACACCTCGATTCACGAACGGGTGCGCACCCAGTTCCGCGCAGAATACTTCAACATTCTCAACCACACCAACTTCACCACGCCGAATCCAGTTGTCTTCAGCAACGGACCCACGCCGTCGAAACCATCGGCGGCAGCAGCGCTCTCGCCAACAGCGGGGATAATCACCGGGACGGCCACAACCTCGCGGCAACTGCAATTCGCGCTGAAGTTTCTGTTCTAGTGAATCATTTGCGATCGTTCTTTCCGGTGGTGGAATCTGTCCCTGGACGCTGGTCGAGCAGCCAACGCACCAGTTCCCTGCCGCCGGCAAAGTTATCGAATTGCCCGTAGATCCGCGCATCTTTGCGGCCGTCGGTGTATTCGTTATAGACCCACGGATCGACCGCCGCGAAGACTGAGCCGTGCCCGTATTTTGCGGTCGCCATCACCACATCTCCCCGGTCGCTCAGCAGCGCAGAAGCAGTGCCGCGAAGCGATATGCTGCACGTGTCCTTCATATAGAGAGTGTGCGCCTCATGGAACAAATGGCCGTCGGGGTGGACCGCAATCGTACCATTCTCGACTTGCTCGCCGAGAATATGATGACTGAGAACATCGTTGAAATGAATGCCGAATCGATTCGCGAGTAGATTCAGGTGCGCAATGTCGGCGTTGGGAGGATCGTTTTCCATCAGAATCAAAACCCCGCCATCGTGAACCCACGACGCGATTTCTTCAGCATCCTGGTCGGTCATGTAATGCGGGTTGGGATTTTTGACTGGAATGTCCGGCGAGACGATCAGGTAGAACTGCGCCTTGCTCAAATTCTCTCTGGTGGGAGCTGAGTAGAGCGTGTCGGTCGACATTCCATAGCTTTGAAACATGTGTCCCAGCAGCGAATAACCGCTGTCGCTGAAGTCGGACCACTTGTAATGAAAGGATTCCATCTGCCCGGCGGCGTTCTTGCGCTGCTGGCTGTTGAACCAGGCGTCGACCATGATGGTCTGACCGTGGGCCCTGGTGGCAGTGGGCGCCAGATCGATCTCAGTGGCGGCAAGCAGAAGCGCGCCTCTGAGGTTCGCATCATCGGCGTCCTTTTGCAGGTTGTCCCAGGCTCGTTCGGCGGCCGTCGAGTAGCGCGCCGGAAGATAGCCGTATCGGACGCCCTTGAGGAACGCATAAATATACAAGCTGGCGGCGGGCCGTGGTACTGCTCTGCGAGGTGCCGTTGTTCCGTCCGAGATCGCATACATCGCGCCGGTGGCACTGTCCTGCTGCTTTGTTATTACAGCCGCGATTCGGTCAAGTAATGTCATGAGTTGTCTTCGCCCCAGGTCGTCCGTCGGATAGTACGGCAGTGAATCAACCAGGGCTGCGGCCAGTCGAGCCTGATCGTTGGAGAGGGCGTCTGGCCCGAGGTCCGTGGCTCCTGAAGAATGCTTACGGGTTGCATCTTCCCATTGCAGGAGATCTCTGGTGATCGCTTCGAAGTCCTGCGGCGCGTGAAAGACCGACGCGTATTCTGCTAAGAACGGCTCCGCCACGCATAATTTGGCAGATCCTGTACCCCCTGCATGGGAAGGCTGGGGCGCGGTTGAAGGAATACCGCACGATGCGGCCACTTGACTCCGCACCTCCGTCGCGGCCTCATAATACCTGGCAGCGAGCGTGACGCGGTAGAGCCGCAACAACTGGCGCCCCAGGAGGGCGTTCGCAACGGGCGTATTCGGCTGCCTTTCAGCAGAGGCAGATCGGCGTGCGTCCACGTAGGAGTCCACCGTCCGCTTTACATAATGGAAATAATCGCCGTTGGCGGTGTTGTACCATTCCGCATCGAGACCTTCGAGTTGCGTTCCTGTCTCTTCATCCCAGGTCGCCTGTGGTCCGCTCCGGGACTGCAACAACGCATTGGCGATCCGTTCAGGGACGGGCGGTGTCTGCGCCGGGCCTCCGTGCACCGCAAGCCACCAGAGCGCAATTGCTGCCCATGCGTATCCGCTGATGCGCAGAATCGGAAGGTGCATCCGAAGGCGGAAGCTGATCGGGCGAGTTCCCGGCCGTTGGAGGGAAGATATTGGTTGGGGGTAGCGAATCACGGGCTCCGTCCGACGCGACTATTTTATCTGTCTATCATACGGAGACGTCTGCCTTTGGCATTTCACTCAGCATCCGCGCTCGGCATGACAGCCATCCACAGAGAATGAGTGGTCACTTCGTAGCTTCGACCCACTCGAGTTTCCCTCGGTCGAGCATGGCGTCGCGATCTTCCTTCAGGATCCAATGCTCAGAGACGAGGACATCGACGGCAGCCTGGTATCGAGCGAGATACTCTTCGCGAGTCGGATAGCGCTCCGCAATCGACCCGCGCGGATCGCCGGATCGTTTCCGGTCTTCGGCAGTCTGTGCGAACGGGATGTACGACCCCTCGAAAGCGACTCGTTGATCGGAAGCGCCGATGGCTGGATCGCGCAGGTTCCAGCCGGTATAAGTGGCAAGTGGAACAGTGATCTCCGGCAGGCGCACGCCGTCCCGCTCGTCGCCGTCCGCATTCACTTGCGGTACCAGAACGGGAAAGGTAGCGCCTGCTTTCGGTGGCTGCACAGTGAGAAAACCCTGGCCCCAGTTCGGACCGAAATCAAGACGGGTTGCTTCGTTGGCATCGTGCGGCTTGTTGACACTAGGAATGGAAGGAAATGCCCATTGGTCAAGGGGCACGAGCGTTCCATTATCGAGCCGGGGATAGCTGCTTGCGGGCGGCAGGATGTTCCTTCCCACCCACGCATCCATGTTTGTAATCATGGCGCGCCAGAAGTATCGAATGGGCAGCGGCGATTGGGGTTCCTGGCCGAGCAGGTCGTCCTTCCCCTTCTCCGGCGGGAATGGGCCGGAGAAATGCTGCAGCCCGGTGAAGTGATAGATGCGAACGTTGTCTGAGATTCTCGCGTCGCGCTTTCCATCGGCCGTGACGTGAATCAGGGCGGCGACACGCCCCCAGTATTCATACGACGTGTTGGAGAAAAAGATCTTCGGAATGGTGTTGCCGGCGATGGCGCGATCGAGCAACCCGCCAGTTTCACCGGTAATGGTGTCTGTTTCAGGTTGGTCGGTGAAGGGGAAAATGTCGGTCGGAAAGAATACGGATGAGGTGGGTTGCCCGTCGCGCGAGGGCTGGGCAAAGCGATAATTGAAACTTCCCCGCCCTGCCCCTGCGACGTGGGCCAGGACGCCATCGAGCGCCATCCGGCCATCTTCGTCGGCGTTAAATCCCTGGTAGAGGAAGTCACGAAGGAAACGCCCATTCTGTGAAATGCCTTCGCCATAGACTCGCTTCGCCGGGGTCAGCGCATCGGGATTGTGCTTGGCATAAGACGCGAAATCGCGGATGGCCGCAAAGCCTCCGCCAGCCACAACCGGATCGGCGACCACATAAACGTATTCGTAGATCTTGCCCGGCTGGAATCCGCCGTTCAGCTGAATGAATCGATCGCTGGGCGTAAGGCTGCCATTCACGGTGTGCGCAAACTGCCACTCTCCGCGCGGGATGACCGTACGCTCCCCATTGCGCGACTCGCGAACCGTGAGGGTGTTGCGCGGATCGTCGGGCGCAGCGACGGGGTACTCCGTCCCTCCGATATTCCCCTGGATCAAGTGGCCCAGCGGGATCTCCGCCATAGGTCGGAACGGCATCAGGTCGCCGCGGAGCAGGCCCGTGATGGTTTTGCCGTCCTCTTTCGCAAGGGGTGCAAAGAACCGAAGCGCGCCAGGTCCATCGGCGTCCCATTGCCATCCCAGGCTCACGATGGTGAAACCGCTGCGAAGCAACCACGCGTCGCCGGCGTCATGAGCGAGATCCCAGTCTCCACCATCGACGAGGGCAAGGATGCGGCTGCGGCCGCGATTGGGAACTTCGAGCAGCATCGAACCGTTGCCCTTCGCGAGATCCTTGGGACGGACAGCGGTGAAGTCGGCGGAGAACTCGACCTCGCCGTTCTTCGCATTGACCGCGTTTTTCAAATCCACGATGCGCGCGTTATGAGGATTGTTGACCGGCAGCGAGAAGTAAACGCGGCCGGCAATACGCTCATAGGAACCCGCGTCGCCAAAGACCTTTCCTCCGAGCACATCGCTGCGCGAAGCGACGTTGACCCGGATCATTCGCGGGTATGCCGGGAGAGGGCTCAGCCAAAAGGATGTGAGGATCAAAAGGAGGAAGGAGCGCGATCGCATGCGAGGAAGCATAGCATGGCGATTCGGGACGAGAATCAGCCTGTCCATGGCTTTCTCATCCGGCCATGCAGCCGGTGGGGAGCAATATTTTTGACATGGAAGAGCGGTTCGGCAGCATGGGACGGGATTAGGGCTCCCGCCAAGCGGAAGCCCCAATCTCGGGGGGTCTAATTTAATTTAAGTTCGGAAAACTGATGGTCACCGGCCCAGTTCAGGGCCATCCGGCGGCATCCCGGCGAACACGCCAAAGAGGATCCCTGGTCGTGCGCCCGAACCCGCCCCTTCGCCATGCCGGTGATTGCATGGATATCCGCCGGTGAGAGACGAACCAGCCGAAAGAGGCCTTTCGGACTCGCGAATTCACAGACGAATCGGGGTACTGCGCCAACTGTGACGAGAGTAAGACCGAGAATGATTACACCAAGCAAATTTCAGGGGGGATTTTGACAAACGATCAAGATGAATTTCTGCCGGGTCGGGGCCCCCCGGCGGGCCCTTTGGGAATCAACAATTACGAGAAAAAACAGGGGTTGTATGTAATCAGATTGTCAAGAACGTGCCACAAAGTATGGCAGACTGCTGACGCCGCCGGGGGTGGTTCCGGATAGGTGGGAACCTGCGGCAGGCACTCTTTCTGGGGCATGGAATGGCCACAGCGACATTGGGTAACCTGAGAATAGCCTCCAAACGGCATCGGCGCATAGAATCAGCCATGGCGGAGAGGGCCGGGGTCATCAGCGAGCTCGATGACATAAACGAGCTGGTGCGTTTGCACCAGGCGAGGATTCGCCGCTTTGTTACCTGCTCGACCGGCGATCCAGACTTGGCCGAAACCATCACGCAAGACACGCTGCTGCGCGCATTCAAGGGTCGCGAGAGCTTTCGTGGGGATTGCAGTTTGAGCACCTGGCTGACAGGGATCGCAATCAACGTCACCCGGGATTACCTCAGATCGGGGCGATTCAAATTCTGGAAACAGCTCAAAGCCACCGCGGTCGATGTTCACGAGATGGCTTCATTCCTGCCTTCCGAAGGAGTAAGCGCGGAGCGGCGGATCCTGGCAAAGGAGAGGGTGAAGGAACTGTATGCGGTCCTCGAAACCCTCTCTTACAACCAGCGGACGATCTTTTTGATGAAGTTCTCTGAGGAAATGTCGGTAGATGAAATCAGTGAAATACTGGGAATGGGAGTCAACACGGTGAGGACCCACCTTCACCGCGCTCTTAAAGCCGTTCGCAGGAAACTTGGAGCGACGATATGACGCCTGCAACTTCAACTCACCTGTCTGAAGAAGCTTTCGATGACGTACTGATTGGCCTGGGTTCCCCAGAGTCTGAGGCCCATCTGGCGGTCTGCCAGGATTGTTGGCGTCGGGTGAATGCATTCCGTTCCGACGTGGCGCTGTTCAACTCGGCGTCGATGGCCTGGACCGAAAGCCAACCTATCCGGTTGAGTCCAACTTCGCGTAAAACGGTCCACCGCACCCGACTTGCCTTCGTGAGCTGGGCGGCGATGGCGGCGGTCCTGGCGGTGATGGCCGTCGCCATCTGGCACCACAACGGTCCTGCTGCGCCGCCGAGACAGGCCACTGCGAACGTATCACAAACCGCGGACACCGAGGCCCAGATCGCCCAGGATAATCAACTCCTTCAGGCGGTTAACGCGGCAATCAGCCCCGACGAAGAATCACCGATTGACGAGTACAAATTAGTTCAAACACGACATTCGCATATGAAGACACACCATAAATGAGGACCAGATGAGTACGAGCACCAAGACTCTCCGGATCTTGCTTTGCGGTATCTGCCTTGCCCTTGTGCCTTGTGCCCGGTCGCTCGCCCAGGGAGGCGAGGGCGGCGGCGGCGATCGAGATCGTCCCGGCGGCCCCGGCGGTCCGGGCAGTTCGGGCGGTATTGGCAGCCCGGCTGGCCCTGGAGGCCCTGGAGCACCAAGAGAGCTTAACCATCCCAGATCGGCCCATGACAAGGTCAGCGGCCAGCCGCACAATTCGCTTCAATTTGGACCTGTCGGCCGCTGGTGGGATGACAAAACCGTTGTCCAGTCGATTGGATTGCGCCGCGAACAACAAAAGAGAATGGACACCATCTTTGATGCCAATAAACCGGCCATCCTAGACAGCTATAAGACATTTCTGAAAGCCCAGGCAAATCTTGCCGCGGTCAACAAGGATCCGCAGGCGGATAAGACAAAGGTGTTCGCGGCCATCGACGCGGTAAACGAGGCGCGCAGTTCGTTGCAGAAGGCCACCTCGGCGATGCTGTTGCAGATTCGCCAGGAGATGGATCCAACACAAATTACGAAATTAGAAAACGTCCCGTAGATGGAGCACGCCACTTTCGGGCTTCGCTCACGCGCTCATCGTTCTAATGGCCACTGCCCTCAGCTTCCCTCAAGGCCCGGTCGATCATGGATAACGATCTCTTGCTGGGCTTACTCCGCAGGACAAAAGTTAAACCCACAGATACCGTATCGAGGCGTTGGCGCAGGCTTCGGTTGTAATAGCCCGAGAGAGTGATGTGGTCGACTAACGGGATGCCGACGAATGTGGTAAAGCCATTATCCTCGCTGGCCGTGGAAACGGTAACGGCGACAGGGGGCGGCGCAGGAGGGTTACCTCCGCCGTCGTCATCGTTGGCCCGCTCATCATCGCCGCGTTGGACGGCCCTGTACACTGTCTGACTACCAAGGGGGAGCTGCTCATAGGCGGCCGCCTCGATGTACGTGCGCCGGGGAAGCCACAGCACCGCGCCGGCCTGGAAATGCGCCAGGGTGCCCACCGAGGTGTAGTCCTTAACGACCAGGTCGTTGAACAGTCCTGAAGAATTGCCGATGCCGAGATCGACCAGGAAGCCGAGCTTGTTGTAATACCTCTCGGTATGGTTGTTGAAGTCGTAGGTCACCTGCCCGGTGCCCATGCCCTCCGACCGATCGCCGGTGGGAGCGGTCAGCGACGCGGTGACGATATCCGTTAACGATCCGGGGTAAAACGTGGCGTGAAAGCCTATCAAGGTATCGCCGGGATCGGCGCCGTCGGTTACCAGGGGCTGCGTGGTTTTGGTTGCAGGATCTGTATTCTCGATCAGGCGATTGATGTAGATCGAGGTGCTCGCATCGGCGGAGAAACGCTCGGAAAACGTGTAGCTGATGGCCGGGGTCACCATGGAGTACCACCCAACCGAGGAGCTGTGAACACCAGAATAGGTAACGCCCGCATTAAATCCATCAAGCAAGGTGCTAACGCCGGGAACCCGCGGAATCGCCTGTATGTTTTCCGTGACATGGACAGGCGCAATGCCTGCGGCAGCCGTTACCTGCGCACGCAACTGGTGGCACAACGCGACTGCAATCACCAAGCAAACTATCCACCGAATTGGGACCGACAACTCCCAGACCTCCCGCGTGCCATTCTACTTTGTCACAAAGCATTAGACGCGACAATGACCTATTTGTGCAGAAATCTCCCCATTGAAAACAGGTAGGTTACGTGAACGCGTCTCAGACGCGGAAACCCGGTAGTGCGCCAACAGCCCTGCCAGTTCTCGCGATCACGTGGGGTCAATGAACGCGCGGTTCATTGACGATGATGTATCTCGCTCGCCTCGGCGTGGCGAACTTCGTCGCCCAGGAGTTCGTACTGATCGGACGCAAGATAGTCAACGTGGGCGGCGATCGCAGCCTGCCAGCGAATGCGAGCCGCATCGAGTGAACCGAAGTTGTAACCGCGAAACCATCCGTGGCAACTGAGTTCTTGCGGAGTTGCGCCGTCGAGCGTGTAGAAACGGATCCAGAGACCGTTGGCATGAGCGCGCTCTACCAAAGCCCGGAGACGATTCATCTTTTCCGGGGTCCACTCACCCGCATGCGGCTGTCCTCCAGCTTCCACAACTCTCCAGGGGTTGTTCCACCAGCGGCGGTAGTTGTTGGCTTTCTCTGCGTCAAGAATCTCTGGCGTGGCTTGCGGATCCTTGTCCTCGCTATGGATAGCGCCAAAGGCAAGCACGCGCTCTCCCTCGCGCAGCTGGTCATAAAAGACGGTCTGCTGGGCGTCCGCTTGTCCGGTGAGCACGAGGATTGGCTTTATGTCGAGCGTTTGCACCTGTTCGATGTGCGACGACTTCCCTGCTGACGTCAGCCAGGGCTGGTATTTGCGGAGCAGGGCAAGCACCGCGGCCAGGTGTTCCGGCTTATTGTCTTTGAAATCGAGGTTGAGTGTAATGAGCGGCCAGTCTCCTTTGTTGCCTTCCCTCAACGCCTGCTCCACCATGGGGCGGACACGCGAAAAGAAGTACTCCTCCATGATGGGCTCTTCCCCGGTGATTGGGTCGCCGTGCGTGACCACCGACCAGCTCTTGCCAGTTGCTGAATCGGTATACCAGCCCAGATCCTGTTCGATTGCCACCGGAGTCCCAGCCGAAAGCGCACGATCGATTCGATCGCCCCACCACTCGAAATAGGGATAGCAGTTGTGCGCGTCCATGATGGTGCGGGAACCGGGTTGCGGTACCTGCTGGCCATAGGCCTGCAGCGCGATAAACGGGCCGCACAATAGGAGAGCGAGTCCGGCCAAAGCTGCCGCGTGAACCGACCTGTACATGTTATTTCCTCGGTCTAAAATCATTTGTCTCTACCCGAATGACGGACGCACGGAGGTTTCGTGGTTGATCCGCATCATAATTCGATGGGACAGGCTCCGCGGTGTATTTATATGCAAGGCTTGCGAAAATGAGGGATTCGCGGAGACCATTCTGCGAGTCTCCCGACCCCCCCGTTTCCGTGACTTTGCAGGGCTTACCAGTTGACCCGAATGGCGAACTGCATCACGCGGGGGTCGCCGGAAAGATTGGTGATGGAAGCAACGCCGCCGCTGCTTGCATCACCACTTGGCTGGCCGAAGAGCGCGTGGTTGGCCACATTGAAGACCTCCCAGCGAGCTTCGAGGTTCCAGCTTTCGTGGATCGGAATGTGCTTGACCAGGGCAGCGTCGAAGACATTCGTATTGGGCCCGCGCAGCGTGTTACGGCCGGTGTTGCCTACCACGAAATTGCCGGGGTCGGCATACGGATCGGTAACGCTGGCTCCAGGCGCGGAGCACGTGCTGTTCTTGCTGATATAGAACCAGCAAGACTGGCTATTGACGTAGTGAACCGGCGCCACAGTTTTGGGGACCGCAGTTGCATAACCGTAGGGATCCAACTGGCTGCTTTCACTGCCCCACTTGGCCTGGAACGGGTGGCCGCTATAGAACGTGTAGACACCCGACGTCTGCCAATTCCCTAGTATCCACGCGAGTGCGCCGGAATTGAACATTGCCTTTCCGTGGCCGAATGGCGGCTCATACACGTAGCTGACCGAGATGCGGTGCGGCACGTCGAAGTCGCTGGGGCCGTACCATGCAGCATAATTGCGGCCGTTGGGCGGATCGCCGGAATTTGATTCCAGTTCTTCCGGCGCGTTGTCGAGGCTGCGCGAGTAGGTGTAAGCCGCGCGGACGCTCAGGCCGTTCACCGTTTGCTGAACAAGACTGGCCTGCAAGCCGTTATAGTTTCCGAAGCCATAGGGAGTGGTGTACTCCACTTGTCCGAAGTTGGTGTAGGGCTGCACTCCCGTGCTGACGCCACCCGAAATGATGGGCTGGTTATAGTCATAGATCACGTCAAGGTGGGTCGACTTGGTTCCCACATAATCGGCCTCAGCCAGCCAGTTGGGTCCGATCTGGCGCTGGAAGCCGCCGCTCCACTGTTACACCATCGGTATTTTGGCGGCGGGATTCACGGCGCGGATGTGGAACGCCTGGAGGTTGTTGAAGTCGATGGTCGAGGGATCGAGGAAATTGGAAGGAAAGCCGACCTCCGGAGTGATGACGGATTGGGTGGTACTGGCTTCGGTCTTGTTGATGAGGAAGGGCGGGTTGAGTGCCAACTGATCTTCACTGCCGAATCGTTCGAAGACGGAGTAATAGACACCGTATCCGCCGCGGAGGACGGTTTTGTCGTTGACGGCATAGGAGACACCGAATCGCGGCCCGAAATTAGTAAGGTTGGGGTCCATCAACGAGCGGTCGCCAACCGAGCCGGACGTCGCGAACTCCAGGGATCCGGAGCCGGCCGGATTGAAGTTGGCGATGCGGTTCCTGCCCTCCATCGCCGGCGTGGCAAAGTCGTAGCGCAGACCCATATTAAAAGTCAGGCGCGGGGTTGCCTTCCAATCGTCCTCAAAGAATCCGGATGCCATCCAGAGGCGCTGATCTACGAAGTAAACGTTCGTAAGTTGGGTGTATTGGGTGGCTCCAAAGAGTCCATCGGCGTAGTCGCGCGCATTCGTGGTTCCCTTCACCGTCGCCGACATTCGGCGAACCCACGAATCCATGACTGGAGAACGTGGTGAGCGGTACACCACCGCCGATAGCCGGGTTGTCGGGTACCCCGGGCAGAAAGTCGCCAGCCAACTGATCCATACCGAAGGGCTGCTGTTCCGCGAACGAGTAATCGCGCACCCAACCGAAACGGAAATCATTGACTATGCGCGGACCGATGACCCGCGTCCATCCGAGAACCAGGCTGGCGCCCTTCAGAATCTGATTGCCCCACGCCGAAGTTGACGTGCCGTCAGCGATGCCTCCGATGTAGCCCGGAATATCGCGCGTGCGGTTGAAGTAATTGAAACGAGCAAAAGCAGTATCGACCGACGACGGCGTCCAGTCGACGCGTGCATCGTAGCTGTCGTTGAAATCGGTCGATGCGCCGGTGCGAGAGTAGTTGTTGACGTCGGGGAAGGTGGCCGAGTTCGGCTTGTAGTTGGGCTCGGGAAACAGGGCGATGAGCTTGGCGACGGCCGCGTCGATGCGGGCGCTCGGATCCGAATGGAAACTGTTATTCAGCAGAGGCGGAGGCGCGCAGGTTGTAATGTTGATCGGCGTGGGGCAGAGCGAGAGGTTGTAGATGGTGGGGTACGGTGCGAGTCCGCTTGCGGCGGCCGCATCGGCGCTGAAGTCGCCGATGGCTCGTTATCCAGAGGCACAGTCGAGATGCGTGAGAGTCCCTGCTTGATGCGCGTGCCCTCGTAGTTAAAGAAGAAGAAGGCCTTGTTGCGCACAATGGGTCCACCCATGCTGGCTCCAAACTGATTCTGATTGTCCTGGGCCTTTGTTGTCGTCGTGCGCTAGGTGAAATAGTCGAACGCGTCAAAGTACTGGTTACGCACAAATTCGTAGGCGGTGCCGTGAAACTGGTTCGCTCCGCTGCGCGTGTTGACCGACACGACGGCTCCAGGCGCGCGACCGTACTCGGACGAATAAGGATTTGTGATCACGTTGAACTCGGAGATCACGTCAACGGAAGGGTGAGCCGATTCCGTGCTCAACTCCTGCACGTTCTCAGAGAATGTATTGTTGTCGATGCCGTCAAGGATGAAATTGTTTTGCAGCGAGTGCACGCCGTTCACGTTAAAGCTGCCGGTCCTGCCGGACGAGGTTGCGCCGCTCTGGTTGGTGTAGCGATTGATCTGCACTCCCGGCACAGTGCGCAGAAGGTCGTCCCAATTGCGCAGATAAAGCGGCGTATCGGATATCGTGTCCTTCGTGACCAGCGTACTGATGGAGGCATCGTCTCTCGAAAGAGCAACACCACTCGCCGTGACCTCGACCGTCTGGCCTGTCGATCCGACACTCAGATGAAAGTCCGAGCGCGAGCGAAATCCTACGTTGATGGTGGCCGTTCCCCTCTGAGTCTCGAATCCGTTCGATTCGACCGTAACCGTGTACTGTCCGATGGGCAACTCAGGAAACACGTAATTCCCATCGCTGTCCGTCTTCACCTGGCGTGAGTAGCCGATGGTTTGCTCTGCCACCGTCAGGGTCGCTCCCGGGACAACCGCGCCGGACGCGTCTTCAACCTGGCCGCTCAACGTACCGGTATTGACCTGGGCGCTAACCTGCAGTCCACAAAGAAGACAAACGGTAAGCAGGCAGATGAATGCAGTGCGAAATTGCGTAAAGACACTCCACGCGCAGCTTGTAGCGCGGGCCCTTGATAGACGAATGAATAATATTTTCGTGAACATTGGCGCTCCTTTGCAGTAAGTGGTTCCTTCAGGTGGCAGGGAAGTTAGCCAATTCAGCTGAAGCCCTGGCGTTTTCGAAGGCTTCCCATCCCAACATACGAAGGGAAAATGAACACACTGTGACAAACGAGCGCGCACAAATGCAGCGACTTCTAAATTTTCTCCGGGCAACCTTTTCAAACATCTCTGCTGGGGCTGAGGGACACGTCAAAAATAGGGACGATAGCACCATGAGCAGCATCGACATTCCAGATCGAGAGATCCAATCGACGTCGTGAAGCCCAAAACTATATCTATCGGTGAGTCACTCCAGGCTAACGCGCTGAGCTCTCGTAATACTCCATCAGATCGGAACGCGTGATCAGGCCCGCCAGGCGACCCTCTTTTTTAACCACCACCGCCTGATTGCCGGCCAGCAGAAGACGGTAGATCTCCTGAACAAGAACGGAAACTTCGACCTCGGGCATGGGACGCGCCATCACCTGGCGAACATTGGCATTGCGCGCATCGATTCCTCCGTGGAGGGCGTGGACGATCGTGATCTCCTGGACGGCGCCGATGATTTTGCCATTCTCGATGACCGGCATTTGCGAAATTCCCCGCTCATGAAAAGTGTCCGCTGCATGCTGAAGCGAATCGTCCGGCAGAAGGCAGGCGAGTTTCCCTTCCCGTCCCAGAGCCTGCAGCAGATCTCCCGCCGTGGTTCGTTCGGGCGCAACTTCAAGGAACCCATTCTGCGCCATCCAGGCGTCGTCATACATCTTGCTAAGATAATTTCGGCCCGTGTCGGCGCAGAGAACCACAATCATGTCTTCGGGCTTGCAGCGTTGAGCGTACTGAAATGCCGCGGCCAGCGAAGTGCCGCTCGACCCCCCAAGAAGAATGCCGTCCTGGCGCGCGATGCGTCGGGCAGTGATGAACGACTCCGCGTCGCTGATTCGAATCCATTCATCCACAACCTGCGCATTCAGCGTGCTGGGAACAAAGTCTTCTCCAATCCCTTCCACCTTCCACGATCCGGGCGCTCCGCCGCTCAGGATGGAGCCTTCGATGTCTGCACCAATCACGCGAATGCCCGGATTCTGTTCCTTCAGGTATCGACCTGCACCGCTGATAGTCCCGCCGGTCCCGGCAGCTGCGACGAAGGCCGTGACCTTTCCGGCCGTCTGCTCCCAGATCTCGGGCCCCGTTTGCTGGTAGTGGGCCTCGGGATTCTCCAGATTGGTGAACTGCCCTGCCCGCCACGCGCCCCTGATCTCGCGTGCCAACCGGTTAGCGACCCCGTTGTAGCTCTCGGGCGAGTCGGGAGGAACGTTGGTCGGTGTGATGACGACCTCGGCTCCATACGCTCGTAGCAGGCGGACCTTGTCGTCGCTCATTTTGTCGGGCAATACGAAGATGCACCGATAGCCGCGCACAGCGCTAACGAGAGCAAGGCCAAGTCCCGTGTTGCCGGCGGTCGCTTCAATCACGGTGCCTCCCGGCCCCAGCGCGCCACTTCCTTCTGCCGCACGAATCATGCTCAAAGCAACGCGGTCCTTTGTGCTTCCGCCCGGGTTAAGCGATTCCACTTTGATGCAGATCGCAGGGGCCAGTTGCTCGACCGAGCGATGAAGCCGCACCAGCGGGGTACGCCCGATGGCTTCAAGGATGTTGTCTGAAATCCCAATACGTCGGTCAATGGACTGCTTTTGGCTCATGCCTGTTCCTCTGACATTCCTGCTGGTGTTTTGTGGTGTGATCGGCTTCAGTCGCCTGTTACCAGAGAAAGCAGGCGCGTCTGCCCCTCCAGGATTGTCGCTCATCGCCGTTCCAAGTGGCGAGGGCAATGATCGTCCGCCGTTCTGAGACCTGGGAACATGTCCAGCGTATCGCCTCGAGCCGTGCCCGCCTTCTCTTCTTCAGTCGCGGAAACACTTGGTTGCCCGGCATCTGACCGCGCCAGATATACTGACTCTTCTCTGCGGTGCGCTCCGGACCATGCGGAGTGAAACGGTCGATTTCCCTCAAGTCGAAGGCCAGCCAAGGCGATAACACTTCGGAAAACCTAGAGCCAATGCCCACCCGGGTCGAATTGGAGTTGTACTCGAAGGAGGAAGGATGCTGCTCCTATGTGCATTTCTGGTTGGAATAGTTTCGGGATTACGAACCTTTACGGCCCCAGCGGTTGCCAGCTGGTTCGCGCGAAGCGGATCCCTGGCGGTGGCCAGTTCCCCGCTGGCTTTCATGGGCTTCAAGTACACGCCGATTATTCTGACGGTCCTGGCTATCGGCGAGATCATCAATGACAAGTTGCCGAAGACCCCGAGCCGAAAGACACCGCCCCAATTCATCGCCCGACTTCTTAGCGGAGCCCTGACTGGAGCGACAATCGGTGCGGCGGGAGGGTCGCTGTGGCTTGGGATATTCCTTGGAGCAATCGGATCGGTGTTGGGAACTCTGGGAGGCGCCGCGATGCGTGCCAGACTGGCGGCTGCATTCGGCCGCGATTTTCCAGCCGCTCTGCTGGAAGACGTTATGGCAATCGGTCTGGCGATAGTCTTTTTGTTGAGGGTCCGATGAAGCAGACCTATGACGCAATCGTAGTGGGTGCCGGGCAGGCCGGACCTTCTCTGGCCGTCCGCCTCGCAAGTGCGGGTTGGAAAGTTGCGCTCGTTGAGCGGAAGCTCTTTGGCGGTACCTGCGTCAATACCGGGTGCACGCCAACAAAAGCGATGGTCGCCAGCGCGCATGCCGCTCATCTGGCGCGCCGCGGCCGCGATTTCGGCATTGACGCAGGTGCAGTCGCCGTTGACATGGGAGCCGTCAAAGCCCGCAAGGATGGGATCGTTCTGAAGTCCCGCTCCGGGGTCGAAAAGCGGCTCCGAGGCACGGCGAATTGTACCGTCTTGACCGGAACAGCCGTGTTCGAGTCGTCCCATGTCTTGCGTGTCGATGATGATCTCATTGAAGCGCAGCATATCTTCCTCAACGTGGGCGCGCGCCCCTTGGTGCCTGATATGCCCGGAGTGGATTCTGTCCCCTTCCTGACCAGCACCACCATCCTCGATCTTGAAGCCGTGCCGTCCCACCTGCTCGTCGTTGGGGGCGGATATGTCGGCCTCGAGTTCGCACACATGTTTCGCAGGTTCGGCGCAGAAGTCACGGTTATCGACAAGAACTCCCGCCTCGCTGCGCATGAGGATGCAGACGCTTCAGGCGTAATTCAGGAAATCTTCGCTGCGGAAGGAATTCAGATTCGGACCAACGCGAACTGCATACATCTAGAACATAGCGAGACCGGCGTCGCCGTAGGTCTGGAATGCGATGAGGGCGCTCCGCGCGTCCCCGGATCGCATGTACTGCTGGCGGTAGGGCGAGTTCCCAATACCGACGACCTGAATCTTGGCGCAGCCGGTGTTGCGATGGACCGCGGTGGATATATCCGCGTTGATGATCAATTGCAAAGCAATGTGCCTGGAGTTGTCGCGCTCGGGGACTGCAATGGGCGAGGGGCATTCACGCATACCTCGTATAACGACTACGAGATCGTCGCGGACAATCTGCTCCAGGGCGCCTCGCGCCGGGTGAGCGACCGCATTCCTGCCCACGCTCTCTACATCGATCCCCCCCTGGCCCAGGTGGGCATGACCGAAGCTGAGGTCAGGAAGACGGGCAAGCCCGTTCTGATGGGAATGCGCCAAATGACCCGGGTGAGCCGTGCCATTGAAAAGGGAGAGACCTTCGGGTTCATGAAGATATTTGTCGATGAAGAGTCGCGTCACATTCTAGGTGCGACGGTCTTCGGAACCGGGGGGGACGAGGCGATTCACTGCATTCTGACTGCGATGTATGCACGCCAGCCTGTCTCTCAGCTGGCCCATTCTGTCCACATTCACCCCACTGTCGCCGAGTTGATTCCGACCATCTGCGGAGAGTTGAAGCCGTTGGTCTGAACAGCGTCCGCCTTGGGCACCGTTGGGCGCCATTCAACGGCGCCGATCAAAGTCGGGAGAGCCCTGACCGCCAAAATTTCTAATTCCGACTGGTACATATATCTATAAACGCAACCGTCCAGACTCACCGGAGGAGGGCGTAGCTGAATCCAAAGCTAAAGCCGTTCGGTGTCAGGCCACTGTCCAAAAAAGAAGGCCATATCTGATATTCGTAATCAACGCGCGCAGTCAGTCGCTTACCAACAGAACAAGAAATTGTCGAGTCCGTAACGCATTTAACTCCGTCAAGCCTTCTTCCCCTTTTTGGTCTCAGATCAAGTGAAACTGCCTTAGAATTGGCCGGAGAGAGCGCGCTTTGCAGTCAGTCCAGCATGCCGCACTCTGATCTCGAAGCAATTCGTCGGGTTTTGTCGCCAGATCTCGTCAACGGTGCGGCAAAGGGTTTGGCCGTCTTTCTCGGACGAAACCATCCCCAAAAAGAATGCGACCGCCCTCATCGAAGCTTTTCTCCAGGGCCGCACTGGCGATCGGGACGGTGCCGACTGTTGTTCAGCAGAAGCTGAGCATTCCGACATTCGCACGGCCACGATCATTCATCGTGAGGCGGCATCGGTGGGAAATGTAATCTGGACGGATAATCCACCGCCGCGGCGATTTGAGGCGCTGATGTTGCCGTTGTGAAGTTTCACCGCCCTCTCTGCGATGGCAAGCCCAACGCCGAACCCCCCGGTTTGCGGACTCCGTGCGGCATCGACCTTGTAGAACGGGCGAAAAACAGAAGGTAGCTCCGACTCAGGAATTCCCGGACCACGGTCGCTCACTTCCACGACAGACATCCGGTTCTCGTTGTCCCGGTGCAATCGGATTTCCACCTTGGTTCCAGCTTTGGTGTAGCGGACCGCATTACGGACGACGTTCTCGATGGCGCGGTAAAGCAACTCGCGCCGACCGTCGACGAGGCAATCGCACTCGGCCTTAAGATCGACCGACGCGTCCCTCTGTTGTGCCTCGTATGCTGCATCAGGAGTCATCTCCTCGAGAAGTTCCTTTAGGGAAACGTGCTCGAACTGGCCCAGGCTCTCGGCCGCTTCCATGGAGGAAAGAGACAGGAGCTGCCCGATCAGCTGATTCAGCCGTTCGGTTTCGCGTTCGATGCGATCCAGATGTGTATTCATGGTGGAATCGGCATCTTCCCGGGACAGTTCCAGCGCCACGCTCAGTCTGGCCAGCGGAGAGCGAAGCTCATGCGAGACATCGCGTAGCAGGAGTTTCTGCGCATTGACCAATAACTCGAGCCGCTCAGCCATGTGGTTAAAGCTGCGCACAAGCGCGTCGAACTCATCCCCTTTGAAGAACCGGCTTCGGGGCCCAGCCTCTGGTACGCGAGTGCTCAAGTCGCCTCGTGCCAATCGAAGAGCGGCTTCGCGCAGACGAACAACTGGACGAGTGAAGATGAGGACAAGGACAAAAGTAGTGAGCCCTCCGACGGCGATGGCCACAGGCAATTGAGGCGACGCGAAGTGATACAGATCTTCGTACCACGTGTGCTGCTCGCGGTGGATTGGAACAATGGCAATGAAGATGTAGCTCTTTCCGTTGGCGGAGACAGCCGGCGCATTCCAAATCGTGACATTGCCAACTTGGCGGGCTTGGATAACTAAGCTCGCTCCTATCAGCACTTCGCTGGCGGAATGCGTCTGGCCGCAAAGAATCTTTCCCCCGTTGTCCGCAAGAGCAAGATCCTCATGGCGCTGCTCCGCATAAGCGGTGAATCCGCCACAGCCGCCTGCTTCAAATCTGTTTGCCCCCTCTATTGCGTTCGCCGTCAAATTGTTGAACGCCGGGTCCAGAAAGAAGTTAGGGCGAGGATAACGATGGGCAAGGATGAATGCAGTCGAGATTACAAAGATCAGGCTCTGCGCAATCCAGAAGATGATAAATATCTTGAAAAAAAGGCCACGCATCGTGTTAGTTCTCCTGGCTGTCAAATTCACGATCGAGAGCCAGTTGATAGCCGACGCCTCGAATGGTCTTCACTCGGTCCTCTTCTCCGTCGCGCGCCAGCTTTCGCCGCAGCCGGCTTACGTGCATGTCGAGGCTGCGATCGAATGGATCGAATTCGCGGCCGAGAACCGCTTGCGACAGTTCGTCGCGACTTAGCACTTTCCCAGGAAAGCGCATCAGTGCTTCCAGGAGACCGAATTCAATATCGGTAAGCTCCAACTTTTTACCGGCCTTCGATACTTTGCGCGCTGCCATGTCCAATTCGAGATCCTGGACTCGAAGCTGAGTTGCAGGAGTGAGGGCGGTATGATCCTGCCGGCGGAGAACAGCCCGCATACGCGCCAAAAGTTCGCGGGGGTTGAAAGGCTTGGGCAGATAGTCGTCGGCGCCGATCTCCAGCCCCACGATACGATCGACATCTTCTCCGCGGGCGGTCAGGAGCACGACGCTGACGCTCGACTCCTGGCGAATTCGCTTGAGTACGTCGAAGCCGTCCATTCCGGGCAGCATGACGTCGAGCAGAATCAGAGCCCATGGCCGTTGCCGCGCTGCCTCCAGACCGGAATCGCCTCGATGCGCCGTCTTTACGCGAAATCCATGCTTGCTCAGATACTCCGTGAGCATCCCGCAAAGTTCCACATCATCGTCGATCAAAAGTACATCGTCCACGCAACTCTCCGGCTATGAACAGGCTACGACGTCGCTGGACCCGTGAGACAGGAGAAATGTAACAAATGGTAACGGGTCGGTGACAAATCGTTACGTTGCTTTACGCATCGTGACCGCACGCCAGTCCACTTCGCGTTCTCCTGAGAACAGTTCACTCGGGGGTGTATTGGTGATGGCGAAGCGAGCTACTTGGGTCTTCTTGCTTGTGGCAGTTCTATATTCATTGGCCGGCCAGATTCCGGCCGCAGCTGAGGATAAGATCGGTGAGATCCGCGGCGTCTTATCTGACCCAACAGGCGCTGTAATTCCCAGTGCAAAGTTGATGTTGAGCAGCCCGGGCGCCACCTCTCAGACAGCGACGAGCGGCAGGGATGGCAGCTTCCGTTTTACCGCTGTCAAGCCCGGGAAATACTCGCTCGAAATCAACGCCAAGGGGTTTGCCCAAACAGCGATGGACGACATTGAATTGTTGCCTGGACAAGTGCTGCAGCAGAATGTGACGCTGCAACTGCCCGTTGACCAGCAGCAGGTGGAGGTGACCGGTGAAACCACCGGGGTGAGCACCAGCCCTGACAACAACGCCAGCGCGATCGTGATCAAGGGCAAGGATCTCGATGCGCTGTCAGACGATCCCGACGAACTGCAGAGCGAGCTCACGGCACTGGCCGGCCCCTCGACTGGTCCCAATGGTGCACAGATTTTCATTGACGGATTCACAGGCGGGCAGCTTCCACCGAAATCGTCGATACGCGAGATACGCATCAACCAGAATCCTTTCTCGGCGCATTATGACAAACTGGGCTACGGCCGCATTGAAATCCTGACCAAGCCGGGAACAGATAAGATACACGGCAACCTGATGGTGATGGGCAACGACTCAGCCTTCAATTCACTGAACCCATTTGTAAGTGAGGAACCCTCCTACTACACCGCGTTCCTTAATGGCAGTATCGGTGGTTCGCTGGGCAAGAAGACATCATGGTTCGGCAGTGCCTTCTACCGCAATAACGCGTCAAATTCCATCATCAACGCGGTTGTTCTCGACCCCAGTGGCGATGTGTACAACTACGCAGCCGCCGTCTCAAATCCCCAATCCAGGCTCGATGTCAGCCCGCGATTTGATTTCCAGCTTGGCGACAAGAACACCCTGACAATGCGGTACATGTTCGATCGCCAGGTGCAGACGAACAGCGGGGTGTCTCAGTTCGCGCTTCAGAGCCAGGCATACAACGTTTCGAATTACGAGAACAGCCTCCAGGCCAGCGACACCCAGATCATCAACGCCAACACTGTGAATGAGACGCGGTTTCAATACATTGGCGTGCGCGACAATCAAATTGCACAAAGCATCGATCCCACTGTCACGGTTCAGGGATCATTTACCGGAGGAGGCAGCAATGCCGGCATCGTGCGCGATAACCAGGACCGTTTTGAACTGGAGAACGACACCACGAAAGCCAAGGGCGCTCATGCAATCGGATTTGGAGTGCGTCTTCGGCTCACTCGCGATACGAATTTTTCAAGCTCCGGCTTCAACGGCAACTATATTTATCCGTCTCTCTCTGCGTACGCGGCCAAGACACCGTCGGAATACGATGTGACTGCCGGTAAGGCAAGTTCGAGCGTCGCAGTCTTCGACGCGGGAGCATTTTTCCAGGACGATTTTAAGCTCCGTCCGAATCTCACGCTGAGTTACGGCCTGCGTTACGAGGCACAAAACGGGATCAGCGATCATAATGACTGGGCGCCCCGAATATCGCTGGCTTGGGCGCCGACCACACTCCCCAAAACGGTAATCCGCGCCGGCTACGGTTGGTTCTATGATCGGTTCAATTCCACCTATATTCTTGACGCTATTCGTCAAAACGGAATCAATCAGCAGCAATACGTAGTGAAGAATCCGTCTTTCTACGAGAATGCGCCGTCAGCCGGCGCGCTATCATCGCTCAGTTCGGTTGCTCCAACTATTTATGAGCTCTCGCCGAACCTGAGGGCTTCACTCAACATGCAGGCAGCGGTCGGCATTGAACACCGGTTCGGCAAAGTCGCCACCGCGGCTGTCACATATGTGAACTCGCGTGGAGTTCACCAATATCTGAGTGATAACGTGAATGCGTTTCTCCCCGGAACTTTCGATGCGGCAACCGGCACAGGCACTCGTCCCAATGGCATTAACGAGAACATCTACCAGTTTCAATCAGGCGGAGTATACAACCAGAACCAGCTCGTGCTGAATTACAACGTGAAAGCTAAGCGCGTGTCCCTGTTTGGCTTTTACATGCTCAACTTCGCCAAGGCCGATACGTCCGGCGCCACCTACTTCCCAACGAATCAATTCGACCCGGGAGCGGATTACGGCAGGGCCAACTTTGATGTGCGCAACCGTTTCCTGTTAGGCGGGAACCTGCAAGGTCCGTATGGTGTTTCATTCAGCCCAATGCTCGTGGTGGATTCCGGAACGCCCTTCAACATGACCATCGGGCAAGACTTGAATGGCGACAACCAGTTCAACGATCGTCCCGCATTCGCAACATCAGAAAGCACCGATATACTTCGAACCAGTTACGGAACATTTGATCTTAATCCGTCGGCGAGTGAGGCACGCATCCCATACAACTATGGCGTTGGTCCAGGCCAGTTCAGCATGAACATGCGCATGAGCAAATCGATTGGAATCGGACCAAAAGTGGAGAGCACCGCTTCGAGTGGCGCGTTCGGAGGTCCTGGTGGTGGAGGACCGCCGCCAGGAGGAGGCCCAGGTGGAGGCGGCCCTGGCGGGAGTGGCTCTGCGGGAGGCGGCCTGGGTCCGAACGGTCTCAGCAGCAGTGGTGGGCCCCCGCGGTTTGATCAAGCGGCTGCACGGCGGTACTCGCTGACCTTTGCCGCAATGGCCCGTAACGTCTTCAACAACGTGAACCTTGCACAGGCAGTTGGTGTGCTCGATTCGCCGCTCTTCGGTAAGTCTAACGCGCTTGCGGGGGGCTTTTTTTCCTCTTCCGCTGCGAACCGAAGCATCGACTTGCAGCTGACCTTCAATTTCTAATTGCGACTCGGAGGCTTTTTGAGTAATAGCCTGCAACGTTTTCTCGACGGGAATTCCTAACCGCGGCCGCTGCCGGCAGTGCAGTACTGCTTGGGCCGGTGTGGTTGAATGCGGCTGATGAGACTGATCCGCGCGTTGCGCGAGTCATGACCGCGACGATCGGCATCGACATGCATAACCATGTCTATCCCGTTGGGACGGAACCGCATCCCTGGCATGGCCCGCAGGGTGGGGCCCCGGGCGGTGCGCCGCAAGGCGGCCAGGCGCCGCGGCCGGAGGAGCAGTCGCAGGCTCCTGAGCTTTTCCTGGCGGAAGAGATCAAACGGTCAGGGCTGACCGCTGTCTGCGCGAGCTATGTGCTGGATTTCGCGAAGAATGACAAGCCTGGCGATGCGCGCAACAACTTCCTTCGCTGGCTCACGCGATCGACGCGCAGTTGAAGAAGGGGTACATGCACCGCGCACTGAACCTGAAAGATCTCGAGGAAGCGCACGTCCATGGTCAACCCACGATCGTCCAGACGGTGGAAGGGGCACAGTTCATCGAGGGGCGGCTGGACCGAGTGGAGGAGGTATACCAACGCGGCGTGCGGCACCTTCAAGTGCTTCACCAGAATGACGATCTGGTTTCGCCATTAGGCGATGTGATCACGTCGCCCGCTCACCTTGGGGGTCTGACAGCTTTTGGCGCAGAGGTGGTGAAGGAGTGCAACCGCTTAGGAATCCTGGTGGATCTCGCCCACGCCACTCCCGAGACAGTGCTGGGCGCATTGAAGATCGCCACGAAGCCGGTCATTATCTCCCACACGGGCCTCGACAGCCGAACCGGCGCCAACCCCAGGATGGCAGAGATCATGAAGCCACACCTGATCAGCAAGGAACGCGCAAAGGTCGTCGCCGACGCTGGCGGGGTAATCGGCGTATGGACGAAACTGGCTGACTCGCCAAAAGAGTTCGTGGAAAACATCAAAGCAATGGCGGATTACGTGGGCATCGACCAGGTCGGTATCGGAACCGACTCAGATTTGCTCTCTTCGCGAGTTGGCCAGGGAACTAACAAGGCGTGGCCCGGCCTCACGGAAGGGTTTTTCTACGCGGTTGTCGGCGAGATGCTTCTCCAGGGCTTCACATCTGACGATATCGCAAAGTCGGCGGCAGAAACTACTGCCGTGTCTTTGGCAAAGCTACAGCTGGACCCGTCTAGAGAAGACAGCAGTCATTTAGGCGTCCTGCAATAACGCAAGTGCGGTTCTGTGGCTCGGCGTATTGACGGACGGGATGGCGGTCGCGCGTGAAGGTAAGTTTGTTCTTGTAGATACCCGGGACAAGATGCAAAGGTCAAACTTCTTTATATCAATCACTTACCATAATAAACTTGGCTCCTCAGGTAGGACTCGAACCTACAACCCTTCGGTTAACAGCCGAATGCTCTGCCATTGAGCTACTGAGGAGTGTTGGGCGTTAAATTGTTCTATACCAAGGTAGCAGACAGGGCAAATCGCGTCAAAATCCAGTGTAACCCTGACCCCATCGACCACGGGAAAAGCCGTCCCTCGCCCGTCCTTGCCGCTGCAATACCATAGAGAAAGTGGATCTCTCATCCTCGGAGGCTGGCGTGTCACGAATTTCCCGGCTGGATCGCACCGATGTCACCCCGGATATCGCTTCTCTTTTCGACAAAGCCTTTGCGCAGCGCGGAAATGTGCCGAATATGTTTCGCGTCATGGCGCACCGGCCGGAGATTTTCTCCACTATGCAGGCCCACTTTGCCGCCGTCCTCAATACCGGCACAGTCCCGACCAGGCTAAAAGAGTTGATCATCGTCCGTACCAGCCAGTTGAATGAGACTCCCTACTGCCTCGCAAGCCACACCATCCTGGCTCGCAACCTGGGATGGACCGACGACCAGCTTGCGCATCTCGCTGACTGGCCCCATCGCGACGATTTCACTTCGGCCGAGAAGGCTGCCCTTCAGCTCGCCGAGACCGTAACCCGGGATGCCCATGCCCTCAGCGACGAGCAATTCACCGAACTGCGCGGCTTCTACTCTGAAGGCGAAATCGTGGAACTGCTCTGCGCCATCGGCCTCTTCAACTACTTCAACCGCTTCAATAACGCCCTTCACATGGAACCCACCAGGCCGGGCGAGGGCGGCTGCGCTCCCTCGATCCCAGCGGCCTTGGTCAAGTAATTCGAAGCCACGCCAAAACAATCCAAGCTTCACAGGAATTGCATGAAACTGGAATTGCCCGCGCGTTCATTTCGCGCGTATCTCTTTGACTGTGACGGCACCATCGTTGATTCCATGCCGCTGCACTATATCGCATGGAAGAAGGCTCTCGCGGAGTGGAACTGTGTGTTTGAAGAACCGCTCTTCTACGCCTGGGGCGGGCGTCCCGTCACCGAGATTATCGCCGCGCTCAACCACCGGGACGGGTTGAATATGCCCGTCGATGCGGTTGCAAGACGCAAAGAAGATTTCTATCTCGAACTCCTCCCTCAGATCAAAGCCATTCCCGAGGTGGTCGAACATATCGAGGCGAAGTATGGGCACATCCCGTTGGCCGTTGTTTCCGGAAGCCGCCGCGATTCGGTCCTTGGCTCACTCACCGCGCTTCATCTCATTGACAAATTCGATGTACTCGTTTGTGCGGAAGACTACGTTCGCGGCAAGCCGGCGCCCGACTGTTTCCTGGTGGCTGCCGAACGTCTTGGCGTGCCGCCTGAAGACTGCCTCGTCTTTGAAGACACTGACCTGGGCATCGAAGCCGCGACGGCCGCGGGTATGGCTTCCGTGCGCGTGCCTGCACCTCTGGAGCGCGCCTGATACGCCGGACCGCGTCACGGGATTGACCCGTCGCGCAGTGTATAACGGGGGAACCGGCAACGTGCTGCCGGCGTAGCTTAACCGAGGTCGGAATCCGTCATGCCTCTGCCCGCTAATACGACTGCGCCGGTCCAATCGCACAAGGCCGAATCCGCCGGCGAGGAGCCTTGCACCCATCACGCTCTGCTGCTCGTCATCGCAACTGCGATCGCAATCCTTCACCTGGCGACCAACAGCCGCTACGGCTTCCACCGCGATGAGCTGCAATTCCTCAGCGACGCTCGTCACCTCGACTGGGGATTCGTCTCTTACCCGCCGATGACGCCTTTCCTTGAGCACATTGGCCTCAGCCTGTTTGGCCTTTCGCTCGTGGGCCTGCGCCTGTTTTCCGTGATCGCGCAGGCAGCGGTCGTTTATGTGAGCGGACTCATGGCCCGCGATCTCGGCGGCGGCCGCCTGGCCCAGGTCACCGCGGCATTGACAGTTGCGCTGTCGCCGCTGCCGCTCTTTGAAGGTACAGAGTTCCAATACTCCTCATTCGATTTCCTTTGGTGGGTGCTGATCGCCTATTTCACGATCCGCGTGCTCCGAACAGAAGACCCGCGCTGGTGGCTCAGTGTGGGCGCGGCTGTCGGCCTCGGGCTACTCACCAAGTACTCCGTCGTTTTCTTCATCGCCGGGATCCTGGGTGGTCTTGCTCTCACTCGGGCGCGGCGTTATTTCACAAGCGGATGGTTCTGGGCTGGCATCGGAATCGCTTGTCTCATCTTTCTACCCAACTTGATCTGGCTGGCGCGTCACGACTTCATCTCGTACCACTTTCTTCAGCACATCCACGTCCGCGACGTCGATGAGGGGCGTGCCAAGGGCTTTTTCAAAGGCCAATTTCTGCTCAACGTCAACCTCTTTGCAACTCCCTTGTGGCTCGCCGGCATCGTGTTCTACCTGCGCGACCGGCGCTTTAGCATGCTGGCCTGGATGTACCTGTTCCCCCTGGCGCTGTTCTGGATTGCAAAAGGCCGTTTCTACTACCTGTCGCCTGCCTATCCCATGCTGCTGGCCATGGGCGCGGTGGCCGGCGAACGCTGGCTCGCCCGCATGCGGAGACCGGCGCGGCTCGCTATCGAAGCCGTCTTCTTTACCGGGCTGGCCGGTGTCGGCGCCTACGTCTGCACACTCATTATTCCGTTTGCGCCGGGCGGTCCCCTTCGCGATTTCACTCTCAGGAACAACGGCGACCTGCGCGAAGAAATTGGCTGGGATGAACTGGTCAGGACCGTCGCCGGAATCCGCGACTCGCTTCCCCCCGATCAGCAGGCCAGCGTGGGCATCATCGTGGCCAACTATGGCGAACAGGGCGCCATCGAGCTGCTTGGACCGGCATATCACCTGCCCCTGCCCATCAGCATGACCAACTCGGCATGGCTGCGCGGCTATCCCGTTCCACCTCCCCGGACGCTCATTGTCCTTGGATTCCGGGAAGAGCAGGCTAACCACGCCTTTACCAATTGCCGCCTGGCGGGGCATAACGGCAACTCACTCGGCATCAAGAACGAAGAGAGCCTGTACCACCAAAACATCTACGTCTGCGGTCCTCCGCTCAAGAACTGGCCCGACTTCTGGAAGGCATATCAGTCCTTCGGCTGATGCCGAATCGGCGTCAATACAGCAGAACCGCGAACCGGTAAACCGTGAACGAACCCTCCGCGTCACGCGCCGGGCAACTGCCTACCGCTGCCTGCCGGTATTTTCCCGACGACAGGGTCTCAACCAGGCGCGGCGGCAAAACGTCGGTTTCCGCACCCTGCCAGCGCATGACGAACTGCGGAGAATCGGAGCTAATCAGGGTCGGTAGCCCGTGATCCAGGCGGCAGGCGGCCCGCGCGTCCGTGGTATCGCGCCGGATCACCACCCCTTTGTTCCGCAACAATCCGGCCACCCTGCTCTCCAGCTCCGGCAGCGTCAGCGCCGGCACAGCCTTTGCGTAGTCCGCCACCGCAAACAGCACGCCTTGGGCAGCCACCACCGCTACCCCGATGCGATCAATCTCGGGGTTCAGCAGGTTGGCCCGATGGCCCGGCGAGTCGAGCCATCCCTGGTGAATCTGGCTCGGATAGGAGCCTAGGGCGATGTTCTCTTCGATAAGGCTGAAGTGTGCCCCAGCTTCGCCCGCGCGCGCAGAGACGTCCGGCTCGCCCCCGTAGCGATGAGAGATCGGCCCCTCCGCGGCCATCCGCATGCAGTGCTTCATTGCAGCATCGGCCAACGCCTGGTCCCACTGGAGCCTGCCTCGGCCCTGCTGCGACCGCGTTTCGTTCGCCATCGCGAACAGTTGCTCGGCCTTCGCCGGCTGCGGCACACGCTCGCCCGCTTGTGCGTGCAGACTGCGCGAGCCCACCACGGCAAGCCCGAGCAGACACACGACTGCAAACCGGCCCATGTTTAGATCCAGACTCCCCATGCCTCCATTAAACCCGAGCCATCTGCCGGAGTCGCTGTATTCTTTTCCATATTGATGCCGTCTTCCGCCGCAGTCGCCAACCGCATCCGCCGCCAGCCCCTCGCCCTTGTGGGAGTCGTCCTGCTGACGGCTTTTGTACTCGGCGGACTGGGCGCGCCCTGGATCGCACCGCGCAGCCCCGCTGCGATCGATCTTCTCCACCGCCTCGAAAGCCCCTCTTCCGCGCATTGGGCGGGTACAGACGAGCTCGGCCGCGACACGCTTTCTCGACTGTTGTGGGGCGCGCGTCTTTCGCTGACCGTTTCCGTGACCGTGGTCGCAGTTTCGCTGGCTCTCGGCCTCGCGATCGGGGGACTGGCCGGCTATCTCGGTGGCTGGATCGACACCGCTCTCACCACTTTCGCCATGAACACGTTTCTGGCTCTTCCCGGCATTCTTCTGGCCATCGCGTTTGCTGCTTTTCTCGGCCCCGGCTTTTCAAACCTCGTGCTGGCGCTGGCCATCGGCGGATGGGCCGGCTATGCCCGCCTGGTCCGGGCGCAGGTGATGGCCGTACGCGATCGCGAATACGTCGATGCCGCCCGCGCTCTGGGTGCAAGTGGGTTGCGCATCTTCTTCCGCCATATTCTGCCCAACATCCTGCAGCCGATTCTCGTGCAGGCCGCCATCGGCATGGCTGGCGTCATCCTCGCCGAAGCCACGCTCTCATTCCTCGGGCTGGGAATTCCCCCGCCGGCTCCCAGTTGGGGCGCCATGCTCAACGACGCCCGGTCTCACCTCTTCGACTCCCCTCACCTCGTTCTCTTTCCTGCCGTCGCCGTCGCCGGCGCGGTGCTCGGCTTCAACTTTCTCGGCGATGCGCTCCGAGACCAGCTCGACCCCCGCACCCGCCTCGAGATGGGACTATGAAAATCGGCGTGATCAGCGACACCCACAGCCTGCTTCGTCCCGAGGTTCCACCGTTGCTGGCCGGGGTTGACTCCATCCTTCATCTCGGCGATGTCGGAGACGCAAAGATTCTCGCGGCTCTCGGCAAGATCGCGCCGGTCACTGCCGTCCGCGGCAACATCGATAGCGAGGGCGCCTGTGGGCGGCTCCCTGAAACCGAGGTCCTCCTCATCGAGGGCGAATACATCTACCTGCTCCACGATCTGGGTACTCTGCACCTCGACCCAGCGGCAGCGAAGTTCTCCGCCGTTCTCTACGGCCACTCGCACAAGGCAACAATCTGGAGGCACAAGGGCGTGCTCTACTTCAACCCCGGGTCCTGTGGTCCGCGCCGCTTCAACCTCAAAGTGACGATCGGGTACCTTCATGTCGCGGCGGATGGTTCGCTCGAACCCGAAATCGTCGACGTTGCCTGCGACTAGTTTTCTGACGCTGGCGTTTGCACCAATCTGGGGTGTCCAGGTCTCGATTTTGAGACCTGGGGCACGAACCAGGGACCAATCTAGTGATGAAACCCGGCGCCATCCTGCGATGGCTTGAAGCCCGGCTGCGATATGAACCAGTCGAGATGGCGGCGAATATCGCGAACCAACATCCCCGCCAGGTCGTGGGTGAATCCGTTGCGCACAACAGCGCGCTGGATCACCCTCGGCCGGGCGCCTTGAGCCCCAGCTCGCGCATCGCGATCTGCAGGTCGGCCCACGCTTCTTTCTTCTGGCGGGGATCGCGCAACAGGAATGCGGGATGGTACGTCACGATCAGCTTGGTGCCGCGAAACGAATGGACGCGCCCCCGCAGCCCCGCTAGCGGCTGCCGTTGGCCCAGCAAATACGTGGCCGCTGTCGCCCCCAGCGCCACGATCACTTCCGGTCGCACCACGTCGATCTGCCGAAAGAGAAACGGTGAGCAGGTGTTGGCTTCTTCCGGTTCCGGAGTGCGATTTCCCGGCGGACGGCACTTCACCACGTTGGCGATATACACCTCTTCGCGCGTCAGGCCCATGGCCGTGATCATGTTGTTCAGCAACTGGCCGGCGCGGCCCACGAATGGCAGTCCCTGCGCGTCCTCATCGGCTCCGGGCCCCTCGCCGACAAACATCAGCCGGCCGGTTGGTGAGCCGTCTGCGAACACCAGCCTGTTCCGGCCCTTGTGGAGAGCGCAGCGCGTGCAGTCTCCAATGTCTTCGCGGATCATGCGCAGAGCTGCTGCTTTATCAGCCGGCTTGGTAGCTGCCGAAACGGCGGGCGGGGTGGGAAACGGCGTACGCGGTGGGATGGCTTCGGTCTCCGGAGGATTTGGATTCGTAGAAGTGGGTGCCCCAGGTCTCGCTTCTGAGACCTGGGTAAAGTCATCGAGGCGCGCCAGCAATTCCGGATCGACTGGCCGGCGGTACAACTCGACCATCCCTAGGTCGCGGTAAAAGCGTAGCCGGGCAGCCAGAGCTTCTTTTATTGCTGGATCCGGCGCGGACGGCACTCTGGCTACTCCACGATCAACTGGCGCCGCGACGCAGCCGGCGAAGCAGATTGGTTGAGTACGTCATCCTGCGGCGAGTCGCCTTCCAACTCCACCATAACCGGTCTCGGCCTGCGCAGGGAAAGGATCTCATCGAGAATGCGATCCGCAAGTTGACGCTTGGGCATCTCCGGCAGTTCAATCGCGGTCGACAGGGTCAGAAACGTGGCAGCGTTGCGGTCCGCGTCGATTCCGACGTTATCGCCGGCAACGTCGTTCACCACGATCGCGTCGGCGCCCTTGCGCAGCAGTTTGGCGCGGCCGTTTTCCATGCGGTTCTCGGTCTCGGCGGCAAAACCGACGATGAGCTGCCCCGGGCGCCTCTTCCGCACCACCTCTGCCAGGATGTCCTCGGTCGGCGCGAGTTCAAGCGTAAGCGGCCCTGTGCGCTTGAGCTTCTGTTCGGAAACACTCAGGGGGCGATAGTCCGCCACCGCGGCCGCCTTGATCACCAGCGTGGCTTCCATCATGCGCTCAAGCACGGCCTGCCGCATCTCCTCCGCCGTCGTCACCTTGACCAGTTCGCAACGAGCGGACGGGTAAAGCGCCGACGGCCCGCTGATGAGAATCACCTTCGCGCCGCGTGCCTGTGCCGCTTCGGCCAGCGCATATCCCATCTTGCCGCTGGAACGGTTGCCCAGGAAGCGAACCGGATCGAGCGCCTCGCGCGTACCTCCTGCGGTCACCAGTACAACTTCTCCGGCAAGATCGTGGCGCCGTCCAAGCGCGTTGAGCACCGCATCGGCAATCGCCGCCGGCTCGGCCATGCGCCCCGCGCCCACCATGCCGCAGGCCAGGTCGCCTGTGCCTGGCTCAATCACGCGCACACCGCGCTGGCGCAGTATCTCGAGATTTGCTTTGGTCGCCGGGTGCTCCCACATGTTCACGTTCATCGCGGGCGCAACCAGCACCGGCGCGGTCGTCGCCAGGTACATGGTGGTCAGGAAATCGTCGCTGATGCCGTAGGCAAACTTGGCCAGGATGTTGGCAGTGGCCGGAGCAACGACCAACGCCTCAGCCCACTGCGCTTCGCCAATGTGTTCGATTCCACTCTGTTCGGGTGAGGCCTCATACCCGCTGTCCGATTCATCCCACAGGCTGGTGATGACCTTGTGCCCGGACAAGGCAGCAAAGGTGAGAGGCTGCACGAATTTCGCCGCCGCTTCCGTCATCACCACGTGCACTTCGAGCGCCTGGCGCTGCAACTCCCGCACCAGTTCCGCCGCCTTGTACGCGGCGATTCCGCCCGAAACGCCGACCGTGACCCTCATGGCTCGATTGTAGAACAGTGGTCAGTAAACAGTGATCGGTGCAAAACAAACCGAAACTCAGTGACCAGCGAACAGCGAGATTCTGATAACTCGATTTTCAAAAAAAAGGCGTGACTTGGGTCGTGCCGCAGATGGCCTCTGATCACTGACCACTGTCTTTAGCTAATGATGGGCACGCCGCCCTCATCGACCGGAGGCTTGACGACGGGGATGTCCTTCTTGACGTAGGCGATCTTGCCCGCTTCCACTTCTTCCTGCGCGATGCGGCAGGCCTTGGTGGAGTGCGTGGGGATGAGTGCCTGGGAGCCGTTCTGGATCTGCCGGGCCCGGCGCGCTGCCACGAGAACCTTGCGATAGTTGGAATCGAATTTGGTTTCAATCGTCATCTGGATCCTCGTCAAAGTTCAGTTGCTGCTGGCCGCTGGGGTGGATGATCCCAAAAGCCTCGAGCACTGGTTTGAGCCGTTCCTGCGAATTGGACTGGCGGCATGCCGCGGCCACTTCCAGCACGCGGCGAGAACGATAAGCGATCGGCTCGCTGTTGCGATAGTATCGCTCAGCAAGCACGATTGCTTCAAGTTGGGCCACCGCCCGGTCCAGTATGTCGTTGACCAGTATGTAGCTGTAGTCACGATAGTTCTCGATTTCCTTGCTGGCCTCGCTCAGCCGCCGGTACAATTCGGCTTCATTCACCTGGCCCTCGGCGCGGCTGCGATTGCGCAGCCGGGTGCGCAGCACCTTGGGATTGGGGGGCAGTACGAAGATGCTGACCGCCTCCGGCATGGTGCGGCGCACTTGCGCAGCCCCCTGCACATCAATGTCGAGAAGCAGGTCGTGGCCATCCTTGCGCGCATCCTCCAGCGACTTGCGGGCCGTTCCGTAACAGTGCCCGAAGACCTCGGCATGCTCCAGAAACATGCCTTCCTGCACCATGCGGTCAAATTCGGCCCTCGTGGTGAAATAGTATTCACGCCCGTGTTCCTCCGACCCGCGAGGGCCGCGTGTCGTCCACGAAATGGAGAAATCTACACCGCTTACCTGCTTGCGGAGTTCGCTCACCAGCGTGCTTTTGCCCGAGCCCGAAGGCGCCGAAATAATAAAAAGAATTCCCGCCACGTATCTTTCCTTTGAGCCTCTAGCTTCTAGCTTCTAGCTTGTTCGTGCTGA
>Ga0206905_10035_pt1 | contig 36914 bp, 22 predicted proteins | sample Alteio_BWOrgHeat_43_FD_152940 | JGI IMG/M metagenome (GOLD analysis project Ga0206905, IMG submission 152940) | Enriched cells from forest soil in Barre Woods Harvard Forest LTER site, Petersham, Massachusetts, United States -... | ecosystem: Environmental > Terrestrial > Soil > Temperate forest >...
GAAGAGGCTAATGGATTTCAGGCAATTCCCGGTAGAGGCGTTACGGGGACAGTGCAGGGAAGACAGATTGGTTTCGGCAATGCGGCGCTGATGCAGGAACTTGGCGTGGGGTGGGAGGCGCTTGAAGAGCGGTCGGAAGCTATGCATCGCGATGGACAGACGACGATGTTTCTGGCGTGCGATGGACGGCTTGCGGGTTTGATTGCGGTGTCCGATCCGATCAAAGAGTCTTCGCTGCAGGCGGTACGGGAGTTGAAGGAGCACGGCGTAAGGGTTGTGATGGTGACGGGTGACAACCAAACCACGGCCGCCGCGGTGGCTGAAAAGCTCGGAATTGAATTTGAGGCGGGTGTGTTGCCGGGTGACAAGGCAGAGGCGGTGAAGCGTCTGCAGGCACAGGGCCGCTTGGTCGCGATGGCAGGTGATGGTGTGAACGATGCACCCGCTTTGGCGCAAGCCAATGTAGGGATTGCGATGGGGACCGGGACCGATGTGGCGATTGCGGCGGCGGGAATTACGCTGATTCAGGGGGACCTGCGTGGGATTGTGAGGGCCCGAAGACTGAGTCGGCGGACGATGAAGAATATCCGGCAGAATCTGTTTTTCGCGTTTGTGTATAACGCAGCAGGTGTGCCGATTGCGGCGGGAGTTTTGTATCCGGTACTGGGGCTGCTGCTGAATCCTATGATTGCGGCGGCGGCGATGAGCTTCAGTTCGGTTTCGGTGATTGCGAATGCTTTGCGGCTTCGAAAGGTTGAGTTGTAGCGCAGGCTGATTGACAATGGTTATTCGAGTGATCTAAAACGCTTTATTGCTTGAGAAATGGCAGAGCCAAGTGTGAAGTGTCTTTCCTGCGTGGTCTCTTATAAAGATTTTTGGTTGCTGGATTTTGTGTGGCACGGTTGTGCTCCTGCTCTTGTTGTGGCCGTGGCGCTCCTCTAAAAAAGTGAAAGGGTTGAATTTTAAGATGCCGATATTGGGGAATGAAGCATGGCGAAGCTCTGGTCTGATTAAGGCGATGTTCGCCGTGATTGCTGCGACCACGAGTATTGCGGGAGTGGCACAGGCACCAGAGAAGGTGGTGCTTGATCGTCAGGAAGCTACGGTAATGCTGGAACCTTATGCTCCGAATATTGTGCGCGTGACGCTGAGTTTGAGGAAGGATGACGCCGTTGCGGGGCCGGGGTATGGGATTATTGCGCACGCGAATGCTGGAGATTGGAAGCGCGAGAGTGGTGAGAAGGGGGATGTGCTGCAGTCGTCGCGCATGGTGGTGACGGTGCGGCCCAGTGGGCATTGGACTCCTACAGGTACTTCGGCGGATATTGCGAAGTTCTTTAACGGATCGACGCCTGGGGTGGGGATTTCTTTTAAGACCTCTGAGGGAAAGACGCTGCTGGATATGCACGGGTGGCAGATGTCGGTGCCGAACCATAAGGATGGGAATGCCGATGTTTTGTATGACCGACGGCCAACTGATCCTCCGTTCTATCAGGTAGGGGCTTCGTTTCATTCGCCTAAAGATGAACACTACTATGGGCTGGGGCAGAATCAGGAAGGGTATCTGGATCGGCGTGGACATGTCGTGCAGTGTGCGCATGACTACAATGCTCCGAGCGGGCAGAGTGTATGTGTGCCTTTTGTAGTTACGAATTATGGATATGGGTTGTTGTGGGACAATCCATCGCGGACTACGGTTGCTTTTGGGTTTAATGATCAGACGCGATGGACTTCTGAGGTCGGGCAGCGGGTTTCGTTTTTCGTAATCGCGGGAAAGACATATGACGAGATTTATGAGGGCTATCGGTTATTGACGGGCGATACGCCTATGTTGCCCAAGTCTGCGTATGGCTACATTCAGTGCAAACAGCGGTATACGTCGCAGGCGGAGGTGCTGGATGTGGCGAAGGGATATCGCGATAGGCATCTTCCGGCGGATGTGATGGTGATCGACTGGTTCTACTACACGAAGATGGGACAGATGGATATGGATCCGGTGAGGTGGCCTGATCCAGAGAGCATGAACAAGCAACTGCATGCGATGAACTTTCATAGCATGATCAGCGTGTGGCCGCGGTTTGTGCCGGAGTCGCGGTTCTACGACAAGCTTTTGAAGAATGGCTGGTTCATGCATCTGGCCGATGGCACGCCTACGAATGGACTTCCGTATGATCGAGCCGGGTCGGATATTGATACGACGAATCCTGATGCTGCTGCCTGGTATTGGAATACGGTGAAGGAGAATTTTGTAGATAAGGGCTTTGACTCTTTCTGGGCGGATGAGACTGAGCCGGATCTTCCTCCGAATGGGAGCTTCTTTTATGTCGGGCCGGGGACACAGTACTTCAATGTTTATCCGCTGTTTCATACGGCGGCGTTTTATAACGGGTTTCGGCGGGATTTGAAAACGCGGGCGCTAATTCTTGCGCGGGATGCATATCTCGGGGCACAGCATAATGGGGCGATCTTCTGGTCGTCGGATATTGCGCCGAACTGGGACACTTTGAAGCGGCAGGTTCCTACGGGGATTAATTTTACGGCTTCGGGTATGCCTTACTGGAGCACGGATATTGGGGGATGGCAGTATCTACCGGGGTCGCATACGCCGGAACATCCTCCGCTGCTGGACCCGTCGGATGCTCGGGATAATGTGGGGCACTATGACGATTATCCAGAGTTGTATGTGCGGTGGTTTCAGTATGGGACGTTTCAGCCTAACTTTAGGAGTCATGGGAGCCGACTTCATAACGAGGTTTGGTCTTATGGAAAGCAGGCGGAGCCGATTCTTGAAAAGTATTTGAGGCTGCGGTATGAGCTGATGCCTTATATCTACTCGCTTGGCCATAGGACGCATGAGACGGGTGCTCCGTTTATGCGTGGGTTGTTTATGGATTTTCCGGATGATGCTCGTGTAGTGAATCTCGGGGATGAGTATATGTTTGGGCCAGCTTTGCTGGTGGCGCCTGTGACTGATCAGGGGGCTACGAGCCGGTCGGTTTATCTGCCAGCGGGGACGGAGTGGTACAACTTCTGGACGAATGAGAAGTTGCAGGGTGGACAGACGGTTACTGTGGCTGCGCCGATCGATACGATACCGCTGTTTGTTCGGGCGGGGTCGATTCTGCCGCTGGGAGAGCAGGTAGAAAGTACGAACGAACAACAAAAGATCGCGGAGTTGCGGGTCTATCCGGGAGCTGATGGGGAGTTTGTGCTTTACCAGGATGACGGAACGACGTATGACTACGAAAAGGGGAAGGCTGACCTGACGCATCTGCGGTGGGCGGATGCGTCAGGAAAGCTGACTGCTACGGGTACTAAGGCCTGGAGTAAGCCTGATTCGGAGATCGTTAAGGTCGTTGGAAGATAGCGGATGGGCTACGCTTTGTAGCCCATCCCAGAGAGTACGCCACGCATGTATGCGAAGCTCTTGATGACGCCTGGCATGGGGTTGTCGGGGAAGATCTCGTATTCGAGGTCGACGTAGCCGGGGTAGTGCATGTCGATGAGCGCCTGGAAGATATTGCGTACCGGCATAATGCCGTCGCCTACGGCAACCTGGCTGTCTTTTTTGGTTCCTTCGGCGAGGTCTTTCATGTGGATGTCGAAGAGTCGTGGTCCAGCTTTGCGGATTGCGGCTACTACGTCGGTGCCGGTGCGCATCGTGTGGCCTACATCGATGCAGCAGCCGATGCGGGAGTCCATTTTGCCGACAGCGGCGAGGACATCAAGCGGGGAGGGGAAGTTCTTATCCTCTGGACCGTGGTTGTGGATGCCTACGCGGATGTTGTATTCCTTGATAAATTTTTCAAGGCGGGGAAGTACCTGATGGGTGGGTGCTCCGACGATGAGCGAGATGCCTGCGGCTTTGCAGTATTCGAACTTTTTTCGGATATCGTCGTCTTCGTCGATTGCAAAAGTGATCGTTCCGGCTGCGGTTAGCTTCAGGCCTGCATCTCTGTATTGTGCAGCCTTGGCAGCTATCTGATCGGCTGGAGTCATCGGCAGGTGAACGTCTTTGAGGTTGAGATAGGGGGTATTCAGCTCTTTCATGAAACCGATGAGGTGGGTCCCATCAAAGTTTCTGAAGGTGTAGCTGGCGATGCCGAGCCTTATGGGGGAGGGATTTGAGGTGTGGCTGTCGCTTGCGAGAGCGCTCTTCGTCGACAGGAATGCAGAGGCAGTGAGCATGGTGCCTCCGCGCAGGAGATCGCGGCGGTTCAGGGAAGAAGAATTCAGGGTAGATTTCATTGACGGCATACTAACTTCGTCAATATGCGATCGTCCAGCCGGATTGGTTGGTCGGTGCGGTATTCGTTCAATCTTCGAACAATACGCAGTAAACGGAAGCTCCTCAGGCTAGTCGAAGACTTCGTCCCCGGTGGGCTCGTAGAGAGGTGTGCTGTTCATCGAGTGTCGTAGCTTTGAGAGGGTGTCGTACATTCTTCGTCTGGCACGGCTCTGATTTCCCAGGGGACGGTGTTCGGGAATGCAATGCCACGGGTTGTAGGAGAGTTGTTTTGCGAAATCTAACTGCGCTGATGAATTGAATGTCTGCTTGGGAATCCGCAGCGTGGCTACGGAGCGACGCGGTGAAAGCCTCTCGGGCCAGAGAACACCATTGTTTTCCAGCGGCATCAGGTATGGATCGGTTTGTAGCTGGAGGCGGATGTCAAATTCAACGTCCTGTTTGTTGAGAGTTGCGACCATTGCGTCGCGCAGATAGTCGTCGGGAGGGCGGAAGGGAAGACGCGGGACCGGTGTTCGCAGTGTTGTCTTCGGCCACATGGAATACTGCATCGCTTGACCTTCGCCGAGAAGATAGGGGACACAACTAAAGTAGGGGGCTTCGAATGGGCTGGTCTGGGTTTTTGTCCACAGACCTTGCATGATGAGATCGAGCAGGTGTGGTTGGTGGAGATTGAGGAAGTAGAAGATCTGCGCGTTTTTCAGGCTCTGGATCTGAAGCTGGGAATTTGCCTCGGTATCTGGGGTTACGAAGGTTGGTGTGCAAACACCGGTCATATCCTGGGTGAACTTCTCTTCTTCCATGAGCTTTGGGCCGGGAACGCCCATCAACTTGATGCTCATGCTCATGAAGCCGACGTCATCGATATCAGGTGTGATGTATGGTCCGGGGCCGGAGAAACGCACCCATGCACGATATAGGGTTGGCTGTGCATAAATGCCACGACGCAACTCCGGAGCGAGATTGTCGTGAACGATGAACTCGCCGCGGACGATGCCGTGGGTCTTTGTGTTGCCTCCCCGCTCGAATCGTCCTGGCTTCCAGAGATCTTTCATCTGTGCGTTGAAGCTTGCGATGATCGAGTCGAGGTAGGCCTCTTCGTTAGGTCGAATCTTTTCTTCGGCGATCTTCAATCCTTCGTTTGGCCGCTTGCTGTTCATCAATGATGTGATTCCATTCGCGATTGGATCGCGAAGAAGCGCATCGAACGCGGGACGAAAGAAAGGGTCGAAACGTCGCTCCAGGTGCATGAGCGCGGTCGTTGTATCGGCCATCAGATTCATGAAGGCTGAACCTGTATTGGCCTTCGGCAGCGGACGATCTGGATTTAGAGTCAAGGTTTTTCCATCCGAAGAAGAGATGCCTGTTCGCAGGTTATTGGGTGGGGAATTGGAGCGCAAAGTGGATGGTTTTCTTTTTATCCCAGTAGACAAGGCCGAGATAAGTACCGGGTCCGATTAGACGGATTTCGTCGCGAATGTGCTTTGCAACCACAGAGGTTTTGGAGTAGTCGAGGACGATGCACTCCTTGTTGTCGAACAAGCTGTTGGCCTTATAGACCTCGGCGACGATTGCATTGACGCCGAAAGAACTGATCCGATTCGTCAGTGTTCCGTGTGCTGCGTCGAAGGTCTTCCCCTGCCATGTGAAGATGTTTACGAGGGAGGCGATCTCATGACTGAAGGGTGTGCCAGCGGCGACGATTGCAGTGCCCTCGGCTTCTCCGCTTGGAATGTCGCCTGCGGGGCTGGCGGAGAAGAGATCGTCCAGTTCTTTCTCGGACATGGAAATAAGTTGTGATGCTGTGTACGCCATAGCTCAGTCTCCTCGACGTGCAGATGTGTGGCGTCGGAATGGACGCTCGTTAGAACTGGAAGGGGGCCCGAAGGATATCGCCCACTATGATCGTCGGCGGAAGTTTTGTCAACGGAGAATGCGTAGTCAGCAGCTTCGAGTGGAGCTAGGATGGAATGCACCAAAGAAGCCGGAGAGATGTCTTTGACGAATGAGCCGCAGCAGAGTGCAGAGTATATTGTCGTCGGCTCCGGGGCCGGAGGAGGCACCCTGGCTGCGCGATTGGCGGAGGCTGGGCGGACAGTGCTGCTACTGGAGGCCGGTGGAGATCCAAAGAATCCAGAAGATCAGGCGCAGACCGCTGCGCCCAGCGGAGGACTGCCAAACGACTATGACGTGCCCGTGTTTCATGGGTATGCGTCAGAGAACGAGGCGATCAAGTGGGACTTCTTTGTGCGCCACTACAGCGACGATGCGGTGCAGCGGCAGGATCCTAAATACATCGAGACGCTGAACGGCAAGCGAGTGGACGGTGTGTTGTATCCGCGCACGGGCGCGCTTGGAGGATGTACGGCACATAACGCGATGATCTTTATCTACCCGCATAACGCGGACTGGGACTATATCGCTGAGTTAACGGGTGACCCGTCGTGGCGTGCGGAGAGGATGCGACAGTATTTTGAGTTGTTGGAAGATTGCAGGCATCGCAGGTTCTATCGTTGGCTTGCGAAGCTTGGCTATAACCCTACGAGGCATGGATGGAAGGGGTGGCTGGTTAGCGAGAGAGCTATTCCTTTGATTGCATTGCTGGATGTTGATCTTATTCGGATGGTGATTAAGTCTGCGTGGGAGGCGTTTAAGAATGCCGGCAGCAAGCGCGATCATCTGCGTTGGTTTCTGAAGGGCGCGCTCGATCCGAATGACTGGCGACTGGTAAAGGAGGACGCTGGGGGAGTGAGATATGCTCCGCTAACAACGCGCGATCATGCCAGGACCGGTACCAGAGAACGGGTGGAGGCGATAGCAAAGAAGTATCCGGGGAAGTTGCAAGTTGAACTTAACGCGCTTGCTACTCGGGTCCTGTTTGATGAGAACAATCGCGCTGTTGGGGTGGAGTATTTGAAGGGAAAGAAGACGTATCGCGCTTACACTACTCCCAGCGAAGCGGCGGGTGAGATAAAGACGGCTTATGCGAGTCGCGAGGTGATTTTGTGCGGCGGTGCATTCAATACGCCTCAGTTGTTGATGCTTTCTGGCGTTGGTCCAGCGGAAGAGCTTGCGAAACACAATATTCCTGTTCGGGTGAACCTGTCGGGAGTGGGGAAAAATCTGCAGGATCGTTATGAGGTTCCCGTCGTTAATCGGATGAACTTTAATGAGTGGAGGATATTCAAAGGAGCACGATTTGCCCAGGGCGATCCGCAGTTTGAGCAGTGGAAACGAGATCGGAGTGGAGCTTATATTACCAACGGTGGAGTGCTGACTGCATTCAAACGATCGTTTCCTGACAAGGCTTGTCCGGATATCTTTTGCCTGGGGCTTTTAGGACTGTTTCGTGGGTACTTTCCTGGCTATTCCACTTTGTTTGCGGAGAATCTCAACTACCTTACATGGGTCGTGCTTAAGGCGCATACTAATAATCGTGCTGGCGAAGTAACTCTGCGCTCAGCAGATCCGCGGGATATGCCACTGGTTAACTTTAGGTATTTTGAAGAAGGAAGCGATGTGCTGGGCGCTGACCTGGATGCGATCGTGGAAGGCATACGCTTTGTCCGGAAGATTACGCAAGATTTCAAGAACAACAAGCTCATTGCCGAAGAGGAGATGCCTGGTGACAAGGTGCAAACGGATGCAGAGTTGAAGGAGTTTATTCGACAGCATGCGTGGGGGCATCATGCGTCTTGTACCTGTGCCATCGGCGCGCGGAAAGATAACGGTGTACTGGGGAGCGATTTTCGGGTGCACGGAACCAGTGGGTTGCGCGTTGTGGATGCTTCCGTGTTCCCGCGTATACCGGGGTTTTTTATCGTGAGCGCCATCTACATGATTGCGGAGAAGGCTAGCGCCGTGATCCTTGAGGATGACCGGCAAAACGTATAGTTTTCTTATCGTTGACAAGGTCGGCGGCCAGCTATATCGTTCTCATTTCATATCGATACCGGGCCCTTGGTGCTGTGCGAACTAGAGTCAGATCTAGTGCTTTGGAAATCTGAAAAATAAACACATCCTGAAGATACAAAGTGAATTGTCGATTCACTATGTATGGTGTGGTTCTGACCTACTTGTTGTCGATCGGAAGGAACGCGATGACCCCGCAAGCCAACATTATGGTGGTTGCACCGATTATTGCCGGACGAGAGGCTGAGTTGCGTCGGTTGCTCGCCAGCATGAATCGGGAGCCTGGGGTGGCCGATCCGGATAACCCGCTGGTTCCATTTGGAAAGATTACGACTTTGCACTTTGCACGATTCGTTGTCCTCGAGGATAAGACGCGCGAAGATCTGCTTGTTTATGGAGCGCCTTTGCCGAACGCGATCAATTCGCTGGCGTTTCTATGTGATTGCGATGGAACGGCGGATGCGCTGCGGCGCGATCTGGTTAGCCATGCTGAAGCTGGGCTGCGGCAGATATTCTCTTTCTGCACGTCGTTTCAAAGCGGCAGGGATCTGCTGCGATGGATGGAGGAACATGAGCAGACCGCGGCTACGACCTATAACAACTGGCTCGGCCGTACGGCGCAGCAGGTTCGCGAAGAAGAAGCATTGAGAAAAGCGTTGGACCTGCGGCTGCAAAAGAAGGCCACAACTGGCTGGAACGCTCGACAGGTTTGGGAAGAGCTACGTGCGTTTGTGGCTGATGAGAAAGCCGCGAGAAGGTTGACACTTACTCCGGCGGCACGAACGCCGCTGTCGTGGAGCATCAAGAATCTGCTGGACTGTGTGGGCGTGCCGCTTCTGTTGTTGCTGTTGTCGCCGATTCTTTTGCTCTATCTACCAATTTTTCTTATTCAGTTACGCATACACGAGCTGAATGATCCGGTGATTGCGCCTCGACCGTCCACGGAGCATGCGAAGGCTTTGGCGGTTTTCGAAGATCGTGTGATTACGAACCAGTTCAGCGCTTATGGGAACATCAAACCGGGGCTGTTTCGTCGGTGGACATTGGCGTTCCTCCTCTTTGCGGTGGAATATACGACGCGCCATATTTACAACCGTGGTTTTCTGGCTCGTGTGAATACGATTCATTTTGCAAGATGGGTATTTCTTGATAACCGCACACGGCTTTTTTTTGCGAGTAACTATGATGGCGGCCTCGAAACTTACATGGGGGATTTCATCAATAAGGTCGCGTGGGGACTGAATATTGTCTTCAGTAATGGAGTGGGTTATCCAAAGACGAATTGGCTTGTGATGGATGGGGCAAAGGATGAGTTGACGTTCAAGGATTTTCTTCGCAGGCATCAGCTTCCGACGGATGTTTGGTATGACGCGGCGCCGGGTATTACGGCGTTTGATATGGAACGAAATTCGCGTATTCGCGATGGCATTGAGCAGGAATCAATGACAGATGATGAGCTTTCGGAGTGGATTAAGCTTTTTTGATTTTTGAATGAAGACGATGCAGTAATTGAGGAGTGAGATGCCGTTTACAGACGCCGATTATCGCGACATGCAAGGCCTGTTGCGCTTTGGCTACGTGCATTTGACTGAGGCCTGCTTCCTGCTACTTCGAATTGAAGATGCGGCTGCCGCTGGACATTGGCTGGAGAGCGCTCCTGTAGCGACTGCGGAGGAACAGAAGCCATCGCCGAAGACAGCTCTTCAGATTGCGCTGACATGTGAAGGTTTGCGGAAGCTGGGGCTTCCTGAAGATTTGTTGAGTGGGTTTTCCGCGGAGTTTCTGTCCGGAATGTCCGGTGATGAAAATCGGTCTCGACGGTTAGGCGACGTTGGGGAAAATGCCCCTTCCTACTGGGGATGGGGTGGCCCGAGCGATGTGCCTGACGCTGTTGTGTTGCTCTATGCGCGGCCGGGTTTGTTGGAAGAGTGGAAGAGAAGCATTGAGACTGGTTTGAAGAATTCGGGATTCAAACTGCTGCAGTGCCTCCCGACAAGCGATATGGGCGGGGTTGAACCCTTTGGGTTTGTAGATGGTGTTAGTCAGCCCACATTGGATTGGGAAGGTAGACGCGATGTATCCGGGGATCAGCTCACTTATGGAAACGTGACCATGCTTGGCGAGTTTGTTCTTGGCTACCCGAATGAGTATGGGAAGTACACGACCAGGCCGGTTATTCCCGGACATGAAACAGGTGGGCTACCAGCCGCGGATGATTCGGAGGGATATAGCGATCTTGGTCGCAATGGAAGCTATCTTGTCATACGACAGATCGAGCAGGACGTTCGAGGTTTATGGCAGTTTCTCGATAAGCAAGTGAGCGGAGATGCTTCAAAACGTCAGACTCTTGCAGAAAAGATGGTTGGACGGCAGATGTCCGGGGATTCGTTATTGCCAATGACGGATCAAAGTATCTCTGGAGTTGGCCCTGACAAAGAGGACATTCAAAGGAATCAATTCACGTTTGACGGCGATGCGGATGGCGTCCGATGCCCGTTTGGGGCACACGTGCGGCGTGCGAATCCACGGAACGCCGATTATCCAGCGGGAACTCATGATCTGTTGGAGAAACTGATACGTTTGTTAGGTTTTGGCCGGAAATCGATACGTGACGATATGGTGGCATCGACTCGCTTCCATCGACTGGTGCGTCGAGGACGGGAGTATGGGACGAAGTTGTCTCCAGATCAGCGCTTGCAGCCGAAACCTCCGGATGAAGCGGCTAGTGGTTTAGAGTTTGTTTGCCTAAACGCCAATATCTCTCGCCAGTTTGAATTTATACAAAGCGCGTGGCTTATGAGCGGAAAGTTCGACGGCTTGAACGAGGAGGGAGATCCTTTGCTGGGGAACCGCGAAGCAGTAGCCGGTTGTCCGGTCGACAAATTTTCTCTTCCGGTCGCGGGCGGGGTACGACAACAGATACAGGGACTGCCGCGTTTTACGACGGTGCGCGGGGGAGCATATTTCTTTTTGCCGGGAGTGCGAGCGCTACGGTATCTTGCACGCATTGCGAAGTTTGATTGATATGGGGGATAACCATGAAAGTGACTTTCTGGAATCAAACCATTGGAAAAGAGCTGGGGCGGCTGGGTGGTTTTGGAATAACTTTGGCCACGCTGGCGCTTGGCATCGTGCTGCAGGGTTGCAGGACGCAGCCTGGAATTCCTGGTCACGTCGATGACGAGGCCCGTAGGGCGCATCGTCCCGCTAGTTCCTTTCCGGCGGCTGATGAAGATTACTTTCATGACATGGATGGCGCCATCGCGCTGAGCGCTGACGAGATTAAGGGGCGGAACACGTGGCTGGTTTGGACGGCAGGTAATGATCGCCTTTGGGATGTGCTGAGTACCACCAGTGTAGGAAATCTGGACTTTCTGAAGACGGTATCTTCGTACCCTGGGCTGAAGGCTAGTCGTGATAATCGCTGGGACTATCTAGGTCTCGTCAATGAGCCGTGCTTTACAAAGCCTACTGGACCCGATCCAAAACGCTTTGGGCTTTGGCTTGATCAAAGAGATCCCAATTGCCCGCCTGATCCGTTTGAGAATGAACAGAAGTACCCTGGCGTGAAAATCGGAGCGCGTGGAAAGAATATTGATGCAGGTTCTTACTATGGATATGCGACGGGCATTGTAGGGCTTCGGCTTTTTCCCAACCCAGATTTTGATGAAAAGGCGGCTAAGAAATGGGATCCTGTCCGGTACTACACGGATAAGAATTACTACCTGTCGAAAGATCTGGTGAGGCCGTATCGAGTGGGTATGTCATGCGCCTTCTGCCATGTTGGGCCTAATCCAGTAAAGCCGCCTGTGGATCCGGAGAATCCGAAGTGGGAAAACCTGAGTTCGAATGTGGGGGCACAATACTTCTGGATCGACAGAATCTTCGATTGGAATCCTGAATCGAGTAGCTTTGTTTTTCAGTTGTTCCATACTTCGCGTCCTGGAACGCTCGATACTTCGCTTGTCTCCACCGATAACATCAATAATCCACGAACGATGAATGCGGTTTATAGCCTGGGACCAAGATTGGATCAGGCGTTGCGATGGGGTAAGGAAAAGATTGCCGATGGGCAAAAAGACAATAAACAATTCAACGACTATGTTTCGTCGGGACCGCTGACTAAGTTCTTTCAGCCTCCGGATATCGTTCAGACCCCGCGTGTGCTCAAAGATGGATCTGATTCTGTTGGCGCGCTCGCTGCCTTGAATCGTGTTTATCTGAACATTGGAACATTTAGCGAGGAGTGGTTGTTGCACTTCAATGCTTTGATCGGAGGACAAGAAGTTACTCCGATTGAGGTCAAGGTTGCACGAGCTAACTCCAGTTATTTTGAGGCAACAGAGGCGCAGACGCTGGACATGGCCCTGTTCTTTTTGAAGAGCACGGACCCGCATCTGTTGAAGGATGCTCCTGGCGGAGCCGCTCACCTAACGGCAGATAAGGCAGTGTTGACGCGGGGGAAGATCGCTTTTGCTGAGCGGTGTGCACGGTGTCACTCGAGCAAAGGGCCGACACCTCCCGCGGATGCTGATCCTGCGGCCTGTGCGGGATCAGGCTACATGGATTGCTGGAACCGATACTGGAACTGGACGAAGACCGACGACTTCAAGAAGAAGATGACGGCGATGGTGCTTGCTCCTGACTTTACGCAGGGGAATTATCTTTCGACAGAGCTTCGTGTGCCTGTAACACTGCTGCAGACAAATGCGTGCAGTCCGCTGGCTACCAATGCAATTGGCGGAAACATCTGGGATAACTTCTCGTCGCAGTCTTACAAAGATTTACCGTCGGCTGGGACCATAACCGTCTACGATCCTTATACTGGCGAGGCAAAGCCCTATGTGTTACCTGCGGGTGGACGTGGTTATACTCGGCCGCCTTCGTTGATAAGCGTGTGGTCGACGGCACCGTTCCTGCTGAACAATAGCGTTGGCAAGTTCAATGCAAGTCCTTCGGTAGAGGCTCGTTTGGATTCTTTTCAGGATTCGATTGAGAAGATGCTGTGGCCTGAAAAACGCGATAAAGACTCGCTTCTTGGAGACAAGATTCCGGGAGCAATCGATAGGACTACTGACCGTAGCTATCTTCGCGTGACGGCTGGCTATTTGCCCGAGTTTCTCCAAGGACTGCGAAGCCCGGCAGCGCGCTGGTTTCCGTGGCTGTTCAACGATGAAGGCGTGCAGATCGGTCCTATTCCGAAGGGAACACCGATTGGGTTGCTTTCAAACGTGACGGTTGTGCCAGAGACCCATGACCCAGCAGAACGGGCAGCGCAACAGGCGAAGGTACTGGATCTTTTGACAAGGGCGAAGCATGATCTGCAAAATCTACCTGCCGATGCAAGCGACGCCGATGTCGAGAAGGCGTTTGCGGATCTCAAAGGGCCGTTGCTGGGTTTGAGCAAATGCCCAGACCTGATCGTCAACCGCGGGCACTATTTTGGTACGAGTTATTTTGCCGAAGAACCAGCGTTGAGCGATGACGATAAACGAGCGTTGATTGAATATCTCAAGACGTTCTAGCAGGTACTAAGAGCGAGTCGAGTAATCGCGATATGCCGGTAGGCCGAACTCTGGCAGGCTGGTGGCCTGCATGGCTGCGCGGACCACGGCTCTGGCCATCACGGTGGCAGCGACGGCTCCGATTGCTGAGACATCGGCTTTGACTTTGGCTGTGCCGGTGGATATGGAGAAGATAGTGTCTCCGTCGGCCATGGTGTGTACAGGATTGATGGATCGCGCATAACCGTCGTGTGCCATCTGTGCGATTTTTGTCATTTGCGTTTTGGTGAATGGAGCGTTGGTGGCGACAACGCCAATGGTGGTGTTGGCTCCGTTCTGGGCGACAACGCGATAGCCATTCATCATGGCCGCCATAGAGTCGCGGAAGCCTTTGCCGTCTTCACTCCGTGCGCCGGCGAGGACTTTACCCGTTTCGGGATTCACTACATCACCGACAGCATTGACTGCTACCAACGCGCCTACAACGATACCTGTATCTCCGATTTTGATGCTTGCTGTGCCCAGTCCCGATTTCATAGCGAATTTAGGGCCGAACATTTTGCCAATGGTTGCGCCCGCGCCTGCACCGACATTTCCTTCGGCCACTGGTCCAGTGCCCGCAGCTAGACAGGCTTTGTAACCAGAGTCTGCGTTAGGGCGGATTTTGAAGTTGCCAACTCCAAGATCCATTAGGATCGCCGCTGGAACGATGGGGACAACGCCGAGATTGCCAATCTTGAATCCAAGGTTGTGTTCTTCCAGATAACGAACGACGCCGCTTGCTGCATCGAGGCCGAAGGCGCTGCCGCCGGAGAGAAGGATCGCCTGGACTTGCTGGACGGAGTTGATGGGCGAGAGCAGATCGGTTTCGCGGGTGCCAGGTGCGGAGCCGCGCACGTCGACGCCGGCTGTTGCGCCAGCTTCGCAGATAAGCACAGTGCAACCTGTGGGGCGCTCTGTGAGCGTGTAATGACCCACCTTCAGGCCTGGGACATCGGTGATGGAGCCCCCCTGAGGTAGTGAGACAGGATCAGATGTTGCGCCATATGCGATGGAGGGAACGGCGGCTGCTAGCGGGAGACCGAGGGCATTACGGGTGAACTCACGACGTTGCATGAAGCGACCTCTTTTGAAAGATTAGCGGATGTGGGATGGGGCGAACGAAGTTACTTTGCATCGGTGCCACCGGCAAAAGACACGTTGTCCTGTACGTGACCAGGATGAAATATTCGGAAGCCGAGCATTACGATGGTGCCTGTGGCGATGCCGATAGCTTGAGGAGAGAAGAAGCCAATGCCTTGTGCGTAGGTGACGTTAATCGTTCCTGTCGCGATGACTGCAGCGAGGATGCTAGCGAGTGCTGCTGAGGAAAGTACGCGGCGGGAATAGAGGCCCGCCATTACAGGTACAAAGAGCGATACCGCCATGAGTACGTAGAAGATGCTGACTGCTGTGATGATGGACGGGAGGATTATAGCGAGCGATATCCCAAGGATACCTGCACAGATTGAAGTCGTTCGGCTGGCCATCAAAAGCTTTCGCTGCGAGACCGTGGGATTGAGGAAGGTTTTGTAGAGGTCGACGGCCAGTGATGTAGACAGCATGAAGAGAATAGCGTCAGTGGCGCTGAGTTCGGCAGAGAAGATTGAAGCGAGAGTCCATATGCCAAGCCATCTCGGAAGGAGGAGCTTCATTGCAGAGGGAAGGGCGAGGTCTGGATTTGCAAGATGAGGAAGCGCAGCAAAGGCGCATAGGCCTAGCAGCGGCGGTACAAATGCGAAGATTGCCTGACCAGCTGAGTTGAGGCCGACACCCAGTTTTACGGTTTTTACGTCGCGTGCTCCATATACTTTTTGCACGAGACCGGGCGAGATCATGAATGAAGGCACAAGAAATGCGACCCACGCGAACAGTTGCTTTGAGCCGACGCCGACCATGCTGAACATTGGCGCGGCAACAGCTTCGCTGCCTTTGTGAGCGGTGACGAGGTCGCGTACGTGGGACCAGCCTCCAAGCGTGTGGATCGCGAAGGGAACAGCGAGTAAGAGCCCGGACATGGTTACGGTCAACTCAAACATGTTGACGAAGGAGGAGGACATTAGGCCGCCTGCCGTGCAATAGACGATGGCCACCGTACCGCCGATGATGCAACCCTGCCATTTAGGTATACCGGCGACGGTGTAGAGGATAGTCGAGATTGCAATGATTTGCGCTGCGAGGATTGCAAGGGAGCCGCACCAGAACAGGACGGAGATGAGAGCTTTGACCGATTTGTTGTAGCGAAATTCAAGGAAGTCGGGGAGAGTCGCCAGGCCATGTTGTTTGGCGATGCGCCAAAGGCGTGGGCCGAGGAATTGCGAAAGCAGAAGAGTGCCGATACTCGCGGAGCCTACCCACCACCATGCGGAGAGTCCGAAACGATAACCGAGACCCGTTGCTCCTACTGTCGAGCCTGCTCCGATGTTGGCGGCTAGAAATGTTGCGAATAATCTTCCGGGTCCCAGGCTTCGACCGGCGACGAGAAAGTCCGACGAATTCTTTACGCGGCGACTTATGAAGATTCCCAATGCCATCAAAAATGCAGAATAGAGAAGCAATGCTACAAGGTATAAATTCATCGTTTACTGCTGACCTCTTCCGCTCCAAGTAATTGCATTGCAGTGAGCGCCATTACCTTAGCTGAGTTTACGACGTCTTCGATCAAGCAGTATTCGTCTGGCAGATGGGCCTGGTTGAGAATGCCGGGGCCGTAAGCAATGCATTGTTCTACGCTGCCGATTCGGACGACATGCTTTTGGTCGTAGGTGCCGGGACTGGCTGTGAGTTTCGGTCTACGGCCGAAGATGGTTTCGACGCTATCGCTGATTGTGGTGACGAGTTTGCAGTTTTCATCGGTGTGGACGGGGTGGACGATCATAAGGTCTTCGATGTTGTATTTGAAATCGGGATTCTTCGCTTGTAGATCTTCAAGCATTGTATGAATCTCTCCGCGAACCTGCTCAAAGGATTCTTCGGAGAGAAAGCGGCGATCGAAGATAGCTCCGGAGCGATCTGCGACACAGGGAGTCTGCGTGCCGACTTCGGGTTGGCCACCAAAGACGGCGTTCACGTTGATGCTTGCATAGCGCGATCCGGGAGGTTCGACAGGTACGGATGTCTTTCTAGTGGCGAGGGCAGGCTTCAATTCGTGAGTCACTCCGTGTAGAAACTCTGCCATGTGATCGATGGCACTGATTCCAAGGTAAGGCATGGAGCCATGTGCGATGCGTCCATGAGTTGTCACCTTGAACCAGTACACGCCACGGTGCCCAAGACACACGCGGTCGACGTCGCTCGGTTCGGTGATGATGACGTAATCGGTCTTGTCCTTGCCGATCCAACCGTGTTTGGCGAGATAGGCCACTCCTGCGAAACCGCCGCTTTCTTCATCGACGCTGCCGCTCTGTTCGATTGTGCCATGCAGGCGGAAGCCAGCTCTGTGGATGGCCTCGATCGCGAAGATTGATGCAGCGATTCCAGCCTTTTGATCGGAGGTTCCGCGTCCGTAGAGCTTGCCGTCGCGTAGAAGCGCACCGAAGGGATCGACGGTCCAGCCTGCGCCGACCGGAACTACGTCGAAGTGGCCGTTGAAATGTAGAGACGGCCTTGGTTGAGAGCCATTGATCCTGCCGAGAACGTTGACACGGGGGTGCTCGGGGGTGTGTTCAGCCATTCCTTCGGCTGCAATGTAATGCGTGTCGTAGCCGAATTGCTTTAGTTTGCGGCCGATGAAGTCAGCGCCGGCGATGTAGTTTTCGCCCGGCGGGTTGATGGTGGGGATACGGATAAGATCCTGTAGCCACGAGATCATCTCGTCGCTGATCGTTTCGACACTTCTACAGATTGCATCCTGAACACTCACGGATAGACCTTGTGTTGCCATGAATCGACCTCTGAAGCGTTGGGAAGGGCTTTGCCCTGAGGGGCAATGTCTCTTCCAATTTTATCGATCTGGCCGCGGAAAGATTTTCTTCTGACAGTCAACGAGCATGTTGCAAACTAGAACGCCAGCTTGATCGCCAGTTGAATGACTCGAGAGTCGTTGCCGACGGTGCTGGTGATCTGGCCAAAGGTTGATGCGCCAAAGGTTGCTACCGGTTGAGCGAAGTGGGCTTCGTTGAAGAGGTTGAAGACTTCGAAGCGAAACTCGAATAATTTGGTTTCTCGCAAGCTCAAAACTTTGAAGAGCGATGCATCCATTGTGTTGAAGCCGGGGCCAAGGATCGTGTTGCGGCGTTCGTTGCCGCTGGTGCTGTTGTCGATCAGATTGCCGGTGGTAGGCAGAGCAAAGCAGGCAGTGTTGAAGAAGTGTTGGTTTGAAGCAGTGCCCGCTTTACGTTGTGCGCCGGAGTTTGGATTGCAGGTTTGGTTTGGACGGAAGGTGAGGGACTGGGCTGTGGTTGAAGAGTTGACTGCGGTCAAAGGACTTCCGGATTGAACCTGGTAGATCGTATTGAACTTCCATCCGCCAATGAGAAGTCGTTCCGCTAACGAACGATCTTCAAGTCTGGGAAGCTCGTATTGCAGACTCAGGACGAAACGGTTTCGCGCATCGAAGAGAGACGCGCCCTTCTCTCGAACCAGTGCCGTGTCGATTGAGGCTTGATTTCCGATGATGACTGGAAGGACAGGGCGGGAGTCGGTGCCGATGTTGAGCCCTGATAGGTGATCCTGAGAGTGACTCCATGTGTAAGCGGCGGTGGCTTGGATTCGATGGAAGTCACGCAACTGCCAGCTTGCTTGCAAAGAGTCGTACCAGGATTTGGCTGCCGAAAAGGTTGGGCGTGTAAGACCGAATGCAGGGAAGGGAGTTCGCACTCCTGCTTTATAAGCGTTCGTTCCCGGGGTTGTGGAGTTGGTTGGAAGTACGGTGGTGGGGTTGACTTCCATAAAGATCGGTAGATTTTCACCGCGTGAGCCGACGTAGCCGATCTCAAAGGCCATGGCGTTGGTGAGTTGGTGTTGCATGCTTACGTTATATTGCTGCACCTGGGCTGTTTTGAATGAGTTCGGGAGGCTCCATCCGATAAAGGTGAGATTCGCGGGGAAGCCCGGAGCTCCAACTGCGACTCCATTGTAGGGATTGGAGAAGTATGTAGATGTGGGCGGTGTCGTGTTGGCGTAAAAGTCGATCTCCTGAAGAGGCTGGAAAGGAGGAGCGAGTGTGCCGTTCTGAAAGAAATCTCCCTGGCCGGGGATGGTGTCATAGAAGATGCCCCAGGCAGCGCGAATACTAGTTCTTGCATCGCCTCGAGGATCGATGATGATGCCGAGGCGTGGTGAGACGTTGTTAGTGTCTGCATAGTATGTTGCGCGTGGAGTGTTTGCATCACCGGGGTATACGAGACCAGTGGGAGCAGTTGGTTGAATGGTTGATTGCTGGCCGGGGTGAATCGCGGCGAGGTGATTCTTGTCCTCGACATAAGGGCGATTTACTTCGTAACGGAGACCGTACTCCAACGTGATGTGCCGGTTGATTCGGAACTCATCCTGTCCATAGATCGAGTAGGTCCAGGAGGAACCATTCAGGCTGGGGTCGCCCGAACCTTGCTGGAACATAAATGGGTAACCGAGCAGGAAATCGGAGAGAGCGTTTGTTGAAAAGACTGTATTGGTGTTGAAGGTGAAGGCGCCGTTGGGGCGATTGATGTAAAGAAGATCGATGCGATCGCGACGGATTTCTCCGCCAAATTGCAGAACGTGCCGATGATGACTCCAGGTAAAGTCGTCGGCGATGGTGTTTACGCTATTTGCGCGATAGGCGAATGGTTGCTGGAGATCGCCGGTGGTGAAGTAGCCCGTGATAGTGACATTGGGCAGACCTGCTGCCGTAGCGTTGGTTGATTTGAAGGCGAAGCCCTGACTAGAGAGGTCGAGGCCGCTGGTTTTATTGGGTATGCCGTCGATGTTTTGCCAGGCATACCTAGCGACATTGATCATGTGGTCGTTGATGGTCCATGTATCGGAGCCCATGGCATCTTGCAAGGTAAGAATCTGGCGGTTGCCGACAGGTGCGAAGTTGGATGGGGTAATGGGGCCGAAGAGATTCTGGTGCGCGTAGAGATAGCGGCCAAGGATGGAGTGCTTTGGTCCCAGCTTCCAGTCTCCGCGAAGGCCAAACATATCGCGATTATCGATGTTGGCGGGAGCGGCTTTATAGAAATTGCCAGGACTGTTGGGTAAGGGAATGAAATTGTTCAGCAGATTTGTGCTGACTGCACTGATACGAGCCGGGTCGATAACGTTGGGCTGATTGTTGAAGTCGAACTGCGACTTCGTAAGCGGGTCGATGATGCGTCCCGTGCAGTTTGGCTGAAGGAGTGCCGTGCATCGGTGGCCTGCTCCGCCTGGATCGGCTGCGGTGGTAAGGAATAGCTCGGAGAAGTCGCCGCCACGTTCCGCAGCGCTGAGGACAGGTTGGTTGAGGACGTTGCTGGTTGCATCTTTCAGGCGAAAGCCCTCGTAGTAGCCGAAGATGAAGACTTTCTCCTTAATGATTGGCGCGCCTGCAGCTCCGCCGAACTGATTCTGCTGATAGTTCGGCTGGGTCGTGGAGAAGTAATTTTTGGCGGCGAGAGCAGCTTCGCGGTTGAACCACCAAAGGTTGCCGTGCACCTGATTGGTGCCAGAACGAGTGACAACATTGACCACGGAGCCTGCATTGCGACCGTATTGCGCTTCGTAGGAGTGCGTCATAATTTTGAACTCCTGGATGGCATCAGGAGGAGGACGCATGACGAAGCCACTGTTGAAGGAGTCGTTGTTAGGTGCTCCGTCGAGGAGAAAGTTGTTGGATTGGTTGCGCATACCGTTGACATTAAAGCTGCCGGTTACGTTGCCGAAGCCTCCAACGGTTGCGTTTCCATTGGCGCCGCCGAGACCAGCAGGAGCGGCGATGACTCCGGGGATGAGCGTGCCAAGCTGAGCGAAGTTGCGACCGTTGAGGGGAAGGTCGATGATGCTTTGATGATCGACCACAGTGCCTAAAGTCGCATTGCCCGTTTCGACGAAAGGAATGGCACCGGTCACTGTGACTTCGACTGATGTACTTCCGATCTGGAGTTGTACATCGACACGTGAGGTGCCATTTACCGCGACCTCGATGCCCCTGGTCAGATTGGTTTTAAATCCTGTGAGACTTACCTTCACTTCATAGATGCCTGGATTCACCAAGGGGATTGCAAATGTACCGTCGGGGCCTGAAGTTGCTGTACGAAACTGACTTGTTGCCGTGCTGAGAAGTTCGATGCTTGCCGATGGTAAGACTCGTCCCGTGGGGTCAATGACGACGCCGGTGATCTGGCCTGTCGCCTGTCCGAAGGCAGATGTTGCAAATAAGAGGAAAGGTGCCAGCAACAGAAGCAGCAGAGCGCCCCGCAACCCATTGTGTCGGGGGAATTTGAAGTTGGAGGGCAAAAAAACAAGGTGATTTCTTCGCATGGTATCTCCGGAATGCCACTGAATAGAAGGGCACTGTATAAATTGCGGGTTGCACGGAAATTACTCGTGTCTACGACCTGGAAGAGAGCATGGCTGTAGAGAGCTATCTAGGACTACGCGAGAGTCAACATTGCTGTAGCTTTAGATACATGGAAGATGCATGCGAAGATAAACTGCTTCGTTCGAAATGTCAACGTAACAAGTCTCTACGTCGTAGGACGGCTTTATTGGTGAAAAGACCTTTGTCGGCGAATGCGATGTATGCATTGGTAGGGTTATTTTCTGGAGCTTAGAATCTCAAGCGGTTCCTTTGTGGGCTTATATTTGTCCTATCGATTTACGAATTTAGCGGAGCTCCATGTCAAACACACTTACATCGTCGGAAGTTATCGCACTCACGAAACAGCACAACTATGGAACGTGGAGAAAGCAGAAGGGCTGGAATCCGGCTCACCTGGTCAGTGCCGATGGCTGCTACTTCACCGACGGAAACGGCAAGCGATTTCTGGATTTTTCTTCGCAGCTGATGTGCATGAATCTTGGGCATAATAATCCTGCTGTGGTGAAGGCGATTCAGGATCAGGCCGCGACTTTGCCTTATGCTGCGCCGTTTTATGCGACTACAGCTCGGGCGGAGTTGAGTAAGTTACTGCTTGAAGTTTTGCCGGAGGGATTGACCAAATTTTTCTTTACGACCTCGGGAACAGAGGCGAATGAAGCGGCGTTCAAGATTGCGCGGATGTATACGGGCAAGACGAAGATTATTGCGCGGTATCGGTCTTATCATGGGTCGACTTCTGGCTCGGTTGCAGCTACGGGAGATCCTCGACGTTGGGCTATGGAGCCGGCGGGGAAGGGACTCGGGGTTATTTTTTCGCCTGAGGTGAATTGCTATAAGTGCCCGATTCGCCATACTTATCCGGGATGTGGAATTGCTTGTGCGGACTATCTGGAGCACATGATCGTCAATGAGGCGGATGTGGCGGCGGTGCTGGTTGAGCCTGTGGTGGGGACGAATGGTGTTTTGATTCCTCCGCCCGAGTATTTTCCCAAGCTGCGAAAGATATGTGATGACCATGGGGTTTTGCTGATTGCTGATGAGGTGATGAGCGGGTGGGGGCGGACAGGGAAGTGGTTTGCTGTTGATAACTGGGGAGTTAAGCCGGATATTTTGACGACCGCTAAGGGGATTACGTCGGCTTATGTTCCGTTGGGTTTGTGTGCTACTTCAGGCAAGATTGCTGAGTATTTTGACGATCATTATTTTGCGCATGGGCATACGTATGAGGCTCATCCGATGACGCTTGGGCCTGCTGTGGCGACGATTCACGAGATGCAGCGGTTGGGGCTGGTGGAGCGGGCGAATGAAATGGGGGCTTATCTGGGGGAGAAGCTGAAGGGGTTGAAGGGGAAGCATGCTTCGATTGGGGAAGTGCGCGGGATCGGGCTGTTTTGGGCGGTGGAACTGGTGAAGAATCAGCAGACTAAGGAGCCTTTCAATACGTGGCAGGAGAAGCTGGATGGGAAGGCGCTGGTGGTCGATCAGGTAGCGGCGAAGATGCTTGCGCAGGGGGTTGTGATGCAGGCATGGATGAGCCATTTTGTGCTGGCTCCGCCGCTGATTGTTGAGAAAGAGCAGATCGATACTGCGATTGCGGCGCTGGATGAGGCGTTAAATTTTGCGGATGGTTTGTTGTAGCTGAAGTGCCATTTTTCAGGGGGTTTTTGAGAAAAGTGACGCCAGAACGTGGTTTTTTGTGGTCAAAGTGTGGCGTTTTGTATGGTGAAGATGGATATTGGACGGACACTTTTTGAGCGCTGAAAATTTTGCAGTTTTGTCGAGTTTATTTTGAGAGGGAATCGTGAGGGTTGCGGAGGTGTTTGCCGGGGTGTCTTTGATGGTGGGGGCTGCGCTGTGTGGAGCGCAGATGCCAATGGGGGATATGGCGGACCATCGTCCTGTGACGCTGGTTGCGGGTTTGGGGAACTCGCATCATGCGATAAGGACGAGCAGCCTGGAGGCTCAGCGGTTCTTTGATCAGGGGATGGATTATCTGTTTGCGTTTAACCATGATGAGGCGCGCCGATCGTTTGCGCGGGCGGCGGAGCTTGATCCGAAGGCTGCGATGCCGTGGTGGGGTATGGCGCTGGCAGTGGGGCCGAACTACAACGATATCGACATTGGTCATGCTCGGGCGAAGCAGGCTGTGGATGCGATTTCTCGGGCAAGGGCTCTGGCGGTGGGTGGGCCTGCAGTCGAGAGGGATTATGTGGATGCTTTGGCGCATCGGTACTCGACTGATTTGCAGATGACGGGTAGAGAGTATGCCGTGGCGATGAAGGGAGTGGCTGGGAAGTATCCGGATGATCTGGATGCGGCTACGTTGTATGCGGAGAGCTTGATGGATCTGCATCCGTGGCAGTTGTGGAGCGCGGATGGAAGGCCGACCGAAGGGACGGAGGAGATCGTCTCTACGTTGAAGGGCGTGCTGGCTCGCGATCCGAACCATGTAGGGGCGAATCATTTCCTGATTCATGCTGTGGAGGCCTCGGGCGATCCTTCGATAGGACTGGCGAGTGCGAAGAGGCTGGAGACGCTGGCGCCTGGTGCGGGACACCTGGTGCATATGCCAGCGCACATCTATCAGCGGGTGGGGGACTTCGATGCTTCGGCAGAGTCGAATGAGAGAGCGATGGTGGCGGATGCGGCTTATGTGAAGAGCGAGCATCTGGAGGGCGTCGCGAACATGTACGACTTTATGTACCTGACGCATAACATCCACTTTCTGGCGGCGGCCTGCATGATGGAAGGCAGGTCAGAGTGTGCAGTGGAGGCGGCGGACCGGCTGGTGAAGCATGTATCGCCGGAGGTTGCGACGAACAGACTGGTGGAGTGGTATCTGCCGACACAGCCGTGGGTGCTGGTTCGGTTTGGGAAGTGGGAGGAGATTCTGAAAGCTCCGGCTCCGCCTAAGGAGATGGCGGTGCTAGGTGCGATGTGGCACTATGCGCGTGGGTCGGCCTATGCAGGACTGGGAAGGTTGAAAGAGGCCGAGGTAGAAAGGGAGGCGCTGGCATCTGCGATTTTGGCACTGCCCGCGGATACGCCTGCTGACTTCAACAACTCCGTTAAGACAGTAATGGGATTGGCGCTGACGGTGCTGGATGCGCGTGTTGCCGAAGCTTCGGGGGAGCGCGAGAAGGCGATTGCGTTATGGAAAAAGAGCGTGGCCGAGTGGGACACGCTGGCTTATAACGAGCCTACGGATTGGTACTATCCTGTGCGGGAGTCTCTGGGTGGGGCTTTGATTCGGGCTGGTAAGGCGAGTGAGGCGGAGGTTGTGTTTCGGCGGGACCTCGAGATTAATCCTCGGAGTGGTCGGTCTTTGTTTGGGCTTTGGCAGAGCCTGGTCGCGCAAAAGAGAGATGCGGATGCGGCATGGGTTAAGAAGCAGTTTGATGCGGCATGGGCGCGGGCTGATGTGAAGTTGGAGGTTGGAAGTTTGTAAAAGGTTTGTGGGGTTTACCCCTTGACAGTCGACAGGAGCATGGGTAAAGCTGTTGTCGGATATCGAGGGGGAAGATGATGCCGCCATCTACAGATCTACTCCAGGGAACGTTGGACCTGCTTATTTTGCGGACGCTTGCGCTAGAACCAATGCATGGCTGGGGAGTGGCTCTGCGTATTCAGCAAGTTTCGCAAGATGTGTTGTCGATTGGGCAAGGATCCCTCTACCCGGCGTTGCATCGTCTTGAGTACAAGGGCTGGATTCGTTCAGACTGGGGTAGTTCCGAAAATAATCGGCGGGCGAAGTTCTACTCGCTTACTCGCGAAGGCAAGAAACAACTAGAGACAGAGCTCGCAACCTGGGATCGACTCTCATCGGCGATTGCTCTGGTGCTGGGCCGTGCGCCGGAGGCCTCCCGATGATTCGGGAATTTTTTGTATGGGTGAGAGTATTTCTGTCGCGACGTCGTGATGGCGAGCTTGAAGAAGAGCTTGGGTTCCATATAGAGCAATCGATTGAGCAGAAGATTGCAGCGGGGATGATTCCGATCGAGGCGCGTCGTCAGGCGTTGATTGAATTTGGTGGGGTGGAACGCACGAGAGAAGAGTGTGTTGAAAAGCGGCCCGGCTGGCTGTTGGATAGTGTTTGGCAGGATATTCGCTACGCTGTGCGCGGCTTTCGACGCAATCCTCTGTTTACTGTCACAGTGATCGTAACTCTTGCGTTGGGGATTGGTACGACGACGGCGGTCTTCAGCGTGGTGGATCGGATACTCTTCCGTAGTCTCCCTTATGCGCACGATGACCGGCTTGTTTCGGTGGGCCTGGTGCAGTCGCTGGAGCGTCAGGAGTTCATGCTGGGTGGATTTTTCTACGAGTGGCGTGACGATCAGAAGCCGTTTGAGTCGCTGAGTTTTGAGCGTGGCGTAAACGAGTGCAATGTGACCGAGGCTAATCCTGTGCGGTTGCATTGTGCGGCTGTGGCGGCAAATTTCCTGCCTACGCTGGGAGTCTCGCCGGTGCTGGGGCGTAACTTTTTGCCGGAGGAAGACCTGCCCGCCTCGCCTAAAGTTGCGTTAATTTCTTATGGGTTGTGGCTGAGCCGCTACAATCGCGACGCTGGTGTGCTCAATAAGGCGATCTCGATTGACGATCATCTTGTTCGTGTTGTGGGCGTATTGCCTAAGGACTTCGAGATGCCGAGGCTCCAGGCAACTGACATCGTGGTTCCGGCGGCGGTGGACGTAGCGGCGCAACATACAGTCAACAGCGGCATCGGCTATCCGATGTGGGCCTTTGCCCGACTGAAGCCAGGCGTGAATCTTGCCGAGGCCAGGGCCGAGATGGAACCACTTTTCCGTAAGACACAACTCTGGATTCCTGCGCAGATTCGAGGTGACTTCAAACTGCAGGTGCGCTCGGTTAGAGACCGGCAGATGCAGAGTGCTTATAGAGCTGCCTGGATTTTGCTGGGCGCCGTGAGTGCTGTGCTGTTGATTGCGTGTGCGAATGTAGCAAGCCTTTTCATGGCACGAGGGGCAGCACGGGAGCGCGAATTGGCGGTACGCATGACGCTGGGTGCAACTCGTAACCGACTGGTTCGCCAAACACTAATTGAAGCATTTTTGCTGGCGTTTGCAGGCGCGTTTGCCGGATGCATTCTGGCGGAGATACTATTGCGCGCTTTTATAGCGATAGCGCCGACTGGAGTGCCATTTCTGATAAAAGCCCATCTCGATCTGCGTATTGTTCTGTTTACGATAGCCGTCTCTCTAGTTTGTTCACTTCTGTTTGGAATGATTCCCGCGTTACAGATGCCACGGATTGTGGCGCTGGCTGCACGGGCTACGAACTCCGGCGCGCATGCTCGCGTGCGGCGTATTCTGGTGTCCTTTCAGATTGCCATGTGCGTAGTTCTGCTGGCAGGCGCGAGTCTTCTCTTTGAGAGCTTCAGGAATCTCGAACATCAGAACCTGGGGATGGAGACTCATGACGTTCTCGCCGTTCATATTCCGCTTACGTCGGCTCGCTATCAGACGGGGCAAGCTTATATGGCTTTCTACCTGCGAGTTGAGCAAGCGCTGCGACAGATACCGGGAATCACGGCTGTGGGAATAAGCGATTCACTGCCTCCGGATGTGGATAGCTGGCATGATGGTGTGCGTCTCAATGAAATGCTGATTGACGGCAAGGCAGTTGCTTTGGCAGGAACGGGTGGCACAGCCGTTGTACGCAGGGTAACGCCCGGGTACTTCGGCGCGCTAGGTGTTCCTATCGTTGAGGGGCGGATTCACCGAGGAAGAACGTAGCTCAAGTAGCAATTTCATGATTCTCAGCAAGCTGCTTGCCACTCGCTTGTTTCCTCAAACCGATCCAATCGGCAGGCAAATTCGCTTTGCCGTCTTCAGACCTTATCTGGCTGTTGATGGGCCTGTCTTTACAGTCGTAGGCGTGGCGGGGAATGTAAAGAACGCAGGCCTCGCGGGACAGGACGACCCTGAGTACTACACGCTTCGCCGTAACCGTGACGAGGATTGGAGCGGGCATTGCGTGTTTGTTCTTGAGACGACGCTACCGAACTCGATCGTGGCTCCATGGATTCGGACTCGGGTCGCCCACTTTGATTCCACTGCACCGGTAGAGATCGAAGGCCTGACACAGAGTGTGAGCAAGCTTGCTGACCGTCCGCGATTTGAGACGGCGTTACTCGGCTTTTTTGCTCTGAGCGGCTTGGTGATGGCTATTGTGGGTCTCTATGGAGTGATTGCTTTTGTTGCCACGCAACGCACGAAAGAGATCGGCGTTCGCATGGCACTGGGAGCCACGCGCTTCGACGTTCTGCGCCTGATCACAGGCGAGGGTGTGCGTCTCATCATCTTCGGCGGCGCTATAGGTCTGGTGGCTGCGCTTGGCCTTGCGCAGTTGCTGAAGAGTCTACTGTTTGGTATTACGCCGCATGATTTCGGGACATATCTGGCTGTTACGTTACTTCTTATCGCAGTGGCTCTCGCAGCTACGCTCATTCCCGCTCGCGCTGCAATGAAGGTCGACCCTATGGAAGCGCTTCACTACGAATAGGGAAAATTCTGTCTTCCTTTCAGAGATACGACGACATCGAACTACCTCGTGATTTCCGGGTGTGAGCTATTGACATGCGATTGTTCGACTTGCTAGTTTCGGAGCCTACGTGATCTTTCCTAAGGACGGAGGTGTCGGCTCTTTGTAATTACCGGGCCCCATACATACGAGAAAGGAATTGCAATCATGGCAACTAAAAAATCGAATGACGCTGCGAAGCAGCTTAAACAGGATTCACTTGTAGAACAGCTAATCCCCGATCCAGGCAATCCGCAGACGACCATACAGCTAGTTGGGTGGTTAGGAAAAGGCGTTGAAGAGGGGCAATGGCGTCTCTATCTCACTCCACAGCTCGACCAGTATGTAGAGTTTTCAGAAGACAGTGTTGTACTTGCACAGCCTCTACAAAAGGAACAATCAGCGTTAGGTGGCACCACGGTCTGGCTGAAGGCAGGTACTGCTTTGAGCCATACACAGGTCGTCAAGCGCCAGATCCAAGCTGATTTCCTCTCAGGAGGAATTACTTCCGGATTTTTGGCGAGTTCTACGTCTTCACTTTCGGCGACTGGTTCCAGGGTTGTGGTGCCAGGCACTACACGTGGATATGTATGTTCGGTAAATCCTCATATCCCAGCCTGCCGACCGCGTACACAAGGTTGTCCAATCGCTTCTGACGACGATCCCTGCACAGGTGCATTCTGTGGGACCGGAGCTTTCGTGTGCGGCTATTCAGTTGGCTGCACGGAGGGTCGGGAATGCTCAGTAGGCTGTTAGATTAGGGTCCTATTTCTGTAAATTTTTCATCTCCAGGCGACCGGGGTAAAACTCGAGCGCCTGGGGAATGAATTTCCGTGGTTCACTGTCATTGAGTTGTCTCATGGTCCCGAAATTGATCTGGATCTTTCATCGAAAACCACTATGCTCACTCAAGCCGAAGTAGTTCAATATCTCCTGCAAAGAGAGTTCATCACGGCAGACTCTGTCGTTGATGAAGACCTTCGAGTTGTTGAAGCATCGCGCCGCAATCGTAATTTCAAAGTCATCAGGGAGGGTGGCCCGTCTTATCTTCTGAAGCAAGGGCTTAGTTCAGAAGGGCGAGCTACGGTGGCTCACGAAGCGATTATCTACAAGTATATGGAGACGGCGGACGGTAGCGTATCTTTTCGTTCGTATCTTCCGGGCTACTACCAATACGATGATAGCGATGGGATCCTTCTTCTTGAACTGCTCGCCAACGCTCAAGATGTTCGCGAATTTCATGTGCGGAGGGGAGCCTTTTCTACCTCGATCGCTGCAGCTCTTGGGAGAGCTCTGAGTAAGCTTCACCGGCTTGATATTTCTTCTCTGCCAACGGAGTGGGATAGTAGTTTTAGTAACCGATTGCCATGGGCTCTTACTTTGCATCGGCCTGGTATCGGTGTCTTTCAAGATACGAGCAGCGCGAATATGCAATTGATTCGCATCGTTCAGAACACTCCTGGATTTGTACGTGCGCTGGACGAATTACGCGAAGGTTGGAGAATCGACAGTCTCGTGCATAACGATATTAAGTGGGATAACTGCCTCGTCTTTCCTCGTACGAATTCGAATCGCAAGGTTGACCTCAAACTAGTTGATTGGGAGTTTGCCAGGTTGGGAGATTCTTGTTGGGATGTAGGTGCCGTATTTAGTAATTATTTGAGCTTCTGGCTATTCTCTATTCCGGTTTCTGGTGAAAATCCTCCCGATCATTTTCTTGATCTTGCTAAATATCCTCTGGAGCGTATGCAGCCAGCTATTCGTTCCTATTGGCAAGCGTACGTTCGCGGAAGAGGCTTCGACAGGGCTCAATCGGAAGAGCATCTATTTCGAACCATAAAGTATGCGGCGGCGAGGCTTATACAAACTGGCTATGAACATATGCAGCGTTCAATGCATCTGACGGGTAATCTTGTGTGCCTCTTGCAACTCAGTCTGAATATTATGCAACGTCCTTCCGAGGCGATAGCCCACCTGTTAGGAATTTCGTTGGAGCCTAGCGTTTCTTGAGGATGCGATGAGCGATTACATCGAACAAGTCAAGGTGTCTATAAGTGAAACGGTGTTTCACTCACCTACTGCCTATTCGTACTTTGGCAACGAACCGCCGAGGCTTGCTCCACGTGTCAGACGCGCAATGACGCCAAAGACCGCCCGTAATTACTTGCTGTATCAACTTCAATCACATCTTTATAACGAGTTCTACATTCGAGGAGGAACATCTCAGAACGTCTGGAATGATCCGGATTGCGATGCAGATGCGGTTTCTTTTGTTGAGGCTTTGTCTGCGGCGAATGAAGGAAGCGGCTGTAACGAAAGTGGATGGGAAGTTTTGGCAACGGCGGAGAATCATCTCCGCGTGAGAAAGGGCAATCTGGAATTGTGGGTGCGACCTGAGGACTGTTCCGCAACTAAGGATGGGTTTCCGCGGTCCGAGAGCTCGGTGGTGTTACATCTTCCGAAAGAACTGCGCGGAATGTCGCCTGGCTACTACATGGCGCTCAGCAATCAGGAGGATGTCCCCGGCGATGGAGAGACTCTGGTACGACTCTATTGGAATCTAACCGCCAGCGGTGCACCGGTCTTTATGCGTGGAGCTACGCGCACACTAAACGACGCTGGTTTATTTTTCAGACTCAAGGTGCTCAATGATCCGCGCGGCTACAACCGGTGCGACGCTGCTGTTGTGTATTTTCGTAAATCGCAGTATTCCGCGATTATGGATTGCCTGTCGCATCTCTATCCTCAGGTAGCTTCTTATCTGAAACCTAGGACGCCTGTGTTTACAAAACCAGTTGCTCCCGGCCTTGGCGTGGCCGAAGACCCTGGAGTGAACGAAAGCTTTGGCCAGCATCGATGCCGGGTTCTGGCTGATGGCATGATTCGCGCATACGAACAAGGCGCAAAGGAGCTTGGCAAACGCTTGGAAATCGTTACGGAGTGCTACGTGTCATCCGGTATTTGTCTGAATGAACCTTACTTGAATCCTGGTTCCACCGATGTCTACCTACCTTTCCGGAGTTAGGACGATGTGGCTTCGATGAATATGTCAACACGCGAGTTTCTGATGGTTGCAGAAGCTATAGGGCAGCGAATCTGTGCACAGGCTGTGTGGCACGACGATCGCTGCAATTGGTTGGGAATGGAACCTCTTGAACGGGCCTCAAGAGGTTTTCAGCCTGCTGCTACATACAGGACGCTCGGTCCAGATCTGTATTCCGGCACTAGCGGTATTGCACTCTTCCTTGCTGAGTTATTTGTGACGACGGGAGATCCTTCGTTGCGTCGGACTGCTTTGGGGGCACTACAGCATTCCTTCTCACGAGTAGATGCAATCTCGTCTTCTGCTCGTTTGGGCCTGTTTAGCGGATGGTTCGGAATAGCTTTGGTTGCTGCGCGTCTGGGGTTAATTCTCGACGAGTCGAATCTTGCGATCCAAGCGCAGCAGCTTTTGCAACGAGCATTTTCCGAACAGTATGACAAGGGAGAATTCGATGTGATGTCGGGTATGGCGGGAGCGATTGCCGCGCTGGTGGTGTTGGATCCTATTCTCGATAGTCCAGCGCTTATTGATTTTGCCGTACGTTTGGGTGACGAACTCATTGAATCGGCAGATAAAGATGATAGTGGATATTCATGGAAATCGCATGTGTTCAAGAATCATCATAATCTGACCGGCTATTCGCATGGAGCTTCCGGTGTAGCTCACGCACTGCTAGAACTGTACGACATTACGAAGATTTCAAAATACTACGATGCAGCGAGGTCGGCCTTTCAATATGAAAGTCACTCATTTGATGCCGCAACGGCGAATTGGCCTGACTTTCGTAAAGATCCTTCTTCGCCTTCCAGAAAAAAGCGTACCTATCCATGTATGACGTATTGGTGTCATGGCGCGCCGGGAATTGCTCTATCGCGAATTCGTGCGTTTGAGTTGATACACGATGAACAATGCAAAATTGAGGCTATTACTGCGCTGAAGACGACACGGGAATCGATCGATTCGGCGTTGGATACCTGGACGGGCAATCTTTCGTTATGCCATGGATTGACGGGGAATGCGGAAGCGCTCATTTACGGGGCGGAGATATTGAAGACGGAATCAGAAGAGAATATGGCGATGGCGCTAAGTGTTGCGAGGATGGGTATCGAACGCTACGCTGGCAATTCGGCATGGCCTTGCGGAACACATGTGGGCGAAACTCCTAATCTGATGCTCGGCTTGGCAGGTATCGGACACTATTATTTGAGACTGTACCAACCAGCTATCCCATCGGTGCTTATTTTGAGAAGGGAAGTTTGGAGCAAGCGGGGTACCCGTGAGCCGGTCGAAATCGCGAGAGACGTTATTTGAGAATCCTTGCGAGATAGCAGCAACGCGAGATTCATCTTTTTTGCGGCTGTTTTAAGTGAATCTTAAGGTTCACGGTTTACTCTGGCATTTATGCGCGGTAAGGGTAAAAAGTTGCTCATGTGGGTTGCGGAAGCCGCTGTTTTTCTCGTGGTGGCTCTCGCGATTCAATGCAGAGCTCAAGAGGCAAAGCCGGCGGGTGTACCGGTCATTTCGCTGGCAGAAGCGATTCACCGGGCTCAACAAAATGAGCCTGTCTTTGCGAGTGCAGTTGCAGCGCAGAAATCGGCTGGTATCGATCGTTATATTGCGAAGGCTGCGCTGTTGCCCTCTGTCCTCTATCACAACCAGGTACTGTATACACAGCCTAACGGACAGACCAACCAGGGTGGTCAGGTTGGAACGCAATCAGCGCCAGTTTTTATTGCAAACAACGCGGTGCATGAGTACAGCAGTCAGGCGTCGATCAACGAGACGATCGGTCTACGGCAATTCGCAGATACGAAGGTAGCTTCTGCGAACGCGGCACGTGCTTCCGCTGAATTGGAGGTCGCGAGGCGTGGACTCGTCTCGGCTGTTGTCAGTATGTTCTACTCGGCGTCGGCTTTCGATGCGAAGCAGCGTGTACTTACCGAAGCTCTCCGCGAAGCACAGAACTTTACGCAACTGACGCAGAAGCGCGAAGAGGCTCGCGAGATTGCTCATGCCGATGTGGTGAAGGCTCAATTACAGGAGCAGCAGCGTCAGCGTGAGTTGAGCGATGGAACCCTGGCGGCGGACAGGGCGCGTCTAGAACTCGCTGTACTTCTGTTTCCTGATCCTCGGACGCCCTACTCCACCGATACGACAGAGGCTCCGCCAGCTCTTCCGACGAGAGATGAAGTGATCAGCCTCGCTTCGAGCAAGAATCCGGAGATACGGAGCGCGTTGGCTGATGTGCAGGCCAGCAACGCGGAAGTGATGTCAGCCAGGGCTGCCTATCTGCCCGATCTTGCGTTGAACTTCACCTACGGTATCAATGCGCCGCAGTTCGCAAAGCGCGGACCGGATGATGTGCGGAACCTGGGCTACTCCATCAGCGGAACGCTCGACATCCCCGTGTGGGACTGGTTCTCAACCCAGAAACGTGTAAAGCAGAGCGAGATTCGCCGCGATGTTTCAAAGGTTACGCTGACGGCAACGCAGAGAAGACTCATCGCGACGCTTGAAGAATCGTATGCGGAGGCAAATGTGGCTCGGGATCAGTTAGACCTCCTCGATCGGAGCGTTCACACTGCGGCCGAGAGCCTTCGGCTGACGAAGCTTCGCTACTCTGCCGGCGAATCGAGTGCACTTGAAGTAGTAGATGCCGAGACGGCTTATCTTTCCGCAGAGACTGCTCAGGCGGATGGGATAGTTCGCTACAGGACCGCCCTGGCGGGATTGCAAATATTGACGGGAACATTGTGAGCATAAACGTGAACTTTTTTGGACGACCTTTGATTCGCCCGCATGCGATATATATAGCAACCCTACTTCTGTGTGCCCCGCTTCTGCAGGGCTGCAAGAAAACAAGCGACGCCGAGACGGCTACTCTCGTGACGGTGCAAGCGGAGCATCCGGAGACAGGTGAGATCTCCGAACACATTATGGCCGATGCGACGCTGTCTCCAATTGCACAGGCTGCGATCTCTCCAAAGATCACAGCTCCCGTCCGCACTTTCTTTGTGCAGCGAGGATCCAAGGTAAAGGAAGGGGAGCTGCTTGCTGTGCTTGAGAATCGCGATCTCAGCGCTCAGGAACTCGATAACAAAGGCCAATATGCTGCCGCGCAAGCGTCCTTTAACATACAGACAAAAGCGCAGGTGCCAGAGGATTACCACAAGGCGGAATTGGACGTAGCGCAGGCGAAGGCGCAGCTTGAACTACAGCGCCAGATTGTGGCGGCGCGTCAGAAGCTTCTCGCTGAAGGGGCTATTGCGGGTAGAGACTACGATACTGCCGCCGCAGCTCTTGTGCAGGCTCAGGCTGCATACGACGTCGCTCAAAATCATCTGGGATCGTTGAAGCAGGTGAGTCAGCAGGCGACTCTACAACAGGCGCAAGGACAACTCTCTTCCGCTGAAGGGAAGTACCTCGCAGCTAAGGCGCAGGTTTCTTATTCTGAGGTTCGAAGCCCGATCGCGGGGGTTGTGACTGACCGTCCGTTGTTCCCAGGCGAAACCGCTAGCGCTGGTAGCACGCTTATCACGGTGATGGACACTTCTTCGCTTCTTGCGAAAGTGCATCTGTCGCAGATCGTTGCACAGCGTCTGAAGGTGGGTGAAGATGCTTCGGTTCTGGTGCCAGGTGTAGATGAGCCTGTTCCAGCGAAGATTCATCTGATCAGCCCAGCACTGGATCCGGGAAGCACGACGGTAGAGGTGTGGCTTCGTATCGACAACCGCGAGGGGAAGTACAAGGCCGGTACTCCAGTGAGGGCCTCTATTGTGGGCCGAACGGTTGCTGACGCAATTAAGGTTCCGCTGACCGCAGTGCTCACGGGGCAGGATGGCGGGAAATCCGTGATGGTGATTGGAGCGGATGGAACTGCCCACAAGAGAGCGGTGGAGTTGGGAATTAGCAATGGCGAAGATGTTCAAATCACCAAGGGAGTGAGCGGTTCTGAAACGGTCATTACTACTGGAGCCTATGGCCTGGATGATGGCACGAAGGTGAAGGTCGGTAAGGCCGATGAAGATGAGGACAAAGCAGGCGGAGAGTCAAAATAATGGAACTGTCTTTGTCAAAAGATACCCAGCAGAGCTTCTGGCTTGCTCGTTATCGGGGCCCAATCTTTTTCTTTTTCATTGTTCTTTCGTTTGCAGGAATATACGCGGCGAAACAGGTTCCAATCTCAATCTTTCCTGAGACGAACTTTCCGCGTGTCGTTATCGGCGTAGACAACGGCGTGATGCCGGTCGAGCAGATGCAAGTGACGATCACAAAGCCGATCGAAGATGCGGTCAACTCGGTCCCTGGCCTGAAGACGGTACGTTCCACGACAAGTCGAGGCTCCGCCGAGGTCAGTCTGTTTTTCGATTGGAATGTCGATATGTATCGAACGCTTCAGTTGGTGGACGCGGCCATCGGTAAAGCGCGGCAAACACTGCCGAACACTGCGACCATTACGACGAACCGGCTTACGTTCGCTACCTTTCCGATTCTTGGTTATAGCCTTACCTCCGATCGACTTTCTCAGACACAACTCTGGGAGCTTGCGACCTATCAACTTAAGCCGCCGCTCAACCGAGTGGCGGGTGTGAGCACGGTCACTGTTCAGGGCGGCAAAGTACCGGAGTTCCACATTGTGCCAAATACGGCGCGCATGCAGACGGCGGGCGTAACAATTCTGGATCTCGTAAACGCGGTGCAAGCATCGAACATCATCGATTCGCCGGGGCTTTACGAAGCGAACCACGAGTTAATCCTCGGTTTGGTCGGAGCGCAAGCACATGATGGAGAGCAGCTTGGCCACCTAGTAGTGAAGACTTCACCGAGCGGTGCGGCCGTCCGGGTTGCTGATGTAGCCACAGTGCAGCCTGGAGTGTTACCTGTTTACACCGCGGTTACGGCGAATGATCATGCCGCCGTTCTTTTGAACATAACGCGCCAGCCCTCGAGCAACACCATAGCTGTTGCTGATGCGGTCGCCGTGCAAGTTCAACAATTGCGCAAGACTCTGCCCGGAGATGTTCATTTAGAGATTTACTACGATCAGTCTGAGCTTGTACGCGAGAGCATTCGCAGTGTTCGTGATGCTATTCTCATTGGGCTTCTGCTGGCGTGCATCATTCTCTTTCTGTTTCTCGGAGACTGGACTTCTTCGCTTGTTGCTGGGCTGGTCATTCCGGTAACGATCGCAATTACTGTTCTGCTTCTATGGGCCATCGGAGAGAGCTTTAATTTGATGACGCTGGGCGGTCTGGCGGCAGCTATCGGCCTGGTGATTGATGATGCGATTGTAGTTGTCGAAAATATCGTCTCGCACCGTGATCGCGGCGAGAGCCGTTTACAGGCTGCCCGTCTTGCTCTGCGAGAGATTGCCGTACCCCTTGTTGGGTCTACGATTACTCCGGTCGTGGTCTTTCTTCCGCTTATTTCAGTCACTGGTGTGACCGGAAGCTTTTTCCGCGCACTCGCGATCACGATGACGATTGCGCTGCTCACGTCGTTGCTTCTCGCGGTTACCTGGACTCCCGCACTCAGTTTGGTCTTTCTGCGTGAACACCGGGATACGCAAGACAAGCCTCACGAGGAACATGGACGCATTATGCGCAATGTTCTGCGCTGGCATGAGCGCGGCCTCGGCTGGTCGCTGAGCAGACCGTGGGTACTTCTTGGCCTTTGCGGACTCCTTGTTTTTGGAAGCTGGTTCGGCTATCAGGCGCTAGGGTCGGATCTACTGCCCGAGATGGATGAAGGCGGATTCATCCTCGACTACATTATGCCGGCGGGTAGCTCGCTCTCTGAGACGAATCGGGTACTGCAGCACGTGGAACACATTCTGCATAGCATGTCTGAAGTTGAGAGCACATCGCGGCGCACGGGTTTGCAGATGGGATTGGCTGCCGTTACTGAAGCCAACACCGGCGACATTACGGTAAAGCTGAAGAGCAAGCGCGACCGTGATATCGATGAGATCATGGCGGATGCGCGTGCGCAGATCAAAAAGACTGAGCCTGCGCTCGACGTGGAGTTTACTCAGGTACTTCAGGACATGATCGGCGATCTATCCAATGCGCCGGAGCCGATCCAGATTAAAGTTTTTGCTAATGATCCAGCTTTGCTGGCTAGCCT
>Ga0206905_10024_pt3 | contig 36884 bp, 28 predicted proteins | sample Alteio_BWOrgHeat_43_FD_152940 | JGI IMG/M metagenome (GOLD analysis project Ga0206905, IMG submission 152940) | Enriched cells from forest soil in Barre Woods Harvard Forest LTER site, Petersham, Massachusetts, United States -... | ecosystem: Environmental > Terrestrial > Soil > Temperate forest >...
CCCCGCCCTGGGTTAGGCCGACGCCGAAACGCGAAACGACCAAGCCGCGGGTTGAGCCGACGCCGAAACGCGAAACGCCCAAACCGTGGGTCGAGCCGATGCCCAAACGCGCGACGGAGATGACATCGAAGGAATCCTGGGAGCTTTTTCAGGGCGGGCGCTCGGTGGAGGAAATCGCCCGCGAAGGGAATGTCGCGCCCCACGTCGTCGTCCAGCACCTCGTCGAAAATATCTCCAGCGGACAGCCATGCGACCTTCGACGGTTCTTCACCGCCGACGAGCAGGCGCAAATGGAAACCGCGTTCGCCACGCTCGGCATGGAGCGAATGGGGCCAGTCAAGGAATCGCTCGGCGCCGCCGTGAGTTACGTGCAGCTTCAGATCTGCAAGGCGGCGGTGGAAGCGCGTAAGCGGCGGTCCACGTGAGAGGTGGGTCCATCGGCTGTTCGTCCGGACTGTGGTTTTCCGGATTGCATCAATGCAGGGCGCCAGAATGGCGGCGCAGCTGGGTGATTTGAAAACCGGGAGGTCAGGGAAAAGAGGCAACCGTCTTCAGGCCAACGGCCTGGTGCAAGCCAGCCCAGCGGCTAGCTCATGTAGGGCCTTTGGCCCATTCGGCGGCGGGCGTCAGGCAATGGAAACCGGATCCCGATGAGTTTTTGACAACCGCTGCGATTTTAAAACCTTCCGGGCACAGGCCAGATGAATCGCCTGGCACATTGCTTAGTAGCTCAGCAGGATTGCGTGCGAGTTCGACATGGACGCTTCCCGGTCTTCCCTGATAATTGTGGGTGTGTTCGCGGCGAGCCGATGCGCAGTTTTTGCCGTTAAATTCCTCCCCCATGAAGCGCCTCATACTTTGGGTTATACTCGCTCAGCTTTGCAATGGCGGCATTTGCCGGGCGGAGGAAAAGATTGTGATCTCGGAGCTTCTCAATCCCTCCCCAGGAGCGGCACGCTGTAGCTGGTCGGGCGCCCTCGAATATCGAATCAGTTCTGCGCGCAAAAAGGAGAAGCGGCTTTATGTGGTTACGTGGAAAGGGCACTGGACATTCAGCGATCCCTCGCCCCCTTTGCCAGACGATTATTCCACGGAGCATTTTGACCGGCTGTTCCCTCTCCTCACTCCTGACGGGCTGCTTTTTTCGCAAGACTTCTCGTATACTGTATTTGAGACAGATGGAAAACCTGTCCAGTTGCACCGAACGTCAGATTCAAGCATCCATTACTCGCCGATGACGTCGGGCACGACCGCCGGATCAGTCGAAGCATACGGCGAATCGGATTTAAGAGTCAGAGGCTTCGTGATGAATCTCAATGGAGACGGGATAGTCAATGTATTTGAGGAGGAAAGATTTCAATCCGTCCACTACGTAACAGTGCGTCGGATCGATGAATCGAAACCGCTTTTCGTCGTCGCTTACGATTGGGGAGATTACCTAAATCGCCACGACGCTCCGTGGACTTATGCGCTGCGACCATCGAGCGGCGGCCAATATGACATCGTTTTTGGTCCAAAAACCCCGAACTCCATCACGCCAGAGGTTATCTTTCATTGGGATGCCCACCGTGCGGAATGGATCTGCAAAAACACGGACAAACACCTGCGGGTAATTGATTTGAAGAATGCCCCGAAAGAAATTGCCGCGCTCGATTCCGAGGCATCGCGAGGCAAGGAGATATCCGTACAAGATCAGTTGGACGATGATGATCTCCGGGCGTCTTATTTACCCGCCTTAACTCGTGACGACCGGGAACGGCTTCTCGCCGATCAAGGATTGATACCCTACCGATACAAATCTTTGGCGAAACTGGACAATGGAGAATTGCTCGCGTGGTTGGGAGCGGGTCGCGGGATTTCGGATTTTCTCGAAGAACATTCTCCGCCGAAACTCCCTCCTGACTTTTGGAGAGCCGATCCCAAGTCCTCGGCGCTGGCCTTCGCGATCCGCAATCGCCCGAAAGACGCCGAGCGCAGTTACCGCCTGGCCATTGATGATCTCGACGGAGTCACCGCCCCCGAAGAAGGGACGGTCGCCATCTCGACGGCGCGATCGGAGAGTGAAAGCCGTAGTCTCAGCGAGGACTATTTTCTACGGTGCTCGCGAGGCGATTCTTACCTCACGCTGGTTCGCAAGGGCGGTCCATGGGGTGACAAAGACGCCTTGGATCCGCCATTCGCATGCGACATCCGAAAAGCGCCGCTCACCTACGAAGAAGCGCGACGGATATTGCAAACGATCTGGTGGCTGGACCGCATTCGCAGCAAGCAGGTGGACAATGAAAGCGGCAGCGGCGGCGGTATCGGCTCCCCGGGGGACATGTTGGCCTCGATTCGTCTTGAATCGCCGCAAGGAGCACTGGGTTTTGAGGGCTTCCGCTTTCATCCTTCGTCTCAGGCGAAGGGCGTTTCTACCACGGATGCCCATTATGACCGGACCGCGTTTCTGAATCTCGCGGCGCTCCTAATGGACGAAGAATTGCCAAAGTATCTCGCAGACCGCTGGAACCGATTCGATATTCGAGGGCGCCCGACCAGCTACAGCGTGCCGCTCCTGGGGAGGGATTATTCTAAAACGGACCTCGCCGACCTCAAGGCGAAGGTGGCGCAGCAATTGCGACTCTTTCCCTCGGGAGATATCGGACAATCAGCCACCAAGCTAGTAGTAGCTATCGCAGAGGAACTGGGACTTGCCGAACTCAAGCCGGACATAGAAAAAATAGCTTCGCTCCTGCCATTGCCATCGGAACGAGAGAAGCGACTTGGGAAGATCGCAATCGAAATCATGGAGTGGCAAAAGCGTCTCGGTCCGGATGAAACAGACTCCCGTAGTTCGTTCCGCAGACGCATTCAATCGACGATCAAACTGGATCCAATTCCGGATCCGCCAGGAACCGAAAGCAAGCCGGAGATCCCAAAAAAGCCGGCGCCACCGCCGCCCGACCCGAAATTTGCCAGTTTGGATGCGCTGTTCGCGGAGCAGGAAAAGATCTCCCATGAGCAGACCTTGGAAGAAAAGACGACGTATGAATTGCGCACCCAGATCCAATATACCCTTCGCTGGTTTGCCATCAAAGACGACCCGCAAAAGCTGTACGAATTTGCCATCGAAAATGTGGTTCTTCGGGAGAATGAGTGGGTAGAAAATGGGTTCAAAGCGGGCGCGGCATGGAGCGGTGCGCATTCCGGCGGACCCAAGCATCTTTCTTTTTCGAAAACCCGGCAGAGCTAAATAGAGCCTGTCCGCGGAGCGGGAAAAGCAGTATGTGAGAGGACAGGAGGGTGAAAAAGATCGGGCAAAAGCAGCGGAAAACGCTGCTTTGCCCGAAATCGAGCTGTTATGAGTTTGGTGTGAACAATAATTCAAACAGACCGACTATTGGGATATTACCGCAGCAGGAGACGTTTCGTCGAGAGCTTCCGAAGGTCAGTGGGAACGTCGATTACACGCTCTTCGAGAAGGAACTGAAGATGATGGACGAGGTGATATTGAAGAGCGGGATCGAGGCGCTGTTCGTGAGATTGAGCCTGGAGCGTTACGTGGCGCAGGGGCGTGCGGATGGGGTGGAGGTTGGCGGCAAGGCGCTGGAGCGGCAGCAACGGCAGAGCCGCAGCGCTTTGCGCTGCACGGTGCTGCGACACACGCTGGGCGAGTCGTATCGGGATCTGAGCATGAGGCTGGCGCAGTCCGAACTGCTGCAGTGGTTTTGCGGGATCGAGAACTTTGGAGAAGTGAGAGTGCCCAGCAAGAGCACGCTGCAGGATTACGCGCAGAGGCTTGATGAGGAGACGATGACGGCGGTGCTGGATGGGCTCAAAGCGGCGGCTGCGCGAACCAATGCCGACGGAAGTTGCCCGGTGGGCCTGGACAACGCATTGGAATTGGATGTGGTGTGGATGGATAGTACCGCGCTCAAGGCGCCGATTCATTTTCCGGTGGACTGGGTATTGTTGCGGGATGGGGCGCGCACGCTGCTCAAAGCGATCGAGTTGATCCGCAAGCATGGGCTCAAGCATCGCATGGAAGAGCCGGGAAGATTTCTGAGCCAAATGAACAAACTCTGTATGGCGATGAGCGCGGCGCGCCGGCAGAGCGAGAGCAAAAAGCAGCGCAAGAAAGTGCTGCGGATGATGAAGCGGCTTTTGCAGGTGATCGAAGGCCACGCCCGGCGCTATCATCAACTGCTCGATGAGCAGTGGCCGCAAACCGATTGGACGCGTTTGCAGGCCGAGACGGTGTTGCGGCGGATCCAGGGAGTGCTTGAGCAATTGCCCCAAGCGATCAAGCAGGCCCACGAACGGATCATCGGAGAACGCAAGGTGGCCAATGAAGACAAGATACTGAGTCTTTATGAAAGCGACATTCACGTCATTGTGCGAGGCAAGGCTGGCGCGGAAGTGGAGTTTGGCAACAGCCTGTTTCTGGCCGAACAGTGCGACGGCTTCATTGTGGATCACGAGTTGAGCCGGGAAGTGTCACCGGGAGACGCCAAGTGGCTGGCCAAGCGCATCGACAAACTGGCCCCGCAGGGAGATCTCGCGAAATTGAGCGGAGTATTTTCCGACCGCGGTTTCGCGAGCCAACACAACAGCGCCGTGCTCGCAGCGCATGAAATCTTCGACGGGCTGTGTCCGCGCGATCCCAAGGAACTCGCCACGAAGATGAAGGACGAAGTATTTGCGGGCGGGCAGAAGCGTCGCGCGCAAACCGAAGCCCGTGTGGCGATCCTCAAGAATGTCTTTCTCGATGGCGGCCATCCGCGCTCGAAGGGATTTGCTCACCGGCAGACAGCCGTGCAATGGGCGGTCTTGACTCACAACCTTCGAGTGCTGGCTCGAATGCGCCGGCGGGAAGAAGAGGCCAGGGACGCGGAGAAGTCTCTGGCGGCCTGAAGCGTTTAGTACCTCACTCCATCCGTAACAGGCGAAAAGCCATCAAGGCGCAACTACGCCCGAAAATCATCGCAAACGGTAAGTTTTTCGCCGTTCAGTCAGAAATTACCCAGAAAGCCCCTCAGATCTGATGGCGATTTCTTACTCGCCACGTATCCCCCCGCAACCTTTCGCAGATTTTACGCCTTTCGCGGACAAGCTCTAAATATAACGGGCTTTCGCAAAAGAAAGATGCTTCCCACCGCCTCCCACTCCGGTCGTAATTGCGAAGACCTGCGGTCATGGGCGGAAGGAGGGCGGCGAGACGGATGCGCAAGGAGTCTCTTGAGGTAAAGTGGAGCGGGCTGGAGCGAATCCGTGACAAGATTTTAACCCCCAGCCCGCTTTGAGTCATGAATTTGACTGTGACGAATCTACTAAAACGGGTGCTGCCGCTCAAGGGATTTTGCTACCGCTCCGCGCGTTGGGTGCGGGATGCGGGAGTGGATGGACCGGCGGTGATTGAGGTGGGGTTGGCGGCGCGGCAGGGAGCCAAGGCCTGCTGCGGGAGATGCGGGCGGGCGGCGCCTGGCTACGATCAACCGGAGAAGGTGCGCTGCTGGCAGTTCATCTCGTTGTGGACGATCCAGATTTATTTTGTCTATGCGGGACGGAGGGTGCAATGCGGGCGCTGCGGCGTGCGGATGGAACGGCTTCCGTGGGCGAGCGGCAAGTTTCAGGTGTGCGATGCCTTTCGCATTTTCCTGGCGCAGTGGGCGCGACTCTTGTCCTGGCAGGAAGTGGCGGTCCGCTTTCAGGTTCGCTGGCACGATGTTTATGGATCTGTCAAATGGGTGGTGCGCTACGGTTTGCGTCATCGCGATCTGAGTGGGATCAGGGCGCTGGGAGTTGATGAGGTTTGCGTGGCGAAGGGGAAATTATGGACGGTGGTTTACCAAATCGACCAAGGCGCGCGACGGTTGCTGTGGATTGGACAGGATCGCAAGGCGGCGACCCTGGAGGTGATCTTCAACCGCTTGGGACGAGCGCGGTGCGCGACGGTGCAATTTATCTGCTCGGATATGTGGAAGGGCTATATCGGAGTCATCGCCCGGCGGATGCCGCAAGCGCTCCACATCCTGGATCGCTTCCATATCCGCAAGAACCTGGGAGAAGCCATTGATCAAATCCGGCGGGCCGAGAGTCACGCAATGGCCCGCGCAGGACTCTCGCCGCTGCTCAAAAAGTTGCGTTGGACATTGCTCAAGCACCGACGCAACTGGACAGCCCAAGAGCGCCGGCGAGTGCGCGAATTGCTGGGATGCGGGTTACGCAGCCTGCGGGCCTTCCTCCTGGTGGAAAGCTTCGAGCATTTCTGGACCTACAATTCTCCCACTTGGGCAGATAAGTTCTTGCAAGGATGGAGCCAAAGAGTGGCGCGCAGCCGCCTCGCTCCTCTACAGCGAGTCGCGAAGAGCCTCGTCAAACACCGCGCCCTCCTGCTGAACTATTTCATCGCCCGCAAGGAGTATTCCAGCGGGGTTGTCGAAGGCCTGAACAATAAGCTCAAATTAACGCTCAAAAAATCTTACGGCTTCCGCACGGATCTCGCCCGTAAAGTCGCTCTCTACCACACACTTGCGCATCTGCCGGAACCGCCACTTACCCACTCATTCTTTTAGAGAAGCGAAAATGTAAATCAGGTTTTTGATGCGTGCCGGCGTCTGCAAACGCTAAATCCGACGCGGGCCATCGAGGCGCTGAAATTCTGGGAGGCGCAAGAGAAGGACGAAAGTGAAGTCCAATTTTTCCTCGAGGCGATCGATAAAATTCAGATGAAGACGCTTGTGGATAGCGGAAAACCAGGCGCGAGAGCGGACGATGCCGGAACCCGAGCCGTCCTGCGATTTACCCGTCTGCCTCCGGATTCGAGCCCTGAAAAACAGGTCGCGGGATTGATTGCCCTGATCGCCGATGAGCACCGGAACTACGAGGATCTCACCAAGGCGATAAATCTGCTCGCGCCACCCGACAATCCATGGAGGTTTCCCGATCCCACGGTGGACGAATTTCTCGCGCACATCGTTGATTCCAACGACATCAAACTCTCCTGGCTGGCCGGCCCCGCCAGCCTTGCGCTTGCGCAGCGCGGAGGCGCAAAGTGGTGGAATTTCATCATGGCAAAAATAGGAGCGAAGGAAGGTCCCGAACCGTTCACAAATACCGGGGGCTTTTCCGATTACGTTACTGCTCTCGTCACCATTGCGGTCCACGAAGGCGAGCCTTTTCATAGCAGACTCCGGGACCATTTCGCCGCGCAAATCGCGAGTCCCGACGGCAGTAATGACTACTATCTCTGGGAGGCATGGATGGCAGATCTGCGCGAGCTAAAACCGGAGATCGAAAAGCTGGCCACATCCAGCCCCAACGACGTGGAAGGATATCTTGGGAAGCCGTTGAATCATCGCGACGGCGAGACCCGAAAGCACTTCCATACGGCACGGTGCATTGCATCCCTTTGGAATGAGGAAGATCCTGTGACGCGGGCAAAAATGCTGATCGGGCTGGCCATTGTGCAGCGCGGAATGTTTGCGGGATATCCTGGGGCCGAGTGTGTGCATTCGGCGCTCGCGCGCGAGTGCGAGGGTCTCACGTTCGGCCAGCGGGAAGAGGTTCTGAAATTCGTGGATTGGTGCGAAAGCGAGTTTGACAACACATTTTCGCTATCGCGTGAGGAGTTGGAGGCGTGGCTTTCCAAAGCGAGAAAGTGCTTGGAGAAAAAATGAGCGCGTGTGGAGTCTGCGTGTTAGCATCGGTATTTCACGTTCCCTTGCAGCGGACCCGCGGACGCCCCCACCTGGGACGCGGAGCATCCCTCCCAAGTGCGTAACGAAGCTGGAGCTTCGTCACGAGGATCGTGAAATCGGCACTTCGCGCCCGGACTGTGGCGGACCCGCGGACGCCCCGGGGAGCTGGAGCATCCAAGACAAGTGCGTGACGGAGGAGGACCTTCGGAACGAGATGGGTAGGCGCGAGGATCAGGCTGTCCAAGTCAGGTCATACGATTTCGGCATGTGGCCGTCGTACTGGATCGGGGCCTTGGCCGCTAATCCGGCCTTGCTCATGATTTGGCGGACCATCTCTGGGATCATCACCATCCCGACGTATTTGCCCAGGCACTCATGGGATCCGTAGCCGAAGGTGAAGTAATGATACCAGTTACGTCCGGCCCGGAAAGATTCTGGATCTTCAAAGGCCTTGGGGTCGAACATCGCGGATTGCGTCAGCGCCAGGACATTGGTCCGGGCCGGAATGGTCGTGGCATGGCCGGTCCCTTTCGCGATCGTGTACTCAGTCGCCGTCTGCCGGAACATATATGGAGAGATGGGCACGAACCGAAGCGCTTCCCAGATGATGGAGTCGAAAGTAGCCGGATCATCCGCCGCCGCGGCATTCTGAGCCTCGGCGAGAAGGGGCGGCCGCTCCATGAGATATTGAATCGCTTGCACCGTCGCCTGCGCGGTCGTTTCAATCGTGCCGATCAGCAATCCCCCGGCGTTCACGCCCACGCGCTTCACGTCAAAAGCCATCTCGTCGGGAAAGCTCGTCTTCAACATCCGGGTCACGATGTCGTCGCGGAAGGGTTGGCCGTTCCGGCCCGTGATCTTCCGCCACAGTTTCCGCAGCGGCTCGAGTAACGCCCTCAGTTTCAGCGTCAAGCCTCGCGTGAGGATGAGGGCCTCGATGTATTTTCCGAGTTTAGCCGCGCTGGCGTTGTGGCTATCGGTGATCCGCTTTCGCTCCTCCGGGGTCGCGATATCGAACGGTTGATTGTAGAAAGTATCCACTTGCGCCCAGTAGGACCACTCCATGAGGTCTTTGGTCTCCATGCCGATGAGGCCGAAATATTCCTGGACGATGGTCGCGGGAACCAGGCGGCAGTAGCCACCGACCGCATCGATGCGTCCGGAGGCTTTTTCCAGCAAATCCGTGCAGATGTGGCCCACCATCTCACGCACCTTGGGCAGATCGTCCCGATTGAGAAAGCCCTGCATGATCGACTTCTCCCGGTAGTGGAGGGCATCGTCATCGTGCATCATCAGATAGCCATTGGCCATCTTCGGCACGTACAAGGCGACGGTGAAGACCTTCGGCATGTTCAGCATCTCTATGACGTCATCGTAGAGCGCGACGAGGGTACACTCCGGCAGGACGAGAACGGGACGGTGGGCGCGCAGTTCCCGGAAGAATTCGAGTGGATGGTCCGCCATGAACTGCCGGACCAGGGCGAGCCGCTTCGCCGGGTCCTCGCGATCGATCTGTTCGAGATAGTTGGTAATCTGGTTCATGTCTTCGTGGTTATTGGGGCTTGGGCGCTTCCCCTTTGGGAGGGTCCGATTTGGCTGCACCCGGTTTTTTCGATCCAAGAGATTTCAGGTATTCCACCAAGTCCCAGCGCTCCTCTTCGGACAGCGCTTTCTGCACGGAGCCGCCTGGCAAAGTCTTGTCCCGCGTGCCGTATTCGTGGCCGGCGTTGAAGTTGCCCGGTAGAGAAGTATCAAAGCGAAAAGCGTCGGGGTAATTTTCGCTCTTGAAGCCGACTTTGACTGGATCCAATTCGCGGGAACCGACGAGGAAAGTCTTCGGCCGATACTTCATGTCCGGAGGGTCTCCGTCGAGATGGCTCGCTGGAAGGAGCAAATCATAGAGAGTGGGCACCGACCCATTGTGGAGAAAAGGCGCGGTCGCCCAGATGCCGTTCAAGGATCTGGCTTTGTAGGATTCCACGGAAGCGAAGGGTTGAGCAGTCGTATCGGGATCGTAAATTCCCGTCTTCACGGAGGCCTTGATCGGGTTTAAGCGGAGTTCGTCTATGAGATCGACCGCCCAATCGGCGCCGCGGGTGAAGAACCATTTATCGGGATCGGGCGTCGCCACCACATTTTCCGTCGCCTTGGTGAGCAAGGCGACCACGGGCGCCTTGGTATCGAGGAGAATATTGCCCACGGACGAATTCGCGTAGAGATTCCGGATGATACCACTGTAACCCACGTATTTCACGCTATTGTCGGCCATCTGCGGATCGGTGCCGACCTTGCTCACGCTATCCAAGTGCGCCACAATGCGGCGGCTGGGACTTTCGCGATCGACGTTGGCATGGCAGCCGGCGCAATTCGTGGCGAACAAACTCTCGCCCCGTTCGGCTTTCGTCCAGTCGATGCCTGGCAAGCCCGCTTTTGCGGAGGCGTCTTCCCAGGTAGGCGAGCGTAGAGCACTCAGCCGCTCCTCGATCAAGCGGAGGTTGTGGACCTTGACGGATGATTCAAAGCTCGTGTGGGTAGGGCCGAAACCCTGGCCGCCGATCACGGAAGAGATGGACCAACCGGGCTTTCGCACCCAATCCAGCGTGCCAAATACGCCGATCACTTCGCCAGCATTCCGTCCGATCGGACCTTCCCCGGCATTGGCAGCGACGCCATTCCATTGCAGGTAGTCGTGCAGGGTGATGTCCCACAGGAACGGGTAACTGACCGGCGCATTGGGGCTATTGAAGACTGCGCCCCGGAGGCGGAGTTGAAGTTCCTGAGGCAGTTTATCAAGGACTCGGGCTTCCAGGGTGTCCCGGTCGCTTTCGCCCAAGAACGGCTTTAGCTCCGCCTTGATCTGGTCTCTTTTTTCCTGCGACAGCGGCTCCTGCTCTGCCTGTCCCGGCGCATTCAAAAGGGCATTTTCAATTTCCGCGGGCTCGAGGAGGTGCCCGAGGACACGATTGTAGATTCGGCCAAAGGCATCGAGGCGGGCGAATCCGTAGTCCAGCGGTGTATAGGTTCCCTTAATGAGGCTTTGATTGAAATAGTTATAGGCGCGCAACCGGAGCCAATAGATATGGAGGTCGCCCGTGATATCCGATTCCCTGGAGTAATTGCCCATTTTCCGCACTGCCTCCACAAAACGATGGAGTTTGGCGGGGTCGTTCAAAGTCACCTCCATGGCCTTATCCATCGTTTGCATGAAGGCATCCATGTCGGCGGCGGACGGGCCGCCATCAATCCGCATGCCCTTGTCGTGATAGTTGACCTGCGAGCAGTGGCAGGCCGCGCAGGTGAAGCCCATGAATTTCTTGCCGCGGTAGGTATTTTCCACCATGCCGACCGGCAGCGCGTAGGGATTGCTTCGCGTCTTCTTTTGGGGCAGATAGCGGAAGCGATTCATGTTCTCGGTCGAGCGAAAGAGTTCCGTGGATTGGTCCTGTTCCAGCACGAGGAAGAAGTCGATCGGCACTAAATCAGATCCCTGGGTGATATTATAGAACCACAGGCTGTCCGATTCCTTCCACCCCTGGTCGAGGTAAACGATCTTTGAAATGTGGTCTCCGCAGATATCGGTTGGCGGCGCCACCGCGCCACGGTCCGAGTCGAAGTCCACCATGGAATAGTAGAATGTGCTAAAGTAAGTCGTCGAGCGGCCGAGAATCAGCAGGATCAAAAGACATAGCCCGATTAGAGCCCAACGCCGGTGATGGCTTTCGATGTTGTAAAAGAGTCGAATGAGAAGCTTTTGCATGGTGGATATCGGGGTTATAGAGGCTATGGGAGGCGACCTATTGAACCGTGGATACATTCCAAATATTCCGGCGGGAGCGACCGCCCCGCGGAACCTGCTATGATGCCAGAGAAATTCATACGCTTGTTGCCTCGCGTTGCAGGATGCAGATCGTCGCCGTATTACCAAGCTTATTCGGCGACAATTTTCTGAAGGCACCTCCAGATGATTGCGACACGGACGTTTTACAGGCTGTGGATTTCAGAATTTGGAATCCGCAGGCTTAATGGGGATGCAAACCGCTCGCGGGGCTGGTATGGTGACGCCGATTTCGCTGCAAGCAGTTCCCTCCATGAAGCTCCTCATTTACTGGATAGTTTTCACCTGTCTTTTCGCGTGCGGAGGCATTTGCCGGGCGCAGGAGAAGATCGCGATCCCGGAGTTGCTGGATTTCAAGACGCGGACGCGCACATTGCAGGAGTATGTGCTCCGTGCGGATGCGGGCGCGGAGGGCCGGGGTTGGAAGGATCTCGCCACGTTTTCAAAGGCGCATCCGGACATCGGCGTTTTACTGAGCGTGGATCGACGGGAGGGGAAGAGATATGCTGTGACCTGGAAAACCGTTTCACCCGTGACTGAGGCGCCTCGATTTCCGGGCGGCTCGGATTCCAAAGCGGATCTTAACCGCCTGTTTCAACCGGTCCGGCCCGTGGAACTGATCTCCGGTGAGGATCTGACGTATTGCGTTTTTGACGAGTATGGGAGTCCTGTCGAATTGGACGGCGCACCGAGTGCGACGCTGAAGGGCGTGGTCATGGATCTCAATGCGGACGGCGCGGCCGAGGTCCTTGAGGCCAAAGAATACGAGTCAGTGCGATATCTCATGGTGCGGCAACTCACAGGACAAAGGCCGCTGTTTGCGGTCGCCTACGAGTGGGGCGATTTGAAGAAGCGTGGAGTTCCGTGGGATTATGCGATCCGGTCTGCCGGCGCGGATGGGACTTATGAGATTCTCTTTGGACCCAAACTGACCGACACGATCATTCCCGAAGTGGTTTTTCACTGGGACGCGCACGATGGAACATGGGCCTGCGAGAATCCCGGAGAGCATCTTCGCGTGCTTGGGCTGAAGAACGTATGGAAGGATCTCATCCAACTATCGGAGGGAGGTCCGATGGAGACGGCGCCGCCCGGGAAACAGAAGTAGTGTCTGCCGCCATTGTTCCGCACATCGCCGACTCGGGGCGTTGCAGCGCGTGGAAAACGAGTGAAGCCGGCCCTGGCCGCGAAACGGAGTTTGCTGAGCGCCTCCGCGCTCACCCTTCGGACTGCTGGCGCAGGCTATGTCGCTCCGCTCCGTTCCCCGAAGACTGTCGTTCCCAATCTCCCCAGATTGGGAACGAGGGTCGAAGGGCCCGCTGAAGGAGTTCTCTGTGAGATGCATGATTTCTTGCGTAGGGAAGCGCTCGGACGGCTCGGAGAGCCATCCCTACCGTCCGAGCTTCACGCGTCGCGCGCTTTTGTGTAGCAACGCAACTCTGCACGGCGGCATTGCGGTCTGAAGGTCATGGGGGACGAGGAAGCGAGCGTTTGGCTTGCGTATTTCGTCGGCGGACGGTAGGCTGGAGCTTTGGGTTGGCGCGACGCCGACTCTCCCCCTGAACGCATTACGCTGATGAGCTTTTGGATCCACGCATTTTGCAATGAATCTGTCGCATCCGTCACCACTCAGGAACTCACGAGTGGAATTGCTGAGCGCCTGAAGTCGCTGACTTATCTTTTCTGCCCGGACAAGGAGGAGAACCCCGATGTTGTGCTGGCGCGGCTCAAGATCGAAGACCGCTCCACCGACGGAACGTTTCGGGTATTCTTGATTTACTATCGTTCGGATTCCCCGCTGTTTATTCGCGTTGACCGGATCGACGACGCGCGCGGTTCCATTGAAGAGTTCGATGGAGACGTGCTGGCGCACCGCTCAGAACCGGCCATCGCCAGAATTCGCCAGATGTTGAAAGTGGCGAAAGAGCAGGTTTCGTTTTGTTTGAAGGCCGATGATGTGGATTCCATGGGATTCCCTTTGTCGATCGCCGCAGCCAGCTATCTTGTGAAAAGGGTGGGAGGGGTGATTCAGTCCGGGAATTATTCGTGGATGGTCCCCAGCGGAAAGGAAGTCGATATTCTCGCGGAATTCAGCGCGTAGGAGGGAATCTGTGCTACATTGGTGTGCCCCCTTCTTCCCCAAGCTGGGAGGCAGCCATGACCACAAATACAGCAGCGAATCCGAGGCAGGAAACACGCCATCCTTCGGTGGCCGAATGGAAGGAGATTGTGGCGGAATATCAGAAGCCTTCCGCGTGGAGGGCCGCGTGGCAATTGGTGGATACGCTTTGCCCTTACGCCGCGCTCTGGTATCTGATGTACCGGTTTTTGAATGTCTCGTGGTGGATCGTGGTCCCGCTCGCGGTGATGGCGGGCGTTTTGCTCGCCCGCGTGTTCATCATTTTTCACGACTGCGGGCACGGCTCCTTCTTCAAATCGCGCTGGGCCAATGACGTGACCGGCTTCGTCACGGGTTTGCTCACTTTCACTCCCTTTTACCACTGGCGCTGGGAACATGCCTTGCACCATGCGACCACCGGAGACCTGGATCGACGCGGGATCGGCGACCTCTGGACCATGACGGTGCAGGAGTATATCGAATCGTCCCGATGGAGGCGTTTCGCCTACAAACTCGCGCGGAATCCTTTCGTTCTATTCGTCCTCGCTCCGTACTACGTTTTCATCTTTCAGCAGCGCCTCCCCAAACAGCGCGCCGATACTCGCGAGAAGCGCTCGGTGTGGTTTATGAACCTGGCGATCCTCGGCATGGTCCTCGGGCTCGGCTGGATCTTTGGGCCTGTGAAGTATCTGATTATTCAGACCATTGTCATTGGCGTCGTTGGCGCTGCGGGGTTGTGGATGTTTTACATCCAGCATCAATTTGAGGACACCTACTGGGAGCGCCACGAGGACTGGGATTTCACCGCGGCCGCGCTCCAGGGCGCTTCGTTCTACAAGCTTCCTCGCGTCCTTCAGTGGCTGACGGGGAACATCGGGTTTCACCATATCCATCATCTCAGTTCCCGTATTCCGAACTATAATCTCGAGCGCTGCCACAATTCGCATCCGATTTTCCAGCAGGTCAAGCCCATCACCATCCCGATTAGCCTGAAATCCCTGTTTTACCGTCTCTGGGATACGGAGCTTCGGAAGCTTGTGGGCTATCGCCATATGAGGAAGGTACGACGGGAGCAGGCTGCGAGGGAGACCGGAGAGCGGAAAACGGAAAGCGGCGAGTCCGGCGGGGGCGCCACGAATGATACGAGCAAGACGTCAAATCATCGCCCATCGCGTGTGTCGGCAGGGTCTGCGCATCAGCGGAAGCGCTGAGGGTGGTTATTTCGCGGGCGCCGGGTCTTTGGCTCGCTTGAACTCCTTCATTTTGTTGACGATCTTGAAGCCTGTGCGGGTGACGATCTCGGTTTTCACATTTCCAATGTTGGGAGCCTGCCATGAGTCTTCCTTATACTTGCCGTCCGCGCTTGCGGTCCGAATGTGATAACACTTTTCGTAGATTTTGCCGAGCACTGAGACCATCTCAAGGCCGACCACGGTGTCTGTGACTGTCTCGCCATTGAACCAGCGCCACCATGTGGCTCCGACTTTGAGAGGGAGGGTTATTTCCATCATCTCAGAGTCATCAGACTTTCCTATCATGAGGCGGTAAAGTCCCGTGTCGTCTTTACTCAGGGTTTTTCCCGATGACGACCTATCAACAAACGGCATCCCTATTTTCCCGTCCCTATCCGGATAGGCCATAAGATCCCAACGCATGACCTCCGGCATTCCATCGGTCCAGCACTCAGAATTGAAGTAAGTCCTTCCGTTCATGGTGTAGGGTTTTCCATTCATCAGGTAAGCGTGGGATATTTTCAGGTGCGTAGTGCCATCCAGCACATCGCCGGAAGGAAAAATAATCGTGGTCTCCATGGTCCATTCATCTCCCGTGGCGAACGGACAATAGTCGTCCTCGGCCCATGCCGGGATATTCAACAACGCCGCCATCAGAATCAGAAAGACGTAACGCATATTTCAAAGCTGACCCCATGGCGAAATTGAAACAAGGCAGAAAATCCTTTTCCGGGAGGGCTCCGGCGATTTAGACTTCGCATTCTCCCCTATGCACTCCCCTTTCATGCGCCTCACTCGATTCGCGGCCCTGGCATGTTTCGCCGTTGCCATTACCGCCAATGTTTTACGCGCGGAGGCAGGCAAGGAAGACTCGAAGGCCGCGGCGGATACGGGCAAAGGGAAGACGGTGCGGTTGCTGACGGTGGGGAATAGCTTTTCGGGGAATTCGACGCACTATCTGGGGAACCTTGCGAAGGCGGCGGGGAATGTGTTCATTATGCATCCGGCGAATATTGGCGGTGGGACGATGGCGCAGCATTGGGAGAAGGTGGAGCAATACGAACACGATCCCAATGATCCGCGCGGGCTTTACAATACGAAGGTGAGCCTGAAACAGGAACTGGGCGCGGAGCCGTGGGATTTCGTAACGATTCAGCAGGCGAGTATTGTCAGTCACGATGTCGCGACCTATCGGCCTTATGCGAAGGAGCTTTTCGATTACATCCATCGATACGCGCCGAAGGCGGAGGTGCTGTTGCACGAGACCTGGCCGTATCGGCGCGATGATGTGCGATTTTACGCGGACTTTCGGCGCGCGGGAGAGCCGGCCACGCAGGAGGCGATGTATGAGGGGTTATCGAAGGCTTATGAGACGATTGCAGCGGAGCTGGGTGTGCGGCGTATTCCGGTGGGAGATGCGTTTCAGATGGCAAATACCGATCCGCAGTGGGGCTATAAGAAGGACATGGTTTTTGATTTCAAAAATGCGCAGCCCCCTGCCCTGCCGGATCAGACGCATTCCTTGAATATGGGCTGGCAGTGGGCGAAGCAGAAGGATGGCACGATGAAGCTTACGATGGATGGGCATCATGCGAATGCGGCGGGTGAGTATCTGGGCGCTTGTGTTTTCTATGAGGTGTTGTTTGGGGAGAGCGTGGTGGGGAATGCGTTTGTGCCGCCGACGGTCGATGGGGAGTATGCGAAGTTTTTGAGGGAGACCGCGCATGCGGCGGTGGAGAAGGCGCGGGGGCGGGAGGGGAAGTAGCTCTTAATCCCGAAAGCACCTCGATGACGCCCCCCTTAGCATGAATGAGAGAAAACGCCTTATACTGTGGGCTGGCGATGGTCCGCTAAATGCCCGTGATGAAGTCGTCCTCGATATTATTGATAAAATCGAGTTCGCACTGAATGAAGCTGAAAAGGTGGACACTTGCTGGCTCAACGAGCTTATCGCTTTTGTCCGCTGCCTCAATGGCGTATTGCGCGAGCCAGGCGGCGGGCACGATACCGTTGGACGAATAGACGGTTGGGAGCAATGCACTCTAGCGGTTTTTGATGGGCTACCGCATGTGACTGAGCGCGAGCGGCAAAACGATAGGCCGTTCATCCAATCGATCTTTGCTGATCTTCGAGAACTGTCTACGTAGCGAATAGTCTGAATGTAACGATGATCTCTTTTCGACGCCCATTAGCGACTTACCGTTTCGGAATCTCTTCCATTAGCTCGCAACGTCGTCGATCCTGAGCTTGACCTGCCCGAGGACACTCCCTCCATGCGAAGTACAACTTCGCCCGAAAGTGGGTTCCCAAGTGGAACCAGAGCTAAATTCTAACGCTTTCGTCGCATCAAGCACACCACCCACGTCAGAATCACACTCCCGCCAACGGCCTGGCCTACCGTCTCGCTGATCTTCTCGTCCTGCTCTTTAGTGATTTTTCCTTTCAGCGCGACGTCGGTAACAAAGATTCCCGCCCCGATGAAGAGCACGGTAGCTGCCACAGAGACAATGATTGCTCGTTTCCACCATTTCATAGCCCGAGATCCGCTTTCACCGCGCTGAATTGTTCAATGGCGAACTCCAAATCTTCGCGCGTGTGCGCGGCGGAGATTTGGGTGCGGATGCGCGCTTTCCCTTGCGGGACCACGGGGTAGAAGAAGCCGACGACATAGACGCCGCGAACCAGCATCGCTTCCGCGAAACGCTGAGCCCGGGCGGCGTCGCCGAGCATGATCGGAACGATGGGGTGTTCTCCGGGCAGGATATTGAATCCGCGCTCCGTCATCTCTTTGCGAAAGAACTTCGTGTTGGCTTCCAGTTTGTCCCGCAGAGCGGTGGATTCGCTGAGCAACTCCAGTACTTTGATGGATGCGCCCGCGATCGAAGGCGCGAGCGTGTTGGAAAAGAGATACGGACGGGACCGCTGGCGGAGAAGCTCGATGATTTCGCGCCGACCGCTCGTGTAGCCGCCGCTGGCCCCGCCTAGCGCTTTGCCAAGCGTGCCGGTGAGAATATCCACGCGCCCCATGACTCCGCAGTGTTCGTGCGTGCCGCGTCCCCGCTCACCCATGAAACCCACGGAATGCGAGTCATCCACCATCACCATCGCGTCGTATTTCTCGGCGAGATCGCAGACCGCGGAAAGGTTCGCGATGAAGCCATCCATAGAGAAGACGCCATCCGTGGCCACGAGCCGATGGCGCGCTCCGGCAGCCGCGCGCAGTTTCTCCTCGAGATCGGCCATGTCGTTATTCCGATACCGATGCCGTTGCGCCTTGCAGAGACGAATGCCGTCGATGATCGAAGCGTGATTCAGTTCGTCGGAAATGATCGCATCTTCGGGACCGAGCAGCGTTTCAAACAAGCCGCCGTTGGCATCGAAACATGACGAATACAGGATCGTGTCTTCCGTCCCGAGAAACTCGCTCAATCGCGCTTCGAGTCGCTTGTGCAGTTCCTGTGTGCCGCAAATGAAGCGCACCGAACTGAGGCCATAACCCCAGCGATCCAGCGCCTCGTGAGCGGCCGCGATCACTTCCGGATTTTCGGCGAGCCCGAGGTAATTGTTGGCGCACAGATTCAATACGGGTTCACCGTCGGCGACCCGGATATGCGCATCCTGCGGCGTGGTGATGATGCGCTCCGTTTTATAGAGTCCGGCGGCGCGGATTTCAGCGATCTGTTTTTCGAGGTGGTCTTGGAAGGAGCCTAACATGGGATCAGGAAATGGGGAATGAGGGTGCAACGACAGGAGCCGGGAAGCAATCAATCGCGGCTTGTGGAAGTCGATTCGTTCGGATGACTCGGATTGCTCGCGCTGACGGCCGCCTTCGGGTTGAAGACAGGAAGCACAATCTTCCAGCGTATTGCGGCAAGGCGAAGCAACAGGGTTACAAAGATGCCGGCAAGCATGCAGGCTTGCGCAGGCGCCGGCGTCGCCTTCGCGAGGACTACAAAGACGCTTGCGCCGAGCATGGATGCTGTCGCGTAGAGATAAATGTGAGGTCGAAGGACGAGGGGGATTTCCCCTGTGAGCACATCCCGGAGCATTCCCCCTGCAACGCCGGTGATGACTCCCATCGCCACGGCGATCACCGGCGCCACATCAAAACCCAGCGCTTTCTTTGCGCCGCTCACGGTGAAAAGCGCGAGGGCGAAGGCATCCGCGATGAGGAGAAACTGCCTCGGAAATTCCCAAAAGCGCGCCGCAAAGAAAGTCACCAATGCGGCGCCGGCGGCAGTCGCGATGAAATTCGTATCGCGAAGCCAGGCCACGGGCGTGTCGCCGACGAGCAAGTCGCGGATGGTCCCGCCGCCAAACGACGTGACGAGCGCAAGGACGACCACGCCGAAGAGATCCACCTGCTTGCCACGCGCCGCCAGCACGCCGCTGATGGCCGCCACGGCGATCGCAAGGTGATCAAGCACATACGGCAGGCCCGTGAAAAGTGTCTGGCTCGTGGCGCTCAGCATTCGGCGACATTCACGGCAAGCCCGCCGCGGGAGGTTTCCTTGTATTTCGTGTTCATGTCCGCGCCGGTCTGCCGCATGGTGGCGATGACCTTATCGAGCGACACGCGATGCGTGCCATCCCCGCGAAGCGCCAGGCGGGCGGCATTGATCGCCTTCACCGCGCCCATGGCATTTCGCTCGATGCACGGCACCTGGACCAGGCCGCCAATAGGATCGCAGGTGAGGCCGAGGTTATGCTCCATGCCGATCTCCGCGGCATTCTCCACCTGCGGCACACTGGCTCCGAGCGCCTCGGCCAGCGCTCCGGCGGCCATCGAGCAGGCGACGCCGACTTCGCCCTGGCAGCCGACTTCCGCGCCCGAGATCGAGGCGTTTCGTTTGTAAAGCAAACCAATGGCGCCTGCCGCGAGGAGAAATCGCACGATGCGATCCTCATCCGCGGCGCCATGGACTCGCACGAGGTAGTGCAGCACCGCGGGAATGATGCCCGCCGCGCCGTTCGTGGGCGCGGTGACGACCCGTCCGCCTGCCGCGTTTTCCTCATTCACGGCTATCGCCCACAGACTCACCCAATCCAGCACCGTGAGCGGGTCGCGCAGGGCGGCTTCGGTCTTCTCACTGAGCTCGCGGAAAAGCTTCGGCGCGCGCCGCGAGACTTTCAGTCCGCCTGGAAGGATGCCCTCGCTCCGGCATCCGCGCTCCACACAAGCCTGCATGGCGCGCCAAACTCGCAGCAAAGCTGAGCGCGTTTCCGCCTCGGGCCGCCAGCAGGCTTCATTGCGAAGCGTCATCTCACTCAAGCTGAGGCCAGATTCCCGCGCCATTCTCAGAAGATCATCGCCGCAAAGAATCGGAAAAGGGAGCGACCGCTCGCCCGGCGCGAGCCGGTCTTCCGCAGCCGCCTGCTCTCCCACGACAAAACCGCCCCCGACACTGTAGTAAATCTTCGATAGCAGCTCCCCGCCCTGCGCATCCCGCGCGACAAACCGCATGCCATTCGGATTCGCGGGCAGTGATTCCATGCGATGGAAAATGAGATCCGCGCGCTCGTCGAAGGCGATGGAACTTTCGCCGGCGAGGCGCAGAGTTCGCTCGCCCCGAATGCGCTCCAGACGCGCAGCCACCGCATTGATATCCACGCCTTCGGGCGTTTCACCTTCCAACCCGAGCAGGATGGCCTTGTCCGTCCCGTGCCCTTTGCCAGTCAGCGCCAGCGAGCCATAAAGATGCGCTTCGACGCGGGCCGTACGTTCCAGCCATCCGGCTTCCTTCAGGCGATCACAGAAGCGCAGGCCGGCGCGCATCGGCCCCACCGTATGCGAACTGCTCGGCCCGATGCCGATCGTAAAGAGATCGAGGACGCTGATATTCGAGTTCATACTCACCCGTGGATCGAAGCGATAAAACGGTCGATGTCCTCGTAGCGCGTTCGCGGATTCATAAAGACAGCCTTTTCCCCCGGGATGGCCCCGCAGCGGCCCTTTAGATCGTAGTCGGTGTGAGCGATGAATTCGACCCAGTTCGTGTAGAGGCCAATCTTGCCGCGCCGCAGGAACGCGGCGCGATGGAAGCGGTTGTTGCGCTCCACTCGCTCGCAGTAAGCCGGATCGTCAATCCGTTTGGATTCAAAATCGAATTCCTCCTCCGGATCGCTCACCTGCTCGGGGTCATACATGCGGAATCCGACGCTGGGCCCCTGGTTTTGCGCGGCCATCAGTTTCACGCCGGGCACTCCGCTGAGGCGGAATCGGAAGTAGTTCGCGTTTTGCAGCGTGTTGGCGATGAGACGCTGGAAGCCCTCGACGCCGAGATACTCCAGCGCCGCATAAGCGCCAAACAGCCCCGCCGCCCCGCGCGAACATTCTATCGTGGCGTGGAGATGCGTCTGTCCTTCGATGTCCTTTTCAAAGTAGCTGAAATATTCCTCGTCGTGCTCCAGCGCTTTCAGGTCCGCGCGATCCTTGATCATGACCAAGCTGGATGTGTAGGGCACATAGCCCCACTTCTGAAAATCCACGGTGAAGGAATCCGCATGCCGCAAGTCGCGAAAGCGTTCCACGTTGCGCCGCAAACCGGGTAGCGTGGCCGCATTAATCCTCAGCGGGTTTTTGTTGAAGTCGTAGTCGAGAAAGAAAATGAGCGGCCAGCCGATCGCCGAATCCACGTGGATGTGCGGCTTCACGGCCACCTCGAACTGCTCGCAGAGCCGGTCGCGAATATCGCACACGGGCTTCACGCGATCGACGCCGAAAGTGTCGGTGGTGCCCATCGTGAGCATGATGGTGGGCACCACGCAATCGAGCTGGAAGCAGGCGATGAGTTGCTGCTCGAGGTAGGCGAGATCCATGTCGTTGCTGTCGGTCGCGCGGATGCGGATCGTCTTGCGTCGGATGTTCACGCCCAGCAGCGAAAGATTGGTCATGTTGGAATAATGACCGACGCCGGAATTGATGATCCGGTAGTCCTGACCGTGTTCGAGCCCAAGCTCGCGTGAGTGCGGCAGCGATTTGCGAATGCCAAGCAGATAGCCGTAGAGGTTACAGAAGGTGCCGCCCTGCGTAAAAATCCCCGTCGCCTTCGCTGGGTCGTATCCCGCCAGGGACGCCATTTGGCGAACCACCATCGACTCCAGTTCCCCGGCCATTTCCGAATACTCGGGATGCACCAAATTTGCATTCGCGAGGATGCCGGCCATGCTTCCGAACAGCGCCGGATCGGAAGGCGACGTGATCACGTTTTCCACGCTCGCCGGATCCTCCCAATTCTTTGAAAGCGCCGCCGAAAAGAGCAGCACGGGATCCACGCCGTCCTTGGGGTTTTTGCCGGTTTGCGGCACGCGATTCCGCTCGCGCATTCCGCGAAGCAACGCCTCGCCGTCCGGATACTGCTGTACGCGGGCGCGGGCGTGCGCCTTCGCTTTCCGAAAGTTCACGATCTCCGCGAAGACCGGATCGCCGAAGATCGGCCAGCACGCGGGATCGCGCGAAAAACACGAAGCGCGAATGCGGTCAATTCCCTCGCGGAAAGCGGGCGCGATTTGATGCGTCGGGGGTATGTCTGGAGTATCCATCAGCTCTGTAAATCGGATCGACCCAGACTACGGGGATTCCCGGCTTCACGAAGCCGTTTTTTCGCGAGTCCCATGGCGGCCTGCTGCGGCAGGACGCGATCACAATCGCAAGTCGCGAAGAGGTGGGTGACTGTGTCGTAGATATTTCCGGTCAGCATCATCGCGCGGTCGTGGCAATAAACGCCGGTTTTCTCCAATGAGATATTGATGATTCCCCCGGCGTTCGCAACGAAGTCCGGGACATAAAGTATACCGCGATCGTGCAATGCCTGGCCGTCCCTGGCTTCATCCAGAAGCTGATTGTTCGCCGCGCCAGCGACCACCGAGCAGCGGAGTTTTGGAATGGTGGACGGATTGAGCGATGCTCCCAGCGCGCACGGTGCATACACATCCACGGCTGCCGAGTGGACGGCATCGCCCGAGACTGCTTGCGCGCCCGCTTCGATGGCCGCTTTGAGCGAAGCGTCATTCACATCATGTGCCAGAACTTTCGCGCCATCGCGACGCAGCAGCTTTACCAGTTCAAGACCCACGTTGCCCGTTCCTTGCACCATGACGCTTCTTCCGCTCAAGTCATCCTGGCCCATGACGCGCTTCATCGCGGCCTTGATGCTCAACCAAACTCCGAACGCTGTGAACGGCGAAGGATCGCCGCTACGGTCCGCCAATCCGGCCACGTGCGGCGTTTCCCGCCGGATGGTTTCGATATCGCTTGTGCCGATGCCCACGTCTTCGGCGGTGATGTATTTTCCGCCGAGATCGTTGACGAATTGTCCGAACCGGCGAAGCAGCGCCTCGGTTTTGTGCGCGCGGCTGTCACCAAGAATGACCGCCTTCCCTCCTCCGAGACTCAGCCCCGCGACGGCGGACTTGTAAGTCATGCCGCGTGCCAATCGGAGCACATCAAAGAGAGCCTCCTGCTCGGACGCATAGTTCCACATGCGCAACCCGCCCAGCGAGGGACCGAGCGCCGTGTTATGCACCGCGATGATCGCGCGCAGCCCGGTGGCGCTGTCATGGCAAAACAAGACCAGTTCATGATCCGACGCGGAGAGTTGCGAGAAAACTTCCATGCGAGGCGTAGGATCTTTCATCGGAAATGTGCGAGATGCTTCGCCTCTTTTTGGGAGACAAAGGGATGAGGACCGGCGGATGTGGCGGAATCCACAGGCTGCGGCATTTGCCCATAGCGATGCAGCGTCTCGGAGACGCATTGCTCGCGGAGCCAGCGCGTGAGTTCCACTCGGCCATCGGCGAGAAGCGGGCCGTCCACCCAATTCAAACCGGCGTCATGCACGTCGGCGATCAATGTATCTGAAGGCGGGAAAACCGTGCGGAAAAACTCCGCGCCAGCAGCGAGGGATGGCAGACGCGCCGCGAGTTGCTCCTCGGTTTCCTCGCTGGCTATGCTCACGGTCAGCGCCACACCGCAGGTCCGCGCCGCGAGGCGTGCGATTTCAAGCGCGGTTTCGTCCCTTTCCTCCAGGCGCAGAATGACGCCACGGCAGGGACGATAGCGAAACGCGTTGGATTCGCAGCGTAGGCCAGCGGGGTCGTGCTCCTTTGAGAAATGCGCTCGCCATGCCTCCGCGAAACTCGCCGCGACGCCATTTAGCCGCGGCGTTGCTGCATTTTCAAAATCCGAGAAGAGCGCCACGTAATTGGGTCCGCCGGCTTTCGCTCCAGGACCAATGCAGGAGCGCTTCCAGCCGCCAAACGGCTGCCGCTCGACGATGGCGCCGGTGATCGCCCGATTGATATAGGCGTTCCCGACCTCCACGCGCTCGCGCCAATAGGCGACTTCGCTCTGGTCCAGCGAATGAATGCCGCCGGTGAGCCCGAAGCTCGTTTCGTTCTGGATGCGAATGGCTTCATCAAGATTCTTCGCACGGACAAGACCAAGCACCGGCCCGAAACATTCCGTGCGATGGAACCAGCTCCCGGGTTTGACTCCGAGCCGAATGCCCGGTGACCAAAGACACGGATCAGCTCCGAGTTGCCGCGGCTCCAGCAGCCACTCTTCACCCTCATCCAGCGTCGTCAGCGCGCGCCTCAAATCGGGCGAGGGCTCGCGAATCACCGGCGTCACCATGCTCGCCAGATCCCCGCTCGCCCCGACCCGCAAGCTCTGGGCAGCGTCGCGGAGTTGCCGGCGAAATGCGGGGTCGTCATAGACTTCAGCCTCCAGGATGCCCAGGCTCGCCGCGCTGCATTTTTGTCCCGCGTGGCTGAAGGCCGATTTCACCAGATCTTTGATGGCCAGGTCGCGATCGGCCTGCGCTGTGATGACGAGCGCATTCTTGCCGCTCGTCTCGGCGTAGAGCCGCAGAGACGGCCGCCAGCTTTCAAACATCCGCGCCGTCCCATAGCCTCCGGTGAGAACGACCGCGGAAACCCGGCGATCAGTGACGAGCGCCTTCCCCGCTTCTCCATCCGCGCATGGAAAAAACTGCAGCGCATCCCGCGGCACTCCCACCTCCCAAAGATGCTGCGCCAGCCGCCATCCAGTCGCGGCAGTCTCGGGCGCCGGCTTGAAGATCACGGCATTGCCCGCCATCAGCGCCGCTAAAATTCCGCCGCACGGAATGGCATAAGGAAAATTCCACGGAGGAATGATCACAACGACGCCCAAAGCCGAGGCCGTCAAATCCGCGGGCGGAACGAAACGCGCGTAGTAGCGGGCAAAATCGATCGCCTCCGAAATCTCTCCATCGGCTTCCAACGCCGCTTTCTTTCCATCGTGCATGAGCGTCGCAATCGTCTCGAATCGGCGCGTTTCCATGATATCCGCACAACGCAATAGCACACTCGCGCGATGCTCGAATCCCCTCTCCTCCCAATCAACCTGCGCCCCGCAGGCAGTGGCCAGGACGGTTTCGAGATCACCCGGTTTCGGCGCGCTCTCCGGCTGATGGCGGGTCAGCGCTGCCGAAAGCGCATCGCGCCAGACAGATTGTGTCCAGTCGGTGTCGGGCGCGTTTTCGAACCTCGCGCCCTCCGGCGTCCGCGCCCATGCGCGCCGCGATCCGCCGAATACTTTGCGACGATTCTCCCACGCGGCAAGGAAAGATGCCTCCTGGCGACGCCATGCTTCCGACCCCGGCGTGAGGTCAAAGAGATCGCGGAGAAAATTTCCCTGCGCGGTGTTTTCATCGAGCCGGCGGACCAGATAAGACATCGCGCTATTGAAGTCATCGTGCTTCACCACGGGCGCATACACGAGCAGCCCATCCGCGGCGTCCTGCACGGCGCGCGCCTGGTGGTTCGCCATGCCTTCGAGCATCTCCAGTTCGACATTGGATTCGACACCGTTTTCCTCCCGCAACTCCAGCGCAAGCGCCACATCGAAGAGATTGTGGCTCGCCACACCGAGGCGCGCCACGCGCGCGTTTCCCCGCTGGCAACCGAACTCCAGCATCCGCCGGAAATTGGCGTCCGTTTCTGCTTTCGTGGAATAAGGCGCGGGATTCCATCCGTGGAGTTCCGCGTCCACGGCTTCCATCGCGAGGTTCGCGCCTTTCACGAGACGCAGTTTTATCGGCGCGCCTCCCGCCTCCACGCGCCGGCGCGCCCACTCGGTAAGCTGTTGTTGGGCGCGCCATGAGTCCGGCAAATATGCCTGGAGCACGATTCCCGCTTGCAAGCCGTGAAACTCCCGCTCTCCGAGCACTCGCTGGAAAGCCGTGAGCGTCAGCGCAAGATCCCGGTATTCCTCCATGTCCAGGTTCACAAATTTATTCTCCGCCTGCGCCGCGCGATAAAGCTGCCGCAACCGCCCGCAAATGACTGCCAGCGTCCCGTCCCAGTCGAGCAAATTGATCTGGCTGAAGATTGCCGAGATCTTGACCGATACGTAAGAGACTGCGGGATTGGCCAGATGGCCAAGGATCGCGTCGAGCCGACGTACGGCTTCCTCCTCGCCTAAAATCGCCTCGCCCAGTTGATTGAGATTCACGCCCGCGCCCGATGCGCGCCGTGCTTCAAGATAGCGCGCAAGCGGCTCAGGCTCTCCATCCAGGATGACCTTCTCCGAATCGCGACGGAGCTGCCCGCCGATCAGCGGCATCACCAATCCCGGAACGAAATGCGATGCGAGCGCCCCGATGCGCAGCATCAACCGGTCGGCAAAACTCAGGTAGCGGGGAGCGCCGAATTTTCCCAAAAGCCAGCGGAGCCGTCGCGCCTGCTCCGCTGGCCTGGCGCTGCGAAACACGCGGTCCACCATCTCCAAAGTGAATGCCTTCCCATCCGCGTCTTCCATCATCCGTGCGAGCCGCGCAGCCTCTGCGTGCTCCATCTGGGATTGCTGTTCGAGCGCGCTTCGGAGCAGTGCGGAGGCGCGTTCCACTGCGCGGTGGGGAAGATCTTTCATTGGCCGTGAACATCGCCGAACGCGGCGCGCCGGTATTGGTGGTTTTGCGCGGACGAAATGTCGAATTTGCACAAAACATTCATTTATGTTCTTTTTCGATGATGGCTCGAAACAATCTATTGCGCGCGGAAGTATTCCTGGCGGCGCCCGGCCTCGCCGTTTCGGAGAAACTCTTTGAAAGCATCGACGACGCGGTCTTTTGCGTGAAGAATCGTCGCGGCCAGTATGTCGCTGTGAACAATGCCTTTGTTCGGCGCCTCGGCTTGCCAGACAAAGCATCGCTGCTGGGCCGCACCGCGCGCGAATTCTTTCCACCTCTTCTTGCCGCGGGTTACGAACAGCAGGACGACGCCGTTTTTTCGACCGGACACGAAATCCACGACCGGCTTGAAATGATGACAAACCCGGACGGATCGACCGGTTGGTATCTCGCGCAGAAAGTCCCGGTCCACAATGCGCTCGGCGAAATCATCGCTCTCGCCGGCATCTCGCGCGATCTGCGCTCTCCCACCGATAGCGATCCGCGCTTTGCCGCCCTCGCCGGCCTTATCGCCCGGATTCAACACGAGTACGCCGAACCGCTCCGCATCGAAGACCTTGCGCGGTGCGCAAAGATGTCGCTAAGCCAATTCGAGCGCCGGATGCGCGCGGTGCTCCATATATCGCCGCGCCAGTTTTTAACCAAGACTCGCATCGAAGCCGCGGCGCGCGCATTGAGGGAAAGCCCCGCAAGCCTCGGAAGTGTGGCGGCGGATTGCGGGTTTTACGATCAAGCCATGTTTTGCCGCCAGTTTCGCGCCGCCACCGGCCTCACCCCCGGGCAATACCGCGCGGCATCCATTGAAAAACCGGCGCCTTCTACGAAGCGGGGCGATCCACGGTTTCGGCGTTATTGATGGCATCGATCAGCTTCCGCAAACGCCCAAAGTTCTTGCGCTGCGGAGTCAGCACGAGGCGCGGCAGGTGAGCAATCTCCGGCTCATTCAGTTCCTGCGGAAGCGCGCTGGTTTGCGAGATCGTCTCGCCGGCCAGAATATCCACAAAGTCCAAGTTCAGGCGCTCGATGGCAGCGGGAGTAATCTCGTTTTCGATGCGGATCGCCAGCCTGCGCCCGACCCAGCGGTAGCTTTTGAAATTGCGATAGAACTGCGTGATTTCCCGGATGGCGTCTTCCACCGTGGGGGTGATTTTGAAAAGCTCGAAGTCGTCCTTCGAGACGAGCCCGAGCTTCAGCAAGTATTCGCCGAGGAAACTAAACCACGTTTTCCAATAGCCGCCGCCGGGACGATCCAGCATCACCACGGGAATGATCCGCGCCTTTCCGGTCTGCATCAGCGTGAGAACTTCAAATCCTTCGTCCATGGTTCCGAAGCCTCCCGGAAACAGCGCCACGGCATGCGTCTCCTTCAGGAAGTTCAGCTTGCGAGTGAAGAAGTAGTTGAAATTTACGAGCTTGAGATCGCCCGCAATCGTGGCATTCGCGCTCTGCTCAAAAGGCAGCCGGATGTTCAGACCAAATCCATGCTCCCGGCCCGCCCCGCGCTGGGCCGCGCCCATGATCCCCTCGCCTCCGCCCGTGATGACCATATACCCGTGCTCCTGCTGCATCCGGCGCGAAAAATCCTCGGCCTCGTGCGCCTCGGGTTCCGTGGGAGCCGTGCGCGCCGACCCGAAAACCACCACCTTCGGCACATTCCGATAGGGCGCGAAGACACGCGCCGCATGGCGCAATTCCTTCAAAGACCGGCTGAAGAGCTTGAGGTCCGCCACCGTCGTCTGGTCGTGCCCCATCTTCAGCGCCGTGATCACCATTTCCTCGATGTAGTCGCACGATTTCTGGCAACCGGAGGAGGCCACGAGTTGTCGCACGAGTTCATCGGTCTGCGGATTGCCAGTGGTGGAACGGCGGGAAGGAGGGGCGGAAAGGTGGCCGGCGGTGAAATCCTGCATGAGGGAAAGTTTGAGAGTTCGGAGTTGAGGGATAGAAAAGCACCCGCTACAAGCGCAGTCCGCTCTTATCACTCAACCCGCCGGCCTCAACTCTCAACTTTCGATTTCCCTCAATGATCATCGTCCTCAAACCCAATACCCCCCGGCCCCAGGTCGATGAAGTGGTGGATGAAGTGCGAAAGCTTGGTTACGAACCGCGCGCCATTTACGGCACAGAGCAGACCGTCGTGGCAGCCATCGGCGACGAGCGCACGCATCACACCTTGGAATCGCTCACGGCCCTTCCCCAAGTCCAGGATGTGATGCGCGTGCAAAAACGCTACAAAATGGTGAGCCGCGAATCGCATCCGGCCAATTCCGTCATCGACGTGGATGGCGTGCCCGTCGGCGGAAATAATTTCACACTCATGGCCGGCCCATGCTCCGTCGAAAGCGAAGAGCAGCTCCTCTCCACGGCCCGAGCCGTCAAAGCCGCCGGCGCCACGATCCTGCGCGGCGGCGCCTTTAAGCCGCGCACTTCCCCCTACGAATTTCAAGGATTGGGAAAAGAGGGCCTTCGATTGCTCTCTCTCGCAAAACGCGAGACCGGCTTGAAAATCATCACCGAGGTCCTCAGCGAACGCCATGTGGAAGAAGTGGCTACCCACGCGGACATCCTCCAAATCGGCGCACGCAATGCGCAGAACTTCCAGCTCCTCATCGAGTGCGCCCGGACCAAGAAGCCCATCCTCCTCAAGCGCGGACTCAGCGAGCGCGTCGATGAATGGCTTCTAGCCGCCGAATACATCATGTCCGAGGGAAATCCCAACGTGCTTCTGTGCGAGCGCGGCATTCGCACCTTCGAGACCTACACTCGCAATACCCTCGATCTCTCCGCCGTGGCCATCGCCAAAAAGGAATCGCATCTCCCCGTCATCGTCGATCCCAGCCAGGGATGCGGCCGCGCCGATCTCGTGCGCGCCCTCTGCCGCGGCGCCGTAGCAGTCGGAGCTGATGGCCTCCTCATCGAGGTGCATCCCCACCCCGCCGAAGCCCTCAGCGATGGCCAGCAGCAGCTCGATTTCGACGGCTTCAAAGCCCTCGCCAAAGAATTGGAGCCCTTCTTCACCGCGGTGGGAAAGACGGTCTGAGAAAACCTCCCCGGACCCGAAGCGCGCTCTTCGTTCAGCGATGAGGCGAAGCGAACCAATCCCAGGTGCGAAGCCGTTGGCCGTTGCTTAATGTAATCCCCTCACCATTCGTGGGGTGGATTCCTTCCCGGCCTGTCTCGCGCACTGCCACGGCGACAATGCCGAGATCTTCGACTGAGATGACATCTCCCGGTTTCGAGCGGCCATCGCCATCGTTATCGAACCAGACCGCGATGCCTCGTAGTTCTTCGCCGGTGAGAACGCCGTCTCCGTTGTCATCGAGCGAGGCGAGCGCTCGGTATCCATTTTCCCATGGAATACCGAAGGTGTAGGTGCCGAACATCTGCCGGCCGGAAGTAATCCTTCCAGTGTGCGATGGATCCCATACTAAAAATCCAGTGGCGGGCTTCACCCATGGCCAGCGATGATCGCCACCATAGCCAGCCAGATCGAAGGTAACACTCCTCTGAGGAGCGAGAAGTTCATCGATCCCAGCCACGGGCGTGAAGGAAAAAATGATCGGCGAAATGAAACCTGGGTTGTGTTCATCAAATTCTTTCCGCTTCGCCAGTCCGGTCCTCACCTCGTGTAGAAATGCCTTTTCATTTTGAGAAAGATGGGCGCCTTCCTTCGTCGCATTGCGGACAAATGCCTGACCGGCCTCCACAAAAACCGTAAAATTCTCGACGTGATACCCTCGCTGCATCCCAAATTCGATGCCGCACCATTTTTTCCAATCATTGCCCAATGGCCTCGCCAGCGTATATGAACGTCGAAAAAGAGACCGAATCTCTTTCGCGGCGAGACGCTGGAGCGTGGGCGGCAGTTTCAGATCTCTCACACGAGAGGCCACGCGATCCAAGTCTTCGGCAAAGCTGGCAAGCGCGAGAGGATATAAGCTTCCCTCAAGGTCGAGTCGCATCGCGGTGCGGAAGCACTTCAGCGCATTTTCTCCGTGATCGAGTCGTGTTTTCCAATTCAAGGTGACGTTCGGCATCCATTCCTCAAGTTCCAGAGCCCTTCGATGTTTGTCTTCCGAACGGTTCAAACGTTCCCAGTCGCTGACGCTCATGGACTCTGCCCCTATTGTGTATGCTTTTTCGAGACCTGTTTCCTCGACTGCAAGCTGGTTGGCCAATTGCGTACGCGCATCGGAAGTGTTCCGCCCCCAGTACGGATCTTCGGGGCAGCGCGGTTCTGGGTTACCCCACGGCACCGGCAGGACGTCATAACCGCGCAAAAATGCGAGGTGATGGATTCTTCCGAGAACATAGTATGCCTTTGGATCAGACGGGTTTTTCTCGATAAAGTCCTCTGCGTTTTTGAGCAGCCGATCAATTGGGATTTGGTCTGGGGCTGGGATTCGCGCTACGGTCTTGGACGGAATGCACGCAATCAGGATCCAAATCAGCGCGAGGGCCATTTGCCATTTCGACCTTGCAACCGCGACATATCCGGGGAGGAGCGCTTTCACAGAGTGGTTGGAATATCCTGTTCGGCAGCATTGGGCAAGCGACCGCTGATTGTATGCTCGGGCGGACGTCAGCGTTCCGCACACGTCCGCGCCGCGACGAATCCACAGCCGGAATCACCGTCTTTCTGCTCGACCGCCCGCACGATATTCCCCTCCGCGCCCGAAACTTCTCGACTCCTCGCAAAAGAGAAAGTTTTATCCACAGGTGGAGACATCGTGAACCAGCCATGCATAGCGATCCCGTTCATATCCTGTTGATCGAGGATAACGACGAGCATGTCGTATTTCTTCGCCAATTGCTGGCCACTTCCAACTCGGGCGATTTCGAGATGCACGTCGCCGGGAATCTGGAACTCGGTCTCGCGCGTCTGAACGATGGAGGCATCCACCTTGTTCTCCTGGATCTTTCCCTTCCGGATAGCGATGGCTTGGAGACATTCCTTCGGGTGATGGAAGCGAAGCCGGATCTTCCGGTGGTCGTCCTGAGCGGGCTCAGCGATGTGGATCTGGCCATCGAAATCGTCCAGCTCGGCGCCCAGGATTACCTTGTGAAAGGGCATGTGGACAATCACCTGCTCAAACGCTCGCTGCAGTACGCCATCGAACGCAAGCGCATTCAGCTTCAGCTCAAGCGCTCGAACGACGACCTCGAATTTAAGGTGCGCGAGCGCACGGATGCCCTGCTTCAGATGAACACGAAGCTCCAGCAGGAGATCTCCGTGCGCCGATCCACGGAGGAAGCGCTCACGGAAAGCAATCGCCAGCTCGCCCAGGCGATGGAACACATGCGAACCACGCATCGCGATATCATCCAAAGAGAGCGGATGCATGCGCTCGGACGAATGGCCAACGGCGTTGCGCACGATTTTAACAACGGCCTCGCTCCTATTATCGGCTTCAGCGAATTACTTCTGAATAAACCCGGCCTCATCCACGACCCAGAGAAAGTACGAAATTATTTGCAAATGATTCATGCCGCCGCCGAAAACACCGCCCATGTCGCCAGCCGACTCGGGGAATTCTATCGCCATCGGGATCAAACCGAGATTTTTACTCCAGTCGCCATCAATGATCTTGTCCATCAGGTGATTTTGCTGACGCAGCCGCGATGGAAGGACCAGGCGCTCGGCGCTGGGGTCCAAATCACGATCAAAACTGAATTGGGCGATGTGCCCACCGTGCCGGGCAATGAAGACGAACTGCGCGAAATGCTCGCCAATCTGGTGTTCAATGCCATCGATGCCATTACCCATCGGGGGACGATTACGTTTCGCACGGACATGAGGAGCCGCCGCCTTCTTGTCACGGTGGCGGATGACGGCGTGGGTATGTCCGAAGAAGTGAAATCACGCTGCCTCGAACCCTTTTTCACCACCAAAAACGACCAGAATACCGGGTTTGGCCTGGGGATGGTCTATGGCATCGTCCTCCGGCACGAGGGCGAAATCGAGATCAAGAGCGAGCTGGGGCACGGCACGGATGTCGTCGTTTCCCTCCCTCTCGAGCGAGCTGCTCGTGACCCGCATGCCGCGGAAGCTCCAAAACCCGCACCAGCGGCCATCGATAAATTACGCATTCTCGTCGTTGAAGACGAACCCCTTGTGAGAGAGCTGCTTGGCGTCTATTTAAAGGAAGAAAAGTATGAATTCGAGATGGCCGTCAACGGACGTGAAGGCCTCGAAAAATTTCGTGAAGGGACTTTCGATCTCGTCATGACCGACCGCGCCATGCCCGAGATGAATGGCGACGCGCTGGCGGTCGAAATCAAGCGCCTCAAGCCATCCCAACCCATCATCCTACTGACTGGTTTCGGAGACCTGATGAGCAGCACCGGCGAAAAACCCGCCGGCGTGGATATCGTCGTCGGCAAGCCCTTCACCTTGGGAACCCTCCGCAACGCCATCATCAAGGTCACCGGAAATCCCGCCGCGTAGTCATCGCGAGGTTTCCAGCCTTTTTGTCCGTGAGCGCCGGCGGAATGCAGTGGTCAGTAATCAGTGAACAGTAATCGGTAATCGGTAATCGGTCGCTCACGCGATTCACTATCCACCATCCACGTTCCTCCCCCTTTGCGTCCCCTTCGGCAGGCTCAGGGCCTTGAACTTGCCGAAACGGCTTTGCGCCTTTGCGCGAACCCCTTCTTATAGCAGTTCCGCGATCTGCACCGCATTGAGCGCGGCCCCCTTCAGAAGCTGATCTCCAGCCACCCAGAAGGCGAGCCCGTTATCGAGTGCGCAGTCGAGGCGCAGCCGCCCCACCTGACAATTGTCCTGTTCGGCGGCGGCCAGCGGAAGCGGGTATTCAAATTTCGCGGGGTCGTCCACGACGTCGAGCCCGGGCGCGCTCCCCAGCACTTCCCGCGCGTCCATGAGCGAAACCGGTCGCTCGAATTCCGCGTTCACCGCCACGCTATGCGCCCGATACACTGGAACCCGCACGCAGGTCACCGAAGCCTTGAATGTCGGATGATGCATAATCCGGCGTCCTTCATTCTGCATCTTCATCTCCTCCTTCGTGTAGCCACTATCCAGGAATGAATCGACGTGCGGCAGCACATTGAAGGCGATCTGGTGCGGATACACTTTGTTTTCCACGGGTTGCCCCGCGGCAATCGCCGCCACCTGCGCGCGCAATTCCTCGATCGCCTGCGCCCCCGTGCCGCTCACGGCCTGGTAGCTGGATGCGAAGATGCGCTTCACCCGGAATTCCTGATGGAGCGGATGCAGCGCCATGAGCGTGATGGCGGTCGTGCAATTCGGATTCGCGATGATACCCCGGTTTTTCTTGATGTCGGCCGCATTGATCTCCGGAATTACCAGCGGCACCGCCGAGTCCATCCGGAATGCGCTGGAATTATCCACTACCACCGCGCCCGCCTGCACGGCAATCGGCGCGAACTTCAGAGAAATCCCGCCGCCCGCGCTAAAGAGAGCCACATCCACCCCAGCAAACGAATCTTCACGCAATTCCAGCACGGGCACGGCCTCGCCGCGAAACATCATCGTTTTGCCCACCGACTTCGCGGACGCAAGAAGAGTAAGCCGGCTCACGGGAAACCCGCGCTTCTCCAGCGTCTTAATCATCTCCACTCCCACGGCTCCCGTGGCGCCTACTATCGCGACGTGCAAATTTCTGCTCATAAAAAAGAAGCGCACTCTATAGGCTCATTCGCGCAATGCAAATCCGCATCCATGTCCCATCGCAAACTCTGGACCTGATCAAGGAAGGAGAAGTCATCCGCTGCTACGCCATCTCCACTTCTCGATTCGGAATCGGCTCGGAACCAGGAAGTTACAAAACACCGGAAGGCCGCTTCCGCATCTCGGAAAAAATCGGCGAGGGCGCGCCTCCCGGCGAAATTTTTGTCGGCCGGGTGCCCACGAGCCGCCTCGGCGAGGAATCCGACGAGCAGGACCACGTGCAGACCCGCATCCTGTGGCTCGATGGCCTCGAGCCCGGCAACGCCAATACCCACGAGCGCTATATCTACATCCACGGCACCAATGCCGAGACGCAGATCGGCACGCCAGCCAGTCTCGGCTGCGTGCGCATGAGCAATCTGGATGTCATTGATCTTTACGATCATGTAACGATCGGCACGCCAGTCGAGATACAGCCGTGATCTCCCGCTGCGGCGAACTCATGCGAAACAAAAAAGCATTGCCTTATCGCGGCTAAACCGACGAACATCGCAATTCCATGCCTACTGGCAAAGAAAGGAGGGGAAATCACTAATATGAAGTATCTCGCAATCATCGCGCTCGCCGCTGTGGCCTTTGGCCTCGGCGCCTGCGCCAGCAGCACGCCGCCGTCGTCCACGACGACGTCGACCGCTTCCACCGGCTACAAGAAGTAACCTCCCTACGAGGGGAAAACGCTTCCTTTACAGAGCCAGGCCGGATTCGTCCGTCCTGGCTTTTCTGTGTTTTGGGATCAGGGCAGGCGCGGCACATTTTTCATTTTGCACTTTGCACTTCTCATTTTGCATTGAGGCCGGTCACCCGCTCAAAACTGGAAATGAAAAATGCGGCCGACCCACGCCGATAGCGAACGTGAAGGCATGAAAAGTTAAAGAGATTCGCCGGAGCACCCGGGACCGATGTGACAGGTTTTTCCCGGTCGGGTGAAGGAATGCAAAATGAGAAGTGAGAAGTGGAAAATGAAAAATGGCGGACTCGCGAGAACACATCTTTCTCTCGTTCCGCGGGTCCTCCTGCGAAACGCACTTCTACCCCGCCCGCAAAACCGACCGCAGCGCCTCATGCACCAGCGCCCACTCCACATTCTCCTGCTGCACCCACGCCCCCGCTTCCGTCGGAAGCACAAACACATTCTTCCCCTCGCGGAATTTCTTATCCAACTGCATCGCCCGCAGCACCCGATCGAAAAGCCCCGGCGCATCCGGATGGCCGTCCGGCAACCCCGCGCGCATCAGGAGGGAATGCAGCCGCTCATAAAACGCCTGATCGCATTTCCCAAGCGCCATCGCCAGACGCGTCGCCGCCGCCATCCCGATCGAGATCGCCTCCCCATGCGTCAGCGTGTAATCGGCGCTCAACTCCAGCGCATGGCCGATCGTGTGGCCAAAATTGAGCACATTCCGAATGCCCTTCTTATCGAACTCGTCCTGCTCCACCACCCTCGCTTTCAGCCGCACGCACTGGCCCACGATGTCCTCCAGCGTATCTGGATCGAGCGCAATCAGTTTTTCGAGATCGCCCCCCTCCAGTTGTTCGAAAAGCTCGCGCGAACACACCGCCCCATACTTGATCACCTCGCTCGTCCCGCTTCGCACCTCGCGCGGGCTCAGCGATCTCAACAGCGCCAAATCGCAATACACGAGGCGCGGCTGATTAAACACGCCCATGATGTTCTTCACCCCTCCGAAATTGACCGCCACCTTCCCCCCCACACTGGAATCGACCGCCGCGAGCAGCGTCGTCGGAAGCTGCACAAAAGGAATGCCCCGGCGAAACACAGCCGCCGCAAACCCGCCCAGGTCGCCCACGACACCACCCCCAAGCAGCAGAACCAGCGGAATCGAACCCGCATCCGGAAAGTTTTCAAGCAGCGCCGCGCATGTCCCTGAGAACTCCTCCCAATTCTTCCCTTCTTCCGTCGCCGGTATCTCATGCCGCACGATCCTCCGAAACCCCGCGCGTTCCAATGCTGCGCGCACGGCCTCGAAGTAGAGCCCGCCCACCTCCGAATTGGTAATGATAAACGCATCCGTTTGCTTCAATCCCTTTGTGCGGACAGCCGCGCCGAGAACATCAAGCACCCCGTTCCCAATAAGGACGGAATAACTGCGCGGACCGAGATCGACGGAAATGCTAACGCTCATAATTCAAACATGTGGTGCGGGCATCCTTGCCTGCAATCCTTCTCGTATCACGGCTGAAACAGCGCGGGTTGCACACCGCTTTCGGGTCCGCGATTCGCCTTAAAATCCGCCACCATCTCCTTCAATTGCTGCCGGGTAAATTGCTTCTTGATCCGCGCAATCTCCGCCCCCGCCAGCACGTCACATCGCTCATTTCCCGCGTGCCCC
>Ga0206905_10029_pt3 | contig 36533 bp, 26 predicted proteins | sample Alteio_BWOrgHeat_43_FD_152940 | JGI IMG/M metagenome (GOLD analysis project Ga0206905, IMG submission 152940) | Enriched cells from forest soil in Barre Woods Harvard Forest LTER site, Petersham, Massachusetts, United States -... | ecosystem: Environmental > Terrestrial > Soil > Temperate forest >...
GCAGCTGCTGCGCGTCTGAAGGAGGCGGGTTTCCCGGAGTCGGATATCTTTCTCGGTGGCGCGTCACCGAAGAAGTTCAACCTGGTCGCTCGTTATCACGGCACCGGCGCGCAGAAGCCTCTGTTGCTACTGGCTCATACAGACGTAGTTGAGGCCAAGCGCGATGACTGGACCATGGACCCGTTCGTGCTCAACGAGAAGGATGGCTATTTTTATGGCCGCGGCACCGGCGACGACAAAGCGCAGGCTGCGGTCTGGATTGCGACCCTTATCCGGATGAAACGCGAAGGCTTCAAACCGAACCGTGACATCATCGTTGCGCTAACAGCCGACGAGGAGGGTGGCGGTCCGTACAACGGCGTCGATTGGCTTATCAAAAACCACCGCGAACTAATCGACGCCGACATCGCGCTGAACGAGGGTGGATGGGGCGAAGAAGAGAACGGGAAGAAGATCTCCAACGATCTGCAAGTCACTGAAAAGTACGTCATCAGCTACACCCTCTCTGTGACCAATAAGGGCGGTCACAGTTCCATGCCGGTGCCGGACAATGCCATCTACCATCTGGCCGGTGGGCTTGTACGTCTCGCGGCGTTCGAATTTCCGGTTAGGACCGACGAGGTGACTGCGGCATACTTTGCGGAGATGGCGAAGATTGAGAAGGGGCCGATCACCGCTGATCTGGCGCAGGTGGCGCAGGGCTCGCAGGCGGCAATGGAGCGAGTCGCCGCAGCGTCTCCGGCGTGGAACTCGACGCTACGCACGACGTGTGTGGCGACGATGCTCACTGGCGGTCACGCGCTCAACGCGCTGCCTCAGCTCGCGACGGCGACAGTGAACTGCCGAGTGCTGCCGGAGGACTCGGCCGACTATGTCCTTAGCACCTTGAATAAGGTGGTCGCCGATCCCGAGGTGAAGATTAAGTCCATGAGCGAGAATGCGGCCGTCGCGCCGCCTTCGCCACTTCGGCCCGATGTGACGAAGGCTGTGAAGGCGTCGAGCGAGCGAGAATTTCCCGGCGTGCCAGTGGTGCCGATACTGGTGACGGGCGCGACCGACGGCCGCATGCTGCGGAAGGCCGGCATCCCTACCTACGGCGTGCAGGGCTTCTTCTTCGACCGCGATGACATCCGCTTCCACGGGCGCGACGAGCGCATGAAGACGGACGGGTTCTACCAAGGGCAGGAGTTTCTCTACGACTTGGTGAAGACGCTTTCGACTTCCGAAAAGTAGTGCCGCCGACAAGTTGGCTTCTTGAGCCTCAGTTATTGCTAACAGGGCAATGCAGCAACCATGCGCCAGATGTTAGCGGCTACCGATGGAGCGTGGGCGTACTACTCTGCCACAACGGGGCAACGGCCTGCTCCGATGTTTACCTATGACGGGTTGGTGAGCATCGCAGAGGTCGACAGCACATGCGGAGAGGGTTGCACATACCTGGGGGCGACAGGAACGGAGTTGACCAGCCGCGGATTTCGATGGCTTTACGACGGAATTTCACAGCATGCGTACGATCAGATTCTGTTCTATGAGTTTGGCCGCAGCTTCTGGCGCTTCGCCGACAAGCTGAACTACCGAAGTCCCGATAACAGCGACTGCATTGTGACCGGTTTTGCGGTGTTGATGCGTTACGGTCGCTTGCAAATCTAAGACTCGAAGGCAGCTTCAACGGGACGTCGGCGAACTACGACAAGCTACTCAGCGAGACTCAGCCGCTGATCGACGCCTATGCGGCTGATGGTTCGCTCAACTGGGAAAACACATTTCGGCTGAATAGTTTTTCCGGACCGGATCATCTTGGGTGCCCTGACTTGTTTGCGTCGTTGATGTACAAGCTGACGAGGGCCTACGGAGGCGAGGATTTTCTGCGAAAGTTCTTTCGCCAGGTTGCGACGCGGCCTTCCGCGGTGACGACGCAAGATGCTGTCGACAATTTTGTTGTGGCGGCTTCTTCGGCGGCGGATCAGGATTTGGCGCCGTTGTTCAAGGATCAGTGGAGATGGCCAGTCTCCAAGGGTGTGATGAAGGATTTAGGTAAGCGAGGGGGCGGCATGACAAGCTTTATAACTTGACCTCTAACTAAGCGTTACGGGTTCCGCCATGCGGCTCAGAGTAACAATGTACGGCAGATCATGTCCGTCAACGCAGAACGAACTTTCACCCCTCGCGAAGAACCTCGGTCGGTTCGACACGGGCGGCGCGGACAGAGGGGATAAGGGACGCCGCGGCGGCTACGATAAACGTCAGCAATAGAACTCCGGCATAAGTCAATGGGTCAAACATAGATATTCCGTACAACATTCCCATCAATAATCGACTCACTCCCAAGGCCAGCAACAGGCCCGCGACGCATCCGGCCAGAGTTATCCGCAAGCCTTGCACCAAAAACTTGCCGATGATCTGTCCAGGCAACGCGCCAAGTGCGAGTCTCAGACCCACTTCGCGACGCCGTTGACGGCCCAAATAGCTGATTGTTCCATATAACCCGATACTCACCAGCGCAATCGCAGTCAAGGCGAACAGCGTCAGTAGAGTCGTCCGCAATCGGTTCTCCCCCTGCCTGTCTTCCAAATGATCATCGAGCGGCATCACATCGAACATTGATCGTCCCGGCTCGAGTTCATGCACCTTCCGCCTCAGCGTCAGCGACAGCGCCATCGGATCGCCTTCCGTCCGGATCAGGTAATGTGGATCCGGGTTGGGAGCATTGTTGCACCAGTAAACCGTCGGCTCCGGCGCTTTCTCCAGCCCCTGCTCCCGCGCATCCCCAACGACGCCCTTGATCGTCGCAGCTTGCATAAAACTGTTCTCCACCGCGCTCTGCAAGTGGTAACCGATCGCCGGCGAGCTGCCGAAGTACCGCTCCGCGAAGCTACGGTTCACTATCACTGCATCGTTCCGCAGCCCATCCCTGCATCCCTCGCCTTCGAGCATGGGGATTGCAAGCAGCGGGAAGTATTCCGCCGACACAAACCGCACATCCGCGGTGATCTTCTCCCCGGTGCCGATCTTCCCCTCCGACACCTTCAGCTCCATCGGGTACTGCGCAGAGTTCCCCGGAATCGCCGACGACGTAGCTACCGCCTCCACCCCCGGAACGCTTCGCAGCCCATTCAGCGTGCGGATGATCCGCTGCTTCAGCTTGTCCATTTCCGCAGTCTCCTCATACCCTCCGCTGATCCGCATCGTTAGCACCCGGTCCGTCGAGAAACCCGGCGCAACCCGCCCGATTGCCTCGAAGCTTCGCAGCAGAAGCCCCGCCCCAATCAGGAGCGCCACTGCCAGCGAAATCTGCACCCCGATGAGGATCGACTGCCATGGGTTGCGTCCCGAGACCTGCGTCCGACTCGCGTGCGCCAGCTGCCCTGACACCCCGGCGTGCGACCCACGTATCGCAGGAAACAATCCGCAGACTACCGTCGCAACCACGGTGCACGCCAGCGAATACAGTACCACCCTCCAGTTCAATGCAATCTCATCGGCGCGGGGCAGATCCTTCGACAGCAGCGAAAACACGCGGGACGATCCCGCCGCGATCAACAGACCCGCAAGCGAGCCCATCACCGCCAAAACAAATACTTCTGTCAGCAGCTGCAAGACGATCGCTCTACGCGACGCACCCAGCGAATACCGGATCGCAACCTCGTGCTCCCGCTCCGCCGTGCGCGCCAGCAGCAGCGCCGCGATGTTCGTGCATGCGATCAGCAGGAGCAGCGACACTGACCCATACAAAACCCACAGCGAGCTCCATATTGCGCCGGTCACGATCGTCTTCAGCGGCTGCAAGGCGACCGTAAGATCGCCATCGGTCTTCGGATACTGCTTTGCAAGCCGCGCCTGCACCGTAGCCAGATCCGCTTGCGCTTGCGCGAGTGAAACCCCGGGCTTCAACCTGCCGGTCACCTTATACCATGTCGAATCGCGGTCTCCGGTATACGGCGAATCGCCAGGGATACACATCCACAGGTCCGTATCACGATCGGGAAAACGAAACGTCGCTGGCAGAACGCCCACAACCGTAAGTGGGTCGCCTTTACCCAGCGGCCTGCCCACCGCTTTCGGATCACCCTGCAGATGAGTCCGCCAGAACCGCTCGCTCACCAGCACCGCGCCCGGTCCGCCGAACTTCTGTTCCGCACTCGTAAAATCCCGACCAAGCAGTGGCTCTACGCCCCAGACCTTCAGAAATCTGGGCGACACAAACGCCTCGGTAACTTTCTCCGGAAGATCGCCCGTGCGTACCGAGATGCTCTGCGTGTAGTAGCCGCTGATCGCCTGAAACGTGGAGTTATCACGGTTCCAGTCTTCTAGTCGCGCCGGCGCTGCAAAGCCCTGCGGGCCCTTCTTCTTTAGATTCTGCTGCTCCAACTGAACCAGTTCATCGCCATGCGGAAACGACAGCGGCCGCAGCAGAATCGCATCGATCGCCGAAAACACCGCGCTGTTGGCTCCGATTCCCAGCCCCAGCGTCAGCGCCACAACCACCGCAAACGAAGGCGACCGCCGGATAAAACGTAACGCCGACCGCAGATTCGAACGTGATCCCTCCAGAACTGCTGAAAGGTGAACCTCGCGAATCTGCTGCTTCACCTGCTCGTGCCCACCGAAATCGAGCAATGCGCGCCGCCGGGCCTCCACTGAGTTCATCCCCGCAGCGATGTTCGCCTGAGTCAACTCCTCCACATGAAAAGCTATCTCGCTATCGAGCGAGATCTCGTCGCTAGACGTATTGGATTTTTTGCCTGGCCAGTTCATTCGGCCTCCTTATCTTGCCGTCTGCATAATTAGTCCGACTGCCTTCGAAAGGCGGTTCCAACTCGCTTCTTCCGCTGACAGTTGTCTCCGGCCGAGCGGAGAGAGCCGATAAAACTTCGCTTGTCTCCCATTCTCCGATTCGCCCCAATCCGCTTCGAGCCAACCGCGCTTCTCCAGTCGATGCAAAGCCGGATAGAGCGACCCCTGCTGAACCTGCAACACATCTCTTGAAATTTGTTGGATGCGCTGAGAAATTCCATATCCGTGAATCGATCCCAGAGCCACAACTTTTAGGATCAACATATCGAGAGTGCCTTGCAGTAGATCGGTTTTTTTGAGGTCGTTCATATTTATTCTCTGTGACGTTCTACACATATAGGACATTGATGTGTAGAATGTCAAGGAGAGCGGCCAATCCGCATAGTGTCTATTTATTGTCTTTGTGGCGCCGACTCCAATCTCTACACCAGATCCAAAGAATCTTTTCGAGATTCCCTCTTAAAGTAGTGCGCTATTTTTGCGCTCATGACTTGACGCTTCTATGTCCAACCAGTAAACCTGCAGTGTCGATGAGCCATTGCCATCCTTCCACGACGGGTGAATTAGGCAGATGGCATGAAGATGAGCGTCCGAAACCTCAACAGGCAGTTCCCAATGTGCAGATGTTACGAAGCCGTCGTAAAAACATCGCAGAGGCATTCAAAAGTTCGCGCTCTAGATGATAACTTCTTCGGGGCTGACAAAGAGTGCCCGGAAGTCAATCTCCTTCTTGATCGGCTCGCTATGCTAACTTCCTGTTTACTGCCATTCCATTCACCGGAAAACGTATTAATGGTTCTTCGGTCAGCGCATTGGCCTGTCGTCACCAGACGAGATTTATCTGTTGACATTCTACCTATAATACGCCAAGCTATAGGTGGACGATCAACAGGAGAGCGACGGTGCCGGAAAACAAATCGGATGTTTTGCAAGGAACCCTCGATCTGATGGTGCTGAAGACGCTTGAGTCGATGGGGCCGCTGCATGGCTATGGCATAGCACGGCGAATCGAAAAAATCAGTGAGAACACGGTCAGTCTCAACCAGGGAACGATCTATCCAGCTCTCCTTCGTCTGGAACAACGCGGCTGGATCAAGGCCGGATGGGGCATTTCGGAAACCGGGCGGCGCGCCAAATTTTACTCACTGACCCGCAGTGGACGAAAACAGATCGATCAGGAGACGGAGAACTGGGAGCGCGTTGCCGCTACGATGGCGCGCTTCCTTGCCCCGTCGAATTAGGAGGCGATCATGGACTGGATTCGTATACTTCTCAGCCGTTGCGCAGCGCTCTTTCGCAGCCGAGAGCTCGATGCCGATCTTGACGAAGAGCTGCGCTCGCACATCGACTTGGCCATCGAAGAGAATCGCGAGCGCGGGATGAATGAGCAGCAGGCACGAACCGCCGCTATGCGCGCGTTCGGTGGCGTCGCCCAGATTCGCGAGACCTACCGCATGCAGCGCGGCCTGCCGCTACTCGAACAGGCCGCTCGCGATATCCGTTATGCCGTTCGCCAGCTGCGCAGGTCGCCCGGTTTCGCGCTCGTCGCCATCCTTACGCTCGCACTAGGAGTCGGAGCGGCCACATCGGTCTTTAGCGTGGTCGATGCGGTTTTGCTCAAGCCGTTCGCCTTTCGCGATCCGGATCGCCTCGTCATCATGCGCGAAGCTGAAGATGAGGCGAGCAACCATCACTTGGCAATTCCAGACAACTATCGTCATTTTCTGCGTCTGAAGAAGGCTGCAACAACCCTCGAAGACGCCGCCATCTTTCAGCAGACAGCGTTGAGCGTGTCTCCCAGCGGGGAACATCCGCGCATTGTAGGTGCAGTAACAGCGTCGCCCAATCTCTTTCCCTTGCTTGGAGTGCAGCCCATCTTGGGCCGCGGCTTTGTCGACAGCGATGCCCACAAGGGCGGCAAAAGCATTGTTGTGCTGAGCTATGAGGGCTGGCAAACATTCTTTGCAGGCGACCCCAAGGTAATTGGGCAAACATTGCGGATCGCCGGTCAGCCGACCACGGTGGTCGGCGTGTTGCCGCCCGGGCTGCGCTTTCCGCAGATTGCCTTGGCGCCGAAGATCGCATTCCAGGAATCCGCACGGGGTGCCCTGCTCTTTCAGCCGATGGTGCCAAGCGATCGCGACCTGAATACTGATAGCGGCAACTTCAACTACAAGGTCATTGCGCGGCTCAAGCCCAACGTGACTCTGTCCCAGGCCACCGCCGAGTTGGAGAGCCTACAGAACGCGTACGCGCTCTCTGCGCATCTGCCCATTCATCTCGGAATCGCGTTCACGCCGCTAGCCAAGGATGTGACGTCTGGTATAAGCGGCGCGCTTTGGCTGCTGTTCGCTGCGGTTGGCGCTGTACTGTTGATCGCTTGCGTCAACCTAGCCAATCTGCAACTGGCGCGGGCGGTCAACGCGGAACGCGAAACTGCGGTGCGAGCCGCATTAGGCGCGAGCCGCGGACAGCTAGTGAAATCGCGTCTCACTGAGAGCTTGGTCTTGGCTTTCGCCGGAGGAGCAGCTGGAACAGCGCTTGCCTTTGGTGGCGTGCGTCTCTTACTTGCTGTCGCGCCGGCCGACGTTCCGCGCCTCGATGACGTGAAAGTGAGCATTCCGGTGCTTCTCTTTAGCGCGGGCTTGTCGATTGCAGCGGCTATCGTATTCGGTATGTTGCCGGCCTTGCGTTCGCTTCGCGTTGCTCCGCAAGCCGCGCTGCAGGCGAACTCCACGCATGCTGCCAATACGCAGGAGAGCGGCCGGACGCGCAGCCTGATGGTAGCCGCTCAGGTGGCTTGCACCGTGGTCTTGCTTATTGTCACGTCGCTCGCACTGCGCAGCTTCTCGCATCTTTTGCATCAGGATCGCGGCTTTGATTCCAGTCGTATAACGCTTGCGCAGGTCGATCTGTTCGCGCCGCAATATGGGGATTTCTCGGGCACCAGAACCGCGAAGCTGATTTTTACCGACCGGGCACTCGCCGCTCTCAACCGATTGCCCGGCGTGCAATCGGTAGCGCTCACCAGCGCCACCCCTCTGACGGGTGAAACCTGGGTCGACACTCTTAATCGTCCTGATCATCCCATACCGCCGGCTGACCAGCCTCCCATCAATGTGAGATTTATCAATCAGGACTATCTATCGACGATGCAGATGCCGCTAATCTCCGGGCGCAATATCGTTGCTGCTGACCGCGCTTATCCATACGTTGCGCTGATCTCGGAGAGGACTGCACGCGAGGCCTTTTCCGGGGAAGATCCGGTGGGAAAGAAGATCAATCCAATTGCCCCGGACGACAATCACCCGATGACCGTCATCGGGGTTGTGGCAGACACGCGGATCAACGGCCTGAAAGACACAGCCGCCATGGTCTACGTTCCTTACTGGACCTTCACGCCGTGGACGCTGTCGTTTCTGGTGCGCAGTTCGCAACCCAGTGATGCACTGATTTCCGAGATGCGACGCGCGATCTGGCAGATCGATCCGCAGGTCGCCATTCCAACGCTCAAGTCGATGGACGATCAGGTCAGCGATTCAGTCGCGACCGACCGCTTTCAAGCCATCGTGCTTAGCGGATTCGGTGCAGCTGCATTATTATTGGCCCTGCTGGGCGTCTATGGCGTTCTGACGTACTCGGTCTCGCTACGTCGCCAGGAGTTCGGCATTCGCATCGCACTAGGCTCTCGCAAGAGCACGCTGATCGGGTTGGTGATGCAGCAGGCTGCGAAGCCCGTTCTTCTTGGCACATGCGTTGGACTCGTGACGGCGCTGACCGCGCTGCGCTGGGTGCGCAGTTTGCTTTACCAAACGCCCCTCATCGACCCGCTCGCAGTGGGTGGCAGCGTACTGTTACTTTTGCTTGCCGCCGCGATAGCGGCGATCGTACCGGCCCGACGCGCGGCATCCACCGACCCGATGCGCGCACTGAGAACCGAGTAGAAGGAACTGACGATGAATGGATTCACATTCTGCTCCCCAATCGCCTTGTTTAGCAGAAAGAAAGTTAATACCGATCTCGATTTCCTCAGAATGATTCGTTTTGCGGTGCGCAAAATGTAATCCAAAACCTTGATGCGGCACGCTCTTCAGATAAAGATTCCGGAGCCCGGGGAACGGGTGTTTGTTCGGTGGGCCATCTATGAAGAACTCGCCAAGGCATTCTGAAAGAAGGAACGCGGGACGAATTTCGCAGAATCATACGACGCCCAAGTACAGGACGCGCAGATGGCATCATTCTAGGTTGCATTTAACTCAGCTTGCTGATGCCACCGTTCCTGTCTTTAGTCGACGCCAAGGCCGCCGTCGACTACGCGTTGTCAGATGTCATCCGACCCAGACGGAATCAGCCCACGTAAAAAGTGCATCCTTCGGTGCAATTATCAGCGCCTTAACATCACAGAGTGGGCCGATGCGAGGGGAACCCTTTTTACGTCGAATCGGCTCTAGAACAGCGTGATGGTAGCAACCGGTGAAGGGCCAGAAATATCACATATTCCTGCTATCGGCCCATTCTGTAGAGTGGAGTGTGAATTCGGTCGATGTAGCTGCATTGCTGGAATAGCGATAGATGGAACCCGTTGCGCGCCCTCTTTAGCTGGGAAACGCACTTATGGTGGTCAGGGGAAGGTGCAGGAGGAGGAACGAGCCTATTACAAGACTCACCAATTGCCGTTCTGTCGGTTCGATTGTTAACGAGACGCCTTGGCTTGCCGGTACAAGCCAGCTACCTGGCTTGGAAGAAAGATGCCAAATCGTTCAAGTCCATACCTGTTCCGTCAGGTAGTACGTTAAGTTCTTCTGCCGCAGCATGCGCGCGATTCACCCAGAAGGTTGGATAGCCGAACCATTTTGCGCCAGTGGCGTCCCAGCCCCCAAACGCGGCGAAAGCGATCTCGTCTTTCCGCAGACCGAAGGAGTTTATGGCCATTTCATAGGCGCGTGGATCAGGTTTGAACGCCCTCACTCGGTCCGTGCTCATATGACTCTCGAAAAGACCTTCGAGACCGGAGTTCCTCACAGCCCGATCCAGCATCGTTATTGTAAAGTTTGAGAGAAACGCCATCCTCAAACCTTTCGCCTTCAACTTTCTCAGTGCCGGCAGCGCATCTGGCCATGCTTTCAACTCAAGGTGGCTCTGCATGAGCCGGTCGTTATCTGTCGCCGTTAGTTCCAGCTTGAGAGACTTGCAGGCGAAAGTTAGCGCCTCCTCCGTCACTTGAAAGAAATCAACATACTTTTGTCCGAGGGTCCGCAGCCATGTGTACTCAAACTGTTGCTTACGCCAGAGGGCGCTTACCTCTTCACCGCGTCCAGGGAAAATGCGCTCCGCCAACGCGGCGACAGGACGGCTATCGAAGACCGCCAACCCATCCAGCGCAATAGCCTTAACATTACGGTTGGACAACGCTGCCATCACTGGTTCTGCGGAGAGCGCAGCTGTGGCTCCTGCGACCAAACTCACAAAATTTCTTCTGTTCAAAATGTCCCTCGTACTCTCGCGATGTTGGACGAATATTTTCCTGGGAATGTGAGCTTGCGAAATTACGAACGACAAACGCGCATCTCGTCACCAATCCCCACATGGTCGGCAGCTTGGAAAGACATGGGTTCGCCTTCTCGATGAGTGATAAATCGCCATCCATGTAAGTCATCTGTCAAGAAAAAGGCACGATATTCCTAGGCGCGCTCAGGAGGGCGCGTATTCGGTGTGATGGGGTCATCGAGCTGCGCACGTATGCCTCTCGGCTAGTGGTCCCTGCTCCCTTCAGGACCGGACATCCATTTGCTGCCTCAAGCTCCGTAGAGCTGTCGCAGAAGATTGAGTTTGTGTTCTCTGCCAGTCCCGAAACAATGCGAAGAGAGCCTCGGGAGTTTCCTCCGTCGCCCGGGCGATTTAGTGCAGGACCTGGCAGCCTGCGCATCGAATGATCTTGTTTTGTTCTTCCTTATCAGGAAGGTTTTTTCAAGCCACTGCTTTGGCCGCCAACTCTTCGGCCGGCACGAAGTCCTGTTTCCTGCGGTCTACCGCGAGCATGTAGGCCACCAGCTTCCTGGCTACCGCCAGGGTGGCCCGATTTTTGTTCCCTCGCTGAATTTCCTTCTCCCGGAGAAGGGCCAGTTCGTGGGAGTTTCGGGGCGCCAGCTTGGCGGCTTGCACCAGTACATGCTGGATGTGCTTGTTCCTCTGCTTGGAAATCGGCATGCGCATCACCTTGTCGGCAGAGCTCTTCTCGGCGCCGCATAGTCCGCAGTAGCTGATGGCTTCCTTCACCGATTGGAAGCGGGTATAGTCACCGATCTCCAGGGCCCAGGTCAGCGCGGTGATGGGGCCGACTCCGGGGATCGTCCTCAGTCGTCTCAACCGCTCCGACAGCAGCGGATCTCGCGTGTACTGCGGGGCAGATGTTTCTCCCTGAAATAATTCGCGAAAAAGTTGCGACTTCTTGACATAGGCACTCATCTGGACTAAATACATTACCATATGGTTAAGTATTCGACCAGGCTCGACGCAACCTTCTCCGCACTCAGCGACCCCACGCGTCGAACCATTCTCCTCACCCTGCAGCGAGGAGATGCCTCAGTCACTGAACTCGCCCGACCGCATGACATCTCCATGCCCGCCATCCTCAAGCATCTCAACGTTCTCGAACAGGCTGGTCTCATCGAGCAGAAAAAAACCGGCCGTGTCCGCATGTGCCGTCTCACGGTAGCTCCCATGCAGCAAGCCGCAGACTGGCTCTCCCTCTATCGAGTCTTCTGGGAGAACCAACTCCACAATCTCGGCCGATTCTTGGAACAAACCGATCCCTCAAAACCCAAAAAACAGGAGAACAAAGCATGTCGCAAGCCGCCGTCGCATCTCCATCGTCGCTCGTAGTTTCGCGCATCTATCCCGCCTCCCAGGAACGCGTCTTCAAAGCCTGGACAGACGCCAACCAACTCGGTCAGTGGTTTGCCCCCTCCGATGACTACACGACCCAGGCTACTGTTGACCTCCGTGTAGGCCACGAGTATCGCATCGCGATCACACACAAAGGTGGCAACGTCCACAGTGTCGTAGGCACCTACCATCTCATCGATCCACCCCGCAAACTCGTCTACACCTGGCGATGGGAGGGCGGGCCATCTGACACCCTCGTTACCATCGATTTCACTCCGAAGGGTGATTCAACTGAAGTCACCATCACCCACGACCGGTTCCTCGATGTCGAGACTCGCGACAAGCATAACGACGGATGGACCGGATGCCTCGAGCGACTTGGTCGCAAGCTCGATTCGCTTAACTAGCCCGCTTCGCAACCGATTGTGTACCAAGGAGAAATTATGGCAAACCCCTTCGTCTACACGGAGCTCAATACCTCCGATGTCCCTGGTTCCAAAACCTTCTACTCCAAACTCTTTGACTGGAAGCTCGAAGACATCCCTGGCATGGCCATGGAGTACACCTTCATCAAGAACGGCGACAGTCCCATCGGTGGAATGATGAAACACCCCATGCCCGGCGCTCCTTCCATGTGGCTGCCCTACGTCGGCGTCGATGACATCCAAGCCTCGACCGCCAAAGCGAAGTCCCTCGGCGCGAAGATTATCGTCGACGTGCAGGAGGTCATGGGCTACGGCCAGATGAGTGTCATCAGCGATCCAGCCGGCGCCACCATCGCTCTTTGGCAAGCGAAGAAGGCATAGCTACTGCGCTGCCTCTCCGGCAACTTCGGCCTCACGCAGAAAGTCGAAGTTGCCGGAAGGCCGCGGTCGAACATTCAAAATCCGTCGTGTGTGCACCACCTCGTTATTCGGGTACCACATAGGAATCGACGGCAGATCTCCGGCCAGAATCTGCTGCACCTCAACATAATCCTTCGTCCTCATTGCGCGATCCGAAGTGGCCGCAGCCTCCGTGAGCAGCGCATCGACTTGCGCATTCGAGTACCTCCCGCGATTTCCGCCCTTTGGCGGATAACTTCCCGATCCATACGCATACCGAAAGATATCCGGATCCTCATTGCTTCCGATCCAACGCAGTGCATAGATCTGAAACGCACCCTTCGTTACATCTGCATAAAAAGTTCCAAACTCCGCTGACCGTATCTCCAACGCGATCCCAGCCGTGCGTAACTGCTGCTGCAATACTGCTGCCATCAGCCGGGTCGTCTCATCTGTGCTCGTCTTCATCGTCAACCGTAGTCGAACACCATCATTGCCCGCAGGGAATCCTGCCTCATCGAGCAATCTCTGCGCCCGAGCCACATCATGCGGATACTGCGCCATCGCATCATTCGCCGCTGCAGCCCAATGGCCCGCGGGCATCAAAGTATTTGCCAGACGAGCCTGTCCCCTCCAGATCGCATCCATGATCTCCTGGCGGTCGATTGCGCAAGCCACCGCCTGCCGCACTCTCCTGTCTCGCAGTAGAGCATCTGTAACATTAAAAGTCACATAAATCACAGGCGATCCCGGCCCTGATTCGACTCTCAGGTTTGGCCTGCTCTCGAGCGTATGCACCATATCGAGTGTCACTACATTGCTCGCCAGGTCTGCGGAACCCTTCTGCAACTCCAACGCGCTTGTAATTGCATCCGGCACCACTTGAAACCGTATCCGTTCGATCCTCTTGACTCCCGCAGCGACCGTGGGCAGCAAGTCAATCTGATCGGCCCAGTAATTATGGTTTCGCTCCACAATCACCTCCTTGTCCTGCACTGCGCTAACAAATTTGAACGGCCCTGACCCTATCGGATGCAATCCAAAATCCTTGGCAGCCCCACGTGGCACCACCCCAAACAACCCATCACTCATATTGAACAGGAGCTCCGCATCGGGTCGCTTCAGATGGGCAACAACCGTCAGCCGGTCCCGTGCCTCCACATGATCCACCGATGCAAAACTACCGCCCTTAGCCGTAACAAGCGACCCATCGATCAAACTTCGGACGGTATAAGCCACATCCTCAGCCTCGAGTGACCTGCCATCATGAAACCGCACTCCATCCCGCAGATGAAAGACCCACGTCAGTGAATCTGGCTGCTCCCAACTCGTGGCCAGCCACGGTCGCAACTCATAGTGCTCGTCCTTCTTCACAAGAGCATCAAAGATCTGACCACCCAAACGCTCCGACTGCGCATCGGTCCCCACCCGCAGATCGAGATTATTAGGACTGCTCTCAATTATCATCACCACGGAACCCGGCGTTTCCACCCGCCTGGTGCACCCTGCTATCAACAGACAAGCAACTACGGCGATTGAGGCATAAAAATAGGTGCCACATTGTCGCGACAGCTTCATCGTCATTAAGGTGGCTATCGTTTGACGCAAGGTCACTCTCATCCAAGCCGTCTCAGGCCTCATCTGTGACAAATCTTCCCCAACACCGCCGCTCTCCGCGCCCCGGTGGCCGCAGGAACATTGCCCGCCAGACCAAACCAACTCAGCCAGGCCAGCAGCGCAAAAGCCACACCCTCCTTAGCCTGCGCGGGCACACCCAACTCCTCCATTAACCGGACCTTCACTCCAATCGTCTGCAGACCATCCTCCAGCATCCTCATTAGTGCCGAATTCTTTGACCCACCGCCCGCCACCACAAACTCTACAGGCGACAATGGAGCTGCCTGCCCCACATGCCCCCACACAAACCGCCGATACGCATCCAGAATCGAAGCAGCAGTCAGGGCTGTAGCCGTAGCAACAACGTCCTCATCCCGATCGTCACTACCACTTGCCTTTCGGCACATCGCAATCATCCGTGAGACAAAGGTCTCCCCAAACTGTTCTCGCCCACACGACTTCGGTGGCAGGGAAGAGAAGTATCTCTCTTTCAAGATCTCATCTACTACACCCTGCAGTGCCCTACCTGATCGCGCCACCGAACCATTCCTGTCAAACTCGCGCTCATACAGCCGCCGCATGCATCCATCGATCACCATATTCCCAGGCCCAGTGTCGAACGCCATCACTCCATCGATGCTGGCCTCCGCAGGAATTGCCGTCAAATTCCCGATGCCACCCAAATTCAACAACACTCGACTCACCTTCGCGGAACGAAACATGCAGTAATCCAACATTGGGACCAGCGGAGCACCCTGTCCACCCGCGGCTATATCCGCCGGTCGAAAGTCACTCACCACCGGCACGCGCAGCCGCTCTGCAATCACCGAAGCCTCACCCATCTGCCACGTAGTCCGTACATTCTTGCCCAAGTACTTCTCCGCAGCCCCCTGGTGATACACCGTCTGCCCATGACACCCCACCAGCCGAACCTTCACCCCAATCGAAAATTGAGCCTTCTCGACAGCTTCGGCATAAACCTCCCCAAGCCGCCAGTTCAACCGCGACAACTCCGCCACCGAAATTGCATCTGCATCCATCGCAGTCAGAACCGCCGCACGTACAGCCTTCGGATAAGCCATTCCAACATGTCCCAGCAGCTTCACCCGCGGTGTTCCACCCTTCGCACGAGCAGGCGAGATCCGGCACACTGCCACGTCCACTCCATCGGCTGAAGTCCCGCTCATCACCCCTGCCACAACCAAACTCTTCTCCATCATCCCTTCAACTCCCGTTGCAACTCCGCCAGCAGATTCAACGCCTCACGAGGAGTCAACCCATCGACATCGGCCTCCGCCAGCCGATCCACAATCCTCTGCGACAGTGGAGTAAACATCGTCATCTGCATCTCCGGCATCGGTGAAGCCTCTCTTACCTGCTGCGTCTCGGCTCGTTCATGCAGCTTTAAAACCTCGCGCGCCCGTGCGATCACGCCTGCGGGCAATCCCGCCAGCTTCGCCACTTCTATTCCATAACTCTTGCTCGCCGGCCCAGCCTCTACTGTATGTAAGAACACAATTCCCCCCGCAGTCTCCTTCACCGTCACGCGCAGATTCGTCAGCCGCGACAACCGTTCGGCCAGCAAAGTCAGCTCATGGTAATGAGTCGCAAACAAAGTCCTCGCGCCAATCCGATCATGCAGGTACTCCACAGTAGCCCAAGCCAGACTCAACCCATCATAAGTAGCCGTCCCACGTCCCATCTCATCCAATAGCACCAGCGAGCGATTCGTTGCCGTATTTAGAATTGCAGCTGTCTCCGTCATCTCAACCATAAACGTCGACCGCCCCCGCGCCACGTTATCGCTCGCTCCAATTCGCGTATAAATCCGGTCAACCAGCCCTAGCCGCATCCTCTCTGCGGGAACAAAACAACCCATCTGCGCCATTACCGTAAGCAAAGCCGCCATTCGCAGATAAGTCGACTTACCCCCCATATTTGGCCCGGTAATCAGCAATACCGCCGGCCCCGCATCCGCATCCAGATGCACCGAGTTCGGCACAAACCGGCCGCCCCCTGACTCCTCAAGGCGCCGTTCCACCACCGGATGCCGGGCCTGTACAAACTCCAGCAGGCCCGACTTCTCCACTTGCGGCCTCACCCACCCTCGCAACGCCGCCAGATGGGCAAAACAAGCCAGCAGATCGATCTCTGCGACCTTCCTGGCCGTCTCGCGAATCCTACCCGCCGCAACGAGCAACTGCCGCCTCAGCTCGGCAAAAATCCTCTTCTCAATCTCCCCACTTCGCTCCTGTGCCGTCAGAATCTTCGCCTCGTACTCCTTCAGCTCGGGAGTCGTAAACCGTTCCGCATTCACCAGTGTCTGCTTCCTCTCATAGTCAGCAGGAACCGCCTTCGCATTTGCTTTGGTCACTTCCAGGTAGTAGCCAAACACAGTATTGAACCGTACCTTCAACGAACCAATCCCCGTTCGAGTCCGCTCGCGCTCCTCAATCGTGGCCAGAGCTTGTCTCCCACTCCGAGACAGCTCACGCAGCTCATCCAGCTCTCCATCTACACCCTCTCGAATTGCTCCGCCATCTGCCAGCGACGCTGGTGGTTCCTCCGCAATCGTCTGCACGATCATCTCGTGCAGATCCTCCAGTGGATCGACTGTTGTTCCAAGATCCCGCCACCTCGGTGCCTCAAACACCTGCACAGCTGCCACCATCCCAGGCAGACAACCAAGCGTCTTCGCCAACGCCATCACCTCGCGCGGCCCTGCCGAATCAAGCGCCACTCGTCCCAAGAGCCGCTCCAGATCCAAAACCCCATCCATCGATCGCCGCAGACCCTCACGCCGTCGTAGATCCCCCGACGCTTCACTCACAGCCTCTAGTCGCGCCTCAATCACTTTCAAATCGCTCGCCGGTCGCAACAGCGAAGCCCGTAGCAACCGCTTACCCATCGGGGTACAACACGCATCCATCGTATAAAACAACGTCGTCTGCACCGATTCGCCCGAAAACAGCGGCTCCACCAGCTCCAGATTCTTCACACTCACCGCATCCAGCTCCAGCGACGAAGACCGCTCATAAAACCGCAGCCCATCAACATGCTCCAGCCCGCCCTGCTTCGTCTGCCGCATATAGTGCAGCAGTGCGCCCGCCGCAATCGCAGCAGCCTCGTGTCCACCAAGCCCCATCCCATCGAGCGAATGCACTTTAAAGTGGTTTCTTACCAAAGGCACCGCATACTCGGCCGTAAACACCCACTCATCCAGCGCAGTTTTAGTCCGAATCCCATCCACCCCCGAACTGACCTCAGCATCTTCCACCTCGCCGACACCTGGATGCCCATACTCCCCATCCTTCACACTCTCATCGGGGAAGGTAGTAAGTAGATTCTTCTTACCTGCACTCAACCCCGGCAATGCCTGCCCATAAAGTAACTCCGCCGGACGAACCCTTCCCAATTCATCCACCAGCAAAGCCCAAGCACTCGCACCTGAAAATTCCGTTGCCCGAAAATCCCCGGTGGATAGATCAAGCAGAGCCAATCCCCAGACCGAGGTGCCGCCCTGAACCATTCCCGAACCAACCAGACAAATACTAGCCAGATAATTGCTCTGCTCCGCTCCCATCGTCGGATCGAGCGCCGTCCCGGGTGTCAGCACTCGAGTCACTTCCCGCCGAACGATCGTCTTTGTCTGTTTCGGATCCTCCATCTGCTCGCACAGCGCAATCTTGTATCCCATGCGCAGCAGCTTTTGCAGGTACATCTCTGCAGCGTGATACGGGACCCCGCACATCGGCTGCTTTTTCTCTCGATCACGTGCAGTCAGCGTCAGCTGCAACTCACGCGACACTAGTATCGCGTCGTCATAGAACAGTTCATAAAAATCCCCGATCCTGCAAAACATCAAGCAGTCCGGATGTTGTTCCTTCGCCGCAAAATACTGCCGCATCACCGGCGTCAGATTCGCCGATTCTCCCGCCAGACCCGTTACCGACTCATTTGCCATCGCAGAACCGCAGAATACAGTACCGAACAGTCTCTGCGCTTGTTGAGAAACCGCCTTACTGTTCGATACTGATCCCCGTCTACTTCACATCGCCACACGAATCAGCAAGCCACTTCGTCTGCATCGTCCCGTCCATCGTCATGCTCTTGCCCATCCGATTCATGTCGACATGGATCGTCCCATTTGCCGACTCACGGCTCGTAATCTCATAGTGAACTTTTGCGGTATAAGTCCCATCCTTGTCGGTGCACTCCTCCTGCAGATCGGTTGACTTCGCTGTGCTGCTGATAACCGTTCGTTTGCAGTTTTGACGGTCGTTGCTTCCAAAATCAGTGCCTTTATTCAACTTCTCCTCGGTAACACAAACCTTCACGGTTCGCGGCCCGCCCGCTCCCATCATGCGTGCCTTCTGCTCCGGAGTCATTCGCGCAAGTACGTCGTCCGGAATAGGTGGCATTCCATTGATATGATTGTTGATGGTGGTCTGCCACAGTCCGGTCTTCACATCCGGCCTCACAATATCCTGGGCAAAACCAACCAGCAAAGGGACCGCACACAAACAAACGGCCCGCGTAATCGTCAGCACTTTATTCATCGCAATACTCCTTCAAGAAAATGGATTGTTCCCGGAATTGAGTCCGCTGTGCGATTGCCGCACGCGTATCGCACCTATTATCTGCCAACTGCGTCTGAAATCAACGGCAATCAGGACGCTCGTCCGCAACCTGCCAAACCGATATACTGAAGATTCGCGAGTTTAGCCGCTGGCGAATCATCACGAATGTCTCTCCTCTGGCTCAAAGTCGCAGTGGTCCTGTACGGCATCGCCGCACTCGCTGTTTTACCCGCGGCTCTCTACGACCGTCCCCGCTGGCGTCACATTGCCATCCCCGCCACGATCGCGGCTGTACTCTTCCACTTCGTCTCGCTTGCCGAGATGCTTAACGCTGCTCACCACCGCCTTCCCGTCGATACCCACGAGACGCAGACTCTCCTTGGACTCCTCCTGGCCATCTCTTTTCTACTCATCTACTGGCGCTACCGAACTCTCTCACTGGGAATCTTTCTGTTGCCGATCTGCTTTCTCCTCGGCCTCGTCCCCGCCTTTCATCCCAGTCAGGAGACCTCAGCCTTCCCAATGATCCAGACAGGCTGGATTTTTCTCCATGTCGCCCTCCTCCTTGCAGCCTACGCCGCACTTCTGCTTTCGCTGCTCGCGTCGTTGCTCTATCTCGTGCAAGAACGGCGCCTGAAACAAAAATCTTCCATGCTGCCATCACTCCCGCCCCTTGAAACTGCCGATCAGATCGGCCTCAAGGCTCTTCTCTTCGGCCTGCCCTGTATGACTGCCGGCCTGCTCATCGGTTCTCTCATTGCCCAGGCCACCGTCGGCCCAACCTACTTTCGCGATCCGAAGATCCTTCTCGCCTTCGCCATGTGGCTCGTCTACATTGCGATGATCTATATTCGCCGCCACTCTGGCCTTCGCGGACGCCGCGCAGTTTATCTCTCAAGCTTCGTCTTCCTCGTCGTCCTCGCCGTCTGGGCTGCTAACGAGTTCTCCTCCGTTCACAGGTTCACCGCTCCATGAACCTCGTCCTCCTCGGCATCAACCACAACACCGCTCCCATCGAGGTGCGCGAGCGCCTTGCCATCCCCTCCACTCGCCTTGCCGACGCCACCCGCAGTCTTCTCCACCAACCAGGCATTCGCGAAGGCCTCATTCTCTCCACCTGCAATCGTGTCGAACTTCTCACTTTGCAGGAAGACGACGAAACACAGCAGCCGCAAATCAAAGCCGATCTCCTGCGCTTCCTCCACGAGTACTTCAGCGTCCCCCCGCACGAGATACAGCCTCATCTCTACGAACACCGCGATCGCGAAGCCGTCCGCCACCTCTTCCGCGTCGCCAGCTCACTCGATAGCATGGTCGTCGGCGAGCCGCAGATCCTCGGCCAGGTCAAAGAGTCCTACACCATCGCCCGCGAAGTCGGTGCCGTTTCCACCCACCTCGAGTCCCTCCTCCAGCGCACCTTTACTGTCGCCAAAAAAATTCGCAGCGAAACCCAGATCGGCTCAAGCTCCGTCTCCATCGCCTCAATAGCCGTCGATCTCGCCAAGAAAATCTTCGGCTCCCTCGCAGGCAAAACCGTCCTGCTCGTGGGGGCAGGCAAAATGTCCGAGCTCGCCGCGCGTCATCTCATCCAGCAGGGCGCCGCCTCTATCCTCGTCGTCAACCGCACCCAATCCCGTGCTGAAAAAATCGCCTCCACCTTCGCCGGCCCCGCGGTCCACACCGAAGCAATCCCGTTCGACGACCTCTACGACCAGACACCCCGTGCAGACATTGTCATTACTTCGACCGGTGCCCCGCAAAAGATCTTCGAACGCTCTCACGGCCAGCTATTTCTCCATGCCCGTCGCAACCGGCCGATGTTCTTCATCGACATCGCAGTCCCTCGTGACGTCGACCCGCGCGTGAACGAAGTCGAAGGCTGCTTCGTCTATGACATCGACGATCTCCAGCAAGTTGCTGCCGCCAACCTTGCGGACCGCAGCCGTGAAGCTGCCGCCGCGGAAAATATCGTGAGCAGGGAAGTCGATAAGTACCAAGAACGCATTCAATCCCGCGACGCGGTCCCGGCAATCAAGGCTCTCCAACAACATGCCGAAGACCTCCGCCAGGCAGAATTAGCCCGCTCCCAATCCAAACTGGCTGACCTGACGTCTGAACAGCGTGAAGCCGTCGAAGCCCTCACGCGCAGCCTCACCGCTAAGCTCCTCCACCCGCAGCTCACGGCTTTGCGCGAATCCACCCGCCCCAAAGACTCCGAATAAACTCCAAAACCTGACACATCAGCCAGTATGCTTTTTTACTCGCAATGTGGTCAGCTGTTTGCGGCGGAGAATCGCAGACAGAAATGAGAAGTCTTTACGGTACTTTTTCCCTCATTCCGGCAGCGTTATCCATCTTTTTCCTTCACGCAATTCCTGCGTCTCCTCAAGTCCGCGGCTCTTATTCTCCGGGTTCGGTTCTTACTGGTGGTGGTACCGTCTCGGACCCCGGTTTCTCCTACGATAATCAGGTCTGGTACATCTACTCAGACAAACTAAAAGGCCCACAGGGCAATGCAATTCCCATTCAGGGCTCCGCCAGCTTTCTTTACGACAACAACAGCGTAATCTACGTTCCAAAGTTCAAATTCCTCCACGCCAACCTTGAGTTTTCCCTGGATTTGGTCTTATCGAACGGATCTTTTACTGCGAGTGATCCCTTGTCAGGACGTCCGACCCAAAGCGGCTCTGCAGTCGGTCTGACCAACACCAACGTTATGCCTTTCGACTTGGGCTGGCACTTCAAATGGGCCGATATCCAGACGGGTTATATCTTCGCCATCCCGACAGGCCGATATGTTCCCAACGCATCGGATAATGTCTCTACCGGCTTCTGGACAAGCTTTTGGCAAACTGGCGCGACCGTCTATCTCAACAAGAGCAAGAACACGCAAATAAGTGTCTTAAACTCGTACGCTTGGAACACTACTCAACGCGGCACAACCCTCCACCCCGGACAGAACGATTCAGTCGACTACTCCCTAACTCAGACAATCTCTCTTGCGAAGGGAGACCGATGGCCGCTCCAGTTTGGACCAGCAGGGTACGGCCAGTGGGAAACAACCCGGGCCGGGGGGCAACTCCCGGCACGAGCGCCGCTCCTCTACGGTGTCAATGCGGCAGGTTTTACCGTCAACCTGACCGCACCATTCAAGTCCCTCAACTTCGGCACCAGCGCGCTCTGGGAGTATCACGCACGAAACACCTATCAGGGCCGCACCCTCGTCTTCGACGCCAACATCAGCTTTTAGTTCTAAACGGGTGCCGGGAACCCACGCCAAGTAATCAATCATCGATCCGGCGGTCTTGCATGGTGCCCATTACAATCCAAAGGAAACAACACGAAACTGTAAAAATAGTTGCGCCCCGTTCCTGTGTCATCCCCTTTGTTTACAATATTTTGACTTGAAACCTTTCAACCATGAAGACATCTACTAAGCAGAGGTTTTTATGATGCCAAGGTTGAAAGTGCTTTTTCTTTCCCTGGCGACTCTGTCCGCTACAGCCTTCGGGCAAGCAGCGAACCAAGCCGGCCCGGGGACTCTCAATTACATCGAAGGACAGGTCTCAATCGAAGGCCGTCCTGTCACCCCAAACTCCATGGGCAACGCTGTCTTAGGCAATGGGCAATATCTCTCCACTTCAAACGGCAAAGTCGAAGTCCTTCTTACGCCGGGCGTATTTCTTCGCATCGGAAACGACAGCACTATTCAGATGATCTCCCCCAACCTGACGCACACGGAAGTCAAACTAGAACGTGGAAACGCTAACGTTGAGGCCGATCAGCTCTACAAACAGAATGTCATCCTTATCGACATGGAAAAAGGACAGACACAACTTCTTGAGGACGGCCTCTACACTTTTAATGCCGATAGTTCTGCCGTGAACGTCTTCAAGGGCAAAGCCAACGTCTTTCCCGGGCCTAATCTGGAGGCCGATGTCAAACCCATCGAAGTCAAGGCTGGCCACAACCTCATGCTTACCGGCGAACCCGCCAAGCCGCAGCGCTTCGACAAAGACAAATCACAGGATGATCTCTATCGGTGGAGTAGCCTTCGCTCTGAGTACTTGGGCGAAGCCAACATCGACCTTGCCGAAGACTACGCAGGCGTCAATAGCTTCTATCCCGGCTGGTACTGGGCTGGTGGGCCCTTCGGCTACACCTGGCTCCCCGGTGAGGGGCTCTTCTGGAGTCCGTTCGGCTATGGCTTCTACTCACCGTGGTACCTCTACGGAGGCGGCTTCATCTATGGCCGCTATGGCCATGGTATCTATCCCTACCGCGGAGGCCATGTCGTCGCAGGAGGCTTCAGAGGCGGCGCTGTTCGCGGAGGCGTCACAGGCGGCGGTGGTTTCCATGGTGGAGGTGGTGGCTTGCACGGCGGAGGCGGTCATCGCTAATCCCACCTGATTCGAAGGACGTAATCTTAAGAGTAAGGGCTGGCATCTGATGCCAGCCTCTGCTCGCTCAATCAGGTTCGGGTATCGACGCGATCTCAAAATGAAGACTAGAACGAAAAATTAGCCGAAAACAAAATACTCCGGTTCCCGGGGGTTGGTGAGCCAAAAGGCCCACCAGCCAGTGTCTGCGATTGTCCGAACAGAGTCGAATTTAACACACCGTTCTCCGGGCCGCGATTCACAATATTGAACAGGTTCAGCGCCACTACAACCAGGGTCAGGTTGTACTTTCGCGGCACTGTTGCATCCAGGCGTGGCCCCGAGGATGTCCCGCTCAGGCCGCGCCCGTTCACGCTCGTATTCTGGCCGCCCGAGTTCAAACCGCTCCCGCTCTCCTTGCGTGGCCCGATCCCGATCGCCTTACTCGCCCTCATATGAAAGATCACATTCGCAGGCCCCGTTCCCAGGTTGAACGGTACAATCATCTCGCCCTTGCCAGTGGGATTACTGTCGAGGCACCCAAACGGCGTTGAGACCACATCCGCGGCCCCACATGTCCCAAACGTAGGCCGCGCATTGAACTGATTATTCGCGGTCAGATCGCTTCCAATCGAGATGTTGTACGGCGTCCCCGACTGTGCCGACAACAGCGGAGCGAGGATAATTCCATGCGGCGCGGTATAAGTCGTCAACAGAAAAACCCGGTGATGGATTCCAAAGGAGGCCCGCCCATAATCAAATCCGGGATTGTTCGCGACAGAAGGGAAATAGTTAGGCCCCTGCGTGTCGCTCTCGGCTTTGCTGTATGTATACGAACTGGTAAGCGAGAGCCTCCGGAATCGCACATTTGCCGTCGTAATAATCTGGTGCTGAGTGAAAACGCCCCCAGACTGAAATTGATAGTTGTAAGCGTTCGGCGTCGCTCCCGTAATCGTGTAAGTCGTCGGATCAAATTCCGGAGCTGTCACATTGTCCGATAGATACTGGTGAATCCCGCGCGTATAAAGATAAGTCGCATTTAGCGTCACTTTGCTGATCTGGCGATCCACTCCCACGCCGCCCTGCATATTGAGCGCCGCATGAAAGTGCGGGTCAATGGTGGAAAAAGTAGGCCGCGTAGTCGCAGCCCCCTGCGTAGGAACTACCGGCGTATTCGGATCATAAAAGTTGGGATCATTCACCACGAAACTCTGCTGGTTGATCCCATTCTGGTGAATCGTCTGGATCACGTAAGGCGTAGCTCCCGGTGAATTCAACGAACCCGGAACATTGAACCTGTCATAAAACCATCCATATCCACCGCGTACGACTGTCTTCGCTGGCCCTGTGCCTGTGTGTCCCGGAGCCCACGCTAACGCGAGCCGAGGGCCCAAGTCAGCATGGTCATGAATCCAGTTCTGGCTCTCAAACCGTAGCCCGGCACTCAAGGTAAGATTCGGTTTCACGCGCCAGTCATCCTGAAAAAACAAACCCAAATCAAAAAGAGTCACTCTCGCCAGAGGATTGTTCACAACCGTCACATGGTATTGGTCCGGAGTCCCCGCCAGGTAATGGTCGATTGACTGAAAAACGTAATTTCCGTTCTCTCCCGAAGTCGAATAGTTAGCATCGCGAATCGCATGCAGACGCACGCCGAACCGCATCGTATGCAACTTCGCAGTCGCTGTACTGTAGTTCTGCAGTTCGAAGACATCTTGGTGATCCTGTACCACACCCGAGTTGCTCCCGCCCGTAATAAACGCACCTTGAACTGTAATTGTGGGAGTCAAAAAATCCGGCGCCTGACTATTGCGAATTCTCTGCCACTGAAATCGCGTCTCATTGATCAGATGCGAGTTCACAACAACCGTGTCGCCAATCGCCAATCCATTCTGATATCCGCTGCTATTGAAGGCCTGCTCAGCGAGGCTGAGTCCACCCGGCCCATTGCCCGTTGCAACATTGCGTGAGAACGATTCCCGAACGGTCAACGTATTGCTCTTGCCAAGTTGAAAATCCACACGCGGATTCACATATAAAAAGGACGAAGGATTCGGCAGCGCCTGTTGGATGATTGCAGTCGTGTCATTCGGATTCACCGCATTAACGATGCTTTGGTTCTGCCGCTGCATATCGAACGCATTGAAGAAATACGATGCAGTTTTCGTTAGAGGCCCATTTACATCCCCTTGGAAAGAGTACAGATAATAGTCCGGTTGTACCGGCACGAGAGGATTAGCAGTATTCAAAGCCGACGTCGATCCGAACCCGCCCAGATGCCCGGAAAACTTGTCAGATCCCGGTTTCGTAAGAATCTCAATTCGCCCATAGCCGATCCTGTTGAACTCCGCCGAAAACGGATTCTGATTGATTCGAATCTCGCGAATCGAAGACTTTGGCGGAATCTGCCCACCCTGAAAGCCATCAACATAAATCTCGCCGCCGTTCGGTCCCGCCGCCGGTCCCGCTAATGCTTGCAACTCATTCTGTAACTGATCGGGGTCGTCCGAGAGCGCATCCAGATCGCTTCCATTCAGTACAATCGCGCCACCATTTTCATCGGGATTCACGCTGACGCCGGTGTTCTTACCGGTAACGGTTACGTCCTGCTGCTGAACCGCAATCTTGATCGAAAGATCCATCTGACGCGTCTGCCCCGCGGCAACTACAACATTACTCCTGGTCAAAGGAGCAAAACCTTCCGCATCCACCGTCAATGAATAATTTCCCGGGGGGAGATCATGAAAGCTGTAACTTCCATCCGCGCTCGATTTAGTTGTAAATGCATTCTTGCCCGCCGCCAGCGTGATCGAAGCCCCCGGCACGATCGCTCCACTCGGGTCCAGTACCTGCCCATGGAGCGCTCCAGCACTTTGAGCGAGGCCACTCGTGCAGCTCGCAAGAACAAGAAACAGTGAAATTATGTATCTATGTAGCATGCGACTATACCTATGTAGTATTCGACTATACCATAACTTTACGGGCACCCTATGTCCCGTCTCAATGCCGGAGTGGAAAAAGCAGAAAAATTATTGAGCCCGAAATGAGGACCGTCTCTTCCGTTTAACGGCTTAGACAGCCCATTCATTTCACGGTTAGTATTTTTTTTTGAAAAAGACTCATATGCATCGATCCCGCATTCCCAAGCATCTCTTAGATAACCGAGTTCGAAAGAAGCAGAGAGCCAAGAGGTCACAGATGAAGGCAATTCAGCTCCATGAAACGTCAAATGGTCCCACACTTCAACTCGCTGATGTAGCTCAACCGGTGCCGGGCAAAGCTGACGTGCTAGTCCGAGTCCATGCTGCAGGAATCATCCCGACCGAACTTGAGTGGCAACCGACGATCCAGACAAAAAGCGGAGCCAAGCGCTCCAATGCGATCCCCAGCCACGAATTCTCGGGAGTCATCGCGGCAAAAGGCGAAGAAGTAACCGCCTTCACTGTCGGTCAAGCCGTCTACGGCTTCAACGATTGGTACGCCGATGGCGCCCTCGCCGAACTCTGCCTCACCCAACCCTCAAGCATCGCGACAAAGCCGTCCACCCTCACCGACGAAGAAGCCGCGTCGGTCCCCATTAGCGCTCTCACTGCCTGGCAAGCCCTCTTCGTCCACGCCAAACTGCAACCAAGTCAGCGAATTCTCATTCACGGCGCTTCCGGAGCTGTAGGAACCTTCGCCGTCCAACTGGCCCGCCGTCAGGGAGCATACATCGTTGCAACGGCCTCAACTAGAAATCTCGCTTTGGTTGAGCAGCTAGGAGCCAACGAAGTCATCGACTACAAAACCACGCACTTTCAGGACATCGTCCGCGACATCGACGTAGTATTTGACACCGTTGGCGGCCAGACCCGCGATCTCTCATGGTCCGTCCTCAAGCCGAGTGGCCGCTTCATCACCATCGCCTCCGACTCCGAGACTGACCTGCGCCTGACAAACAGCTTCTTCATCGTCGAGCCCAACCAGCAGCAACTCAAGGAAGTAGCGAGTCTCCTAGACGCCGGCGAGCTCAAAACCTTCGTCAACGCCGTCGTCCCGCTCGAAGACGCAGCGAAAGCCTATGAGAAGGCGATTCCAAACGCACGCGGATACGGCAAAGTTGTTGTCAAAATCTCCTAATCTGCATTAAACGACTACCCTTCGCTCGACTTCGCCGCAAACGTCGGAACCATTCACAGCCCCGTCTCGTATTCTAGAGAAAGATATGAGCACAGGGTACGACATTCTCCGCACTCCCATCCGCATCGGAAGCCGAGGCTCTCAGCTTGCCCTTTGGCAGGCGAACCATATCCTCGAGGCTTTTCGCAGCGTAGGCCATCACGCAGAAATCGAGATCATTCGAACCACTGGCGACCGCATGCAACAGCCAGGCTTTGTCCCGCCGTCAAATCTCGACGGTAAAGGGATCTTCATTAAGGAAATCGAAGAAGCCCTAGAAGAAGGCCGCATCGATCTTGCTGTTCACTCTCTTAAAGATCTACCCACGAAACTAGCCCCACAGTTCACGCTAGCCGCGATCCCCAAACGAGCGGACGCCCGCGACGTCTGGGTCTGCGACAGGTACTGGGCCCTTCACACCCTACCTGCCGGAGGCCGCATAGGAACCACTAGTCCTCGCCGTCAGGCTCAGATCTTAGCCCTCCGTCCAGACGTCACCTTCGTCGAAGTCCGCGGCAACATCGACACGCGTCTTCGCAAGCTCGATGAGGAATACTGCGATGCGCTCGTCCTCGCTGCCGCAGGCCTTGATCGTCTCGGAAGAATCGAATCCGTCCACTATCGCTTTCCTCCCGAAGAGATCTGTCCAGCCCCAGGTCAGGGAGCGTTGGCGCTCGAGACTCGCAGCGTTTCACACCCTGCGCGTTCCAGTCCCAACCCGCAGCGCGATCAAGCGATCCGCAATGCTGTTGCTTTCCTCGATCATCCTCCCACCCACTTCGCCGTCGATGCCGAGCGCATCACCCTCGACTCCCTCGGAGGTGGATGCTCTCTCCCTATTGGTGCTCACTGCATCCCTCCTGCCACAGAAGCAGGGAAGTGGCGCATGCTCGCGCAGGTTGTCTCTCCCGACGGCGAATCTATGATTCAGATCGACACCGAAGCCACTTACTCCACCACTCCAGAGGCCCTCGGCCGATGGGTCGCCGATGACCTCATCTCGAAAGGCGCGCTCGATCTGCTTCCTACACAAGTTGCGTGATCGTCTTGAAGCACATCCTTGTCGGGAGCAATCCGCGAAATGTGCGGAACGCGCCGATCAGTCCCTAAACAGCACATTCGGTTGTGTGCCAGTCTCTACAAATGATGCAATCTTCCTTGGAGACTGTTTGTGATCTGATTTTGGCGTTGGATCCGCACGGCCTTTGCCTCTCCGTGATAAACCAAAGAGCAACCGACTACCGAATCGTTTGGAGCTCAAATGCGCACGGTCACTCTTATTGGACTTACTATCGCCACTGCACTCAGCGCATCCGCACAAACCCCCATCCAACCCTATCCCTTCGCCCCATCGCCCGGTCCTCAGATATACCCTCATCCGCTCGCCGACACCAACGACGGCTTCCAGCCCATCTTCGATGGCACTCTCAAAAACTGGGACGGGGATCCACAGTATTGGCGTGTCGAAAACAACATCCTCATCGGCGAAGTCACACCTAGCAATCTCCTCCAACAAAACAGCTTTCTCATCTGGCGCGGAGGAACGCCGAAAGACTTCGAACTCAAAGTCGAATTCCGTATCTCCTCCCAGGGCAATTCAGGTATCAACTACCGCAGCGTCGAGTTCCCTGGTACAAAATGGCTCCTGCGTGGGTACCAGGCCGACATCGATGGCGCGGACAAATACACCGGCCAAAATTACGAGGAGCGGGGCCGCACCTTTCTCGCTATGCGCGGTCAGATCGTGCACGTCGACAGCAACGGTTCGACCGTCATCGCTAGTCTCGGCACTTCCGATGAACTTAAGACGTTCATCCGTCCCAACGACTGGAACCAGTACCATCTCATCCTTCGCGGCAATGTCCTCATTCACATTCTCAATGGCCATGTCATGTCTGAAGTCATCGATGACGATTCCGCCAACAGAAAATTCGAGGGCCTCATCGGGGTGCAGGTTCACGTAGGTCCGCCCATGAAGATCGAATACCGTAGCATCCTTCTCAAACCGCTCTCCAACCAGCCAAAACAAACCCCGCCAAAACTCGACGGGGTTTGCCAATGCAACTGATTCGGATAAAGGTTAGAAGCTGGCGCGTACCCCCATCTGGATCTGACGTGGAAGGTTGCCTTGGGTCTTCGTGGTACCCCAATTGGAAGCACTCTGTAGACTCATGCTGGGTTGCGCAAAATCAAGATGGTTCATCACATTGGTAAGCACACCCGTGAACTCCATACTCACTTTTTCGTAGACGACGAGCCTCTTCTTCACGCTCAGATCGAGGTTAAGGTATCCCAGGCCGCTGATCCGTCCGCCACCACCGCTTCGGTTATCGAGACCGAGCAACAGAGGCCGAACGCTGTCATACACCGCAACAGGGTTACTGAAAAAGTTGACGTTACCCTTTGACGTGGTTCCAACTGCAACACCATTAGGATCGGTGCCTCCCGCAATATTTCGATATGTTTGAGGACGACCCAACGAGGGTGGAGCGGTAAAGACGCAGTTTTCGTTGGCATCAGTGAATGTGGCGCCATCCTCGCCGCCGAAATTCTGCCCGCTGTTATTGGTGACACACTGGAGAGGCTGACCTGTGCCCGCCGTTAGGACGGGTGACAAAGTCCATCCACCTGCGAGCCGCCCGATGATGCCGTTCTGCGCGCTGTAGTAAGGAATCTGATACACGATGAAAGTGTTGAAGATGGCCTTTTGATCGAAGCTCTGACGGCCATATTGCTGGCGAAGATTGAAGCTATCGACAGCACTGATTGAGCTAGTGGACTGGTTGTATGCATTCAGGCCGAGCGCTTTGCTGATGGTGAGGTTCTCCTGGAAGGTCAAGCCGTGGAAGTTACTTGTCTTGAACGAGACGTAACCGCCGTGATAATTGCTATAGCCGTTCGGTGTTCCGATGCTCAGACCAGTAACGACCTGGCCCGCTCCGCCGTAAGTTGCATTCGAAGTAGGCGTCCCCATCAGGCTGCGGGGAAAATTGAATCCGTTAGTAGCGGTGTTGTTGTCAAGCGCCTGCCAGATGGTGAAAACATTTTGCGCGCGGAAATTAGTGGCCTGTTTCGCAACTACAGCAGCGGTGCAGTTCGCGTAGGTGTTGCAGTAGCCGGTCCCCGCGAGTGAGGCTTCAAAGAACGGCTGAGGGGTGACATTGGTCGGAGTGGCGCTCTTGGCACAAAGGCTGGCCGACGTCGCACAACCAAAAGCCCCTTCGATCGCCAGGTACGCCGACGCGAAGCTCTGACCGCCAAGGCTCATCATGTACGGAATCACATTGGGATTCTCCATGATGTACTCGTGGTGGACGAGGCGGCCGATGTAGCCGACCTCAACCAACATCTTGTTGTTGATCTGCCGTTGAATAGAGAAGTTGAAGGTATCGACGTTGTTGGGACGCATTGAAGGGTCAACTGGTGACGCAATCGATACGCCGGGACCATCAAAACCCGGATGGTAGGGCTGTGTCAGAGTCGTTGGCAATGCAGCGTTAGTCAGGGCAGGTGCTACACCGTCCAGACCCGCAGCTGAGCCGAACCGGTAGGCGGTAGTTTCATTAAAGTTGGTCTGGGTACAAGTGCCCGAACCAGTAATGGGCGATTGTGCATATTTGCACTGTGTCGCAAGGATCAGACCAGGGCTGAGAAGCGGATTGAGAACCTGCACATCACCATTAATGCGACCGAAGATCCGGCCGTATCCACCGCGAACAACGGTTGCACCTTCGCCGAATATTTTAGTGAGGCTCTTGTTCTCAAACTTCGGATTCCACGCGAAAGAAAGACGAGGGCTGAATGCAGCATAGTACGGGTCATAGGGATATTTTCGTCCACCTGGCCCGACATTCTTGATCAGCGCGAAACCGATTTCAGGATTGTAGATTTGTCCGGCAAGGGCAGCGCTCCTGCGGTTATTCAGATAATCCTGAATGCGAATTGCATTGCCACCCACGTCAGTAAACATCACCTGATTGCCATTGGCCTCTGTGGGCGGCATCTCAAGCGCCCAGCTGATGCCGTAGTTAAGACTGAGGCTAGGCTTTGCCTTCCATGTGTCGGTAACGTAAATGTTGTAGTAGGGAATTGTCGTGTGGGCACCGATCGGTGTCAGCGCCGGGTTCAACGACAGCGTACCGCCCGAGTTGCCATAGGTGTTGGCCACCTGAGTGGCAGTTACAAAGCCATAGTAAGTATCCGCGAGACGACGAAAGGGACCCGTAGTTGCCACACCGCCGATTCCGGAAGACGAGTAGGTGATATTGCCTCCTGTCGTATCGCCGCCAATCTGATAGGTAGGCGTAAAGTTGATGCTCGCTCCGTTGTCGGTGCGCTGGTGGTAGTTGAAGTTGTGCTGATATTGGCCGCCGAACTGGAAGAGGTGATTACCTGCCAGTTTGGTTAGGTTATCGCTGAAAAAATTGTCCTTGCCGTTCCAGATACGAGTCCGGATGTTCTGCGCGTTAACGTTGTAAGGAGAAAGAACGATTGTCGAGCTCTCACCCAGAGGTTCAATCGCGCCTGCGGCGCCGGGGACCTGGGCCGGAGCGTTCGCCCCTTTCCACTGCCAGAAATTACGCAGATAGCTGTAGTGAAAATCGTTGGTAAGAGAGGAAGAGATGTTGGTGGTCATGCCCACAACGAAAAACCATGGAGACTGTGGTCGTGGTGTAAGGGCCTTGGGAACGCCCATCGTGTCGCCTGGAAGAACACCACCGATATCGACTTGGTTCGAAGTAAGGTTAGTCAGGCTGTAATAGCGGTAGCTTGCCATCAGGTGCCACTTTGCACCGAAGTCGTGATCGAGCCGCGTGGCGAGGAAGTTGCTGCTTTGCGGGGTCAGCACATTGGCCTTGTAGCCGATGACATTGATGCTGTCGCATATTGCTCCAGAGAGAGCACCACAGCTCTTATCGAATGTCCCCACTAAGCCGCTTCCGGGTCCATTATCCCCAACAGGAGCATTTGGCAGCTGCGTCTTATAGACGTTCGCCAGGGTTGAGTTCATACCAATGTGGCGGGGATCGGCTGTCGTCAATTGGGTCTTTGAGTAAGTGTTGGCGCCAAAGGTCATTTGGCCCAGCTGCAGAAATTCGTACGACGGCACCGCACGCTCGAGCGTCGCAGCCAGCGGATAACGAAATCCCTCATAGTTGGCGAAGAAGTAGGTTTTGCCACCCCAGATTCGAGGGGCGATAGGTCCTCCGGCGGAGCCACCGAAGCGGCTGTAGTGATAGCTGGCTTTAGGCGTGTATGCGTTCGGAAAGTTATTCTGCCATGTGTTAGCGCCGATGTTGCTGTCGAGGTAATACTCGTAAGCCGTCCCGTGCCATTTTTCGTGACCGCGTTTGGTAACGATTTGCGACTGCGAACCCGAAGAGTTGTTGAAGTCCGCTGTCTGGCCGGTCGTCGACACCTTGAACTCTTCAACGCTGTCCTGCGGCATCGGTACTACACCTCCGGCCCCGGTCGCACCGGCGAAGAAGCCACCAATGCTCGAGTTAACGTTATTGCTGGTGTAGACCCCCTGGGTCCCGTCCATATCAGCTGTATTGCTTCCACCGTCAAGCTGGAAAGTAGCCTGATCCTGAGTTGTGCCGGCCACGTGCCCGTCAGGTGTGACGCCAGGCTGCATCGTCGTGAAGGTAGCCACATCGCGGCCGATCGCGGGAAGTGATTCAACCATGGCGGGGTCTACCGTCGTACCGGTGGAGGCATTCATGGTCTGCAGATCGGAAGCTGCAGCCGTTACTTCGACGACAGTAGTTTCGGAGCCGACGACCATCTTGAAGTTAGCGGTAGTCTGCGTGCCGACGCTGACGACTACCCCTTGGATTTCATCTTTTGAAAATCCGGCCTTCACCGACGAGATGTTATAGTTCGCCGGTTGAACATTGACGAGAACATACTGTCCGTCGTTGTTCGTCACAGTCGTAAGTCGAGTACCAGTGCTCGCGTCGGTGAGGGTTATCGCAACACCCGGAACAACCGCGCCGGTTGGATCAGTAACAACTCCACTCACTGTTCCGGTGTTCGTGCCCTGCCCGAACGCAGGCTCGATGTTTGAAAACACGGAACCCAGAACTATGCCCGTCAGTATCGCTAAAATCCGCATGCGTGAAATAAGCCGTCTCATGTGGTCTCCTGTGAATTGTTTTCCAACACTCCGGCTTGGTTAGCCCGGACTTTTCATTCATGTGTTTGCTTATGGGCCGTTGATACACGTACAGCTCACCATTCCCGTGTCGAGAAAGTGAGTCGATACAGCTCCGCCCGTTCACTCGGCGAAGGGTGAATCGAAATAGAACTTCCCTGGAAAAGAAAACAAAACTTGCTATACCCCACAAAGAGTCTGAGGGGCTTGTCGCTTATGGAGCCAGATACAGAAATTGCAGATCAAACACTACAAAAAGAATCTGGGTGCCTAAACAAGTGATTAGCGAAAACTATCGAAGTACCCTACACGCTCAACGTCCTGCGCTCTGATCTCACCGGAGCCCGGAACGCCCAAGGTTTTCCATAAAACAGAAACACCAAATCAACTTCGGTCCCGCAAAGTGAGACCCGTGAGGAACTGGCGACATCTTGCGGAACTCGGAGAGCGAAAAATTGTTCGTCCCAGAAAACCGCATTTTCATCCTGGAGTGATGTGAACTTATCACAAAATTATTTCTGCGCAACAAGATTTTTTTTACGTACTGCAGTCATTTCCTTTCACACCCTCCGATATAACTGAGCCGGGTTGATGTCGGGTCGAGAATTGGCCCCAGGCCGTTAGTTTCTCTCAACTCACTGACTACATAACCTCAATATCGCCATCCGCAGTCTAAAATCGTTCGAGTGCCGCCCCTCGCAAATAAACGCATCCTTATCACTCGAGCTCCTCATCAAGCCTCCGAGCTAGCCACACAACTTCAAGCCTTCGGAGCGGTCCCTATCCTCATCCCAGCCATCGAGATAGCACCGCCTGCCTCTTTCGCCGCACTCGACGCAGCTCTCGCCTGCCTCGGAACCTACGACTGGCTTCTCTTCACGAGCGCCAATGCGGTCGAAGCCTTCCACCGCCGTGCCCATTTTCTTCATCTCACACAACTTCCGAAACACATTGCCGTCATAGGTCCCGCCACCCTCCGTGCCGCCAACGACATCGGCCTAACCGTCGACCTCATCCCCACACAATATGTAGCCGAATCTCTCGCCGAAGCCTTGCTCCCCGAAGCACCTGGCAAGTCCTTCCTCCTCGTTCGCGCCGCCGAAGCCCGCGACCATCTCCCACACACCCTCACCGGCGCCGGTGCCACTGTTACCATCGCAGAAGCCTATCGCAACCAACTCGCCGCCGAATCCATTCCCGCGGTTCAGCAACTCTTCGCGTCGCCCGAAAACTATCCCGACGCGATCACTTTCACCAGCGCCTCAACCGTTCGCAACCTCTGTAATCTTCTTGAAGCCTCCAATCTCACGTTCCCATCCGGTATCACTTTGGCTTCCATTGGCCCCATCACCAGCCAAACTCTGCGCGACTTCGGACACGCACCCAACGTGGAAGCTGCCGAACCAACCATTCCCGCTCTCATCCAATCTCTCATCGTCCACTTCTCATGACTCAGCCAACCCAAAGTTCAAGCCGGAGCCTTCACTGAACCACCAAAGTTCGGATACTCTTTTTGCGAAGGGCGCGAGGTAAACTGCTCGCACTATTCGTACTAAAGGGCCTGCCCCATCCCCAGTACTTAAATGAGTGTCTCCTCCCGATCCTCGCGCCTCAGTTCCCGCCGCAGTTCCATGATCGTCATCGCCATCCTCGCGATGATTATCATTCCGACCATCCTCACGCTCCGCACGATCACCCTCTCTGCACTGAACGCCACAATTGCGACGAATGCTGAAGCATCGCCTCACGGCTATACCATCAGTCTTCTCCTCTTCATCATCCCAATCCTCGTCATCGCGTTCTGGTTCTTCCCACAGGAAGGCATAAAGATCTCTAAAAAGAGCTTTGGCTGGACCATCGCCATTCTGTTTCCTCTCGGCGCGGCTCTCGATTTCTTCTTCGCTCGGTACTTCTTCACTTTCCCAAACCCAGCAGCGACTCTTGGTATCAAAGCCCCTGCTCTCGGCTCGCCCGTTCCCATCGAAGAGTACATCTTCTATCTCACAGGCTTCCTCTGTGTCCTTCTCCTCTACATCTGGCTCGACGAGTACTGGCTCTCCGCCTACAGCATCCAAACAGATTCTGCCCAGCGAAAGCAGTTTCGCCGCCTACTCAAGCCACACCCAGAGTCGATCATCCTCGCCATTGTCCTGGTCGTGGGGGGAATCATCTTCAAAAAATACTTCTCGAACACGTCAGGCCTTCCCGGCTACTTCATCTTTCTCGCGGTCGCCGCACTCACGCCTTCGTCGGCGCTCTTTCCATCCGCACGAGCAGTAATTAACTGGCGAGCCTTCTCGCTCTCAACCCTCTTCATTATCCTCATCAGCCTCCTCTGGGAAGCTACTCTGGCCATCCCCTACGGGTGGTGGAACTTCCGCGACGAACAGATGCTTGGCATCCGCATTACTGCATGGGGATTTCTCCCTATCGAAGAAATACTTCTCTGGATCACCGTCACCTACGCCACCGTCATCGTCTACGAGACCATCAAATGCTGGCAGGCCTCAGGCAAGACCATGCGCTGCGCATTCTTCGGTGGATCTGACCATGCCTAGTGCGAACTCCACGTCTTATCTGAAGAATTACAAAGTTTCTCCAGTGTGCAATCCACACACTTAGGCTTTCGGGCCACACAGACCTGCCTTCCATGATGAATAAGCTCATGCGAAAAACTGATCCACCGATCCTGCGGAATGATCTTCATCAAATCCCGCTCCACCTTCTCAGGCGAGGTCTCCTTCGTCAACTCAAGTCGCCTCGACAACCTCATCACATGCGTATCGACGACCACCCCCACTGCGATCCCATACCAGGACCCCAACACAACATTGCCCGTCTTCCTCGCCACCCCGGGCAACCGCAGAATCTCCTCCATCGTCTGTGGAACCCTTCCCCCAAACTCCTGCGTCACCACCTGCGCAGCACCCCTAATTGACTTCGCCTTATTGCGAAAAAAACCAGTCGTCCGAATCAACTCCTCCAACTCAGGAAGGGACGCACCAGCCATAGCCTTCGGAGTTGGAAACGCCTTGAACAACGTCGGAGTAACTAGGTTCACTCGAACATCCGTACACTGCGGCGGTGAGGGTGGCGAGAGCTACCCATTGAAATTTTTGGAGAAGAAGATTTCTGAGAG
>Ga0206905_10037_pt1 | contig 36290 bp, 26 predicted proteins | sample Alteio_BWOrgHeat_43_FD_152940 | JGI IMG/M metagenome (GOLD analysis project Ga0206905, IMG submission 152940) | Enriched cells from forest soil in Barre Woods Harvard Forest LTER site, Petersham, Massachusetts, United States -... | ecosystem: Environmental > Terrestrial > Soil > Temperate forest >...
GCTCTGATACGGATGCAATTCAGGTCTTTCGCGACAATTTGCATCAAGTTCTTCTCGCTCCGCCCGCAGGGCCAATCTCAATTTTAGGAATCGATCCAGGACTTCGTACCGGTTGCAAAGTGGCTGTTGTCGATGAAACAGGAAAATTTCTGGCCAATGACGTCCTTTATTTGCATACTTCAAAAAATGGTACTGAAGGTGCCACGAAGATATTGGAAACGCTGTTGCTACGGCATAATGTCCGCGCCATTGCTATTGGCAATGGGACTGCCTCGCGCGAGACAGATACCTTTGTACGCGAGTTTCTGCGCGAAAGGCGTCTGGAGAATATCTTCTCTGTCACAATCAGCGAGTCGGGCGCCAGTATCTACTCTGCATCCGATATAGCACGCCAGGAGTTTCCCGATCTCGACCTGACAGTTCGCGGAGCCATCTCCATCGCTCGCCGCCTTCAGGACCCGCTTTCGGAGCTCGTCAAAGTCGATCCAAAATCCATTGGTGTTGGACAGTATCAGCACGATGTCGATCAACGCCAATTGCAGCAGTCTCTCGAAGCGGTTATTGAGACATGCGTCAATCGCGTCGGAGTTGATCTCAACACATCCTCGTGGACCTTGTTGCGTTACGTCTCAGGTATTACGGAGCGCATTGCCCTGAATATTGTTAGCTATCGTAACGAGAACGGACAGTTTCGTTCGCGCACCCAGCTAAACAAAGTGCCGGGTGTTGGCCCAAAGACGTTTGAGCAAGCGGCTGGCTTCCTGCGCATTCGCAATGGTGACAATCCGCTCGATATGACAGCCGTACATCCGGAGTCGTATCCCGTCGTAGAACAGCTTGCGAACGTACTACAAGCCTCCATATCAGAACTGATTAAGAGTCCGCAGCTGTTAGTGAAGATTAATCCGAAGCAATTCTCGACAGGAAACTACACGTTGAACGACATCCTCGAAGAGCTGCGAAAGCCTGGACGCGATCCACGTGACAAATTTGTCGCGCCGAGTTTTAACGAAAAAGTTCGTGAGTTCTCAGACGTGCAACCAGAGATGGTGCTTGAAGGGGTCGTCACTAACGTCACGAAGTTTGGAGCCTTTGTTGACATAGGCGTCCATCAGGATGGACTGATTCACATTAGTGAGCTATCCAATCGCTACATCAAAGATCCTTCGGAAGCCGTAAAAACAGGCCAAATCGTAAAAGTGAAGGTGTTGAGCGCCGATGCGAAGACGAAGCGCATCGCGTTATCGATCAAAGCTTTGCAAGGCCCGTCATCACGCACTCAACGTCCACCACAGCAGAAGGCAGAGCCGACACTTCATGAAAAACTAAACCTCCTCTCAACGAAGTGGAAAGTCTCTTAGCAATATACGAAATACAGTAGCCTTATTAGGAAAGCGGCAGGTGCAACTCAGCTCTGCATCCCGTCGGTCCATCGCTCCGATTTGCGAGATGGACCGATCCTCTATGCGCCTGCGCAATCTGTTGGGCTAGCACGAGACCGATGCCAGTTCCACTTGGCTTGGTCGTGTAGAAGGGCACAAAAAGGTTTCCCGCATTCGCCAGCCCGGGTCCATTATCGAGTATCGTAATAACGATCTCGCCGCCTATACTCTCCCATTCGATTTGCACCAGAGGAACTGATTCGTCAGTGGCGTCCGGGCTCAGCGCAGCCTCCGCTGCATTACGCACGAGATTAATGAGCGCTTGTTGGATCTGGTCTGCGTCCAACATCAACGTTACATCTACAGTGCTCGTGACGAGGACGCGAGTTCTTGTCTCCAGCCGGGAAACCTGTTCCATCAATGCAGTCACCGATACGGCTTTAAGCTTAGGTGCCGGTAGACCCATCAACTGCCGATAGGCTTGTAGAAAGCGGTTGAGAGATTCTGCGCGGTTCTCGATCACTTCAAGGCCAGTCTCGAAATCACTATCACCTTTCCCCGCATTTTGTAAGGAAGTAAGTCGCGCACGCAGACTCCCGGCAATGGACTTGATCGGTGTGAGCGAATTATTGATCTCATGCCCCAGCACACGGATCAGCCTCTCCCACGCGACTCGCTCTTCCTCGCGCAATGCGGCGCTCACATCGGAGAGAACCAACAGTGTATGAGGTACACCGCGCAACCTGAAGCTTGTTCGTTTAAGCACCCATCGCGAAGTCTGTTGTGTACCGCTAATCGAAATTAGGTCGTCGTCAGCCGCACTTAGTAAATATTCCAAGTGGAGCTTCCCCGCTGAAAGGCCTAGGGCCGTCTGTCCGCTCAATCCAAAGGCCTTCTCACCGGCCTGGTTCAATAGCTTTAGCCTGCCATCGCGATCAAACGCCAGTACGGGCGACTGCATCGAACTCATCACTCGCTCCACAAGTGCCATCGCCTCCAACGAGCCCGCCCGCTGCCCTTGCAACATAGAGGCCAGCGCATTGATCTCCAAAGCGAGATCGCCTAAGGCATCGTTTCGTTGCCCGCCCCGTGCGCGAAATGAGTAGTCATCTTCCCGTAGCGAAGCTACAACATTCGCTAATGTCTGCATTGGTCGAGTGATTTGTTCCATCAGAAGCGAGACGGCAAATGCCCAGCCAACTGCCAATGTAACCATCACAACACATAGGATTGAAATATCAACAGAATGCCGAAGCAAAAAAAAACAGGAGAACAGTAGCGTAGGTAAACCGAGAAGATATAGAGAAAGTCGGAGACGGCGCTCAAAGCTGAGCCGCCGACCAGATGCACTGAGCGATAGTCGCTTTCGTTGTACTGTGGTCCCCGACTGGTCGTCAAAGGCCATATTTCTCGATCCGTCGGTAGAGCGCACCCCGGCTCAAGCCCAGCGCATCAGCGGCATGACTCACATTGCCGGCAGCCCTCGCCAATGCCTTTCGAATCAGGATCGCCTCCACAGTTTCGAGGCTCATATCATCGAGACCCTGCGTAGACGCGCGCTGCTGCGCATTCAGTCCCAGATCAGCCGCCTCAATACGGTCGCCCCTCGCCATCAGGACTGCGCGTTCAGTTGTATGATCGAGTTCGCGCACATTACCGGGCCAGTTGTAATGCAGCATCAATTGCAAAGCCGCGGGCTCCAGGCCTTGAATCGGTCTTCGATAGCGGGCGGAATAACGCGAAAGAAAGTAGCCCGCCAACGCCGGAATATCCTCACGTCGCTCACGTAAAGGAGGAAGGGTGATTTCCACGGTGTTCAGTCGGAACAGTAGATCTTCTCTGAATCGTCCAGCTTGGCACTCCGCGCGCAGATCGGCATTCGTTGCCGAAAGCATTCGCACATTCACCGTCTGAGTTTTGGAAGACCCTACTCGTTCCAACTCGCCAGTCTCCAGGACGCGCAGCAATTTCGCCTGCTGTCTCACAGGAATATTCGCAATCTCGTCAAGAAACAAAGTGCCGCCGCTGGCGAGTTCGAAGCGCCCAATCCGGTCTGTCCGTGCATCGGTGAAGGCGCCTTTCACATGGCCGAAGAGTTCACTCTCAAATGTTCCTTCCGGCAGTGCGCCTGTGTTCACCGCCACCAACGTCCGGTCAGCGCGTGCCGAAAGCCGATGCAGTGTCTGCGCCACTACTTCTTTGCCAGTGCCATGCTCTCCGGTGATAAGTACGTTAGCGTCCGATGGCCCCACACGTGCCATCGTCTCCACAACAGGCCGCATTGACGGAGCCGAGGCGATAAAATCTGGCACACCAGTCGCCTTGAGTATTCGGTTTTCCGCTTCAAGCCACTGGGTCCGCTTTTGGCTACGGTGCAACTCCATCTGTGTCTTCAAAATATTCAGGAGCCGCGCGTTCTCCCATGGTTTCTGGATAAAATCACCCGCTCCGCGCCGCATCGCCTCGACAGCCAGATCGATGTTCCCCCACGCCGTCATCACAACGACGGGCAACTGCGCATCCATCTCCTTTACACGCGCCACCAGGTCCAACCCCTCCTGACCAGAGGTTGTGTCGCGGGTATAGTTCAGGTCGATCAGTACGCCATCAAAGCTCTCATTCGCTAGTGCCTCCAACACCAAAGCCGGCGTTCGCACCATCTCCAACTGATACCCTTCGGGCTTCAGCAGTAGCCGTAGTGCCTCCAGAATATGAGGCTGATCATCGGCAATCAGCAGCCTGCAGGGCATCTCCGCTCCAACAGTCGCTTTGTCGTCTATGCCCACGTCTTCCACTCTCATATCAACCTGCCCATCTGTTACTGTGCGCCTGGAACAACCCCAGCTCTTGCCGATTCTATCGAAATGGAGTTTGCTTCAAGCGTTGACCCAACTGAACGATCCAGTTCGATCCTTGCTTTTTGATACGCTGTCAGCGCCGCAACCAGTGTCGATTCCGCAGTTGCAAGATCGCGTCTTGCAGTCAGTGTCTGGTAGCTTGACCCCGCGCCTAGCTCCTGTTCCTTAGCTGTAATCTCAAATGTCTTCTGTGCCAAATCGCGAGCCTTCCGAGCAGATATAACACGCGCCTCGCTCTGTTCCAAAGTGTACTGTGCATTACGCACTTCAATCCGAATCTGTTTCTTCAACTGCTGCAGACGCAACTCCGACTGTCTCGTCTCCAACTCTGAACGATACTGATCAGATTTCGCGACGCGATTACGAATGGGAATATTGACCGACAGGCCAACATAATAATCGGGAGAGGAGCCGTTGAAGGCGTCTCTTAGCGCTCCTGCCCAGTTCTGTGGAGATGTTGACGTTACGCCAGACGCCGGATTCGATATACCAGCCAAACCGGTGCCACCGTAGTACCCCGTCAGTGCAACGGAGGGGAGCAAGGCATTGCGGGCAGCATCACGACTGATACGCCGATTTTCAAGGTCGATGTTCGACTCATCCAACTCCAGTCGATCACGTAACGCCTGCGCGATGATGTCCTCAGTGGGCCCCTGTGTAGTCGTTGCATTTTGTACAGCGCTCTGATCGGTCGGGTGAACCGGCATCGCCTCAAGAATCGGGTCGTCCAGATTCTTCGTAAGCGCATTCTTGATCAGCAGTTCCTGAAATTGAAGCGTCGACTTCGCAATTGTCAGGTCTTGTTCGCGATTGGCGACCTCGGCCTCGGCTTTCATCACATCCATGGCTGGAATAGCTTGCAGTTCCAGTTGTTTTCTGCTGTTTTTCAGTGTCTGATTGGCAAAGTCGAGAGACCGGCTCTTTACTTGTTCATCTTCATAGGCCGCAACCAGGTCCCAATACATATTTGCGATCTGTGTAATCGTTGTTACTACTTGAAGTTTAAACGCCTTGTCGGAAATCTTCTGATTATTCTTTGCAATTCGGAGAAAGCGAAGGTTCGGCCCAAAACCGAATCCAGCCAGCAATTGCTGTTGAAATGCAACGTGATAGTAAGAATTTAGCGTTGGATCCAGAAAGATAAACGGACTGTTTGCCGTCGAGCGATTATTTTCGAAGACTGCGGAGAGCGTTGTTCCCGTTGGAAATGCCTGTACGTACCCAATGTCTCCTGTCGTTGTATTCTCTTTCAATGTTTGCACACCATAGGTGACGAGGTTCGACTGTGGCGCAGCGAAGTGCTCAGTACTGAATGTTCCTGTAATCGCGGGGTCGTAAGAGGATACATTCGTTCCGGTACCCAGTGTGGAAGATACAAGACCTGATGCACCCGCGCCCGCACCGCCCGCACCACCTGACGTCCCGCCCGCGCCTGCACCGGCCGAAGGAGTACCAAAGCCCCCGACGCCGCCTCCAGGAGTATTCTGCACAACGCCCGTATTGACACCACGAAATGATCCACCGGCCTGAGTTCGAAGTATGTCGGCTTGTGCAATGGGAATGTTATAACGTGCAATCGCCAGGTCCAGATTGTTTTCCAGTGCAAGCGAGATCGCATCTTTCAGCGATAACTCCAGCACTCCATTATTAACGAGCGAATCAATTCGCGCCGAATTCGCGAGATTTGGTTGCGGCACCAAGGTTGCCCGGTACGTGTCTATCGGATTATCAGAATGCGGGATATCGAGTCGCAACACCGGCGTGGGCGCCGTAGCTTCTTGTGCAACTCCTGAAGCGCCTGCCAGCGCGAACAGAGTGATGCCGCCGAGTATGGAAGCAGGCTTTCTCACCGCTGCACCTCCCGAGCGCCTATGCCGGTCTCAGCAGTGTCGGAATACATCCAGCCATCTCGCAGTTCAATCGTCCTCGTCCCGTACGTGGCGTTTGTCTCAGAGTGCGTAACCTGGACAATCGTTGTGCCTTCCTCATGTAGTTGTCGAAACATCTCCATAATCTCCCTGGCCTGTGCCGATTGCAGATTGCCAGTTGGCTCATCAGCCAGCAGCAACGCAGGCTTATGAATCACGGCCCGCGCAATACCTACAAGTTGTTGTTGTCCTCCCGATAACTGGCCGGGATAAAGATCTTTTTTCCCTACAATGTTGAAACGATCCAGAGTATCCGCGACCAGCGCCTGCCTCTCGGTCTTCGGAATATCTTTGTACGACAGCGGCAGGTCGATGTTTTCTGCTACGGTCAGATCATCTAGCAGATGGTAACTCTGAAAGACCATCCCAATCTTTCGTCGTGCCAACTCAGCTCGCTGCTTGCGGTTCAATGTTTGAACTGGTACACCACCGAAATCAAACTCGCCTTTCCATTGGTCATCCAGCATCGCCAGAACATTCATCAGCGACGACTTGCCAGCTCCCGAGGGACCCATGACAGTTACAAATTCTCCTTCGCGAATGTTCAGATTGATCCGACGCAGCACCCACGTCTCCATGTGTCCTGCCCTGTAGCTTCGTTCCAGATTTCTTAGTTCAATCATCGTTCGCACTCCATTCTTTAATGGCCTGTCTACCTTCTACAACGACGGTTGCATTGTGAAATTACGCAACACCGCTCCCACGTGCTTGAGCCACGTTATCGGGGTTCTATCTTTATTCAGCCCGCAGTGCCTTTACCGGATCAGTCGAGGCCGCACGCTGCGCTGGAATCAATCCAGCCGCACATGCGGACAATGCCAATGCACCTATCGCAACTGCAAGCACCGTCGTATCGTGACCGGCGACTTCATATAGTTGAGACTTCACATAGCGTACGCAAATCAAAGCAATCGGAATCCCAATAGCTAAGCCAACGCCGGCTTGCATCATGGCCTCGCGAAGGACCATGCTCACAACACTGCCGCGGCCTGCACCCATCGCCATTCGTATGCCGATCTCGGGAGTCCGTCGTGCCACCGTATAAGCTGTCACACCATACAAGCCAACAGAGGCCAGCACCAACGCCAGCAAGCCAAACATTAGTGTCAATCGCGAGATCATTCTCTCCTGACTAAATTGCCCTCGGATCTGTCCCGCGAATGTATCGTAGCGAGACACCGTAAGATTTGGATCGATGCCAGCAAGCGTCTTCCTCACTTGGGATTCCAAACCCTCGACAGGTCCTTTCGTCTGCAGCATAATTGCACCCGCATACATCGAACGAATATCGTTCATTGCGTCTGTGTGGGCAACCTGCAATAAGGGACGGAAGTACATCGACCGTACTGGTTCACGAACGTTGTTGTACTTCACGTCGGAGACAACCCCAACAATCTCAAAGTCGCTTGAGCTCCTCACTCCTGAAACCCCGAAGTGAACACCGATCGGATCTTCCCCGTGAGGAAAGAATTTCTTGACGAAAGTTTGATTGACGACCGCGACAGAAGTCGATGTCGCCGTATCCTGCGCTGTAATACCTCTTCCACGAAGCAGGTGATGTCCCACAATATCAAAGAAATCTGGTGCAACTCTCACCCATGAAGCGCCCACCGAATCATTCGGTCCCGGTTCTGGTCGGCCCTGAATGCTCACTCCCTCACCCCAGTTGTCCCCCTCCAGCGGCGTATACAGAGACAATGCGACCCGTTCAACCCCCGGCAATGACCGCAGTCCCTGATCGATCTTCTCGTAGAGTGCCTGTAGCTGTTCCGGTTTGTAACCCGCGTTGTCAGGACTGAAGTGTGCGACAACCCGATTGTCGGTTATTACGCCGAAGTTCTGATTTTCAAGGTTATTCAGGCTCTTCGCCATCAAGCCCGCACCAACCAGGAGCACCAGTGAAAGCGCAGCTTGAAACACAACCAACGAGCGCTGCAGCCACCCCGAGCGGTCGTTAGTACTACGGTTTGATCCACGCAGTGCCTCGGCAGGCTCGGAATGCGATGTAACCCACGCCGGAGCAATTCCGAAAATAAGTCCAGTGACGAGAGAAAGCCCAAAGGCGAATGCCAGGACTGCGGGAGACGGAGTGGCATGAATCGGAATATTGGTCGAATCTGGAAATGCTAATGAGAGCAAAAGTCTGGTTCCTGCATACGCTACCGCCAGACCGGCTAGCCCACCCATGCATGAGAGTACGACGCTCTCGGTCAACATCTGTCGTATCAGCCTTCTTCGTTGTGCACCTAACGCCATACGGATCGACGTCTCAGCACGTCGCGACATGCCACGCACAAGTACAAGGTTTGCGATATTTGCGCAGGCGATCAAAAGCACGAGCGCGGAGATCCACATCAATAATCGCAATCCCTTGCCATACTCCTCCTGCATGTTGGCAATGCCCTCACCGCCTGACGTAAGAACCACATGCGATCTCGCCAGGTTTTTCTTCAAGTCTTCCCGCTGATAGAACGGAAGCTGCACCAACCAGTTACGAAGCTCACCGCTCATCTTCGCCTGTAGCGGTGCAAGGGCGGTCCCGGGTTTCACTCGACCCAGAATGTAAACCCAATTAGCCTCATGCCGGTGAAGCATAGTCGTCGGCCCCATCACCGGCTCCATCGCCATCGGGATAAAAAAGTCAGAAGGAGAGTCCGTCATCCGATCCCCGTAAAAAGCGGGCGATGTAATACCGATGACGGTTGCGGGATGAGTGTTCAATACAAAGGTGCTTCCCACAACTGATGGATCCAGCGCGTACTCACGCTGCCACGCCTGATAGCTCATTACTACGGCCATCGGGGCACCCTCGACATCATCCGTCGGCGCCAGCAGACGCCCTGCGTAGGGCTGCAATCCGAGCGTCTCAAAATAATTGCCCGTTACATATTCACCCCGCAGCGCTTTTGGTAAAGGACTCTTATCGCTTCGTGCAGTAATGTTCCCATCGCCTATGCCGGACTGCATTGCTGCCAGTTGTTCGAACTCTGGCGTATTGTCGTGAAGATGTCTGTAAAGGTCGTAGGCAAACAGTGAGTAATCATCGTTGTCCGGAGATCCTGCATTGACGCAGCAATCGTCCCTATCCCCAACCCGCACAAGCATCTTCGGATCGACCACCGGGAGGTTTCGAAGCAGTACCGCATGAACCAGCGTAAAGATAGCCGCATTCGCTCCAATGCCGAGCGCCAGCGTCAAGACCGCCGTCAACGTAAATCCCGGCGTCTTCCTTAATTGTCTTAACGCGAATTGCACATCCTGCATTAATCGATTCATTGCTATCTCCGCCAATCCAGCTTGCTTCCCAACTAATCAACACACTCACGCTGTGCTCACGTCATGCAGCCGCAACGTTAGCCTGAACATCCTCAAACAGAGCATGTACATTGGGCACCGGTACGCTCAACTCCATGCTGTATTGATGTACTCCGACAATTACCGTGAAACCCGGCTTCAATCCCATGAAGCAACTTTGCTCACGCAGCCGTTCCACCTGATCCGCAGTCGATTGCCCTCGGCTTGCGCTTACGCCCAATCGCTCTCCATCAGCCTGGCAGAAGAACGCAGCGTTGCATCCGGCACCGAAAGCTACCGCCAGGACGACAACTGCTGCAACTCCTGGGGATTCGTTGATCTCAGCCTTCACGTCGCGCAACAACTCCGCTATCATCTCTCTACCTCCGCGAGAAGTTGATTTAACTCACCCTCCGCTACTACCTTGCCGTCAAACAGATGTATCTGTCGTTCCGCATGGGCCGCAAATCGTGGATCGTGTGTCACCATGCAAATCGTCGCTCCCTCATTGTGGAGTTCTTGAAGCAGCGTCATCACGGCCTCGCCGTTCTTCGAGTCCAGGTTTCCCGTAGGCTCGTCAGCTAGCAGAATCGAAGGCGACCCTGCCAATGCTCTGGCCACAGCAACTCTTTGTTGTTGACCGCCCGAGAGTTGTGCTGGATAGTGCCGCATACGGTGCGCCATGTTCACACGCTCCAGAGACTCCTGCACCCGCTTCTTCCGCTCCGCCGCAGGCATGCCAGTGCGATAGGTGAGTGGCAGCTCAACGTTCTCCGCGACCGTCAGATCACCGATCAGATTGAAACTCTGAAAAATAAACCCGATCTCCTGGTTGCGTATGCGTGAGCGGTCAGCGAAGTTCAGGTTCGCGACCTCTTTTCCATTCAACGTATAGCGTCCATCTGTTGGTGTATCCAGCAACCCGATGATCGACAGCAGCGTCGATTTCCCGCAGCCCGAAGGTCCCGACATCGCCACATACTCGCCGCGGGCAATCTGCAGGTGAACGCCAGACAGCGCATGTGTCTCAATTTCGTCCGTGTAGAAGATCTTCGTCAGATGTTCAATCTCAATAATCGTCTCAGTCATGCTCGCGTTCTCCTATGCCTATTCCAGGCGGATCTTGTCTGTGTTGTCCCATCTGCTCATGTCCGACAGAATGACGGTATCGCCTTCCTGCAGACCTTCAAGTACCTGAATGCTATTAACTGAAGCTCGTCCAACTTTTACTGGAGCCCGAACTGCTGTTTTGCCGTCCGCGCTCAACTTGAACAGATTGATCGTGCTGTTTTCATTGCCAAAAGCTGGACGCCCAACAGATAGCACGTCCGTCATACGTTCCAGATCGATCGTGCCGTCCACGCTCAGGTCCGGACGTGCGCCCTGCGGCAGTGCGCCTGCCAGTTCTACGTCAACAGTCACCGTTCCGTTCACAACAGCCGGATCAATTCGCATTACCTTGCCGGGAATGACACCGTTATGGGTATCGATCTCCGATGGTTGACCAATCTGGATATCGCGGGCCTGCGTCTCGGCAATCTTCAGACTGGCCTTTAGTTGATCCGGCTGGACGACCTTTGCAAGTGTGGTTCCAGGACTGACATGCTCTCCCACCTGATGCGGCAGATCCACCAGCACACCGCTTATTCCTGCCCGCACGCTCAATGCATCTTGTTCCTTCTGCTTCAGTGCAAGCAGAGCCTCAGCCTGCTGTACCTTTGTCTGCTGCACAGCAAGCTGCGTTTCAATCGCCTTTTCATTCAGTGTAAGCCGCTGTTTCTCCAGACCATCCCGAGTCGTCAGCTCGTCTGCCTTGCCCTTCGATGCGCTGTACGTTAGACCGCTGATCACCCCCAGGTCATAAAGCGACTTATCCGTCTGTGCCTGCAATTTCGCCTGGCTATAGTCAGCCCCTACAGTCGCTGCAGCCGCTTTTTGAGTCATCAGGTCGCTCTGCAGCTTTGCGCGAATGTTGGTCAGGTCAGCCTGCGCGGCTTTCAGTTGCAACTGTGCATCCAGCAACTCCTGTTGCACTGTTGGATCGACAAGATCCATCAACAGCGTATCCGGCTCAACCTTTGCGCCCGGCAGTACGCGAATCCGCACTACAGTTGCTTCCGTCTCAGCAGGAATCAGTCGAATTCGATCTTCCCTGGGAACCAGCGTCCCTGGCCCGCGCACCTGACGGAGCAACGGTCCGCGCTTCACTGCATCGGTCCACACCGTTGCGCGGTCCACCGTCGGGGAAGCCGGTTTCAGCCGCGCAACGAAGAACGCCAGGGCAGCCAGAACCAAAACTCCAACTCCGCCAGCAATCCATTGCTGGCGCATCTTCTTCTTCTTAATATCTGGTCTTGAGATATCCATCGCGCACATAGTAGAAGCACGTTCAGTTCCAACTATGACAGCATCTTTTCAATGGCTTACGGACAGTGCAGCCATCGGAATGTCCACAACCGGACCACTGGTGTCCGTTAATGGACACCAGTGGAAGACATATCAAATCGTAGTGGTTACATAACAGGCAGCCAATCCACGCGTTGGCGTAATCGTCAAATTTACTGGTGTATAGGTGGTCAGATGCTCCAGCCGGATGGCGACGCTATTTGCAATCGGCGTTATCAACTCAGAGCCCCACGACCGTGGCCCTTAAGGCAGCAAAACATCCTACTATCCGGCGGAATGCGGCACGAACAAATGCATTTGCACGGCGTATTACTAACCTAAGCTGAAGTCAGGCAACAGTTTGTCGTGCTATTTTTTTTATCTTCGCAGCCCTAGGTTTCGCAACGCTCTTCATCTCCGTCTGTGTTTCGACATGAGGCATGGCACCCATTGCCTCCGATATCTGCTGACTCGCCGAGCGCAACGCCGCAATCACCTGCGGAATACTGACCGTATCTTCAATCCGTTTCACATAGGGTACCGTCAGGCCAGCCACGGCATTGCCTTGCGCGTTCAAAACCGGAAAGCTGATATTGACTATGCCCGCAACCTCATAGCTTGCGCGACGCTCATAACCACGTACTCGTATCTTCGCAAGATGACTATCTAGATCTGCAGGCCTCTTCTTCTTGGTCTCCAAAACCCACTCCTGGATAGCCCGCTCGCAAGCATCTTCCGCCTGATGAGCCAATATGACGTGCCCGGTTGCGGCATGCATCATGTCAACCTTGGATCCCACCTTGACATAAAAGCCGGTTGATTCTGGCGAATCGACCTGCGCCAGAATCACGACATGACCGCCATCAAGTACCCCAAAATGGCACGACTGCCGCAGCTCATGTGCCAGCCAGTGCATGATAGGCAACGCTTCGGTCACCATCCGCTTCGTAGGCGGATGCTCCTGCGCCAACCGGAACAGCCGAAGTGTCAGATTGTATCGGTCTTTGTTTGCCGACTGTGCCAGATACCCGCGATGTTCCAGGCAAAGCAGCATACGAAAGATCTCTGACATCGTACGATTCAACCGGCGAGCTACCTCACTGATCGTCATCCCTTCCGGCGACCCCGCGAAGAGCTCAAGAATGTCCAACCCCTTCTCAAGTGCAGGAGTCGGATAGTAGCGCTTTCCATCACGTTGCGTCGTGGAAGTACGAGTAGTCGCTGAGGCCATAGCCTCAAGGTAACAAAGGCTTTCAGGCGTGTCGATTACCGATTAGTGCAACGCTGCATAGTGTTTCGTCTCATTCGTCCTTGAGTTCAGCACATCGAAGCTCCCATCTTTATCGCCGATCAGCTCAAAGTAATGCCCCGGATCCGTCCCCTGCAAATTCGCGATGAACTCTGCAGAAGTGTTGTGCTCCTCTCCGCCCTCCGCCGAATAGTGCAGTTGCCACAACGTCTCCAGCCCTGGAGCCTTCGCAATAGTCTGCAGCGTTGGCGTAGAGCCGCCCTTTTTCTCGCCATTGTTCATCAGGGCCACCCGCGCATGAATGGCATCGACCAACGCAGGGCTCGAACTCTGATACCACCCATGATGAGAAACAAGATAGACATCCACATGTCCCAGCTTGTCTGTCGGGCACATCAGCTCCATCTCCTTGTCCCACGTAAGATCCCCCAGATCCAGCAGCTTGAGCTTTCCAAACGAAATCAATACTCCAAGCGATCGCCCATTTTCAGTTACATCTGCAGGTCGTACCTCAACGCCCTTGCAGTAAGGATTGGCCTCTCCCCCTCCGGGCATAGGCTTTTCGATAAGTTTGCCATCAGCACTGATGGCGGTCGCCTGTATGCCAGCAATCGGTACAACATCACCCGGTTTTGCCACAATATGTTTATATTTCCCGGTATCCAACACCTTTTCGTACGCCGCATATCCCCGGGCCGTATCTGCATTATCGAGTTCACGATTCGGCCCATGATCGATGAAGGCCCCCACCGGAATCCGTTCCACGAGCTGTGGTACTCCTCCAACATGGTCTGTATGGAAGTGTGTAATCAACACGTAGTCGATCTTATTCAACCCCGCCAGTTTCGCCGCGGCAACAATACGGTCTGCATCCCTATACTCATTCCCCGGCCACCCCGTATCAATCAGCAACGACTGACCCGCAGGCGTAACGAACAGCGTAGCCTGCCCGCCTTCGACATCAACCATGTACACGCGCAGCTTTTCCGTCTTCGGCTTCTTATTCGCCTGCGCCCACGCATTCGCCGAGACGACCCACCCCATTGCAACCATGCCGGCCGCCCACACTAATCTTCTTGAAATTCCCTTTGTCATCTCTTCATCCTGGCGTTGAGGTAGGACCACCCCATCCGCTCTCCCATCGTGGCCTTCTAAACCATACGAATAATAACTTGTGCATATCGCATGTTTCTTCACCAAGATAAGTTCTATTGCTCAATAGCCTTCAAGTGGAGCAAACTGACCGATGAGGCGCTTCTGACTCAGCCATCATTGCCGAGCACAGAAGAGCGGTCCTGCCCCGTAGCTTCGGCCAGCGGAGAAGTTGGGTAGAAAGTCGAGGTTCTCAATCTGAAATTCTGGAAAAAAGACTATAGCCAGCCTGTTTTCATGCATCCGGCCATCTTTATTTCAGGTGCCGTCCTGCTCGGCTGTCTTTTCGCCGTGCAGGAGTGGACCAGTTCGCGCTTCTGGAACTACCACATCAATCTCCATCTTCTTCTCGCTGCCTGGGCCGCGCAGTATTTCCTCTGGGGCGTGCTCTGCTGGATAATCTGGTGGCAATTCCGTCCACAAATCTACAACGCGACCGTCCGTACGATGCTTACGGTCTTTCTTCCACTCAGCCTCGTGCTCAGCGTCGTCGAAGAGATGATCTGGGTCATGCTCTTCCCGCGCATCCCCTTGGGACGCCCTCCCATGTCGTTCTGGCACCGCCTCACATTTCAACTTGACGCTGAAATCGTCGACAGCATGGTTATCTTCTGGTCCGCCTTCTTCCTCTTCAGAGGAATCGGTTATTACCAGCGATATCGTGAAAAGGAGCTTGCGGCCACGCAGTTGCAGTCACAACTCGTCCAGGCGCAGATGCGAGCTTTGCGCATGCAGCTCAATCCCCACTTTCTTTTCAACACGATGAACGGCATCTCCAGTCTCATGCGGAGCGATATTGAGGCGGCAGACCTCATGTTGGAACAACTCAGCCGCCTCCTGCGTATCACCCTCCAACGCGGAGACGCGCAGTTCATTCCACTAAGCGACGAGATGGAGTTTATCGAGATGTATCTGGCCATGCAGGACCGTAGATTTGCTGGACGCGTACGGCAGGAGATGAAGGTCGCCCCCCATCTTCACGATGCTCTCGTGCCCACCATGATCCTCCAGCCCATCGTCGAAAACGCCTACGCCCACGGCCTCTCGCGGATCAGCAGCGACGGCCTCCTAGAAGTAGAAGCCTCATCCGAGGGCTCAAAACTCCGTCTCTCCGTCACTAACTCCGGTCCAGGCCTGCGTCCACTATCACCAGGCACACCGGGCAAAGGTATTGGACTGAGCAATGTACAGGATCGCCTCAGGATGCACTATGGGTCAGACCAAAGCTTTTCGATTGCCGAAATTGAAAATAGTGCCGTCCGAGTTGTTGTTACGCTCCCTTTGCAGCACTCAGCGCGTCCAATAGAGAAACCAGCAAGGTACGGTGCGTGATGATTCAGGCCGTTGTTGCAGATGACGAAGTCCTTGCACGACAGAAGCTCCGGCAGCTCCTTCGCGAGATACCCGAAATAGAGGTCGTCGGCGAAAGCGCCACTGCTGCAGAGACGATTGATCTGGTCCGTGCCACCAAACCCGATCTCCTCTTCCTTGACGTTCGTATGCCCGATATGGACGGCTTCGACATCGTAGGCGCACTCTCCAACGCCGGAGATCACTGCCTGCCATGCATCATCTTCACGACGGCATACGACCGCTATGCCCTCCGCGCCTTCGAGATCAACGCAGTCGATTATCTGCTGAAGCCATTCACACAGGATAGATTTCGCGCGGCCACCGAACGCGCTTTGGAGCATATCCAGTCCAAGAAGCAGAATCCTCATTCTGCCGCTTCTAAAGGAAGCAACGGCAAGGACTACACAACCCGGATCGTCTTCAAATCAAAGGGTCGCATCATCTTTATGCCTGTTTCGGAGATCCTGTGGATCGGCGCCGAAGAGAACTACGTCCGCATCTGCACTCAACGCGAAACGCATCTACTGCGTGAGACGATGGCTCATCTCGAAGAGAAGCTCGACCCAGCCACTTTTCTACGCGTCCATCGCTCCTCCATCGTCAATCTCCAATACGTTAAAGAGGTGCGCCCAGAGATCGACGGCGAATATGGCGTTCTCCTCCACAACGGTCAGAAGATCTCGATGAGTCGAAGCTATCGTTCTCGCATTAAATCCTGGCTCGAACGCTAACTATTGCCGTTGCTGCCGCTTTAGTTCTGTCCTGAAAGCCTGTTCTCGTTCCGCAATATAGCTCTTGTATCCGGCAGGATCGACAAACGCATTCGTATCGCCTTTCTTCATCCGCGCATATTTTTCTTGCATGCCGTAATAGCCTCCGTGGGCTCCTAAGAAAATATCGCAGGGTAGGGAATTCAGCGTCCGAAACGTTTTCTCAAAGTCCGTCGCTATCTGCGGATACTGCACGTTCCCCACCAGCTTGTAACCCGGATTTACATTCGGACTGCCGACAATCACAACGTTGTAGGTCTTGCCACCGTCGACCGCCTTCATCGTCCAAGTGGTGCATCCCTTCGTATGCCCGGGAGTAAGGTGCGCCACCAGCACAACATTTCCCAGCTTCACCTCATCCCCATCATGCAGTACGCGATCCACCTTCGTCGGAGCAAACCACGACGACGCAGACCGCCCATACTGAAAGTCGCTCCTCCCACCGTCTTCCACCACCGGAACATCGGCATCCATCACCATGTACTTAGCGCCGGTCTGTTGTTTAATCAACGCACTCCCAGCCGCATGGTCAAAGTGCGCATGGCTTATCAGCAGAATCTTCACATCGCTGAACCGAAACCCCAACGCTTCAACACTCTTCCGAATCAGCGCCGGTGAGCTCTTAAGGTTGCTATTGATGAGGATGTGACCCTGCGGAGTCGTAATCAAATATGAAGCTAGATCCTTACTCCCGACGTAATAGACATTCCCCATCACGCGATGCGGAGGAAACGGCGTAGTCCACTCGGGATTGTTCTGCCCAAACAAACTTCCCGCCAAAACAATCAACAGCGTCAATAAACGAAGAACCATAGCCAGAGAATGCCACCGCCTCCGGTGAATATCCATCTGGGCGCCTCAAAATCCGATGCTCATTCGGATACCCGCATCAATTTGCCGCGCTCTAATCCACTTCGTCACAATTTTCACGACTATTGAAAGTCTCCTCAAGTCTTGAAACCACCCAAGAATAAACTGGCTCCCGAGGACAAACTCAAAATGAAACAAGCCTTGCTTCTGCTTCTGCTTCTGCTCACTCTTCCATTCAGCGCCAGTGCCCAGGACCAAGCCAAAAAGCCTCCCACCACTCTCCGAGGCGTCCTGCTCGAGCAGCTCCGAAGCACGCACAATCAGGAAGAATGGTTTGTCCCCGCGAACATCGCAGTCTCCGGCCTCACCCCCGAGCAAGCCAACTGGACAGACGGCAAGGGCAATCACTCCATCGGCCAACTGGCCAATCACCTTATCTTCTGGAACCTGCAATCTCTCGCGAAGTTCAAAGGCGAGACGCCGGCCAAGTTCAGCGGCAACAACGACGAAACCTTCAACAGCTTCGACGCAAAGCAATGGGACGCCACCGTCAAGCAACTCGATCAGGTCCTAACAGACTGGGAAAAGGCCGTCGAATCTGCCGACGACAAGAAGCTTGCCGAATGGGCATCCACCATCGCCCATATCGGCGCACACAACGCGTATCATATCGGTCAAATCATCTACATCCGCAAAGAACAAGGTTCCTGGGACCCCAGCAAAGGTGTCAAGTAGTCGAAGGAGAGCTTGAAGAAATTGCCTGTTTTTCAGGGTCCATCCTCACCACTCCAACTGGTGCCGCTAAGCTGCTTCCTGCGTCCTCAATGATCCGAATCATCTTCAGCAGGAGCTTTTCCTGTTCTTCCAGAAACACCGCCCAATCTGCCCCTGGGCGTCGAAAGTAAGCAAAGACCTCAATCTGAGGCCCAGATGCGGTCAAATTAATAAGCCGAGCCCTAGCGGAAGTCTTATCAATCTCCGGATGCGACAAAAGCAACTGTTCAATCTTTTCCAGCACCGTCTTCAACACGCCGGATGGCGTATCGAATCGCAATGTGAACGCCTGCCGCAGCCAGAACTGATCGCGCAGGGAATAATTGTCCAGATTCGCTTCTGCAACCTTCGAATTCGGAATCGATACCATCGAACGACCCAACGTTCGCAGGCTCAAAGAGCTGGTCCCGATGTCCTCGACAGTCCCTGTGATCCCGGCTATCTCGCAAAAGTCGCCTACCCGCACCGCGCCACGCATTACGATGGAGAGCCCTCCAAACAAATCCGACAGAGTCTTCTGTGCCGCCAGTGCTAGCGCAACACCGCCTATTCCCAAGCCCGCAATCAAAGCTGAAACATTCACTCCAGCCTGCGTCAGTAACACCAGTACCAACACCAGGCCGACCAGAATCTTGAATACCCTTCCTAGCAGGCTCACAAAAGTAGCCCGTTCCACCTGCATTCGCAGCAGAAGCCGTTGGCGGACAAGCGAAATTACGATGTCCGTAATTTGCACCAACAGCCACGCTGCACTGACCCATATCACTATCGTTCCTACAACACTCCAATAGTGCCGTCCCAGTGCAGTAATCGCATACTTAGCCACTGCACGATTCATGATCCCGCCCATAAGGCAGAAGAACGGTGCCCTGAGCGCGATGACAGATGATTCAACAGTTGGAGAGAATCTTTTCCTCAGAACCTTTGGCAGCAACCACAGCAGCGCCCTTGTAATAGCCCTTGCCGCACCAAACACAAAAAATAGCGCGATACAGATCGCCACCCATCGCCAGAGTGGGACGGAAAAAATCCGAATGTGACGCGTCCATCCCGGAAAGTAATCCTCATAGTTTGTATGCTGTTCGCTCGAATAGGTTTCCGGAACAAGGCTCAGAGTCTCCTGTGAGAAAAGCCAGATCGGCGGCTCCCCCGGTCTTCTCACCAAGTCAAGCAGTACGTCCATCTCGCCGTCCGGAGTTTTTACGGTCCCAATCTTTTCTCTTGTCAGCCGCATCTCATCTTCGACATCTCCGCTAGGCGATCGCGAAATGTCTTCAATGTTGGTTGAAAGTCCCTGATCCATCAGAAACTTCAGCTGCACAATCAGTTCAGTCGCCTGCTCCGGCGATCGCTTCCCATCCAAAAATTTCGCGGCTTTTACAAAATCCTTTTCCTCCGCCGCTCGCAAAAAACCAAGCACCGTTCCATGCGGCGAAGTCCTGCCCAACGGATCTACTGGAACAGGCGCCGGAGCCGCCGCAGGAGGAGTGGTACCATCTGCTGCCTGCGCTGTCCCTCCTCCAGCAGCAGCTTTTATAGCCGAGGGCAAGCCCTGTCCCAACCCGGCCCCACATGGCAAAAGCACCAGAACGTAGAGGACCCACACCCAAACCCAGGTTCGGCCCCACCCCACTTTATGTTGCGGATAGCTTCCTAGCATGACCCTCCACGCGAATCGGCTTGCCTGGCCCACAACTACCGCAAGTGTAGCGCGACTCGCGGGCGGACATCGCAAACCTCAAAAGCACTCTCAAAAAATCGCAAAAAAATTCTTCCTAACCGCAATCCCAAAACCCTGTCTAATGCCCTGAATGGAAGAGAACGACCACTCAATCGTCCGGGCGGTTCTATCCGGAGACAAAGAAGCCTACGGCGCACTTGTAGTACGCCATAGTCACGCCGTCTTCCGTGTAGCCTTCCGCATCACCGGCGATGAAGCCGACGCAGAAGAGGTAGTTCAGGAAGCTTTCCTCCGAGGCTACCAACGTCTTGAAACCTTCGAGTCGCGCTCTCAGTTCGGAACCTGGATCTATCGAATCGCCGTCAACTGTGCACTCAATATGATGACCAAACGAAAAATCGAAGCCACCCATCAGATAGCCGAAGACGCCGACCCAACGCAACAACAAGTTCAGGTCGCAGATACCGCAGCCGACCCCGAGCGTCTTCTCCTCAGTCAGGAGATAGAAGCCCTCCAGGCCCGCGCCATGCAGCGCCTCACCGCTACCGAGCGTACCGCCTTTGTTCTTCGCCACATGGAAGACCGCTCCACCGAAGAGATTGCCGCCGCACTCCACATCGCTCCCAACGCAGCCAAACAAGCCGTATTCAGAGCCGTCCAGAAACTGCGCCGTGGCCTCGCGCCACTAAGGACAATCGCATGAAGCACCTCACCGAAGAAGAACTCGTCGATCACTACTACGGAGAAGCCTCTAATCCCGCAGTCATCGAGCAACACCTGCGCGAGTGCAACACCTGCGCCGAAGCCAACACCACGCTCCGCCAGGATCTCGCATCCATCAAGCCTTCTGCTGTGCCCATGCGCGATGCCTCCTACGGCGAGCAAGTCTGGCAATCGATCCAAAGCTCGTTGCCTGTTTACGAAAAACAAAAACGCCGTTGGCTGCACTTCAATCTCATACAAGGTCTCGGCTACGCAACTGCCTGCATCGTCCTCATCGCCGCCGCCTTCTTTGCTGGTCGTCAATGGGAGCACCGCCAACATCCAAACACGCAACTGGCAGCCAACAATCAGCCCGCCCAACCCATCATCCTTGTTGTCCTCGGTGATCATCTCGACCGTTCGGAGCGTCTCCTGGTCGAACTCAATCACGCCAACGACGCAAGCGCTGTGATGCCGGTAAAGGCCGAAGCCCAGGACCTCCTCTCCGCAAACCGTCTCTATCGCGAGAGCGCCACACGCGCCGGCGACCCACAACTCACCGCCGCACTCGATCGCCTCGAGCGTGTCCTCGTTGAAATCGTCAACGCGCCCGATAGCTCAAGCCCAGCCCAACTCGCACGCCTTCAGAAAGAAATGAACATCGACGGTCTTCTCTTCGAAGTCCGCGTTCTGCGTTCCAGAATTCCGGATCAGCAGAAGAACAGCACCGTCCGCACGAAAGGGGTCTCCATCTAAATGAAAATCACATCCATATTTCTCGCTGCCGTTCTCGCTTCAGCCTCTCCGGTTATCTTCGCCGCCGAAATAGCACAGCCCACACCCATCGCCGACGACGCAGCGCAGGCCAAAGACAGCAGCCTCTACGCGGACGGCACCAAGGCCATCGACGAAGGCCGCTGGTCCGACGCAGTCGATCTCTTCAGCCGAGCCGCGCAGCAGGGAGGCGACCGCGCCGAGGGAGCGCTCTACTGGAAGGCCTACGCAGAAAACAAGGAAGGCCAAGCAGCGCGTGCTCTCGAGACCTGCGCCCAACTTCGCCGCACGCATCCCAAGAGCAACTGGCTCGACGAGTGCTCTGCTCTCGAGATCGAAATTCGCGGCAAGAGCGGCCATCCGGTTCAACCACAAGCCGAGCAGGATGAAGATCTCAAACTCCTCGCGCTGGCCGCTATCATGCAACAGGACGAATCCCGCGCCATCCCCGCCATCCAGCAAATCCTCAGCAGCAACAGCTCCGACAAGCTCAAGGAAAAGGCTCTCTTCGTCCTCTCCCAAAGTGATTCGAAGCAGGCTCAGGATCTCATCGGCCAGATCGCTCGCGGTCAGTCGAACCCAGCCCTTCAGGTCAAAGCCATCCGCATGCTATCCATTCGTGGCAAGCAATCTGCCGATCTCCTCGCAGATATCTACCAGCACACCACCAATGAAGCCGTAAAGAAAGCCATCCTCCAGTCCTATCTCGTCTCCGGCAGTCCAGACAAACTCGTTGAAGCTGCACGCAATGAATCCAATCCCCAGCTAGTCAGAACCGCCGTGCAAACTCTCGGAGCGATGGGCGCAACCACGCAACTCCAAACCCTCTACAACGAAACCAAGAGCCACGAAATTAAATCCGACATCATCGGTGGCCTCATCGCCGCCGGCCCCAAAGGCGCCGAGGTCCTCGGATCCATCGCTACCACAGAACAAGACCCTGACCTGCGCCGCAAAGCAATCCGCAACCTCGGCATCTCCGGCGGCCAGGCCAGCGCACCAAGGCTAGTCGCCACCTATCAGAACAGCTCCGACCCCGAGACAAAAAAAGCCGCCGTCGAAGCTCTCTTCCTCGCCAACGACGCCCACGACCTCGTCGCCCTTGCCAAGGCAGAGAAGGATCCCGCCCTCAAGCAAAAGATCGTCCAGCAGCTCAGCATCATGCACGATCAGGAAGCCACCGCCTACATGCTCGAACTCCTCAAGTAATCACCGCCGCAGCCATCCCAAGGAGGCACTCTCGTGAAGCACAATCTCTTCCTCGCCCTCGTCCTCAGCGCGTCGGCCATCGCCATCTCCGCGCAGCAGCCCAAAGTCGTCAACACGCAGTTCAACACTGAGGCCGTCACCTCAGGACTGTCCGCGACGGTGACGCGATTTCAGCGCTCAAATCAGCAGCTATGGATTGGATATGAGGTGCCAGCTCTTCCACGAACGAATTTCTCTTCATGTTCAGATTCTTCGGGAGCATCACAGGCTGAAGATGGATGCTGTGGTGAATATCAACTCGAAGACACCCGAGACGGCATGACCAACTCCGATCAAAAGCCCTCCCCCGCCAACATGTACGTCCTCATCCGTCTCGATCACGGAGTCATCACCAAGATTCGTCCCGCCAACGCAGGTTGCCGTCTCAACGCAGGAGGCGTCCCCTTCACCTGGCTCACCGGCGTCCAGTCCAACGACAGCGTAGCCTTCCTCGGCAAACTCGCAGCCCAGCCCGACAACAATCAGGACAAGCGCATAACCGAAGACGCCCTTGTAACCCTGGCCATGCACGCCACTCCCGCTGCGACAGACACCCTTGTCGCCCTCGCAGCCCCCTCCAACCCCGCCAAGCTCCGCGAAAAAGCGGCTTTCTGGCTCGGAGCCAAGCGCGGCCACGAAGGTCTTATCGCCCTCCAGCAACTCGTCGCCAAAGAGCAAGACCCGAAGCTCCGCGAAAAACTAGCTTTCGATCTTTCGATCAACTCCGACCCCGCCGCGGTAGACGAAATCCTAAAGATGGCCAAGTCTGACTCCGATCCACAGGTCCGCGGTCAGGCCATCTTCTGGCTCGCCCAGAAGGCCGGCAAGAAAGCCTCCGCCGCCATCACCGCCGCCATCGAAAAAGACCCCGACACCGCAGTAAAGAAAAAAGCCGTCTTCGCCCTCAGCCAGCTCCCTAAAGACGAAGGCGTCCCCCAACTCATGCATGTAGCCGACACCAACACCAACCCCGTCGTCCGCAAGGAAGCCATCTTCTGGCTAGGCCAATCCAACGACCCTCGCGCCCTGCAATATCTCGAAGCCGTCCTTAAGCGGTAATCCTCTCCATAAACTCCACATTTTCCTTGCGCCCCTGCTCCTCGGGGCGCAAAGTGCGTTAGACTCCCTCTGTTCAGCTTTACCGCTAACCTACGTCGCCTAAATCGGGCGCGAAAAAACAAGGAGTTGCACTTGACCGTCCCCTCCCGCCTCGCCATTGTTCGCAATGCCGCCAAGGTTCTTCTCGCCTTCGCGATCGTCTTTACCTTCGCTGCCCACGCACAATCCCCCAAAGACATCGCCGAAATCACCAACACCCTCCCTGCCGACTCCCAAAAAGTCATTGAGCGCCTCGGCACCCTCGACAATCTCCCCGCCGACGAATGGCGCTCCCACGTAGGCGACCTCGCCCACGGCGAAGACCCCAGCCTCGATGACTCCTCCTGGCCCGTAGTCAAACCTCGCAGCCACGCCCCCAACGAGTCCGTCTGGTTCCGTCGCCTCGTCGAAGTCCCCAAAAACCTCAACGGCTACGACCTCACCGGCGCCCGCATCTGGTTCCAGTTCCGCGCCAACGCCAACGGCCCAATGCCGCAGATCATCTATTTCAATGGCCGCCGCGTAGCCCTCGGTGACGACCTCGAGCCCATCGTTCTCTTCGACCAGGCCAAGCCCGGCGACAAGGTTCTCATAGCAGTCAAGCTCCTCCACACCGTCGACGTCAAAACCTTCGAAAGCGCGACCATGCGCATCGACTTCGCCGCCGGCCGCCCCAACCCCTCCGACCTCCGCACCGAATTCCTCTCAAGCGCAGTCCTGCTCCCATCGCTCTCCAAAAATCCCACGCAGGACCTCGCCACCCTCAATCAATCCATCACCACCGTCGACCTAACCGCCCTCGACGCCGCCAACCAGCCGAAGTTCGACGCCTCTCTTACCTCATCCCGCCAAAAGCTCGAACCCCTAAAGCCAGTCCTGCAACAAGCGACCCTTCACCTCACCGGTAACTCACACATCGACGCCGCCTGGCTCTGGCCCGTCACCGAAACCGTAGACGTAGTCAAGCGCACCTTCTCCACCGCGCTCCAGCTCATGAACGAGTACCCCGACTACACCTACACCCAGTCCGCCGCTGCCTATAACGACTGGATCGCACAAAAGTACCCAGCCATCAACGAAGAGATCAAAAAACGCATCAAGGAAGGCCGCTGGGAGATCGTAGGCGGCATGTGGGTCGAACCCGACCTCAACATGCCCGACGGCGAATCCCAGGTCCGCTCCCTCCTCATCGGCAAGCGCTTCTTCAAGGATCAATACGGCGTAGACGTCCGCATCGGCTGGAACCCCGACTCCTTCGGTTACAACTGGCAGCTCCCGCAAATCTACAAGCGCTCCGGCGTGGACTACTTCGTCACCCAGAAGATGACCTGGAACGACACCAACCAGCTCCCCTTCAAACTCTTCTGGTGGCAGTCTCCTGACGGCAGCAAGGTCCTCACCTACTTCCCGCACGACTACGCGAACAATAACCTCAACCCCATCCGCCTCTCCGCCGACTTAGCCGTAGCCCGCCAGCGCGCACCCGGCATGGAAAAGATGATGGATCTCTACGGCATCGGCGACCACGGAGGCGGCCCCACCCGCGCCATCCTCGACGAGGGCAACCACTGGGCCCAGCCCGACAAGATCATGCCGAAGATGCAGTTCGGCGTAGCCCAAGCTTTCTTCACCCACTCCGAACAAAATCTCTCTCCCAACTCGCCCACATGGAACTACACCTCCATTGCGAAGGGCTACACCTTCCCCACGCCCGAACCCGGCAAAATCGCCATCCCCACCTGGAAAGATGAAATGTACTTCGAGTACCACCGCGGAGTCATGACCACCCAGGCCCAGCACAAGCGCAACATGCGCGAGTCCGAAGAGCAGACCATCAACGCCGAAAAACTAGCCTCCTTCGCATGGCTCGACGGCAAATCCTACCCCCACGCCGAATTCACCGACTCCTGGAAGAAGATCGCCTTCAACGGCTTCCATGACCTAGCCGCCGGCTCCGGCATCGGCATCATCTACAAAGAAGCGCAAGCCGAGTTTGATCAGGTCCGCTTGTCCAACAATGAAATCTCAACCAACGCCCTTCACACCCTGGCCGCCAGCATCAACACCAAAGCCGCCGGCGAAGTCCCCATCCTTGTCTTTAACCCACTGGCATGGAGCCACACCGGCATCACCACCGCCACAGTCCAGCTCCCTACGCCATCCTCTAACGGCATCTCCGTCCTCGACGCCCACAACAACGTAGTCCCGTCATCGATCGTCGAGAGCGACCCCAAGACCAACACCTACAAAATCCTCATCGCCGCAAAAGACGTCCCCTCCCTCGGCTATCAAGTCCTCCACGTAGCCGCCGGAACCAAGCCCTTTGCGACCGATCTCAAAGCCAGCGGCACCACCATGGAAAACGCCTATCTCCGCGTAGTCGTCGACCCATCCACCGGCTGCATCACCAGCCTCTACGACAAGAAGTCCAACTTCGAGTCCCTCGCCAGCGGAGCCTGCGGCAACCAGCTCCAGACCTTCCACGATCTTCCCAAGGACTACGACGCCTGGAACATCGATCCCGGCACCCTCGACCAAATGACCCCCATCACCAACGTTGATTCGGTCAAGCTAGTCGAGAACGGCCCCATGCGCGCAGTCATCCGCGTCACCCGCACCTGGCAGTCCTCGAAGTTCGTTCAGGACCTCCAGCTCTACGCCCACACCGATACAGTCGACGTCATCAACGACTTCGATTGGCACGAAACCCACGTCCTCCTTAAGGCAGCCTTCCCACTCGCAGCCACCGGCCCCATGGCCACCTACGACATCCCCTACGGCAACATCGAGCGCCCCACCACCCGCAACAACACCTGGGAGCAAGCCAAATTCGAAGTCCCCGCCCTCCGCTGGGCCGACCTCGGCGACGGCCAACACGGCTTCTCGCTCCTCAACGAAGCAAAATACGGCTACGACGCAGTAGGCAACCTCCTTCGCCTCACTCTCCTACGCTCCCCCACCTGGCCCGATCCCGAAGCCGACCGCGGCCACCAGCACTTCAGCTACGCCCTCTACCCACACGCCGGAACCTGGCAACAGGCCCTTACCGCCCGTCGCGGCTACCAATACAACTACGAGCTCCACGCCGCACAAGTTGCCGCTCACACAGGCAGCATGCCGCTCGAACACTCCTACGCCTCCGTCACCCCGGAGAACGTAATCCTCACCGCAGTCAAAAAAGCTGAAGACGACAACAGCCTAATCTTCCGCGTCTTCGAGTGGGCCGGCAAACAATCCGACGTAACCTTCACCGTCCCCCCGGGCGCAACCGCCGCCACCGAAACCAACCTCATGGAAAAGCCCCAGGGCTCTCCCCTCACCGTAACCAACAACAAAGTCACACTCTCCATCACCCCCTACCAGATCCTCACCGTAAGGGTCGACTACCCCCACAACGATAAGCGGTAAGTAGCACTAAGTTCGAGTGTGCGGGGCCCCAGGTCTCGATTCTGAGACCTGGGTTTGTAGCAGCATCCTTCCCCACAGGACAAAGTCCAACGACTCACGCTGATGTGGGATGGTGCGCAAATGAGGACTTGTTAGAATCCGCCGATGGGATGTTTTCTCTCAATCAGATGGTTGTTACTCGCACTCGTTCTCGCTGTTGTTTTGGAGTCCATATGGCTGCCGACTAATGTCACGAAGATCACGCAGTACGGAACATCTCACTACACAAATCACTATAACGACCATGAATATGTATGGGCGCTCCTTAAACCAGCACCTGTCCCAGACACCTTGCCTGATGATTTCAACATTGAATGGCATGAAGAAACACGACAATATCTGAATGTCACAAGATACGCAGCACGGACTGCCCTAACGCTTGCGATTGCTCTATTTGCCTGGCTTGTATTGCGTCGTTACGCCTCCCTTCTGGAACGAAAAATATGGCTGGTGCCACTAGGTCTGTACCTCTGCGCCGCTCTCGCGAGGCTATTGTATGTGCCCTGCACCTGGGTAAACACCCACTTCTCTTATCGCTATCCAGAAGTCCGTTCTGCCACTCTCCCAATCTGGGCAATAGGCACTGAAGAAATCAGGTATGGACTCCTCTTCTTTCACGAGTTCCTATTGCTTGCCCTGCTCATTGCGGCATATGGCTGCGTCTTCGTTATAGTCCCTTCTGTGCGTCCCAGGTTTCTGGAAAGAACATTCAGAAGGCGTGTTGCCGATTAGGAAACACGCCATACTTACTTCTGAAGTAATACAGCTCTGAACTTCGCAGCGTCAATATCAACCCGAGGAACGTTTCCATCCGGAACGGCATTGAGAGTTATGGAGTGATGGCTGTATTCGATACCATCATCTAACTGCTTTTCTGAAAAGAAAAGTGTTTTACCAAACTCTTGATACGAGGCGTTTCGAACGAAGGCATTTAGTTGCGCGTCCCAATCGGTGCCAGAGGAAAACAAGACGCGATAGGCACCTTCGCTGAAGCTATCAAGCGTATATTGCGACCTCGCCACTATGTAAACCTTTCTTGCGAGCCTATCCGTACCCGATACGACGACTGCCACCACCGCGTCTTCAGACGTCCCATTTGAAATCGTTAGTTTTCCTTTGCCGGTGTTATACCGTTCAACACCAAGAGGAGTACCTGTTGGAAGCGAGTTAGCAAATGCTGGATTTGGATCTCCGACCCCCTCCAAACTGTTGTTTTCTTTCTTTGGAGCGACAACATTGGCTCCGTTACCTGCGAAGGTGTAGCCAGGAGGCAACGGGGGAGCAATCTTCCCCGTCTGCGCGGGTGCCACTTGATCGAAGACGTCCCCAGACTGCCTCAGTGGGACATTGCTCCTGTCTCTTTTGCTGGATGATGAAGCAGGTTTAGCGTCCTCATATTTGCCTGCCTCAAGTTCAAGCGGCTTATTGTGCTCTTCCTGAAAATGACCATGCTTTTGAGCGGCAGTCTCAAAAAAATCGAATCTTGGGTCTGAATTGAAATAGAACCAACCCAAGACGAACACGATTGCGCCGAGAATCGCCATTCCGGCTAACTGTGGCCTCGACGCTTTGAGCGAGTGCCGAGGACAAGAGGGAACGTCCGGAACAACAATAACCTTGTCCTTCGAATATCCGTTCGATGCTATTGCGTCTGCGGGAACTTTATAGCCTAAGTGCTCTATCGAAACTGCATCACCACATTTCGAACACTTGAGCATCTTTCCAAGATGCTCTTCCCCGGCGTAGTGAGCTGTTCCGCACCGCGCACAGCGAACTTCAAGAACTTTCATAAGTCCATAGAACCGTGAAAACGAAAATCAACAAATGTCACTTCAGTGGTAGCACGGGTGATGCATTCAAACGACCGTGGCGTAGAGTACCGGCGAAAAAAGGCTTCAGTCGCTGGCGCGCTCTCCTTCCCTAGCCGCGAACGCCATCCATTATTCTAAAAACTCGAGAGCCACAATGACCCTAGTTCGTACCCAAGACCCAGCGACCTTCACCCCCGAACCCGGCATGCGCCGCCAGGTCCTCGCCAACACCGACCAGCTCATGCTCATCCGCCACTACTTCGAGCAAGGCTGGGTAGGAGTCCGCCACAGCCACCCCCACCACCAACTCGTCTACGTCATCAGCGGCGCCCTTCGCGTCGACGTAGCAGGCAAAGTCTTCGACGCCCACGCCGGAGACAGCTTCATCGTCGACGGCAACGTCGAGCACCAGGCCTCCGCCCTCGAACCCTCCGAAGTCCTCGACGTCTTCACCCCCACCCGCGAAGACTACCGCGACCTCATCAAATAATTCCGCCGAAGCCAGAAGACTATTCTTTAGTTCTGCACCAAAAATAAATTAGGTATATTGAAAATTGATCACTTTCTTCGGTTTCGATTCAAGATGGCTTAAAACCGGCCGTCCGATTTTCTACAGAAGAAACACAAATTCAAGCCGCACTCCGCGGACATAGGATTCAGAACACCAGCATGGATTATCTCAAGGGAAAAATCGCCGTAGTCGTAGGCGGCACGCAAGGCATCGGTCGCGCCATCGCACTCGGACTCGCAGAAGCCGGAGCCAACGTCATCGCCTCCTCCCGCTCCGTAGAAGGTGTCGCCGAGGTGGCCGCCGAGCTCGAATCCCGAGGCAGCAAAACTCTCCGCCTCGTCTCCGATGTCGCCGATCGCCACTCCCTCCAGACCCTCCACGACGCTGTCATCGCCGAGTTCGGCCAAATCGACATTCTCGTCAACTCCGCCGGCATCACCCAACGCATCCCCACCCTCGACTGTCCCGAAGAGATCTGGAACAACATCATGGACGTCAATCTCAACGGCACCCTGCGCGCCTGCCAGATCTTCGGAAAGTCCATGCTCGCCCGCGGCGCCGGACGCATCATCAACATCGCGTCCCTCTCCACTTTCGTAGCCTTCCGCGACGTCGCCGCCTACGGAGCCAGCAAAGCCGCCGTCGGCGCACTCACCCGCTCCCTTGCAGTCGAGTGGTCCGCCTCAGGCGTCCTCGTCAACGCCATCGCTCCCGGCATCTTCCCCACGTCACTCAACCGCAACATCCTCGACTCCCCCCGCGGCCAGGAGCTCCTCCAGCGCGTCCCCATGCAACGCTTCGGCCTGGTCGAAGAACTAGTCAGTACTGCCGTCTACCTAGCCTCCGACGCCAGCTCCTACACCACCGGACAAATCATCATCGTCGACGGCGGCCAACTCGCCAGCGGCGTAAACCAATAACCAACCGCCCGCAAACTGAACGTTTTTAACGTTGTCATCCTGAACGCAGTGAAGGATCCCTGTATTTCGCCGTTGCTGTTGCCTTTGTCCTTGTTGTTGCTTGTCCTTTCTTCAGCCACAAAAGATCGGGTGCCCCCATTCATCGCGGCCCCATCGCGATGAGTGGGAATGTAGAACCTCTCCCAGCCACAGCCTCGCCTTTGCTTTCCAGCTTTGTCATCCCCGAAGAGGATCTGCTTTTGCCCTTTGCCGTTGCTTCTAGGTACCCCAAGGCTTGAGCCTTGGGTCTCTCAAGCAACGAAAGAAAGGGGCTTTAGCCCTTGGAGTAAGCCTTCCTATCCGATAAACTTTTAATCCCAATAAATCAACAACTTAGAAGTATTTTGCTCAAAAATCCCCAGCAAAATCTCATGTCAAGCCCCAAATTCCCATAACTCAAACAAAACAAAAGAAATCCCTATTGCATAGGAGTTATCCCAATCAGCTAAACTCAAATAAGAATCAAAAAAGCCCCGGCCAAAAACCGGGGCTTTCACCATTAACCAAATAAACCCTTTAGAAAAGACGATTTTACCCATAACCCATTTATTATGATGATTTTACAAAAAACAAATAAACACTATCTATCACAATCAAAAAGAGTTACGAGCCAAATCGGGGGGGTACACCTACCAGTTATGCATCGACCCATCTTCCAACCGAGCCACCGGCAGATACATCCGCTTATATGGGAACCGCGCCGCCAGTTTCTCGTCGATATCCACTCCATGCCCCGGCGTCTCACCCGGATGCATATACCCATCCTTGAACGTATACGCATGCGGAAACACCTCATCCGTCTCCGCGCAATGCGGCATATGCTCCTGAATACCGAAGTTGGGCACGCTCAAATCGAAGTGCAGCGCCGCACCCATGCAGATCGGCGAAAGATCAGTAGCCCCATGGCTCCCCGTCTTTACCCCATATAAATCGGCGAAGCTAGCAATCCGCCGCATATGCGTAATGCCACCAGCATGAACAACAGTGGCCCGAACGTAATCGATCAATTGCTCAGAAATAAGGTGCTGGCAATCGAAGATCGAATTGAAAACCTCACCCACAGCCAAAGGAGTCGTCGTATGCTGCCGAATTAATCGAAACGCGGCCTGATTCTCCGCCGGAGTAGCATCCTCCAGCCAGAACAGCCGAAACTCCTCCAAACTCTTGCCCAGCCCAGCGGCCTCAATCGGAGTCATCCGGTGATGTCCGTCATGCAGCAACGCCACATCGAACCCAAACTTCGACCGAACCGCCTCCATCATCTTCGGAGCGAACCTAAGATACTTCGACGTCGACCAGACCTCCTCCCGCGGAAGCGTTCCATCGGCCGGCTCGTAAGGCTTGTCGCCATGACTCACACCATAAGCATCCGCAACCCCGGGAACCGCACACTGAACCCGCACCGCCTTGTAGCCCAGCTCAATATGGTGCGCCACCGACTCGCAGAGCTCGGAGATATCATGCCCATTCGCATGTGAGTAAACCGTAACTCCCTCGCGGCAACGGCCACCGAGCAGTTGATACAGCGGCATCCCCGCACGCTTCGCTTTAATGTCCCAAAGCGCTGTATCCACCGCCGCAATCGCAGCCATCGTCACCGGCCCACGCCGCCAGTAAGCGCCGCGATAAAGGTACTGCCAGGTATCTTCAATCCGTTCCGAGTCACGCCCAATCAGGCAGGGAACAACATGCTCTTCGAGATAGGCTGAAACAGCCAACTCACGCCCATTCAGCGTCGCATCCCCTACCCCATACAAACCATCATCAGTAGTAATCTTCAGCGTTACAAAATTTCGCCCCGGACAAGTCACAATCACCCGAGCATCAACAATCTTCGAACCACCCATATCTCTCCTAACGTTTAGCAGCAGCTCTCGTTCTCACTACCGGCGAAGCAGGAGAAGTGATCTCGACATAATCCAACGGCGCAGGTTCCTGGCCATCGGGAACACCGATGATCCGAATCGTATCGCCCTTATGCAGCGCAACTCCGCGCAGAACGCGCCGCGTGGAAGTGTGTCCATCCATCTTGTCCGAAGGCAGTGTATTGTCCGCGATCCACTGATCAATCGCCGTTCCATTCACCTGCAGCGTGTATCGCGAGGCTCCATGATTGAAGTCGAAGTACTGAACCGCAACGTCATACCAACCGTCGGGTCGCGCGAACACCGTACCAGCCGAGCATCCGCCCGATTCCTTGCACACAACCGCATGCCCTTGAGAAGCAGTCTCCCAAGGTGTAACAGCGACAGGAACATATCCATTCAACTCCATCGCCTCAGCCTCAATCCTGTCCGGATGATTGTCCACACGCCCCAAACGGTCATCGATCCCGGAGGTCTCATGGAACCACTCAGCCACAGCATCCCGCCAGACGATCGCATGTCCAGCCTGATACCTTAGCCGCCGATCTACCTCAAGGTAAGTCCGCTCCGGAATCTTCCCCCGCAGCGACTCCCATTCACCCACCTGCGCAGCCGCAGCTGCAGCTCCAGCATAATGCGAGTCATAGATATGCTGAATCACCGTCTTGCCCGAGTGCAGCCGATAGTCGTAAGGAACATGATGCATGAACAGCAGCAGCTCATCCGGCATAGTCTTCAGCGACTCGTACTTTGCCGCCAGCGCCGGAGGATACTGCCCGATATATCCAGTCCCTGTAGTCACCGTCCGGTCCATCCCGATTCCATCCTGATCCGCACGATGCCATTGTCCCCAACCATTCCGCTCCGACGACTCAATCCCCGGCCCGAAATGGATACCGATAATATCCGTCAGCGTTCCTGCACCCAGCGGTCCTGTGTAGCTCTCATAGATATGCCAGGAGTCCAATTGCAGCTTATTGACCACACTACGAACCTGCGGATCATTTCCAAACGTCAGCCGTGTCCACTCGTCCGCGATTGTGGCAGAGTCGAGCGTCGGATCCCATGCCAACCTTCCAAACCCATACAGATTCGCCATTGCCAGCGGATGCGCCAGCCAATAGTCATCCAGTCCAACATTGACGACGCCTACAAAGCCACCAGTACTGCGACCGAAAGTCTTTCCGGTGACAATATCTCGAACCCTGCTAGGCACAGTCTTCGAGATCATCATGTCCGTATCCAGCGCCTCTTTCCACATCGGCACCAGAAACACCAGATGACGCTGTTGACCGGTGTACTCCTGCGAGACCTGCAGTTCAATGGCGGTGTTTGTCTTCTGCAGTCCGGCAAATAGCGGCGATACGGGCTCCCGAACCTGGAAGTCAATCGGTCCGTGCTTGATCTGGACAATTACGTTGTCGTCAAACTCTCCATCAAGCTTGTGGAAGTTATCGTACCCGGCGCGCGCGCGATCGGCCTTAGGATCCTTCCAGTCCAGATGGTGGTTGTACACAAAGCCGCGATACAACACCACGCCACCGTACGGCTTCAGTGCTCGAGCCAGCACATTCGCCGCTTCTGCCGGTGTCCGTCCATACTGCGAAGGTCCAGGTTGACCCTCAGAGTCCGCCTTGATGATCACGCCGCCAAAATCAGGAATTGCGTTGTATATTTCGTCGACCTTCTTCTTCCACCAATCAGCAACTTCGGGCGCCAGCGGATCGAAAGTTGTCAGCCCTCCAATCGACTGTGGGCTGCTCATATCAATCGACAACGAAAGCCGCACACCGTATGCACGAAAGATCGCCGCGATTCTGGCGATCTCTTTCAAATTCTCGGGCAACAGCAGCTTCGCGTCGGCATTAACGTTGTTGATGGTGCATCCGTTGATTCCGACCGAAGCAAGCAGACGCGCGTATCCGGTCACTCGCGAGAGATCAGTCCGTACCTTGCCTCCATCGAAAAAGATCGATCGCCCTGCATAACCTCGCTCGATCGTTCCATCAGGATTGTCCCACTCATTCGTCCATCTCACAGGAGCCGAAGGCGCACTGACCACATTCAATCCCACCAGAGAATGCTCTTGTGCGATCAGCCTCAGCAGAGAGAAGCTACCGTACAAAACTCCACGCTCATCGGCACCTTCAACAAGAAACAAGCTCTTATTTCCAGCAACCACACGGCGCAGTCGGAATCCCTCTGGAGCCAACGCTTTCGACGCCTTCAGCGAAGGCTTCCAGGCAGCTATCTCGCTCTCGTTTCCTATCACGAGCACATTACGTGCCTGCTCCGAGTCGGAAACACCGCCTGCACGCAGAACCCGATTCAGCATCTGCCTCAAGCCAAACTTCAGCTCATCACCAGCCGTGCCTTCTACCTCAGAGCGGCCCAACACGAGCAGCGTATCCGGAACCGCAATCGCAGGAAACACCTTCTGTGCATCGACGGAGGCGTACGCCAACCATGCCGCCTCGGGATCGGCGGACTGCCGCACTTCCGTGTCAGCAGCCAGCAATCTCCCAGGCGGGACGGTAAGTATAAGGAATCCAAGCACGAACAAAACTTGTCGGTGCCGAAAAAGGTTTATCACCGTGGCAATTCTTTCCTCCCAGTAATGGTAAAGCCTTGGGAGGTGCCGCTGCTATCCTGACCCGGCTGTGCCCCACCTACAAACAGTGAATATTCGCCGGGCTCTACACTGCGTTTGCCATCTGCCGACACTGTGCTCAGGTTTCTCGGATCGATGACAACATGAATATGTTGCTGCTGCATGCCATTGAGCGGTGTTCGGACAAACCCAACCAGGGCATGTCGCGGTGCGCCGGCCGATGAGGGAGCTTTCAGGTAAAGCTCCGAGACAGCCTCACCCTTTATCGCGCTTGTATTTTTCACGTCGGCATCAACGACCAACGATTCGCCCGCCTTTAGGTTTGCGGCTGACAGCTTCACATTGTTCCATTTGAAGTTGGAGTAGCTAAGTCCGTAGCCAAATCCCCACAGCGGCTCGCCCGTAAAGTACCGATAGGTCCGATTCGCCATGGAGTAATCGTCGAACGCTGGCAACTGATCTGTTCCTGCATAGAACGTCACCGGCAAACGCCCCGCAGGATTATTCTCTCCCGACAGCGTATTCGCTATTGCCGTGCCGCCTTCCTCGCCCGGATACCATGCTTCCAGCACCGCAGCTGCGTGCTCTTTAGCCCACTTCGCTGCCAACGCACTGCCGTTCATCATCACTACAACTACTGGCTTGCCTGTTGCCGCAACTGCATTAAGCAACTGCTGTTGTACTGCCGGAAGTTCGATGCTCGTGCGGTCACCACCATCGAAACCCTCAACGTGCACCGGCATCTCTTCGCCCTCAAGTTCCGGCGAAAGTCCGACAAACACCACTGCCACGTCCGCTCGCTTGGCTACTGCGACAGCTTCATCACGCAAGCTATCGACAGGAGGCTTCCAGTTGAACGTGAGCCCCGCTCCGAACAATCGAGCGCGATGCGAATACTCAATGCGTAACTGGTGAGGTTTGGTATCGGAGAATGCTAACTCGAAGGGCTCCATGCCACTCTTGCGAAATTCTTTGTTCTCTATCGGCTGTTCTGTCACTGCTTTGCCGTCAACGAAAACGCGCAACATCTCGGCGTCGCCACATGGGTAGCAATGCGCAAGCTGGAAGCTGAACGGATACTTACCTGGTTTCGGCACCGTGATTGTGCCAGTCCACCGCACGCCAAATTCTGAAGCTTTCAGGCTCGGAGCAGGAGCAGCGGCGTTCCAGTCGAAGTTCACCTGCTCATCCACTCGTGTCAACACGGGGGAGCCGGAGAGTCCGATATTGTCGAAGTATTCTCCCTTCAGTCCAAACTTCGTATCACCCTCCGCCGGATGCAGCAGCGTCCGTGGCACCGGTAGCGTGAGTTCCGCAACATACGGCGAACCCTGCGCGTAGAGGATATTCGCCGCACCAAACTTCTTTTCCATTCCAGCTAGAGGAACCACAGGATGCGAAGGAACGGCGTTATAGTTGCCTTCGATTGCAGCCAGTGAAGCCGCATTTGGGCCGATCACTGCAATCGTCTTTACCGTCTTTTTCAGCGGCAGCACACCATCATTCTTCAATAGCACCATCGACTTCTCTGCGACTAACCGCGCCAACTCACGATGAGCTGCTGAGTCTGTTTCAGAGAAGGGAATCCGAGCATAAGCCACCTGGGATGGCGGATCGAATAGCCCAAG